>Ga0272442_10005790_pt1 | contig 16420 bp, 14 predicted proteins | sample SSMForm2O_FD_200262 | JGI IMG/M metagenome (GOLD analysis project Ga0272442, IMG submission 200262) | Marine sediment archaeal communities from Little Sippewissett salt marsh, Falmouth, MA, United States - SSM-Form-2O | ecosystem: Environmental > Aquatic > Marine > Wetlands > Sediment ...
GGCTGCACGACTTCTGGCTCCGGGATGTCCGTCACCGGGAGAATCTCGGGCTGAGGTTCGGGGGTCGGAAGATCGTCCGTCGGCGCCAGCTCGGAATCAAGTGCGCCATGCACCGTCTCCAGAACGGCTGTGCCCTCGGGCAAGTGCTCGGGGGCCTCCCGGTCCACCGGCATGGCCGGCACCAGGTCTTCCATATCGCTCGACGGATCGTCCGTGGAGTCGATGAAGCGCTGCAGGACCTCCCATTGGGCGTCCAGAACACGCTGCTGACGTTTCTGATTGTCCAGCAGGAACCGGATGCTGAACAGATGGAGGGCGTACAGTCCGAGTGCGGCAGCGGCTGCGGCGAGCGTTCGGTTCTGGCCGAACCACGCCATACCGGCGACGGCCACGGCGACGACAGCTACCGCGGAGAGGTAGTGTCCGCTGTGCTCTCGATCGGCTTCTTTGCCGATTATGGCCATCGAGGTGCCTCCATCCGCTGACATCGGCCAACCCGCTCTCGCCGGGGGCCACGAGTCGCCGGGGCGCAGCCACTCGAGATTCACCGCAAGTCCGGTTCGCATGGGCGGACCGAACGCTTCCGGCGCCCGATGTTTGCATCTCGCGTGCCAGAGCGGGTTCAGCGGTGCCGGAGGATGGGCCAGGAGTCCAGGATGTCGTCGCCTCGGACCACGGAAAAGGCGTCAAAACAGGCCACGGTGAGGCACGAGTGGTTGGGAACCACCCTGACGCGGGTCCCCACGTCCAGGGAACGGGACACGATCCCGTGTTCCTGACTGAGCGAGGTCAATCGGGCATTTCGCCGCAACGTTCCCCGAGCCCGCTCGTCGAGGATTTCACCGAAACTGCGGCGTCCCATGTGCGTGGGTCCGGGGTCGAGAGACATGGCGAGGGCCCCGGCGTCCACGACAGCGGTATCGCGATCGGGATGGGACGAGACCACCGTGGTGAGTACGGTTGCGGCGCACTCGTCCACCTCGCATGACCCGAGCAGCACCTGCGTGTAATCGTGCAGCGCGTAGTTACCGGGTCGGACCTCCGTCACGCCCTGCAGAGTCCGATACGCGGACATCGAGGGAGTGGATCCGACGCTGGCGTCGGGAATCGGAATACCCCCGGTCGCCAGCTTCGCCGCGAGATCGGCCATGGTGCGCCGTTCCAGGTCCGCGATCCGGGCCATTTCGGAGCGGGAGGCCGCGTGATACGAGTTCCCCGAGTGTGAGAGTATCCCTGCCAGTTCCAGCCCGCCGTCGGTCACGCGCTCGGCCAGCTCCCCGGGGACCGCCGATCCCGGGTCGACCCCGGCCCGCCCGTAGCCGCAGTCGACCTTGATCCACACCCGGAATGGGGCTCCGGTACCGATCAGCCCGTCCACGGCCGTCACCGAATCGACGACCACTCCAAGCCTCACGCGAGCCGCGAGCTCCGCGGCCTCGTGCAGCCTCCCAGGAATGACGGGAAAAGCCCATGTGATGTCGTCGAATCCGCCGTCCGCGAACGCTCGCGCTTCCTCGAGCGTGGACACGGTGATCCCGTGAGCGCCCAGCGCCCGCTGAGCCAGAGCGACCTCGAGGCACTTGTGCGTCTTGACGTGAGGCCTCAGCCGTACGCCGAGCTCCTTGCATCGCCCGGACATCCGCTTGAGGTTCCCCTCCAGCACGTCGATGTCCAGAAGCAGCGCGGGGGTCGGCAGGTCGTGGATAGTGGACATGGATCGGATACTACCACGATCCACCGATCGTTGCCACGCGTGGGACTGCCGATTCGCTCATTTGCGCGTCGGTTCGGAAATTGAATGCAGGGACTTCCGGAAACTGAAAGCGCTACGGGGCACGCGACTCGATGTGACCCACGAACGCTGCGGCTCGTCATACTGGTGAAACCCGACGCGAGGTCCGATATCCGACACGTTTCCGATGCCGAACTGGTCAGTCAGACGCTGCAAGGGTCAGATCGGGCGTTCGGCGAACTCGTTCGCCGCTATCAGGATCTCCTGTACCGCCACGCCGAGAGGATGACGGGACGCCAGGATGACGCGGAAGACGTCGTGCAGTCGGCCTTCATCAAGGCGCACCGAAACCTGCGGAAATGCAGGGACCCGGAGAGGGTGGGGGCCTGGCTGTTTCGAATCGGAGCCAATGCGTGCAAGGACTTTCTGAAGTCGAAGCGGGCAACGGTTCCAGTCGACACGATGACGGGCCTTGCCTCGACCGACGGAGATCCGGAACGGGAGGTGGAGCTCGGCGTGGTAAGAAGTGACATCGAGCAGGCGCTGGGGAGTCTGTCCGTGGAGCAGAGAGAGGCGTTTCTGATGAAACATGTCGAGGGTTGGTCGTATACCGAGATGTCCGAGACTCTGGACATATCGGTTCCGGCCCTCAAGATGAGAGTGCACCGGGCTCGTGAAGAGCTGCAGGTGCTTCTCCAGTCGTACGGGAGTTGAGCATGGACAGCCGTTTGCAGGCCTATCTGGATGGAGATTTGTCCCTGGAAGGGCTCCCGGCGGAGCTCAGGGCCAGGGCGGCGGAGTGGGACGGATTGCTGGATGAGATCCGTGCTACGTCGCCGGAGGGTGCCCCGTTGGGCCTCGATACGCGCGTGGTGGCTGCGATCGAGGCGAATCGGGCCGCGACTCGCTCCGGGTGGCTCTTCTGGCTCCTGCGTCCCAGAATGGTTCCCGTTCCACCGGCAGCGGTGCTGGCGGCGGCTGCGGCGATCGTCCTGGTCGTGAGTCTCCTGGGTCTTCCCCGTGGGGGCGCGATCGCCGAATCCCTGGTGTACGTTCAGTTTGTCGTGGACGCGCCCGCGGCCGAAACCGTTCACCTGGTCGGAGACTTCACCGAATGGCAGCCCACCGTCGAGCTCGAGGATGCGGACGGGGACGGTGTGTGGTCCGGGCGGGTTCCCCTGCTACCGGGTGTGCACGAGTACATGTTCGTGATCGACGGTGCGGACTGGGTCACGGACCCCAATGCAACGAGCTATCAGGACGACGGGTTCGGGCAGCAGAACGCGATCGTGGCCGTGTCCACGCTCAACGGCACCTGAGTCCTGCAGGCATCAGTCCCGTCGGAGTCGCGCGGCGGAGTCGCGTTCGCCTCGAAAGAGTCACCATCGGGACGGCCGTGGCGCTTCTGTGCGCGCTGACGAGCGGGCGAGTTTCAGCCCAGGAGACGGTCCTTTCCCTGGACCTGGGAGCGTCCTATTCCCTCCCTCCCGCAGGCGGAACCGGCGTCGCCAGCACCTACGCGAACGGTGGTCTGCGCCTTGACGGGTATTTCGGGGCCGGGGGCTACTTCCACTCGGCGGGCACCGGGGGGCTCGCGCTGACCGACGAAGGCGCCAGCTGGGCCTCACTCCTGGCGGGGGGCGGCTGGCTGCAACCGGTTTCCCGTAACGTGTCATTAGGCCTCGCCGTCATGGGTGAGGCATTCACGGTGGGCGAGCCCGTGCCGTATCGTGCGGCGTACGCCATCGCCGAGCCCGAGGTGGGGTTCACGTTCGGTGGCACGTTCATTCGCCTGAGTGGATACGGTGGCGTGGGGACTTCGGAAGTAACCGTAGTCGAGACGTTCGTCCGGGACACCAGGTTCGGACCGCGTGTCTTCGAGGTCGGCTTCCCTGTGGTCTCGGACCTGTGGGTCTGGGGAGGAATTGCGGAGGTCGGACAGCGATTGGGAGCCTTCACCCCGCATCTCGCCGTTGAGGCGTACGAGAGCCCGCAGGGCCCCTACGTGGTCGGTCGCCTCGGACTCGAAGTTCGCCCGGAGGCCGGGACCTTCTACCTCGAGGGTGCCATGTGGGACACGCCGGACGGCGAAGAGCTCGTCCTCATCGCGGGTGTGAGAGTCCGAACGGGGGGCAGGTCCACGATTCTCGCTTCCGGTGGACGGTACGGGCCGGATCCGCTACTCGATTCGCCCGCGGCGGGTGGTCTCGGTGGCGGGGTGAACCTCGAGTTGGCACGGTTTGGTCCGGTGCCCGATCTGAGCTGGGAAGTGCGGGGTGACGGCGAACGGACCCTCGTCCTCGCGGTAAAGGCCGAGGGGGCGCGGAGCGTCGAATGCGTCGGCGAGTTCACGGATTGGCAGGCGGTTCCCATGCTTCGGGATGGCGACGTATGGCGAGTGACGCTTCCGATCAAGCCCGGTACACACCACTTCGGCTTCCTTGTGGATGGCGCCTGGTACGTTCCGCCCGATGCTCCCGGTCTGACGGAGGACGAGTGGGGGGAAGTCCAGGCCACGATCTTCGTGAGCGAGCCGAATGCATACCCGGATGTGACGCCATGAGCCCCGAAGTCGTCTTGAAAACGAGTGGACATGGCGCACACCGCGTCCGTCCCACGGGATGTGTGAAATGAATACTGGAAATATGAGTCTCGCGCCCAGGAAGTGGGCTTGCACCCGGCACGCGCTGGTCGGGCTGGTCGCCGTCGTCGTCGCGGTCGGATCTCCCATACCGGTGACCGGACAGGAAGCGGACGCCCGGCGGCTCGAGGACGCCATGCCGGCGGAGTACGCGGCCCAGGTCAGGGAGATCGCTCGTGAGGCCCAGGAGGCGGGAGTTCCGCCGGGGCTGATCGCGCGGAAGGCCTTCGAAGGAGTAGCCAAGGGCTATCCACCGGATCGCGTCGTTTCGGCCCTGGGCGCGTATGCGGGGAGGCTGCGAGAGGCGAGGGACCTCCTGGGCCCGGACCGCAGGCCTGCCAGCCTGGCGGCCGCGGCCGAAGCTCTGCGCCGCGGCGTGCCGCGCGATGCGATCCGGTCCATGGGCGAACGGGAGAGAGGGGCGAGGGACCTGGCCGTGCCGCTTATCGTCCTCAGCGATCTGACCGAAGCGGGAGTGCCGACCGAGAATGCGCTGGAGATGGTCAACTCGGCGATGGACCGGGGCACGCGCAGCGACCAGATGCTGGGACTCTCGGCGGCAGTCCGGCGACGGATGCAGCAGGGAGCGGACTGGCGCACCGCGGTCGATGAGGTTCGCCGCAGAGCCGGAGCTCGGTCCCAGCAGCGCGACCGTCAATCACAACCCAGCCGGCGGCCCGACGGCGCCACGCCCGTTCCGCCGGGGAGCGACCCGCCGCAGCGGCAGCGCGACGGAGGCTGAGACCGGCTTCCGAAGACATCCCGCGCCATCCCGTCCGGGGTGGGGCGCCCTCACCGCTGCACGCCGCGAATTGAGGTCAGTCGGCTCAACCCCTATCTTCGCCAACCGTAGCTGCACGAATTCCGCCGGACCCGCGCAGAGGTCGGTCGGAGGCGTGAACCCATCGAGAGGCGGGAAGAGCTTTGACGACGAGTGCACCGCAGGCCTTCGTGGCCGGGTCGGGACGATACCTCCCGGAGCGATCCGTAGACAACTTCAAACTCTACGAGATGGACTCGATCCGCCGGGCGTTCGACGTGGACTCGGCTCGGAGTTCGTTGCGCGGGATCGAGCCGCAGGAGGCGGCGGATCTGACCGCGGCCGGGGTATTCGACCGATGGTCGGTCCAGGTCACCGGGATTCGAGAGCGTCGAATCATGGATCCGGCGGTGGATCACTGCGCCGAATGGATGTGCGCTGAGGCGGGCCGAGCGGCACTGGCCGATGCGGAGATGGAGGCATCCGAGCTGGACCTGTTGCTCGTCGCGTGCCTTACCGAACGGGACATCGTCCCGAACGCGGCGTGCACCGTGGGCGACATGTTGGGCATTCCCAACACTCCCGGATTCGTGCTCAACGCGGCGTGTGCCGGCTTCGTGTACGCCCTGGCCGCTGGCTATGCCTTCGTGACATCGGGCTCAGCTCGGAACGTGCTGGTCGTCTCCGGCGACTTTCTGACGGGGATCACCGACTACACCGACCCCAAGACGGCCGTCCTGTTCGGGGACGGGGCCGGCGCGGTGGTGCTCACGGCGGAGGGAGGTCGTGGGCGAGTGCTCGCCGCGCCCTACACCACGGCTGACTACTCCCCGAAGCATCTGAATCTGACGGGCCAGGCGGTCATGCTGCCGGGCGATTCCGTTCCGAAGCTGAGCATGGGTGGTGGTCCGAACGTGCTCCGAAACGCGATCAAGTCGATGGTCGGCGTGGCCGAGCGAGCGCTGGAGCGAACGGAACTCGAGTGGGAGGACATCGACGCCGTCGTTCCCCACCAGGCCAACCGGCGGATCACGGCGGGAATCGAGAAGGCCCTGAGTCGCCCCGGGCTCCGCGTGGTCGATGTGATCGAGACCTACGGAAACGTTTCGGCGTCCACGGTTCCCATCGCCCTCGACGAACTCCTCAAGGGGCTGCATGGTCCACTCCCCCAGTCGGCGAACGTCGTTCTCACTGCGGTGGGCGGTGGTTACACGAGTGGTGGGGCCGTGATCGAATGGAATGGAGGGGCCCCGGCCTGAGGGTGGCCGCTCAGCCAGCCAGGACCGCCACCTCGACGGAGAGGACTTTCGGCAGGTGCCGGGCGATCTCGTGCCACTCGATGGCGTCGGGGCTTCCGAACACGTGGCCCGTGGACGTGCCGAAGTAGACTCCGCACGGTTTGAGCCCGTCTGTCGCGAGCGCCTCGCGCAGCACGGTAAGCCAGGCCTGCTCCTGCGGAAGGCCCTCGGTTCGCGCTGTCCAGGACCGCCCCGCATCGTCCGACTCGTACACCCGGAGACGTCCTTCGCACACCGCTCTCAAGTGACTGCTTTCCTCCGGAATCACCCAGCACCGATCCGGGTCCGACGGATCGATACCCATGACGTAGCCGAAATCGCTGGGTAGACCGTCCGTGATTTCAATCCACGTGTCGCCGGAGTCATCGGTTCGGTACGTGCCACAGTGATTCTGCTGGTACAGCCGCTGACGCGTCCCCGGGTGAAGGCGCACACTGTGCACGCACTGCCCGGCCTCTGGCCGAGTATTCGGAAGGAACTCAGCCCGAACTCCCGAGTTGATCGCCTCCCAGGACCGACCGGCGTCCTCGGATCGATACGTTCCCCCCGCCGATACCGCAGCAAATATCCGGTCCGGGTTCTCCGGGTCCACCTGGATCGAGTGCAATGCCAGGCCACCCTTCGCCGGCTGCCAGGAAGCGGCCGTCGGGTGGTCTTCGATGCTGAGGACTCGCTCCCATGTGTCGCCCCGGTCCCTCGAGACGAACAGCGCCGCCGGCTCCACCCCCGCGTAGAGCGTTCCGGAATCGGCGCCACCCCCGGTCGCCAGGTGCCAGACCGCCTGGACTGCACGGCCCGAGTCTTCCGGGAAGGTCGGCCGGGATTCGAGGGGCTCCCACGAAAGGCCCGCGTCCCTCGTGCGGTAGATGTGCGCGCCCCAGACCTCGTGGCGGACCGCGGCGTAGCCGGTGCGGACATCGTGCGGGTCGAGGATCGCGTGATATACTTCGTACCCGGCGATCGCCGGGCCCTCCACGGTCCATTCCAGCCGTTCGCCATCCGACACGGCGCGGAACAGCCCCCTGCGGGTTCCGATCAGAGCCACGACCCTCTCGCTCACGACCAGTCTCCGGGGAGAGGAATGACCTCGACGATCTCTCCGGCTTCGACCTCGTTGACTCCCTCGGGGACGATGAGCAAGCCGTCGGCGGCGCTCATGGAGGTCAGGATCCCCGAGCCCTGCGGTCCGGTGAGCTCGACCCGGGGAAGATCTCCATCGACGCGCGACAGCCGCACACGATAGAAGTGGGTGAGCTCGGCGGACGAGGATACCGCCTTCCTTGCCCTTGCCAGGACCCGTGGAGCCTCGGGGTGACGGTGTCCCATCATCTTGCGCAGTGCGGGTCGAAGGAAGACCTCGAACGTGACCATCGCCGAGACGGGGTTCCCGGGCAGACCCCAGAACGGCCGCCCGCCCAGGAGGCCGAAGGTGAGCGGGCTGCCCGGTCGGATGCTGGCTCGCCAGAACAGGCGCTGCATGCCCATGTCGTCCAGCGCCGTCTTGACCTGGTCGTGGTCGCCCACGCTGACGCCCGCCGAGGATATGACGGCGTCGCAGTCTGTGGCGCGCTCGAGGCACCGCCGCACGTCGTCGGCGTCGTCACGGGCGATCCCCAGGGGCACGGGTTCCGCTCCCGCCGTCACGAGCTGTGCCGCCAGGGCATGCCCGTTGGAGTTCATGATGCGCCGTCCGGCCCGGACTTCTGCCACTTCGTCAAAGTCGGCCAACTCGTTGCCATTGGACAGCACGCCGACCCGAGGACGTCGGCGTACCAGGACGTCGGACATGCCCTGCATGGCCAGGACTCCGACGGTAGCTGGAGTGACCGGATCTCCCTGGAAGAGCACGGTTTCCCCTTCCGCGATGTCTTCGCCACGCCGCCTGATGTTTCGTTCGGCGTCCGTGTCCTGGAAAAAGCTCACCGCTCCCGGAGTCGCCTCCGTGGTGTGTTCGACCCGAACCACGCCGGAGGCGCCCGCGGGCACGGGTGCCCCGGTCATGACCCTGGCCACCGTTCCGGTCTCGAGAGGCCCGGCAGGGAACGAACCCGCCGGAATGTCATCGGAAACGGGCAGGATAATGGGCTTCTCTCGGCTCGCTCCCCTGACGTCGTCAGCATGGACGGCGAAACCGTCCATGGCACTGTTGTCCCACGGTGGATGGAATACGGTGGCCACCACGTCCTCGGCGACGGCGCAACCCAGGGCCCGGGCCGCCGGGACGCGTTCTGCCGGCAGGACTTCACAGTGAGCGAGGATCGTCTCGAGGGCCTCGCGCCAACCGAGCCAGTCCGCCCGGGGATCTCGTCGGGGGCCCGTCCCCGCCTGAGGGCTCATCACTCCTCATCCCGATAGGCTGGCCATCCGGGCTCCACGGGCCGACGGTACATCGCGACCTGTTCGATGATCAGATCCTCGAGCGCGATGGCCACGCTCCCCGGCACGTCGTAGTCGTTCACCATGAGAGAGAACACCAGCGTTTCCCCGCTTCCGTCGGTCAGGTAGCCTGAGAGGGCCCGGGCGGAGCTCAGCGAACCCGTCTTGGCCCTGACGTTCTCCTCCGCCGGCGTGCCGGACAGGCGACGACGTAGCGTTCCGTCCATTGCCGCCACCGGAAGACCGTTGAAGAACACCCGATACTCGTCGTGCCTCCACATCGCCCTCAGGAGGCGGGCCATCGCGGCCGGCGCGATCCGGTTGTACCGCGACAGGCCGGACCCGTCGGACAGGGACATCGCACCGGGCTCGATGCCCCAGCCCGCCAGCGTTTCCGACGCGACCCCGAGGCCGGCCTCGGCGGATCCTTCTCCCGCGACCTCGCGTCCGACTGTACGCAGCATCGACTCGGCCATCTGATTGTCGCTCGGCTTCAACATCTCGGACACGGCCGCTCCGAGAGAGTCGGACAGCACTACGTGTGTCCACTCCGGATCGGTCGGCGGCGCGGCATCGGCGGCCCGGCGAATCCTGCCCTCGACCTCGATGCCGGCTTCGGCAAGCGCCTCGCCGAGAGTCGCCAGCAGATAGAGCGTCGGGTGATGCGTCGCCAGGTGCAGGGGAACCGTGTCGGAGGCCGGTATCCAGCCCGTCATCCGCAGGTCGCCTCCCTCCGGCGGAGGCTCCCACTGCAAGCGCACGTCCGATCCGGGGGCTCCCGTCCTGACATCGAATACCAGTGGCAGCGCAGGTCCCGGGCGAAGCAGCTCAAACCGGGCCGGATCGCCGACATCGGACCCCGGCACCAACCGTCCGCGCACCGTATTGGGCCGTAGTTGCAGGGCCGAGACCCCGGCCCCCCAGTCGGCATATATTTCGTGCCAGAACCAGCCCTGGCCCCACTGCGCACCGCTGAACGCCCGGTCATCCCCGATCACATCGCCGGCGATACGACGGATCCCGGCACGCTCGAGGATCTCTGGCCAGGCAGCCACCGTCTCCCGGGTGAGACCGGGGTCGCCGCTTCCTACGATCCACAGATCGCCCTCGAGCACGCCGTCGCGGACGGAGCCGTCGGCGGCGATGGACGTCTCCCACCGGTAGGCCGCCCCCAGGGCATCGAGAGCCACGGCGGCGGTCACGATCTTCGTATTGCTCGCCGGCACGAACAACTTCTCGCCCTCGCGCTCGTAGAGGATTTCACCCGTTTCGGCGACCTGGACGATCAGGCCGACGTGAGCGCGCATGAGCGCCGGGTCGGCCATAATGCGGTCCAATCTGGCCGCCAGGTCCGCGGGTGAACCCAGGGCCGTGGCGTAACCGGATCCTTCGATCAGCGCAGGCTCCTGTCCCCGGGTGGGCAGAGGCGCCGCCAGCAACCAGAGGGCTCCTGTCAGCGCCAGGCGGCCCGCCGACTTCGATCTCCACATACGAAAGACAGACAATCGCATCATCCGACCCGTCTCATTTCTCTTCCGGGATCCTGACGGCGGGTTCTGGTCCTGGCTCCGCCGGTCGCAGCGTTGCGAGCAACTCGTCGGCCCGAAGGCGATCCTCCGGCCGGTTGACGTTGAAGAACATCGTATCCGGATCGCCGTATGACGACACCCGGGCCAGCTCCACGATCCGGAGGTCCACGGCCGGAAAGAACGAGATCACGGCCCGGTCTCCCCTCTCGATCGCCGCTTCGATCGCCGGGAGGCACCCGACGTCGTATGCCGCGCACAGCGGTTCGAACCCCCGGGGGCCGTGGCTCGCCGGCACGACGGCCACCCCCCGATCGAGCGCGCCGACGAGGTCAGCCAGCAGAGCTGTAGGCGCGAACGGCATGTCCGTGGCGAGAACGACCGCTCCGCTCAGTCCCTCTTCAGCGGCCCAGGCGACGGCCGTGTGCAGTCCACCCAGGGGGCCGATACCGCTCACCAGGTCCGGGCGAACCGGCTTTCCCTCCAGTGAGTGCCTGTCCAGATCGTTGGCGACCACCACCACACGACCGGCCAGCGGAAGTAGAGTGCGCGCAGCCCGATGGACGAGCGACACGCCTCCGAGTTCGGCGAACGCTTTGTCCGATCCGAATCGCTTGCTCCGGCCTCCGGCGAGCACCACGCCGAGGATATCCGATCGGGGGGCCCCGCTCATCCGGCCGCTTCCGAATGTGGCCAGTAGTAATGAGGAGCCTCCCCTCGGGCCCGACCCACCAGGATCAGGCCGCGCGGAGCCGCAATGGCCGCCGCGAGTTCGGTCGGCACGGACCGGGACACGAGTGCGCCAACGCCCGCCCTGCACGCCTTTGCCGCCATGGCGCCTGAGATGCGCGCGCTGACCAGGAAGATCGAGTTGCGCGGCGTCGCCCCGGTCAGAACAACCGAGCCCGCAAGGCGGTCCACGACGTGGTGCCGGCTGACGTCCTCGACCACGAGGGCCAGCTCTCCATCGACGACCAACCCCCCCGTGTGCACGCCGCCCACGCTCGACCGGAGGGCCGCCTGGTCGAACATCTCCCGGAACCAGGAGGTGACCCGGCCCCGGTCCTCGAGCAGCGGCCGGAGTTGGCTGCTTCCGAACGTAGAGACCGGCGCCTGGTTTGCCTTTGGGGCGGTCAACGCCGTGGGACGGACCGACGATGTCGTGTCGCCGGACAGCGCCGCCGTCAACCGCCCCAGCGCCGGCTCGGTGAGTTGGACCGACAGACAGGCAGCGTATCCCGGTTCGGCGTCTTCCACCGCCAGATCCGCGATCTCGTCGCGAGTGCGCACGATGCCTTCCGCGAGGAACCAGCCCGTGGCCAGACAGGAAAGGTCGTGGGGAGTACAGCTCCATTCGAGCGTGACGGCTTCGTTCACCCGTACCCGAACCAGAGCCTCGGGAGCGAGGACCCTCACGGAGTTGATCTCCGAATCCCGTTCAACGGTCATCCAACGGGCTCAGAAGTAGTAGAAGAGTGAGGCCGTGAGCTCGAAGTTGTGGGTCCACTGGTTCTTAGCCGGAGCCACCGACCCGGAGTCGAGGATGTTCTGCAGAACATCGATCCGGAACCAGCCCTCCGGAGTCTTGATCTTCCACAGGTTGTCCCGGGCCTCGAGGGCCAGTCCGAATTTCCTGGAAATGTGATACTCGGCGCCCACGCCGAAGTGCACCATTGGGGAGGTGCCGATCTCGTAAAGATAGGGTTGCTGGGGACTTGCAAGGACATCGCTGGTACCGGTGCTCAGCCCCTGGAGAATGCCTCCGCCCAGGACCACATAAGGCTGAAGCCCGCGATAGGTCCGGGCCCCCGTGAAGGCGAATTGCAGCGACGCCTCGATGATGAGCCAGTCGGCGTTCACCGTGTCCACGACGGCAGGGCCGCCCTCCAGCCTCGGGTCGATCACGTACTCGTCCGAATTGCCGTAGCCGAGTCCGAGCTCGAGCGACAGGGGACTGCTGAGCCGAGCCCGAAAGCGCGTTCCGATGAACGGAGAGGATCCTGGACCGAACGGCGGATCACCCCGGTTGGTGAAGATGTAGCCGCCCACCAGGCCGAGTCGCGTGCCGCCCTCGACCCAACGATACGGGGTATCGATTTCCTCTTCCTGCCCGACCGCCGATCCGGGCCCGAAGACCACGCCGCCCATCGCCACCAGCAGGACCGCGAACCACCGGCCACGTACACTCGCGAGCTTGACTTCTTGCAGTAATTTCATTGACACCTGTTCGAACCGTCGTCTATACTCGACACCGATGAACGTGGAGTCCCGCCGCGATGCGACGCCCGATGAACGGGCGAGGCGCCGGAGCGGGACTCAAGGTGGCCAATGTAGAGGCCGAGCCCTCCCATTTCCAGTTCGGATGTCGACGCGAGGAATTGCCGTCTTGTCGCTGCTGGTGTTTGGCCTGATCGCCGGGTTCGCTGACCCGGCGATCGGCCAGTCCGTGCGCATATCCGTTCCGGAGGAGAATTTCCGGAAGGAGCCTCGTGTAACGAGCAGCAACCGACTCGCCACGGTGTTCGAGGGGGCGGTTCTCGACGTGGAATCTCGTCAGGGCCGCTGGATTCGGGCGACCCTGGAAGGGTGGGTCTGGAGTCCTTCCGTTTCGGACACCGATCGGGACGGCTTCGACTTGATCATCTCCAACCCCGGCGGCGAGAACCTGCGCGAGGCGCCGCAGGCCGAGGCTCGACGCGTTGCCCGCCTGCTACGGGGGATGCTCCTGGACCGGGTCGAGCGACAGGGCAATTGGACGCGCGTCCGCCGCTCCGCCTGGGTGTGGTCGGAGTCCGCCGTCGAGGTAGAAGGCGGCGCGCCCACAGCGGCCGCAACCGACGTCGCCCCTTCCGCGGATCCCACTCCACAGGGCGAGGTTCCGCCGAGGCCGGCCGAGTTGCCAAATCGGATCCTCGTTTCGGGCGCGGGCGTGCCACTCCACGTTTCGCCCTCGGGAGACACGCTGGCGGCCCTCCGGCCCGATGCGGACCTGGAGGTACTGGCCCGCCAGGGAAGTTGGGCCCGCGTGCGGCTCGAAGGATGGGTCTGGGTACCCTCGACCCTTCCGGCCGACTCGGCCGTGGCCAGTGAAGATCTGAGTCCGGCCGACGTGACGGCGAATCCTGACCAGTACCGGGGGCGCCAGGTCCGCTGGCGGCTGCAGTTCGTCTCGGTTGAGAGGGCGGAGCCAGCGCGAGCGGACTTCTACGAAGGCGAACCGTTCATCCTGGCGCGCGCCTCCGATGGAGGGCAGGGGTTCGTCTACGTGGCCGTTCCGCCGGAGCTCCTGCTTGAAGCGGAAGGTCTGCGCCCGCTGCAGATGATCGAAGTGGTCGGAAGGGTCCGCACGGGCCGGTCGGCATTGATGGGTGTACCGGTACTCGACCTCATCGCGCTGAACTGAGAGTGCGCGAATGACTGACGGGATGAAATCGGGCGACACGCCCCTGCGGCACGCTGCACGAGGCTCGGGCGGCGGCGACGGGCCGGTCAGGCACCATCGGGCCACCCTGCCCGTGGACCGGTCGGTGTTGTGGACACCGATCCGTGACCCTGGCGATCCGGCGGGACCGGCTGAATCAGGGCCGTACGAGTTGTTCTTCGCCCGGTCCGCCATTCGGCAGATCAACAGGCACTCGGAAGCTGAAGGGAAGGAGTCTCGCTTCGGCTTTCTCCTCGGGAATCTGTATCGGTGTCCCGAGTCAGGCGTGCACTACTCCGTGATCGACAGGGTCATCGCGAAGGACGAGCCCATATCGGAAGATGCGCCGGACCCGTTTCTCCTTCGGGCGTGGGCGGATTCGCAGGAGGAGTTCCGCGAGCACGGTGGTGCGCTGATCGGCTGGTACCACACGCACTACCTTCTGGGGCTCATGCTCTCGGAAGGTGATCAGGAGATGAACGACCGGTACTTCGGTCAGCCCTGGCAGTGCTCCGTGTTGATCGTACCGGATCCGGCCCGGCCGATGGGCGCGGTGTTCCGCCCCTCCGCGGCACAGGACGGCACCGAAGGTGAGCTGGCGTCCTTCCGGGAGTTGTTGGCCGTGGAGGACATTCCGGCTTCAGGCCCGATCCCGACGGCCGTCCGCTGGAAGAACTACACCGCCGATCGGGAGGTCCAGCCCGAAGCGCCTGATACGGGTGAGGCGGCGGGCCCGGAAACCCCGCCCCTCGTCAGGGTGCAGCCACCGATCGAGGCCGGCGCGTCGTCCGTGACGCTCGTGCTCGCGGACAACCGGGCCGATCGCATGTACCCCAGGCTGCCGGTGCGACGCCGAACCATCGTCTGGCTCTTCGCCGTCGTGGCGGTCATGGTTGGCGGGTACCTTGGAGGTTTGCAGATCTTCAGAGCCGGTGGAGAGCCTCCGCCGCCGGCGCCGACTCCGGTGGAGCGGCAGCCGCAGGTCCCGGCGGAAGTACAGCGGTTCGTCGACGCCTCGGCGAATCTGGAGGAAGCCATGCTCCGGTATGACGAGCGGCGACAGGATTTCGATCTCGGTCGCATCGGTTGCGAGATGCTGGCCGGTGGCTACGCGGCGGCGGATGACGCATTCATAACAATGGCCGGGTCGTACGCCGGGCTCGGAGCAGCCGTGAACGAGACTCTCGACGCTGAGTACGAGCGGCTGGTGGAAGACATGAACCGCCTCAATGAGCACTTTGACGCCTCGCGGTGTCCACGCCCCGAATGAGGACTCAGTCCATGCATCGAATCGTCACGTCCGCCGCCGCGCTAGTGATTCTGCTCCTGACGCCTCCGGCGATCGGTGCGCAGGAAGCGGAACCTCTCCAGAAGAGCGACATCATTCGCCTTCTCACGGGGACCACCTATTCCAAGGCGGAGGTGGCGGGGATCATCCGGCAGAGCTGCCTGTCGTTCGCTCCCACCCAGCGTGACCGAACCGATTTTCGGGCGCTCGGAGCGGATGATGCGGTGATGACCGCGATCGAGGGTTGCGTGGGTCGTGCGGTCGCGGGCCCGGTACTCCAGTTCAGCATGAGCCGGCGGATCTTCGATGCGGCGGCTGGAGACACGGTGCAGATCCCGGTGACTGTAAACCGGGGCTCGACCGGAGAGAGTGGATTGCGGCTGCAGCTCGTCGGGAGCGGCGCCCTCGTCGAAGGGTCCGATGCGAGGGCAGTCACCGATGCGAACGGTCGGGGCACGTTTCTCTTTCCGGTGGGGAGTCGGGCCGGAACCTTCAACCTGACGCTGTCCGGCGATGTTCAGGTCGGTGGATCGAGGGCCGTCACTTTGCGCGTCGGCCCGGGGGCTCCCGCGCGGGTAGCGACCAGCCCTGATCCGCTCGCGCTCCCCGAAGAGGACACGCCGGGGCTGCTCCGGGTCGTGGTCCAGGACCGGTTCGGCAACGCGGTCGGGGACGTGCCGGTGGAAATGCGGGCGGGCTCCGAGAGCGGTACTGCCCTCGCTTCGGGACGTACCTCGGCCGAGGGTGCGCTGGAATTCGAAGTCGTCGCATCGCTCCTCGGCGGCGAGAATCAGCTGGTGTTCCTGTCCGGGGGGCAGATCCTGGGCTCGAGCGGAGTGGCGCTGCCAGCCGCCGCCGTGGCTCGGCTGGTGGCGATCTCCGGAGACGGTCAGGCGGCGGATGCGAATGCGGATCTTCCCCTGCCGCTCGTCGTGGCGGTGATGGATGCGGCCGGCGCACCTGCCCGGAACATCGAAGTTCGCTTCTCGGCTGAGAACGGGCTGGTGAGTCCGGAGATGGCCCTGACGGATGATGCGGGCCAGGCCAGCACGATCGTCACGATGGGCGCTCGCGGCACGGAGACTGCGGTGACGGTCGCATCGGGAGAGGTTAGCCGCGTGTTTGCCTTCCCGATCTCGGTGGGAGGAATGACCGTAGCCGCCATGCAGGCGGCCCTCGTGCAGGCGGCGGTGCTGATCGAGGCGGGCGACGCCGCTGGAGCGCGGGAGCTGTATACGCAGGTCGTGGAAGCCGATCCGTCCAACCTGGCCGCGGCCACCGGTGTGGCCGATTCCTACGCGGCCGAGGGACAGTACGCCGAAGCTGTAGAGCGTTACCGGGCGATCCTGAGAATGGAGCCGTCGCGCCACGATGCCCA
>Ga0272442_10005791_pt1 | contig 16420 bp, 12 predicted proteins | sample SSMForm2O_FD_200262 | JGI IMG/M metagenome (GOLD analysis project Ga0272442, IMG submission 200262) | Marine sediment archaeal communities from Little Sippewissett salt marsh, Falmouth, MA, United States - SSM-Form-2O | ecosystem: Environmental > Aquatic > Marine > Wetlands > Sediment ...
TTGAGGTCGCCCTCGAGGGCATGGGCGCCCTGGATGCCGAGGAGCCCGGCGGTGCTTGCAGGATTCTCTGCACGCCACACGAGGTACGCCTCGATATCCGCGCGGTTCTTGAGGATACGGAGCCGTCCGCACGAGCCCTCCGCGAAACCGTGCAGCTTCTCGCCCATGTACAGGGCGCGTTCCTTGAGACTGCCCCAGGTGGCCCGCGGCCAGCGCTGGAAAATGCACAGGGCGGTCATCATATCGAGGTTGTCCGGCGTGGCCTCGAGGTTCATGCCGACGGGGGCCTTGGTGGTGGCGGTGAAGATCTGGAGCCCCACGTTGCCTTCGATCAGTCGCGGCACGTCCACGTGTCCCCGCCGGTCCCGCCGCAGCAGGTCGCGCCGCCACATCAGCGCGTCCGCGTGCATATCGGCCACGAACAGCTTGCGGTGGAGGGCCTGTGCGCGTTGCGACACGCGGTATGGACCTTCATCCAGCGACTTGGTGAAGATCTCCATGAAGATCCCCGGTCCCCAGAGGACGAACGCAGCCGCGAGCAGCGCGACAAGCGCCATCGCGCCCAAGGCGCCCGGTGTACCGAAGAAGGCCGCACCGCACGCAATCAGCCCACCGCACGCCGTCGGGACCGCCAGTGCCGCGACCGGGAAGCCGATCCACTGGGCCCATTTCTTCACGCGTTCGTTCATGCGCAAGGCTCCCTTGGCGTTGTTCACACGGCTTCTTGCCTATTGTATCAGGTCCGGGCACGGGGCAAATTGACTTGCGCGATCGCCTTGCACTACGGTGTGGCCTGGGTCGAGATGGAGGGTCGTGATCGGCGCCATGGCCGCGTCCCCTCGGAAGTGTTGCGTCTTTCGCTATTCTCTTTCTTCATGACAGGGAAAGCCTCATGTCATATGTAGATACACGAGGCGGTCGAGGGGGAGGGTTGATCGGTGCGCGCCCCGGCCGACATGTGTGTCCGGTAGGCGTTCTGACCATACCGAGAGGGCCAGCGTGTCATGAATAGATGTACGGCGGTGCTTGCGGCGGTGCTGTGCGGGGCGATGCTTCTTGCCCAGGCGGACAAGTTGGTGGTGGTGTACACGGCGCACGACGAGATGTACTCGGAGCCCATTCTGGACGCGTTCGAGGAGCAGACGGGCATCGAGGTGAAGGCGGCTTACGACATCGAGGCGAGCAAGACGACGGGGCTGGTGAACCGGCTGATCGCGGAGAAGGACCACCCGCGCGCCGACGTGTTCTGGAACAACGAGGTGGCGCAGACCATCGTGCTTCAGCGCAAGCGCGTCTTGACTCCCTACATGTCCCCCGCGGCCAAGACCATCCCGCCTGCGTTCAAGGACCCCGACGGCCACTGGACCGGCTTCGCGGCCCGGGCGCGCGTGATTATCTACAACACGGACCTGGTGTCGGAACCGCCGACGTCGATTTTCGACCTGACGCACGAGCGGTGGCGGGGCCAGGCGGGGATCGCGCTGCCGCTGTTCGGCACGACGGCCACGCATGCGGCGGCCCTATTCGCCACACTCGGGGAGGAACCGGCGAAGGCGTACTTCCAAGCGCTCAAGGCCAACGACGTGCAGGCCGTGAGCGGCAACGCCACCTGCCGCGACATGGTGGCGCAGGGCGAGTTGAAGGTCGGACTGACGGACACGGACGACGCGAACGGCGCCGTGCTGGACGGCCGCCCCGCTCGATGGCTGTTTCCAGACCAAGGCGAGGGGCAGTTGGGCACGCTCGTCATCCCGAACTCGGTGTGCCTCATCCGCGGCGCCCCGCACGCCGCGCAGGGCAAGAGACTGATCGACTTCCTGCTGTCGCCGGAGATCGAGGCGCGCCTGGCCCGGGGCCGCTCGATGCAGATGCCGTTGCATCCGGATGTGGATGTGCCCAAGACCGTGCCGAAACTCGAAGACATACGGGCGATGGCGGTGGATTTCTATGAGGTGTCCGCCCAGATGACGAAGACGGCCAAGTTCATCCAGGAGACCTTCGCGCGGTGATCGTTCACAGCCGCATAGGGCGGGGCGTCGTGCTTGCGAGCGCGGTGGTATTCGCCGTGGTCGCCCTGGCGCCCGTGGCCGTCATGGTGGCCGGGTCGATGTCGGCAGACGGCGGCCTGAGTGCGGCCGCCTACGGCGACGTACTGCGTACGCAGCGGCAGTGGGCGCTGCTGGGCAACAGCGTGGGGCTGGCGGGGCTCACGGCCTTGGCATGCACGGCGCTCGGGCTGGCGCTGGGCTTTGTGCTCACGCGGATTCGGTTGCCGTTGCGCGGGCTGCTGGTGTTTCTGTTCGCGATCCCCTTGGTGGTGCCGCCCTACGTGTTCGCCATGGCGTGGATCCATTTGCTCGGCCAGCGCGGCGCCATCACCTCGATGATCGCGCAACTCCTCGGCCTCGAGGCCGCGCCCTTCACCATCTACGGATTGGCCGGCGCCGTGTTCGTGCTCACCTTGTGTTACTACCCGCTCGTGGTCCTTACGACCGCCGTTGCCGTCGTCTCTGCCGACGTCACCCAGGAGGAGGCCGGCCGGTTGTGTGTCGGCTGGCGGCGTGCGCTCACGGGCGTCACGCTGCGGCAGGCCCTGCCGGGATGCCTGGCGGGAGGCATCCTGGTCTTCGTGCTCGCGTTGGGCAGCTTCGGCGTACCGTCGCTGCTGCGGCTGCACGTGTACGCCCTCGAGTCCTTCACGAAGTTCAACGCCTTGTACGACATGGCTGGGGCGACCGCGGCCTCGATGCCGCTGGTGGCGTTGTGCCTGGCCGCCTTGTTCGGATTCGAGCGCTATCGGCGGCGCCTGTCCAACGCGTTCGTCTCGTCGCACGGCCGCCAGCCCCCCTGGTTGCCGGTCGGGCGCTGGCGGTGGTGCGCGTGGTGCGCGTGCATCGTCGTTCTCTTGGTGTCCGTGGTTCTTCCCTTGGGCGTCTTGGCGAAGGAAGCGGGGGGGATGGGCGCCTACGCCCAGGCCCTGAAGACCGCGTGGCCGGAGCTGGCGCATACGCTGCTGGTCGGGGCGCTGTCGGCGACCTCGATGACGCTGCTCGGGTTGCCGCTGGCCTATGTGGCCTCGCGTGGGCGCGGGTGGCGCCGGAGCGTGGTGGACTATGCGCCGCTGCTGACCTTTGCCGTGCCGGGCACGGTGCTGGGCATCGGGCTCATCCGGCTGTGGAACCGCGGCGGGGCCGCCGACTGGGTCTACGGCACGGTAGCCGTGGTGGTGTTCGCGTGCATCGCGCGCTTCATGGCCGTGGCCCATCGAGGCGCCGCGATTGCCCTGGGGCAGATTGACCCGTCGCTCGAGGCGGCGGCGGCCGTATCCGGTGTGTCGTGGCTGCGAACCGGCACCGGGGTGGTGCTGCCGCTGGTGTGGCGGCCCCTGGTGGCGGTGTGGGTCGTGGTCTTCATCTTGAGCGTAGGCGAGCTGAGCGCTTCGATCCTGGTGTGCCCGCCAGGATTCAACACGATCACCACACGCATGTTCTCGTTGATGCATTACGGCATGAACCAACTCGTGGCCGCACTGGCCATCATGCTCGTGGTTTGCATTCTCGCGCCGCTGATGCTGCTGGCCGTGGTCATGCGCCGCTACCTGGGGAACGCCTATGCCTAGCGTGCAGTGCGTGGAGGTAGCCAAGCGCTTCGGCGCGACGCCGGTGTTGCACGGCCTATCCCTGCGCGCGGAAACCGGCGAACTGGTCGCCATTCTCGGCCCGTCCGGCTCCGGGAAGACGACCCTGTTGCGCCTGATCGCGGGCCTGGACAGGCCGGACAGCGGCGTCATCTGGATTGGCGACCGCGTAGTATCGGGCCCGGGCGCGTTCGTGGCGCCGCAGAAACGGCGCGTGGGCATGGTGTTCCAGGATCTCGCGCTGTGGCCGCACATGTCCGTACGCAAGCATCTCGAGTTCGTGCTCAAAGGCCAAGGAATGCCGCGCCGTGAGCGCCTCGAGCGCGCCCGGCAGATGCTCGACCTCGTCCGGCTGGCCGACCGCGCCGATGCGTACCCACACCAGTTGTCCGGGGGGCAGAAGCAGCGCGTGGCGATTGCCCGGGCGCTCGTGGCCGAGCCCGAGATCCTGCTGTTGGACGAGCCCCTGGCCAATCTCGACCTCGAGCTTCGTGCGCGCATGGTGGACGAGATCGCCCGGCTCAAGAAGTGGTTCAAGATCACCACCTTCCATGTCACCCACGACCGACGCGAAACCGAGCGGCTGGCCGACCGCGTGGTCCTCATGGAAGAGCTCAACGCGGCGCCCGCTGCGGACCATGAGGCATCCGGCGCGAAGGCGGGGCAGGTCGGGCCGCACTGCAGTGCGGCTGGCGGCCTCTCCCCGACGGGACCGCCGCCTAGGACATAGGCGTCCACCTATCGGTTTCTGAAGGCCATACAGACCTCGGCCTGGTTTGCGCGCATTTCCTGAGACGCGCGACTGTGGCCGTGCGTGCGTGGATCTCGTGTCTCCCCTGGCGTATGATGATTCTGTCGTCTTTCGGGCAATGAGGAAACGTGCGGGGCGTCGCTCCGGCGCCCGCGCAACGCATCGAGGAGGGAGCGCGCGCATGTCAGACACATCACTGTCGCGTCGTGGATTTCTGGCGTCATCCGGGCTGGCCTTGGGCGCCGGGATGATAGCCGGCACGGCCTTCGGGGCCAACGAACGCATTCGCATCGGCCTGATCGGGACCGGTAGCCGGTGTGGATCGCACATTCAGAGTCTGGGCGGCCTGAGCGAAGCGCACAACGTCGAGGTGTCGGCCGTGTGCGACGTGTGGCGGCCCAACCGCGAATCCGCGGCCGCGCGCGTCGAGAAGGCCTTCGGCAAGAAGCCCTTCCAGACCTCGCGCTTCGGCGAGGTGCTCGCACGCGACGACATCGACGCGGTCGTCATCGTAACGCCGGATTTCGCGCACACGCCCATCATGATCGAGGCGTTGAAAGCCGGCAAGGACGTCTACGTCGAGAAACCCATGGCGCTGTCGGTAGAGAACGCCAACGAGGCGCTGGACCTGGCGCGCAAGAACGAGCGCGTGGTTCAGGTCGGCACGCAACGCCGCAGCGAAGGCCGCTGGAGGGCCGCGCATGACCTCATCGCTTCAGGCAAACTGGGCCAGATCAGTTGGATATCGGCGGCGAACTGCTTCAACCATCCGCGCTGGGCGCGCGATTTCAGCAACTGCAAGGAAGAGGACGTGGACTGGGACGCCTACCTGTTCAACCGGCCCAAGGTGCCCTTCGATCCGCGCCTGTTGCGGCGGTGGCACCTCTACCGCATGTGCACGAACGGCATTTCCGGGCTCTGGATGACCCACCTGATCGACGCCGCGTGCATGGTCATGGGCTCGACCTACCCGAACAGCGCCGTGGCCCACGGCGGCAACTACGTGTGGAAAGACGGCCGCGAGCATACCGACGTGTTCCATGCCCTGGTCGACTATCCCGAGGGCTACCTCTTCGACTGGGCCATGACCCTCACCAACGCCTCTGGCACACACTACACCGTCCACGGCCGCTACGGCACGCTCGACCTCGAGAAATGCACCTACTCCGGCGACGGCGGCGAGAAAGGCAAACAGCCCGAGGCCGGCACGCTCGAATCCCCGCCGGACGGCAACCACATGGCGAACTGGCTCGAGTGCATGCGCTCCCGCCAACGGCCCGTCGCCGACATCGAGTTCGGCCACCAGCACTCCGTAGCCACCATCATGGCCGCCGAGGCCCTCGAAACCGGACAGCGCACGCGCTACGACCCCAAAGAGCGCAAGATTCTTCCCGGCTGACGCAGACACTCCCGAAAGATACGATGTGATGCGCGCATCTTGAGGACTGCCTTCGGCGAGGCAACGCGAGAAACGCTTGCTACGCCAGGCGATCGGCACTGGGCCGCAGTCCATTCCACGGCTTGATCTTCCTCAACATAGGGGCGAGGGCCTCTTCGGCGACCTCGGTATCGTAGGCCGCCTGCGCCCTCACCCAATAGCCGTTGGAAAGGCCGAAGAAGCGGCATAGACGCAGGTCCGTATCGGCCGTGACCGCGCGCTTGCCGGTCACGATCTCACTGATTCGCTGGGCAGGCACACCGATCTCCTTGGCCAGACGGTACTGCGATAGACCCATCGGCGACAGGAACTCCTCGCGTAGCAGTTCGCCGGGTGTCACAGGTTTGAGCTTTCGCATCGCCCTTTTCCCTCAGTGATAGTCCACAATCTCGACGTCCTTCGCGCCGCCGGGCCGCGTCAGTTCGCCTGGGAAATCACGAACTCGAGTACGCGCCGGGCGTCCTCGACATTCGAGGTGTGCCCCAACTCTTCGCGGTAGACGGCCAACACGCGGCGGCCGAGCTTCTCGAGCACGCCGGCCAGCCGCAGGACGCTCTGCGGCGGAACCACGTCGTCCTTTCCGGAGGCCGTAATCCCCACCGGCATGGTGAGCCGCTCGGGCCAGTACTCGGCGCTGCGGTTCTTGTACTCGAGCGGGATTTCCGACTTGGTCCCGCCGAAGGAGGCGCGGATGGCGTCCTGGAACCGTTCGTATTCGAGGTGATTGGCGGTGCCGTTCATGGCCGCCACGCCGTCGATCAGCTCAGGATGAAGCGCGCTGAAGGTCAAGGCGGAGGACCCGCCCATCGAGCCGCCGCACAGGAACACCTTGTCGACGCGGTACTGCGCCTTGATCGCCGCAATAATCTGGCAGACATCCGCTTCGGCCTTCGGGCCCATCCAGGAGGTCTTGGCTCGGTAGTCGGGCAATACGAGTATCAGGCCGTGTTTCACGGCGGCGTCGCGGGCCGCGATACCGGTCGCATACGAACCGTCCGTGAACTGCCATCGATCCGAACCGTGACCGTGCAAGGCCACGAGAAGGTGATGGGGCGCTTCCGGGTCGAAGCCCTTGGGCAGCATGAGAACATAGTGTTCCGTGCTGCCGTCGCATGCCGCGGTGAACGCCACGTCCGTAGCCGTCAGTCGCTCGTCCCCGTCTGCCGGCACGGCGGCTGAGAGAACCGCCCAGACAGTGAGCATCACAAGATGGCGCTTCAAGGCAGTCCTCCAACGCGTACGAACACTCGGGACGGACCGGTCACTCGCGACTACCGGCCGACCACCGGCGCGGTTTGCTCGGGCGTGGTGACGCCTGGCGGCAACTCGAGGATTTGGATGTTGCGGAAATGGATCTCCGCCCCCTCGGACTCGAGGCACAGATAGCCTTTCTTGACCGAGGACTTGCTGAGCCCGTTGACGAACTTGCCGTTGACCGACAGCTTGACCACGCCGTCCACACAGACCACGTCATAGGTGTTCCACTCGCCTTTGCCCTTGCAGCGGTTCTCGATGGACTTGCTGCGCGAGCCGCGCGGATTGTCCGGGACGGTTGTGACGCCATTGGCCCCAAACAGCTCGCCGTGGACGTAGGCGATAGGCTGGGGTGTGCCGTCTTTTGCCTTGTGTTGATTGACCCAATCCAGCTCGAGCATTTGTACCTCGAGGCCCTTGGGCAAGGACTTCCCTTCGGGGACCGACCCTTCGCTCCAGGCAAACACGCCCGAGTTGCCGCCCGCTTCCATGTGGCGCCATTCGATGTGGAGCAGGAAGTTCTCGTACTGTTTCTCGCTGCGCATGACGCCGATCGGGTGTCCACTGCAAACCAGCAGGCCGTCGCGCACGCTCCACGTGTCCTCGGCGGTATTCACGTTGACCCAGCCCGACAAATCTTGGCCGTTGAAAAGGTCGCGGTACGACAGGGGCTCGGCGGCGTGAGCCGCCCCGCCCGCAAACATCGGCACGAGCGAAAAGCACAGCAACGTCAATGCAGCGTATCTCATGGCATGTCCTTTCTGATTCGTTGAACTCAATAGCCCGTTGCGCGTTTCTTTGACCTTAACGGATATGAACGTGTCTCTCAAGTACTTCGCGAGCCTGGCGTCGCCGAGTTCCGCCCCTGGCACAGGCCGGCGTTATCGGGCTGCGCAGCCTGCCAGCCGTCGTCGAGCGTCTTCTCGAGCGCCGCCCGCGCTGGGGCATACCGCGTGTCTTTGGCCAGGTTGCGCCGTTCTTCGGCATCCGCGTCGTAGTCGAACAGTTCGGCGTAGACGAGGCCGCCCGAAGCATCGAGGTAGCGCGTGAAGCGGTATCGCTGCGTCCGCACCGTGTCGGCCAGGTCATACGCCTTGATGCGGTCATGCCACATGTGTTTGCGGTGGGCGAAGACCGCCTTCTTGAACTCAGGGCCGGGCGCCTCGAGCAACGAGGCCATCGACACGCCCTCGATGAAACCTTCCGGACGCGGCAGGCCCGCGAGGTCGCACAGGGTGGGATACACGTCCACGTGCTCGGTGAGGCCGCTCACCCGGCCCGTCTGACGATCCGCCCCGGGCAAACGGATGAGGAGCGGCGCTTGCAGCGATTTGTCCCACAGATTGTGCTTGCCCCAGTAGCCGTGTTCGCCGTCGTGGAAACCGTGGTCCGACGTGAGAACCACGATCGTGTCGCCGGCATGGCCGGCCCGTTCGAGGGCGGCGAGGATCTTCCCGACGAGATGGTCGAAGAAAGAGAGTACCGCGCAGCGACCGTGAAGCAGCTCGAGGGACTGCTCGCCCGAGGCGCGCCAAGGCTTGTCGTAGCCGTGCGTCGTGTAATACTGGGCCGGCTCTGCGTCGCCCATGGCCCACTCAGGCGAGCCCTCGGGCGCCTCGCGGAAGGCGGGCAGCGCGATCGTGTCCCGGTCATAGAGGTCCCAGTACCTCCGAGGCGCCCAGAAGGGAAGATGCGTATCAATGAAGCCTGCGGCCAGAAAGAACGGTGTGTCTCCGGGAAGGGCCTCGAGCATCTCGACCGCCCTGGCGGCCACCTGCCCACCGTGATACGCCTCGTCGGCCACGTCGCCGGCGTCGACGGCCGGGCCGCGCGCTTGCCGCGCCACCTCTTCCCGCTCGATGTCCTTTTCCGTGAAGCCCAGGGCCTCGAGACGCTCCCAGCGTTCGCGTATCAACTGCAAGGCCTCAGCGCTCTGGTACTGCCCCCGCAAGCGGGCGGGCAGGCCGTCCCGCGTGCCCTCCACGCCGGCCTTCACCATCTCGCTCGTCGGCGGGCGCCAGTGTCCCAGGCTCCACGACTGCGGATCGTCCACGTCGTGGTAGACGAATCCCGCGGCCCCTGTTTCGTATCCCTGGTTGCGGAAATGCTCCGGCAAAGGGGCGAACTCCGGCCCCATGCGCTCGCGGAACTTCGGCAGGAACGGCTCGTTGTCGAAGCGTTGCGTCGTCAGCGGCCGGCATCCGCTGAACAGGTTGGCCCTCGAGGGGCCGCACAGCGGCCAATGGCAGAAATGCTGCTCGAAGACCACCGACTCGCTTGCCAGTTCGTCGATGTGGGGCGTATGGATGTTTGGATTGCCGAAACATCCGTAGCGGCGTCCGACGTCGTGCGTTATCAAGAACAGCACGTTCGGTCTCTTGGCCATGAAGTGCTCCTTTGGTCTACGATTGCCGCATCATGCCGCAATCGCCGCCTCGGCAGGGACGTGGCTCATTCCGTCCGTGCAGTCAGCCCTGTGCTGACGACCTCGATTTGGGACATGCTCTGCGCGCGATTCTCGATGGTCATTCCCGGCGCGAAGGAGGTGTCTGCAAGGGGGGCGTAGACCTCCAGACTGGACTGGTGAAGGTTTCCCTCATAGAGAAATTGGACTTCGTCGCGATTGAGCGACGAGCGGTACACGGCCCATTCTCGAACATCGGCCTCGGCAACCGGTTGGGGCGTCGCCCCGCCCCCCAAGAAGAAGGTCTCGGGGATGAACCGCTCGGCAACCGCACCGGCCAACTGTCCGTCCACATAGAGCTGCGACTCGCCCCTGGCACATCCATGAGAGAGCACCACGTGGCGCCACGTGGCGTCCCCCGAAAGGGCGCCGGACGCCTTCGCGCCGCCGGCGGCGGCGTAAACAATGGTGCCGTCGCGCTGCTCGAGGGTGGCCTCGATATCGAGTGTCCCGGCCTCGATCATGTCTGCCCGAAGGGAACGCTTGCCCCTCGTGTATTCTTCGCTTCGAACAACGACGTCCCTCCCGGCAATGGCCGCCAGCACGCCATTCGTGGCGGGGCGCACCCAGAAGCTGACGGCGAAGGCGTGAACGGCGTCGTCGGGCGTGAACGACAACGGCGCCTGCGCGGACGCGCCGCCGTCAACGTGCGCATAGCGGTTGCCCGCGGCTTTGTGCGGCACGGGCTTGCCCGCATCGAGGGCTTCGAACACGCTCGGGACAATCGCAAGGAACATCTCCTGATGCCCCGCGCCATTGGGATGCCCGTCATCGGCGTAGAAGTGCTCGACCCACGCGCCGGCACCGTCGTCGATGGCGCCCAGGAAGTTGACGCTCGGCACGTCCCACCGGCTGATCTCGACGTTCATTCGCCGCGTGTACGCGTACAACTCAGGATCAGACGCGAAGGCGCCTTTGGCATAGCAGTTGCCGACGACCACCTTCATCCCAGCTTCCCGGCAACGTTGCACCAATTCGAGCATGCCGCTGCGCCACCGCGCCCAGATGCCGTTCCGATAGGCTTGGTCTTCTTGCCTCGTGATGCCTTCGTTGGCCAAGGACAGCCCGATCAGGACATGGCCCGCGCCCTGCGGGACCAGGTCGGTCTCGAAGCGCGGGGCGATCGTGACCGTGTTGTCGCCCCCCCTCGACACGTTCACCACCTCCCAGCCGCGCGAGTCCAACAGGGCGCCAAGTCGTCCCGCATATCCGCCCCCGCCTCCGTGGTCCCCCGAACCGTGGGCCACCGAAGATCCGAAGACGGCGATCTTCCGCGGCTGCGGCGGCTCCTGCGTTCCCGCCGGCAAGACGCCGGCCACGGAGCAGGGCACAACCATCCAAAGAGCGACTCGGCGGGCAGGCGATAACATGAGGAGCAGCCTTTCCTGGCGCGTCGGTTCGTCCGGACACGCCATCCTTGGGCTCCGAGGAGCCTTCGCCGGGAGCATACCACGAGCGCCGTATCGACTACGCCAGCGCGAGCGGGCCGTGCCCCGAGGAGGTTTCTGCCTACTGGTTGAAGTGCGCCAACAGCCAGCGGCAATTGACCACTTTCTCCACCAGATCGAGCGGCAAGTAGAAATACTGACACGAGGGCTCGAAGCCGATCCGCGAATCCTCCTGCACGAGCGTGAAGAGTCGGCGCGCCAAGACAATCTCGGATTCCAGACACCGCCGCATTTCAGCCCGCAAGCGACGGACCTCTTCGGGCGACGGCGTGTCCGAGGGGTTGGCCAGCGCGTCACGGGCCAGGACGAAGCGCGCTTGGTTGGCGACGGATTGGAAGTGGACGGCGGCGGCCCGGGCGAGGCGCAGGTCCGCCTGGGCCTCGGAACGGCGGTCGGGCGGCGCCTTGTCCAAGGCCGCCTGCAACGCCGCGAGGCCCGGTTGCCAGCCCTTGGCGATCTTCTCGAACTGCGCCGCGAACACCTCCGGCGGATATGGCCCGCGCCAACCGTCCAGGTCGTCGTAGGCAATTCCCCACATGGTGGCCTTGTAGTCCGTCTTCGAGGCATACAGCGCGTTCGCCGGGCCGCACTGGACGGGAGACGTGTAGACCACGCTGATGTGAAACGGATACTGCCGGAAGGCGTCGCTCATGAGGCTCCATGCCCTACGTGCATCCGGGGCGCCGTCGGCGCCGAAGCGCTCGCGCGCGAGCGCATCCAACACCGTATCCACGTTCGGGGCCGGTGTGCGGCTGAATTCCCGGGCAACCCGGATGTTGGGCGAAGGATATCCGCCCATCGTCCAGCCAATTAGCATCGCGTCCAGCTTGGCCGACGACAGCAGCTTGCCGCAATGCTCGGCCACGAGGTCCATGACGGGGAGATAGGGCACGCTGGCGATTTCGCACGTGTTGTTGAACTGGATCTCCGCACCCGTCTTCAGCCCGGCATGTTGGGCGGCCTGCCAATGTCGCAGCGCACGAGGGCCCGGCCCGACGGCCGAAATCGAGTACTCGCCCACCGTGGTCTTGACGCCGCCGCGCTCGATCGGCAAGTGCCATTCACTGACCGACATCAGCCAAACCGACCTCGGCAGGCGCGCGATGATGTCCGCGGCGTCGCCGTGGCCGCGCCATCCCCAGTCCGACACCAGTACGTTGGCCTTCGGGCTGCCGCGGTGAACGCCCTCCTCGATCACGCCGACGACCTCCGCGATGATGTCCGCGTCGCTGCGCTCCTTGCAGCGCTTGCAGGACCGCCAGTCGCCGTGAGAAGCGCAGTTGGTCAGGTTTTCCGACGCCGTGATCGCGTATACGCCGCCCAAGTCGGGGACCTCACGAAACACGTGCGCCAGCGCGTCGCCCATCCATTGGCGCACCGCGGGATGCGACGTGCACAGGGCCGTGAAGTCGCCTTCCCGGACACCGCCGATCTCGGGGCGGCCCTCGAAAAAGGCCGCCGGCATCGCACGGGGCTCGTTCAGGTACAGATACACGCCCACGCCATGTTGCTTGGCCCGCGCGACCAGAGTCCGAAGATTGGCCAAACGCCGCTCATGGTCGGCGCCGAACTCGGGAAACGTCGTACCGCCGGGCGCCATGTCTCTCAGAACGGCTTGCAGCCACACCCCGTTGATCCCGGCCGCGGACAACCGTTCGAGCAAGCCGTCCGGATAGGGATTCAACTCGGGATGCAACAGCGGATCGCCGTACACGGCCACGTACGAATAGACAAGCCGCAGACAGGCAAACGAATCTTCCCGAGGCGTTGGCGGCGAGGACGAGCCGAGCGGGCTGGCAAGTTGCCGGACGAAGTCGAAACGCGGTTCGGCCGGGCGGCGGATCGCGTCCCCGAAATCCTCCTCGACCACGCGCCGGATCTCGGACGCGCGCCGCCGCGCCGCTTCGTCCGGCGGATGGTAGCGCAGCGGGTCACATTGCGGTTTCAAGCGCCCCAGCTTGATCCACAAGAAGTCCTCCTCGCGCAGCGTGAAGGCCAGTCGCTCCGGCGTCATCTCGAGGAGCTCGAGCAACTGCTCGTAGGGCAAGAGGTGCCAATTGCGCCGGATGAGCGTAACGTAGCCCCGCTCCCGCAGCTCCGGTGCAACGGCAGCATCAGCGGGCAGTCCCATCGACTCGGCCAGCGCCGTGACGTCCTGCACGGAGGCGCCCAGGATCGTCGCCAGCGTTGCCGGCTCGACCGCGGTCCAGTTGCGCCAGACAAACTCGTGTATCCGGTCGGGAAAATGACCGCTCACGATCGACGCCCGAGCGTCGCCTTGCGGCAACACGCTTTCTGCGGCAGGACTGCCGTCTACGGCGCCGGCGGTGGCGCCGCGCAGAAGGACCATGCACATCGACGTGACACAAGACACGGCTCTCGACATCCTAATAGCCCTCGATGATGTATCGCCCTTGGGCGAAAGGCTTGGACATGGCCAGCTCGGACCTCTCTCGCGGTTTGCCGCCGCGTCTCGTGCCGCGCGGCGTGCCAACGACTGCCGCCACGACATCGGAACAGGCATCAACGGCTACCGCGAAGCAAGCATAGGGCATTGCCTTGACCGAATGACAGCGCAGAGAGTACAACACCCTCAGCGGCGTTACGCCAATCCCTCGCCTTGACACGAGGACCGTTTGGAGACAGGCCAGACCAGAGGAGACGTGTTGTCATGAGTCGTACCTTCAGTCGTCGTGAGTTCGTGAGGCGCTCGATTGCGGCCGGCGCTGCCGTTGGCCTGCCGGCCATCCTCCCCGGCGCCGCCCTGGGCGCCGAAGGCGCCGCCGCGCCAAGCAACAAGATCACGCTCGGCTGCATCGGTGTCGGCAGCATGGGCAAAACCAACATGAGGTCCTTCCTTGGCCTTCCGGACTGCCAAATCGTGGCCGTGTGCGATCCCTATGAGGGGCGCTGCCAGGAAGCCAAGGGCATGGTCGACGACAACTATGACGACAAGGGCTGCGCGGTCTATCCCGACTTTCGCGACGTGCTCGCGCGCGAGGACATTGACGCCGTCGTCGTCGCCGTGCAGGACCATTGGCACGCCCTGATAGCGACGGCCGCGGCCAAGGCCGGCAAGGACATGTACTGTGAGAAACCCCTCGGCGTATCCGTCGAGGAAAGCCGCCGCATTCGCGACGTCGTCCGCGACACGAAGCGCGTCTTTCAGACGGGCACGTGGCAGCGGTCGCTCGAAAAGTTTCAGCGCGCCTGCACCCTCGCCCGCAACGGCTACCTCGGCCGCATCCACACCGTCGAAGTAGCCGCGCCGGGACCCAACTACCGTCCCAAGTATGATGGGCCGCTCGAGGCGCAGCCCGTGCCCGCCGGCTTCGACTGGGACATGTGGCAGGGCCCGGCCCCGAAGAATCCGTACAATCCCGGCCGCGTCGCGTGGCCGGACTGGTATCTCATTTGGGACTACTGCGTGGGCTTCATCTGCAACTGGGGCGTTCATCATCTTGACATCGCCAACTGGGGCTGCCCAGCAATCGGCGATGGGTCCTTCGAGGTCGAATGCAAGGCGGACTATCGCGACCAGGGCTTCACGGACAACGTGAATGGCTGGGACGCCACGTTCTCGTATCCTGGGGGCCTCAAAATGGTTTTCAAAGACAGCAAACAACAGAAGGCTGGTTGCCGGTTCATGGGCGACGAAGGCTGGGTCCACGTGGACCGCTCCGGAATCTGGGCCGACCCGGAATCGCTGTTGACGCTGGACTTCAAAGACACCGACCTGCGCCTCACGGATTCCACGAATCATGGGGACGACTTCCTGGCGTGTGTCCGCAGCCGCAAGGACCCGGTGTCGGACGTCGACGCGGCCCACACGGCGTCCATTCTGGGCATGCTGGCCGACATCGCCGCCCGTCTCGAGCAGAAGCTCGCGTGGGATGCCAAGACGGAACGGTTTCAGAACAATGATGAAGCAAATACCATGCTGCAACGGGCCATGCACAACGGATGGGAGCTATAGACATGTCGTCAGGACACCGCGCGTTTATCTGCACAAGCCTGGGATTGCTCGGTATCACCTGTCTCGGTGCGACCGCAGCCGAGGCGCCTTTCGGGTGGCGCGTCGGCCCGGCCGCGTGGAGCTTCCGGAAGTTCTCGTTTGTCGAGGCCGTCGACAAAACGGCCTCGCTCGGCATGGCCTACATTGAGGCCTTCGAAGGCCAGCAGGTCCGCCCCGACGCGGAGGCCAAATTGAATGCTGGCTTGCCCGACGAAGTCATCGCGCAAATCCGCGCCAAGTTGGACCAGGCCAAGGTCACGCTGACCAGTATCTACATTCACAACATCCCGGGCGATGAAGCCGCCTGCCGCCGCACATTCGAGTTTGCCCGGAAGCTTGGCGTGGGATTCATCGTCTCCGAGCCGGCCCCGGAGGCGCTCGACGTCATCGAGAAGCACGCCAATGAATATGGGATTAGCGTCGCCATCCACAACCATGCCGAGGGCAAATCCCGCTACTGGAATCCAGAAGAGGTGCTCGAGGTCTGTGAAGGCCGCGGGCCGCGTATCGGCGTCTGCGGCGATACCGGCCACTGGCTGCGCTCGGGGCTGAATCCGACCGAAGCGGTGCGGCTTCTCGGCAAGCGCCTTCTGTCACTCCACCTGAAGGACCTCGATAAGGCGGCGCCCGATGCGCACGACGTGCCGTGGGGCCAAGGATGCGGCGAGATCGAGCAACTCTTGCGGACCCTTCACGAACGTCGCCTGAAGCCCGCCCTATTGGCAATCGAGTACGAGTCCCATTGGGAGAACAACTTGCCGCAAATCCGCGAGTGCGTCCAATGGTTCAAGCAGACCACGGACGCCCTCGCCGCCGCCGCGTCCTGACGTGTCGCATTCAGACGTCCCCAGAATCTAGAGTTGACCACATCTGTCACTGGGCCTATAGTCAGCGAGAGCGGCGCCGGTGGTGGTCGCGGGCAGGTTCGTAGAGTGGAGGGCGGGCAACACGTATGAAAACACGAACTGGCAGCTCACTGTGTCTGGTTGTGATCGCTCTCGCGGCCGTCGGTACGGGCTGTGCCCTCGGAGTTCGCTCCCTGCGCAAGGCTGACGAAGTGCACGCGCGCAACTTGGCGAAGCAAATCCTTCGGGCGACGGACGTCCGGGGCGGGCTGATTGTGCACGTCGGTTGCGGCGATGGCACGCTCACTTCAGCGTTGCGCGCAAGCGACAGCTTCCTCGTTCACGGCGTCGACACCGACGCGCGCAACGTCGTGCTGGGCCGGGAGTATGTCCGGTCGCGGGGGCTGTATGGCCAGGTATCGGTCGACCGATTCGACGGGACACGTCTGCCCTATGTGGACAACCTGGCCAATCTGGTCGTGGCGGAAGACTTGGACGCCGTGCCGATGAGCGAGGTGGTGCGCGTGCTGTGCCCAAACGGCGTCGCCTACGTCAAGAAGGGCGACCA
>Ga0272442_10005792_pt1 | contig 16418 bp, 9 predicted proteins | sample SSMForm2O_FD_200262 | JGI IMG/M metagenome (GOLD analysis project Ga0272442, IMG submission 200262) | Marine sediment archaeal communities from Little Sippewissett salt marsh, Falmouth, MA, United States - SSM-Form-2O | ecosystem: Environmental > Aquatic > Marine > Wetlands > Sediment ...
TTCAGCGCGCCTACGAGCGATGCCGTCAGGATGTCCCCCTCGCCCGCGTAGCCCATCCCACGCACCATGGCCTCCGACGCCTCGATAAAGGGCACCGTGTCCACGGGCGGATCCGGCGAGTCGAACGCGGCAAAATTCATGCTGAACACGTCGTACTCCCCTTGCTCGAGGCGCCGGCGCAGGCCAAGCCCAACGCGCACGGAGCGACGGTGCACCTCTTCGGGAAGATCAAGCACAAACCGCTCCGCGTCGCGCTGCATCTCGGCCTCCACGTCTTCGTCCGTCACCGTCGAGACATCCGCCGCCAAGTCGCCGGGCGCGATCTCGTCCACCCAAGTCCCGAGCACGTCGCGCAAGACGGATTCGTATACCGAGAAGTCGCCCATGCCGCGAAAGCGCGTCCCGACGCGCAGGGCGCGGGTGCTGGCAAAGCAAGCGGCGGCGTAGGCGGCCCGGGCGGCGTCGCCCGCGCGCGCGAGCACGTTTGATTCCGTGACGTGCCCGGCGACGATCTCGAAGGGCTTGTTGCGACGCCGCAACATCGAGGCGAGGTCCTGCACGCCGTGTATCCCATGGTTGTACATGATGCGCTCCGGCATTGCATCGAGGCCGAAGCGGTGGTCCATGGTCGTATCCAGCATGAGGATGGGTAGCTTCGTGGCCGCCAACAGGTCGACCGACTCGAGGGACGGCGAGTAGGCCAGGTGCAGCGTAACGATGAGGTCCACGTCCTCCCGCTCGAACCGCTCGACGGCCGCCCGGAACTGTGCCTTGACGCGGCACACATCCGCGCGCACCACGTCGACGCGCTGCTGCTCGAGGCCACCGGCCACGGCCTCGAGAAACGGCCCGAAGCGCGACAGCGCCTCCGGATTTGCCTGGTCGTAGAGTTCGAGGTACAGGGGCAACAGCCCAACCTTCGGTTGGCGTTTCATGGCCGTCTCCTTTGTGGATTGCCGAATCGGAACGCCTCGCCGCCCGGGGGAGACGCGAAGAGCTTCATCAAAGTCTCACAGTATCTCCGGAAGCCGGCGTCGATCCGCGCGCGGGTCGCACGGTCCGGCGTCGGCACCGCCCGCGTGCTGGCGCGCGCGGCCCGCGTACTGAACGCGAACACGGCGCCCCGGGCCGCGGCCAGGTCGCCGTCGCGCTGCCACAGCACCGGCAGCGGCGCGAACAGCCCGGCAATGAGCCGGCGGAAGAACCACCCCCGGCTGGCCCCGCCGCCGAGCACGAGGCTGTCCACGCGGCCCGAGCCCTTGACCGCGGCGAACACCCGTGCGAGTTCATAGGCCATGCCGGCCGCTACGGCGCGGAGCATGTCGTCGCGGGTGGTCTGGGCACTCATGCCGAAGATCGCGCCGCCCCCGTGCGCCCCGGCGCACAGCGGGTTGCCCTGCGTGAACCAAGGCAAGGCCACGAGGCCCTCCGGCGGCAACAGCGATTCCCGAAACACCCCGCTGGCGCGTTCGAGCGCCGCGGCGTGGTCCGCGTCCACGCACGTCGCCAGCCCCCAGTCCCAGGTCAGGTTGCCGGCCATGAGCGGCAGTATGACCAGGCGGCCCGCGCCCACCGGGGACGGGATGACCAGTTGACACGGCGACCACCCGGACGTGTCGTCCGGCAGCACGAAGTTGCCCACCCAGGCCGTGCCCAGCGAACACTGCAGCGGCCTCGATGACACGCCGACCGCAGACAGATAGCCCGCCTCCTGGTCGATGTAGGGCCCGGCCACGGGCAGGCCCTCGGCGAGCCCGAGGCGGCGCGCGCCCCGGCTTGACAGCGGGGCCGTTTCATGCCCGCGGCGCAACGGGGCCACGAAGGACAGGGGCAGGCCCGACTTCGCAAAGGGATGGCGGTCGAGGCGCTTCTTGGCCGCGTTGTACGACCCGGCCTGGAGCGCGTTCCCGGCGTCCTGCCGCCAGACGCCCGTGAGCTTAAAGAAGAGGTACTCACCCGCGCCGACGTGGATGTGGTCCGCGTCGAACAGCCCCGGTTGGGTTTCCTGCAGCCAGACCAACCGGCCCAGTCCGTGCGGCGCATGCTCGCTCAGCACGTGCCGGCGCCAGTAGGTCGGTTTCGTTTGAGACACCATGTCGGCCAGGTGTGACTGGGCGCGCTGGTCGTTCCACAGCACCATCGGCGTCAGGGCCTTGCCGGACGCCCGGTCCGCGATGATCGAACTGCCCCCTTGCGCCGCCAGTCCGATCCCGTCCACGCGCCGCCATGCGCTGCCCAGCCGTTCGCGCAACTCGCGCGCCGCGCTCCCGAAGGCCCGGTCCACCGACGCGCAAGCCTGCTCGCGGCCCCCGCCGGGAGAGGTGCGGTGCGTCAGCCGGCGGCTTGCCTGGCCCAAAGGCCGCCCACTGCGCGCGCCAAAGGCGGATACTTTCAGCGCCGTCGTGCCCAAGTCGATGCCCATGAAAACGCGCTGAGACATGCTTCCTAACCGCACTGGCCTCGCTTGGGCACATATTAAGAGCACGCAACCGGCCGATTGTCAAGACAGAAATGCCCCGCCGTCCCGCCGTCCCGCACTGGAACCGCCGGTCCCCCCGAATCCGCGCGTAACCACCAGCTATAGGAGGCAACATGCGCCGGATCGTTCCAGAAACGCGAGACATGAGCGCACCAGTGGTGCGCACGTCTTGTCAAGAAGGGCATGTGCCACTCCCGCAGAAGCCCTGCTCGCACAACGCGCGTCCTTTGCGTCGCTTGAGTCCTTTGCGTCCCTGTGCACCGGCCTTACGCGCGGATTGGGGCCCCCATTGACCATGGCGACGGCGATGGGTAGACTGGCCGCTCGAATGGAGCCATGGCCGTAAGTAGGAGGATCGCAATGCCCCTGATCGACATGCCCCTCGAGGAACTTCGGACGTACCAGGGCCTCAATCCGCGTCCCGACGATTTCGACGCCTATTGGGACAGCGCCATTGAAGAAATGAAGGATACGGATCCGAAACTCGAGCTGATTCCGAGCGAATTCCAGGTGCCGTTCGCCGAGTGCTTTCACCTGTATTTCACCGGCGTGCGGGGCGCCCGTGTCCACGCCAAGTATCTGCGTCCCAAAGACGCCCCATCGCCGCACCCGGCCGTGTGCCAGTTTCACGGCTACAGCGGTTCGAGCGGCGAGTGGCACGACAAGCTGGCCTTCGTGGGGCTGGGCTTCTCGGTGGCGGCGCTCGACGCACGCGGCCAAGGCGGGCGGTCCGAGGACACCGGCGGTGTGAAGGGAAACACCTTGCGCGGCCACATCATCCGTGGATTGGACGACGCGCCCGAGAACCTGTTGTTCCGTCAGATCTACCTCGACACCGCCCAACTCGCCGGCATCGTCATGGACCTATCCGAGGTGGACGCGGCCCGCGTAGGCGCGGCGGGCGGCTCGCAGGGCGGCGGGCTGACCTTGGCGTGCGCCGCTCTCGAGCCGCGCGTCAAACGGCTCGCGCCCAGGTGCCCATTCCTGTGCGACTACCAGCGCGTCTGGGAAATGGACCTCGCCGAACGTGCGTACGAGGAACTCAAGGCCTATTTCCGTCTGTTCGACCCGCGCCACGAGCGAGAAAACGAGGTGTTCGCGCGGCTGGGCTACATCGACTGCCAGCACCTCGCGCCTCGCATCCGCGGCGAGGTGCTCATGGCGGTCGGGCTGATGGACGAGGTCTGCCCGGCCTCGAGCCAGTTCGCCGCCTTCAACAAGATCGAGGCGCCGAAGGAGGCCGTGATCTATCCCGACTTCGCCCACGAAGGCTATCCCGGCTTCGACGACCGGGCCTTCCGGTTCTTGGCGGGCTTGTAGAGGAACGAGGAAGCGCTCAGCCCAACTCGGGGCCACTGATGGCGAACACACGTTCCTGGACGCCCGGCCATCGGTTCGTGCCGCGATACATGCGCATGTAGGTGCGCTGCTCGCCGAAGCCCCGTGACCGCAGCCACGCCAACCACGCCGGCGTGTGGTGCGGCACGTCGACCAGAACCGCCTGTCCGGCCATGGCGGTGAGGGCGGCCGCGGCCAGGGCCTGCGCCGCGCCCAGGTCGTGCGCGACGATAGGGCCGAAATGTTCGGCGTGGTGGCCGTGGCGTCCGAGGCCGTAGCCGCGCACGCCGTCCCCGTCCGGCACGACAAACGCATACTCCGGCGCCATCGCGCGCAGTCCCTCGATCACGCCTCGCCGGTTCACGCCGAACGCCGCCGCGTCCAGGGACGCCACCGCGTCCATGTCCTCATCGTGCATGGCGCGCACCGGCGGCAGGGACTCGTCCGGGGGCTGAGCAGCGGCCTCGGCCGCCATCCTGGCGAGGGGGTACTCGTCCACGAAGCCATAGGTGTTGTACAGCTTCTTGCCTTCGGGCGTGGCGTCGAGCTTGATGCACGGGCAATCCGCCAACGCGGCTATCGCCGCATCGAGAAGCCGCGAGCCGATGCCGCGCCGCCGCAGCGCCGGGTCCACCAACATCATGGCGACCCAGCCGACACGGTTCTCGTAGTCCATGGCCGTCACCATGCCGACGGGTTTGCCGTGCCGTTGCGCCGTGAAGCAGCCGGCCGGATGGCTGCGATAGAAGAACGCCCAGTCTTCCCACCGCTGGTTCCAGCCGGCCGCGCGGCACAGGCGAAGCCCGGCCGCGAGGTCGGACTCGACCATCGGCCGGACCACCGCGGCCGCGTCCCCGCCGTAGGCGTCGAAGCGGTCAAACCACGACAGCCGCTCCCGAACCATCTGCAGCAGGTGCTCTTCGATGGACGCGACGATGGCCCGGCCCGCTTCCGCCGACGCGCGCCTCGGGTCGCCCCAGACGCCATTAGGCCGCAGCACGCCGATGCCGACGTGGTTCAGGTCGCTCTGTTGCGCATCGCTGTCGAAGCCCGTCGGCGCCACCGCCTTGTAGTCGCCCACCAGGTCCGGGAACAGCGCCAGCATGACCGACGTCTCCCACGCCCCGGCGTGGATCCCGTCCGCGTGCAGGGCCGCGCCGGCCTCGGACCGGTCGCAGGCGTAGTACGGCGCGAGCACGACCTTGATGGGCCGGTCGGAACGGTTGATCTCGCGGACCACCGGCCCGAGCGCCCAGTTGCCGCCGTGTCCGTTCACGATCACCAGCCGCGTGAAGTTCTGTTGCTCGAGCTCGGCCGCCACGTCTCGGATCACCGCCATGAACGTATCGGGCCGGAGCGAGAGGGTCCCTCGGAAGCCTGAATGCTCGTAGCTCTGCGTGATCGCCAGTGGCGGCAGCAACGCGGCCCCGAGCGCCTCGGCCAGGCGCCGGGCGAAGTACTCGACCTTCACGGTGTCCGTCAGCAACGGCAAATGGGGGCCGTGCTGCTCGAAGGCCCCCGTCGGCAAGACCGCGACCGGCAGCGCCAGCCGCTCCCAGTCCGGCGAAGGGCTGAATCCGTCGACAAGCGCCTTGCTTTCCATCGTGGTGCTCCCTCCCGACTCGCGGCTGACCATCCTGCGGGAAGCTTACTTCACACCGGGCGGGTTATGCACGTGCCGTTCGTGGTTGTCCGGCACGGCAGGTGTCGCCATGATCGGTTTGCCCAGGCCCCGTCATATTCGTCTGCGGGCGCTTAGGGCCGGCGTTGGTCCCGGTCCTACTGGCAGCTTTGCCGCAACGCCAGGCAGGCCACGGCCTCGATGCGCGGCACACAGGAGGGTCCAACGATGAGAACCAAGGATTGGCTCCTGATGGGTCTGTTCGCCACGACGGCGCTGTTGGTGGCGGCGTTTGTGGCGTTTCAGATGGTGACGGAGGCCCGGCGCTCGGCGGCCACCGCGCGGGTGGCGAAGCCCGAAGTCGTCCGGCTCTATGAGGACCTCGCCGCCCAGATGGGCACGACGCCAGACGCAGCCGCGCCGGACGGCCAACGGGACCAAACCGACGCCGCGAGCCACTCGGGAACGGACCTGGCCGCGGCCGTCGAGACGATCGCCCGCTACCAACAGCTCTTCGCGCACCGAGACGAGGCGCTGGGAGACGACGCGACGTGGGACGACTTGCGCGACACGGTTCTACAGCGTCCCCCGAGCGAGTGGACCGAACAGGAACGTCAAGCCCTGGAAGCCTTCCTGAGCGCCCACGAGGACCTGATTCGGGAGATCCGCGAGCTGGCCGAGCGCGGCGGCCCGGTCTACCCCTTGGACTTCTCGGAAGGTCTCTCCATGCAGTTGCCGCACCTGTCCAAGCTGCGCGACTGCGCCCGGCTGCTCCACGCCGACGCCCTGTTCCGAGCGGGGAGCGGGGACTACGCCACCGCCATCGAGGACATAGTGGCCGGGTTCAAACTGGGGGCGGCGGTGGCCGGGGAGCCCATCCTCATCTCGCAACTCGTTCGGATTGCCGTGGCCGGCGTTGCCTCGGACGCTCTGCAACTCGCCTTCCAGCCCGGCGATCTGCCGCCTGACAGCGCGCGCGACCTGATGCGCCTACTGGCCCAGAGCGACCACCGCGACGCGTTCGCCGCGTCGTTCGCTGGCGAGCAGACCTTCGGCCTCCGGGCCTTCGAGGATTTTCTCCGAGATGCGGGCACGCGGGACATGGGCGGCGCGTCGCCCCTGACGGGGCTCGGCGCGCGGCTCTACGCCAGTCCTATCGTACGTCCGTGGTTCAACATGGACGAAGCCGCGTATGCCGACGTCATGGACCGATTCCGCGACGCCGTCGAACTTCCCTACTATGAGGCCAAGCCGCTGCTGGACCAGATCGAGCAGGATGTGGAAGACCTCCCCCTCACGCGGGTGCTGTCGAGGACGCTCCTGCCGGCCCTGGGGCGTTCCTGCCAATCCCAAGCCCGGCTCGAGGCCACCCTCGACTTGATGCAGATGGGGCTCACCCTCGAACAATACCACGGCGTCCACGGCGAGTATCCGGCCGCACTCGAGGCCATCGCCTCCCAACTCGGCGGCGCAGTGCCGGTCGATCCGTTCACCGGACGGCCCTACCACTACGAGCCCTCGAGCGGCACGTTCCTGCTCTACAGCGTCGGCATGGACCTCGAGGACGACGGCGGCACGCACGACCTTCGCGACGGAGACATCGTCTGGCGCGGCGCCAAACAGGAGTAGGCAAGAGGGGGCCGTTCTCGCGCTGACCTGCTCGATAGCCCCGCATCACACGATTTGCTACTCTCCATGTCAACAGGGGAGATTTCAGCCATGCCCTATGTGCGCCCCTTCACATTGATCATTGCGGTCGTTGCGGCGTTGGCGGTGCTTTCCGCCTCAGCGCAGGACGCGTGGGACCTGTCGCTGCCGGCCTATGGGCAGGCCCAAGGGACCACCGAGGTGGCCGTCCACTTCCCCGAACCCATCGAGCGCGCGCCCGTCACCTTTGGCATCCCGCTGGGGCAGGTGGCATCCGCCGATCGCATCGTGTTGTTGGACGAGCACGGCGAACCGATCCCGGCCGATTGCACGCCGCTCGGCAACTGGGAACACCAGCCTGCCCATTGGACGCTCGTGTCGTGCGTATTGGACGGCAAGAAGGCCGGGGACACGCGCACGCTCGCGTTGCGCTGGGGCGAGGAGGCGCCCGCGTTCGAGACGCCTCTGCGGATGGACGTGAACGGACAGAAGGCGCAGATCGTCAACAGCCACTACGCCATGACGCTCGCGCCGCAGGGCGTCCAGGCCATCCACGTGCACGGAACGGCCGTGGACGTGCGGCGCTGGAATCCGGTCTTCGTTGCGAAAGGCGGGGAGACTCTCGAGCCCAGAGACGGGGAAGTCCGAATACTCGATGACGGCAAGGTGCGCAAGGCCGTCCGGTTCACCTCGCCCCTCTCCCCCACGCTCGAACTGCACCAGGAGTTCGCGTTCTACGCCGGCTCTCCTTACGTGCGCTGCAACGTGCGCTACGTCAACCGCGCCACCGAGGACGCGCCGACGTCCGGCGTAGTCCCGCTGCACGCCGTGTTGGATAACGTGAAAGGGCTCCGCGCCGGACTCGAGGACGGCGCGCCGTTCGACACATCCGGCATTCACGTGCGTCAGGACGCGTTCGGCTGGAAGGCAACCGCCGGTTTCGGACGCGAGAATGCGTCGCGCGCAGGCACGGGCACCGAGGACAACCTCGGCGAATGGCTATGCCTGCGTCTGGCCGATGGCGCATCCCTCATGGTCGTGATACCGCATTTCCAGGAAATGGCGGCGGGCGACGAACACGTTGCGAGCGACTACGCGTTCGATGGCGCCGAACTCGAGCTTCGCCACTATGCCGCCGCCACACCCGGCGTCGAGACGGACGTACGCCTGCGCGAGACCATGGCGCGCACCTTCACCTACTGGCTCGTGTTTGACCCGCCTGAGGGAGACGAGGCGGCGACGGCAAGCGCGGCCAAGGCCATGCCCCACGTCGTGTACAACCGGAAGCACCTCACCGACATGGGCGTGCTTCAGGAACGCGCGGTGTCCCATCTCTTCGACGCCGAGACGCTGGAGGCGGCGCGCTACTTCAAGCGCGCGCAGGTCCCCCGCCTCGAATACCTGCGGTGCAGCCGCGGCGCAGATCCGGGCCCGGACAAGAGCGGCGAGGGATTCTACGAGGTCGACCTCCACGCCGGCGGCATGGTTTTCGGCGAGACCTTCCAGTACTACGCGCCGAAGCCCTCGCCGGACCTGGTCAAGCGCTACCATGAGGAGATCGGTGTTCCCTTGGCGCATATTGTGACGGGCGGGAGCTGCACGTACCGCAACGGCGACATCGTGTTGGCGCTGTTCCAGGAGTACCTGCGGACCGGCGACCGGATGGTCCACGACTTCGCCCGTGTCCACGGCCAGGTCTTCGCGGACGTCTCGGTGAGCCACGCCCCGGCCAGCGCGGGGCTGGGGCACTACTACTGCGATTGGTATGGCAATCCCTACGTCTACCAGCGCTTCGAGGGATTACTGCTCGGCGCGCTGGTCACGGGCGACGTGTGGTGGTACGAGACGGCCTTGGACATGGCCGACTACTGCGTGCGCGCGTGGAAAGACGGGCAGCCTCGGGACGGCAGCCTCGCGGGCGGCTACGGCGGCGTCCAGTATCGCTCGCCGTACATCGCCAAGATGTTGCTGCGCCTGTACGCGTTGACGGGCGAGAAGAAGTACGCGGACACGGCGGTGCGCCTCGCCGAGTGGATCATGCCGGTTCAGGAGCCGGAGGGCTGGTGGCGCGACACGCCCGGCGCGACGCGCGAGTACCGGTGCTCCCCGATCTTCGCCGGCTACACCTCGATGGGGCTGTGGCCGCTGTACCACGCCACGAAGAACGAGGCGTTGCGCCGGTCGCTCATGAGAGCCGTTGACTTCCACGTCGGCATGCAGGAAGACGCTTCCGGCAACAATCCGGGGACCTTCCCCAATTCCTATTGGTATCGGGTCGAAGAAGGCAGCGCCTCCAAGACGCCTATTCCGGAAGAGATCAAGATCACCGGCAACTACGCCACGACGTCGCACTGGGCCAACGTCATCTTCCAGGCGTACCTCGCGACCGGCAACCTCGACTACTTCTACAGCGCCAACGCCGCCTGGTTCGGCGTGCTCGCCCACCAGACGCCCGAAGGCGGCGTACCGCTGTCCAACGACCGCGACGGCTCGGTCTGGGGCCACGTGATGGTCGAGTCGCTGCCCGCCTTCGCCGCCATCGCCGAGGAGCGCCGGCTCCCCATTGTCCTCGGGCCTCGGACGCGCCGCCCCGTGGCGGTCTTCATGGGAAAAGGCGCCACGTACAACGACGGCGCGTTCACCTTCCAGCTCAAATACCAGAGTGACAAGCCGCTGCCGGTGCGCGTCTACTTCCCCGCGGGCGCGCCGACCCAAGTCACTCTGGATGGCGCGGCCATCGCGCACAGCTACGACGTCCAGACGCGCATTGTCCGTCTCGAGGCGCCGCGCAGTACCGAGTTTCGCCGCAGCCGGTTCTTGCTGCGGACAGACGGGCCGCGATAGCGGCCTCTTGCGCGTCTACTGAAAAGCCAAGCTTGAGGAGGAAGAACAGTGGATCGAGAGACGTCCCGAGAGGATCTCTGGAGTGCATCCATGACGAGGCTCCCTGCACGGCCGCTCTGTGCGAAAGCGATCTGGGCCTCGCGTATCGTCGCCATCGGGCTGGTGTTGTCGGCGTCGGCATTGGCCGCGGCCGAAACGCTGACGTTGCCGCTTGACGAGCGGCCCGACTGGGTGCGGCGCGACGGCATCGTGATGGCGGGGAGTTGGGAGCCGCTGTTGTTCCGCGTCCGCCGTGACGGCAGCGATGGGTACACGCCCACGCCCGAGCAGCAAGCCGCCTATGAACGCGAGCACAGTCTCGAGATGGTCGAGCAACTCAAGGCGCTCGGCGTCAACTTCGTCATGGCCCACTGCTACAAAGGCGGCGGGTTGGAGGCCGAGCGCGAGAGCATGGCCGATGCGGTACGGTTCGCGCAGGTGTGCCACGACGCGGGCCTGCGGGTCGGCGTCTACAATTTCAGCGGCGCGTTCATCTGGGAGTTGTTCTTCAAGGAAGTGCCCGAGGCCCGGGACTGGGTTCTCCTCGACAAGCACGGCAAGCGGCGCCAATACGGCAGCGCGAAATACCGCTGCTATTGGAACCGAAACCACCCGGACGCGCAAGCCTTCTATCGAAACCTGGTCCGATTTGCCGTAGAGGACATCCGGACCGACCTGGTTCACTTCGACAATTACTCGTATGGCCCCGGACGTGATGCGCAGTCGGTGCAGCGCTTCCGCCAATACCTTCGTGACGCGTTCGCTCCGGAGCAACTCGCCGCGATGGGTGTCGAGGACGTGGGCAGCGTGCAGCCGGCCATGACGGGACCGCCGGACACCATGCTGCGCCGGGCGTGGCTCGATTTCCACGCCCAGTCCATGGCCGATTCCTACTACGACCTGGCCCGGTGCGCGCGCGCGCTGCGCAGCGACGTGCTCGTCGAGTGCAATCCCCACGGGCCGGGCAGCCGGATCGACCCGCACCGCGACCACGGCCGGCTGTTGCAGGGCGGTGAAGCGTTCTGGGACGAAGGCCGCGCCTCGGGCATGGTCGACGGCAAGCTGCGCACGCGCATCCAGACCTACAAGATCGCGCGCCGGATGGACAACATGGCCTTCGCTTACACGACCACCCCCATCGAGGCAGCCGAGGCCATGGCCTTCAACCTCGACTGTCTGGGCTGTGTGTGCTGGTTCGAGTACGGCACGATCGTCAGGCGGCCGGGCCTCAAGGAGCCGATGGCCCCCGGGCTCGCCCCGTACATTCGGTTTTTCCACGAACGGCGCGACTTGCTGCGCGACGCCGAGGTGGTCGCCGACGTGGCGGTGCTGCGCAGCTACCCGTCGCAGGTCTTTGCCGAGTCGAAGTACGGCGTGCTCACGGCCGCCCTCGAGCAGGCCCTCATCGAAAACCGCGTCTGTTTCCAAATCATCTACGACCACCACCTGGCCGACCTCGAGCGCTACCGCGTCCTCGTTGTGGCCGGCTGCCTCGCGCTGTCTGACGCGCAGATCGAGCAAATCCGCGACTACGTGTCGTCCGGCGGCCGGCTGTGCGTGGTGGGTCCTGTAGCTACACACGATGAATGGATGCGGCCCCGTGAGACCCTCGGCCTCGGCGGCCTGCCGGCCGGTAGTGTCGTTCGAGTGGCCCAAGGTGAAGACGCGCTCGCGGCAGTCAACCAGACGTGTGGCGACGGACTGTCCGCATCCATCGAAGCCCCCCTCGGCCTATGCGCCGAGGTCACGCAACAGGAAAACCGACGCCTGGTCCACCTAGTGAACTACCGCCCCGAGCCCGTCACCGACGTGCACGTCCGTCTACGCCTGCCGTCCGGGCGGCGGGTGGCGCGCGTTGCGCTCGCAAGCCCGGGCCGGGACAACGACATCGCGCTGGCGCCCGAACAGAATGCCGACGCGGTCTCTTTCATCGTGCCATCTGTCGAGACCTACGAGATCGCCGTTGTCGCCTTTGATTGACTCGCGCTGCCCCGAGGTCCACGCGGAATTCTTCACGCGCATCCTAACGCAACTTCCGCTCGGGCGCCGCCCGCAACGAGAGCCCGGCGGGCTTGCTAGGTTTGCCGGCGCAGGATCTGCAGGGAGCGAGGGGGCAACTCCCAACGGGTAGCGGGCGGGGCCGAGGGGGAGTCCGTCGGCGCATAGGGGCCGGCCGTCTCGACGTCGGCCGCCGAGCGGCCGTAGTTGGCAAGCACCAGGTGCAGTTCGCGGTTGGCAAAGGCCGAGGCCACGACGTCTTCGGGCAACGGTGTGGTGAACAGGGACGAGTCGGCAATCTCGAGCCAGGCCCAGGTGCCTTCCTCGACCAGCGGTAGGTAGCGCTTGAGCCAGCGCGCGTGCGTGGGCCGGGTTCTTGGGTTGCCGGGCACGGCGTCCCAGGCGCTGTAGGTGTGGAGCTGGGTCGGGTCGGCCTGGTACTGCTTCCAGGCGTCGCGGCAGCGCTGCATCCAGAAGTCGTCGTGGTACTGGATGCCCGGGACCATGCCGCGCTCGCCCGTGAAGATGCGGCCGCCGAGAAGCACGGGGAACTGCATGTAGGGGATCGCGTGCACGTACGGTTCGTTCTCGCTCTCGATCGTGGCGAAGCCCATATCGAGGCAGGGAACCACGTACGGTGGGTAGTTCTTGACGGTTTCGCGAAGGGGATCGGCCTGGGCCACGCCTTCGCCCACCCATAGGTAGTCGTAGACCTTGAGCCCGGCGCTCTGCGGCTGCTCGGCGGCGTTGACGTGCAGCTTGAGCATGCCGCCGCGCCGTTTGACCTCGGCGTAGATGAGCGCGAGGAGGTCGGTGAACGCGCCGTCGTGCTGTGGACTTTCCTCGAAGGCGAGGATTTCGTCTTTCGCAGGCGGCATCTTCTGTTTGGCGGGATGCTGGTTGGCGAGATATCCGCCGTCCACGTAGATCCCATCCGAGCCGTACTCGTCCATAATCCGGGCGAGTCGCGGCAGCAGGAAGGCCCGCCAGCCGGGACTCGCGGGCGAACAGCGGGCCATGTCCCAGTAGCCGACCACGAGAAAATCGCCCTCGCGGCTCCACTCCGGTCGGCAATCCGGGTCGGTGCGTTGCAGAAAGCAGGTCGAGGTGTAGGTGAGCACCTTCATGCCGCGGCGGTGGGCCATGTCGATGAAGCGCCGGTAGCCAGCGGCATTGACCGCGGTGTACTTGTCGCCGCCGAACAGGCGCAACGAATCGTTCCAGTCGTCGAACACTTGCAGCACCTGGATGCCGTGGTCCCGAAGGCGGTCCAGCTCCTGTTCGTCGTACTCGCCGACCTCCCACGGTTTCCGGCTGGGATATTCGCCCAGGTTATAGCAGCACTGTGCCGGCAGGTAATCCGTGATCAGGTGCTTGCGCATGCACGTGCGTATCGCCTGCGTGCACACGCCGATATTGTCGAGCCGGCGCCGATGGTCCTCGACGGTGTAGTCGCCCAGCAAGCAGGGCGAGGCCGCCGCGGTCGACGCGGCGTCCCCGGCGTTCTTCGTAGCGGCAGGCGCCGCCGCTGACGCCGCACGGGCGGCGCCGGAAGCGGCCGAACCGGCCACGACGGCCTGCGTGCCCAACTTCAAGAATCCACGACGCCGCATCGCGCGCTCCCCATGGTGAAGCAAGCCCCTTCGAACATCGTCCGCGAAGGCTTACTCATCTCCAAACCAATCCGTCGGAATATCGAGGGACCATACTTCGCTATTGAGCGGCGGCGTCATGCCGCCCGCGACCCAGAGCTTGTCCTGAAACACGAAGGCCGAGTGCTCGTGCCGCTCCGTCCAGATGGTTGCAGAATTGAGCCGCGTCCAGGCCGCTCCGTCTGTCGAATACCAGACGTCCCCCCAGTTCCGCGACGGATTGTTGGACCAGCCGCCCAGCACCCACATGCGATCGCGATACACAATCGACGAGAACCACAGCCGAGGATGCCACGGAGCCGCCTCGGCGACTCGAGTCCAATGCGCGCCGTCCTCCGAGGCCCACACATCGTTCCGTGCCTGGTACTCCGGCACATAGTTCCCCCCGCCGAGTACATAGATTCGCTCGTTGAGCACGACCGCCTGATGATACGCACGCGGCGCCCAGTCGGCGTCGGCCGTGACCTGCTCCCAGTGTTCGCCGTCCGTCGAGCGCCACACATCGTTCTTCAGGCTCGTCTCGTCGCCGAAGTAGTAGTCCTCGGTGCCTCCGAGCAGCCACATCGCCCCCTTGAACGCCACGACCGCCCCGGCAAGCCGCGGCGACCATGCCGCATCCGATGCGGCCTGTTCCCACGCCGCGCCGTCCGTCGAACACCACACCTGATTCGACGCGGAATGCCCCGGCAGACGCCCGTTGTACCAGCCGCCCATCAGCCACATCTTGTCGTCGAACACGAGCGCCATCGGCAGATCGCTGTGCAGCCACGGCGCGGTCTCCTGGACAAGCCGCCAGGTCGCGCCGTCCGTCGAACACCACACGTCGCGCGGCGGCGCCTCGTACGATTGGAACCAGCCCCCGAAGATCCACATCCGGTCCCTGTACACCAACTCGCCCTGCGAGTCCCGCGGCTGCCACCCGGCCGCGTCGCTCACCTTGACCCAGTCCGGGGCCGTCCGCTGACTGGATGCCGATACGCCAAACGTGAGCATGACTACCGGAACGACCATAGGCGCTTTCATGCGTCCGCCTCCAATGCCTCGATAATCCACGGGCCGGCGTCCTTCACCGAGACGCCCCTCTACGAACTCGGCAGGCCGCCTCCCGGGATGGTAGTCCACTGCCGCCGCCGCGTCAACGAGGATTGAACTCCCCAGATACACGCCCAAATGACGCGGCGAGACGCCGCGTCTGCGTTGACGCCAGTGTAGAAGCGGCGTCTCGCCGCTCTTCTTGATCTGGTTGACGTCAAGAGATTTATGCTGACCCAAGTCCGCGCGTAACCACCAGCTACAGCAGGCAACATGCGCCGGATCGTTCCAGAAATGCGAGACATGAGCGCACGAGCAGCGCACGTCTTGTCAAAAAGGGCATGGGCCACTCCCGGAGAAGCCTTGCTCGCACAATGCGCGTCCTTCGCGTCGCTTGAGTCCTTTGCGTCCCTTTGCAGCGGCCTTACGCGCGGATTTGGATCCGGCGATTTGGTTTCGTCTTCTAAAAGGCGTTGTGATAGGATACGGTTAATCTGAGGGATAGAGGGAATCTTCAAAGCGGCTAAGGGAGAGGCGGTCATGGGTAGGCGCGGTTTCACACTCATCGAGCTTCTTGTCGTGATTGCCATTATCGGCATTCTCGCGGCCATTCTGCTGCCCGCCCTGTCGCGTGCGCGCGAGGCGGCGCGGCGTGCGAGTTGCCAGAACAACCTCAAGCAGTGGGGCTTGGTGTACAAAATGTACGCCAACGAGTCGGCGGGCGAGAAATATCCGCCGATGAATGTGTACATATGGCGTCCAGGTCAGGTGCCGGCGGATTGGACAATGAGCCTCGCGCTCGGGCCGCAGGTGAATTGCATCTATCCGGAGTACCTTACGGACCCCGCGATTTGCTGGTGCCCGTCGGACGCCAATCTCGATACGGACGAGTTCTTCGATGACGAAGGCCGCTGTGTCCTGATGGAGAAGCCCTGGCTCGTGGACGAGAGCTACGCCTACCTGGGCTTCGTTTTTGACCGTGGGGAAAACATCCCGGAGTACGTTGCGCCCCTGTCCGAGGCGGCGCCCTCGGTCGGAACCGGCATCGTGTACATCCCGGGCGCTTCCGAGTTAGACCTGGATCCGGACATGGTCGTGCCCATCCAGTTGGCCAAAGTCACGGAGATCGCACTCGTGCCGCTTATTCTGGCGGACTTGCTGGGAATCGGCGAGGTCGATTGGGGCTTGGTGGATCGGGATTGTCCCGGCGTGACTGCGCCGGACGGCAGCGGCGCCGGCAACGGCGGCGGTGACACGGTCTATCGCTTGCGGGAAGGCATCGAGCGCTTCCTTATTACGGATATCAACAACCCCGCTGCGTCGGCCAAGGCCCAGAGCGAGTTGGGCATCATGATGGATCTTCTGGGGCAGGGCACCGCGGGTATCTCTTACTTCAACCACGTTCCCGGTGGGTGCAATTGCCTTTTCCTCGACGGACACGTCGAATTCTTGAGGTATCCCGGTCCTGACGGCCCCGGTCGCGTGCTGGTCAACGCCCCCGCGGCCAACGCCGTCGGCTTGATCGCCGGCCTGTGGTGAAGGCCGGCCCTTTCCTCCTGCGAAGCGCACAAGGGAACTCGCGTGCGTCAAGGAGGCGTGAGGCCTGGTGCCGGTCCGCCCTCCGTGAGTCCAGACTACCGTCCTATCGCTCGCCGCTTACCTTTCGCATCATACCGGCAAAGGAGACCATCCAGTTCGCGCGGAGGTTGTTCCGCATCCCCCCGATCTCCCGATATTCCTGCGCGGTGGTGCCCCAGTAGAAAGCCAC
>Ga0272442_10005793_pt1 | contig 16417 bp, 11 predicted proteins | sample SSMForm2O_FD_200262 | JGI IMG/M metagenome (GOLD analysis project Ga0272442, IMG submission 200262) | Marine sediment archaeal communities from Little Sippewissett salt marsh, Falmouth, MA, United States - SSM-Form-2O | ecosystem: Environmental > Aquatic > Marine > Wetlands > Sediment ...
AGAGAAATTTTTGATTTTCCGGTGACCAAATATTATATAAAGCTGGGATTTGATTTTTCCAGGGAATCATTCGAAGACCTCACAGTCGAATTTATCGGCGAATATTATGACCGTTTTAATGAATGCAAGCTGTTTTATGAAACTGAAAAAGTATTACAAGAAATAAAAGATTTGGGCATATCTCAATCTATCTTATCGGCTTCAAAGGAAGATGTCCTGATAGAAAAAATTAAATATTATAAAATTGAAACTTTTTTTTGCAAAATCATCGGTTTGGATAATCATTACGCTGAAAGCAAAATTGAAAGAGGAAAAAAATGGATAGCCGACTTGCATGTAAATCCTCGGGAAGTCCTATTAATAGGAGATACGGTTCATGATTTCATCGTTTCCAAACATATCGGAAGTGATTGCCAGCTGATTGCCAACGGCCATAATAGTGTTGAAAAGTTGGCAAAACTGGATACATTTATAATAGGCTCCTTGAAAGAGCTTGTTTGTTTGTAGTCGAAAAGATAAGAATATACATTTATTAAAAATGTGCATGGAGGTATACAATGGACAATAGAATTAAAAAACTTGCCGAGGTTCTTCTGGAATATTCACTGAATATTAAAAAAGGAGAAAAATTAGCCATTATTGGAGAAGTCACAACTTTGCCTTTGATTAAAGAATGCTACCGAATAGCTGTTATACAAGGGGCACTTCCTCAGGTGATGATCAATTCTGATGAAATGAAGGAAATATTGTTAAAAAGGGGCAGTGAAGAACAGATTAAATATGTACCCGATGGTTTAAAAAAAGTTTTCCAGACGACCGATGTCATTCTATCCTTTTTTGGCGGGATAAATACCAGGATGCTGACCAATGTGAATCCTGAAAAATTAAAATTATCTGCACAGGGATTTAGTGAAATTAATCAACTATTTTTTGAAAGAGTTTCTAAAAAAGAGTTAAGATGGTGTGCCACCATGTTTCCTAATCAAGCGAGCGCACAGGAAGCAAATATGTCACTTTCTGAATACGAGGATTTCGTTTATGAAGCAGGCTATATCGATAAAGAAGACCCGGTTATTGAATGGAAAAAGATTGAAATGAAACAGGAACAGATTTGTAAGGTTTTAGACACTAAAAAACACCTGAGAATTCTATCTAAAGATACTGAGTTAAATTTGTCAATTAACGGTAGAAAATGGGTGAACTGTAGCGGAAAAGTTAATTTCCCCGACGGTGAAGTGTTTACCGGTCCTGTCGAGGATAGCATGGAAGGACATATACGATTCAGTTTTCCTGGAATCTATAGCGGTAGGGAAATCGAGGATATTCAATTAACCTTCAAAAAGGGGAAAGTGGTAAAAGCCACTGCAGCAAAGGGTGAAACCTTATTAACTCAACTTCTAGAAACAGATGAGGGTGCCAGATTTGTCGGTGAAATTGCCGTTGGGACCAATTATAATATTCAGAGATTTACCAGACATATGTTATTTGATGAGAAAATTGGAGGAACCGTTCATCTTGCCCTTGGCAGGTCCATACCTGAATCATTAGGAAAAAATCAATCCGCCATCCATTGGGATATGTTGTGTGACATGAAAAAAGGTGGAGAGATTTATGCTGATGATGAACTGGTTTACAAAGACGGACAGTTTTTGATTTAAAATATGTTGAAAATACACTATAGAAAATTTATAAGCATTTTTATACCTGGCAATTAAATCAAAGAAAGAATATGAAATGCAAATTTTGCTTTATAATGGTTTTAACAGGTTTTTATTATTTACACACAATTGGTGAGGCATCCGGATTGAAGGGATTGATCCTGATAGCCAGGGAAAATAGATAGGGATAATTCTTTTTTAAATGCTGCATATAATCAAGCCAGCGGTAGACCAGCAGGATATAGACTCTTTCGATATCTATGGTAAGATGTTTCAAATCCTCTTCCGGTAGCTGGCTGAGGCGATGGCGGTGTTCTAACTCTTCTGCCAAATGAAAGACAGACATGAGTAGTTCCGCGAAAGCTTCATGTTCCAATATCCGTGAATTTTCCAATAAGCGCAGTAAAAAGTCTCTTCTTTCAATGAAGAATTTGCGGAGATGAGGCAATTTTGATTTATCGATATCGATTTTATAATTGTATTTTTTTAAATTTTTCTTGACGAGCTGAAAGCTCTGATTAGAGCAGTCACTTTCCATAATCAGTTCTCCCCTTACTTTATCCAAAGCTTGATCAAAACCGGATAAGTAAGTAATCAGTTCATTGCCGACTTCACTGTAAAAAGCTCCGATAAGCATATTTAGTTTTTTATTCCGATGCTTTTTCTCCCGGATATTCAACATGATTTCCACCGAATTGGCAATCACGCCAAGAAATGCACCGACTCCCAGAATAATTATGAATATGGCCAGCATTTTACCGGCTGCAGTTGTAGGATGAACATCTCCATATCCTACGGTGGAGATGGTGGCAATTGTAAAATAGAACGCGTCGGTAAAAGAAATGTCTTCAATCACTGAAAAGCTAACTGTACCGACAATCAAAATTGATATAAAAATTGCTAAAAAAACTTTTACTTTAAACTGTAAGTTTTTCATATTTATTTCACTTTCATTAATAAATTTACTTGAATTATTATACTACAAAATGCAACAAATTCATAAAACCTTTTAATTGAAGTATTTCACTAACATTTGATGAACACCTTATATTTTTCAAAATGAAGATATTTCTGTTGGTTCAAAGGTTTTTCTATAAATGGAATTATTGCTATCCAAGCAATTAAATATTTATACAAGAAAAGGAATTTCATTCATTTCCATAGAAGAATTATTAAAGCTATAGAAAACTGTATCTTGTTAATTTTGGCAGTAAATTCTCAAAAGGAGGATTTAAAAATGTCTGTATCTTCTGAAAAAGAGCATCAAGATTTAAAGCCCGCACATTTTATTTTGGGAGTCATGCTGTCTGCAATAAGTGGTATTTTATTGTTACTTTCTTTTCCGCCTTATGGTATCTGGCCGTTGATTTGGATTGCCTTAGTTCCTTATGTCATTGCCCAGCATCGATTATTCCCCCGTAGATGGGAAAGTTTATCATTTTCAATCGCCGTATTGTTTTGGTTGGGTCCTTATCTGGCAAGAATTTTTGGCGACGAGGCAGGTTTTTTCTTTAAATATCTTGGTGTATGGATTGCTGTTATCACTTTTTTTATGCATAGAGAGCGTAAATTTCATGAATTGACTCAATATCGCTGGTTTATATTACAGGGAATTATCAGTTGGGTTGGTTTTGAGATGTTTCGGACTTTTATCCCTCTTCTGGCGACCAATGCTTTTGTGGGCTATACCCAGGCAAAACAGACCTGGCTCATTCAACCGGTCTCTATCTTTAGCATTTATGGTTTAAATCTGGTAATATTGCTGGTGAATTTTACCATTGCCTATTGGATGATTGCTTGGTTTGACCGTCAACGGCCGCTGAAAGGTATTGTTATGGTCAAGCATTATTCGGCTAAAAGGTGGCTGGGAATCACCACAGGGATTGTATTATTTTGGATTGGTTTGAGTTTTTTTATTTTATTTCCTGCTCCAAAAGATGCACCTACAATACGCGTTGCAGCATTGCAACCGAATTTTCCCCAAGCTGCGCATGTTGATAGAGAGACACCACCCGGGCAACGTTTTCAGGTACTTACAGAACAAATCAACGAAGCAGCCGAACAAGGAGCAGAAGTCATCTTTACGCCTGAGATGGGATTGGCCTTTGACCCTCAAGTAGAACATACCGAAGAATTAAAATCTCTGGCAACTGAAACCGGTGCCTACCTGTTCATTACCTATGTGGTTTCCAATGAAAATGAATTCCGTAATGAAGCCGTTGTATTGAATCCTTCCGGAGAATTCCTGGAGGTCTACGGGAAAAACCATGCATTTGGTGAACCCCGAACACCAACAGCGGGTGTTTATCCGGTCTATGAAACATCAGTCGGTCGATTAGCCACCATGATCTGTCATGATGCCAATTATACCGATGTTGCGCGAAAGCTGGCACGCAACGGAGCCCAGATGATTGCCACAGCTACCCGTGAATTTGGCGGAGTAGGAGAACAATTGTGGACAAATAATGTCTTTCGGGCAGTCGAAAATCGCGTAGCGGTGGTTTATAATGGAGTTGCTTTTAGTTCAGCCATCATAGATCCTTATGGCCGTTTGCTGGCACTGGAGCTTAACCAGGAGGGTGAACGCTTGACCATGGTTATTGACGTGCCGCTCGGTGAAGGCAATACACCGTTTGTTCAGTTGGGTGATTGGCTGGGATGGTTAAGTCTGGCAGGTTATATTTTCTTTATTATATTTCAATTGGTGATAGAAAGAAAAACCGGGAGTATAAAAAAACAGAAATCTTAAATATTTAGCATTACATCATTTGGATGCTTTTGCAATGTGTTAAAATAATCATTGAAATAAAACCAAATCAAAATAAAGGAATGAAAATATTTTGATAATGAAAATACAATGAATATAGAAAGACAGGAGACTTTTAAATGTTCTATTGTGATCGATGTGAAAATTATTACCGTGAGAATACAAATAAGTGGTGCTGTGATTGTGGAGCTCCTTTTAGCTATCGGTCTACCATTCCGTCTTTTTTTCCCAGGGAAAAGATTACGAGCAGGAGTAAAACTATCTGGCGTTATCTTGAAGCTTTGCCGGTTGAAAGCGGAGAATGGATGGTTTCTCTCGGTGAAGGGTGTACTCCGCTGGTTCCTGCATTGTTTGAAGAACAGAATATTTTATTTAAGTTGGACTTTGTTTCTCATTCAGCCTCTTACAAAGATAGAGGGACCGCTTTATTGGTCAGTAAATTAAGGGAATACGGAATAAAAAAGGTGGTGGAAGATTCATCGGGTAATGCCGGAGCAGCCCTTGCCGCATATTGTGCCAATGCAGGAATCGTTTGTGAGATATTTGTTCCGGCTTATACTTCTAAAGGAAAAGTCATTCAAATTGAGGTGTATGGTGCTTTGGTAAGGAGAATTCCCGGTAGCAGAGAGGACACTGCAATGGCAGTCAAAGAAGCTGCACGCAAGTTTTTTTATGCCAGTCATAATTGGAATCCCTATTTTATTCAGGGGATTAAGACACTTGCTTTTGAACTTTGGGAACAAATGCATTGGAAAGCACCGGATAATATTGTAGTTCCGGCGGGTCAGGGAAGCTTGGTATTAGGTTGCTATCTTGGTTTTCAAGAATTAAAAAAAGCTGGTGAAATCAAAAGATTGCCACGTATTTTCGCGGTTCAAGCAAAAAATTGTGCTCCGCTTGCACTAGCTTTTCAACAGGGATTGGATGAACCGGTCACCATTAAAAAGAGAGAGACGATAGCTGAAGGGATCAGTTCAGCTATGCCGGTTAGAGGTAGGGAGGTACTTTCTGCGGTAAGAGAAAGTGATGGTATGATAATATCAGTAGAAGAAAAAGAAATCCTGGGAAGCTTAAAGATGATTGCAAAAAATGGTTTTTATATAGAGCCCACCAGTGCTGCAGCAACGGCAGGATTTTCCCGTTTAATCAGAAGGGGGATAGTGAAGAAATCGGATTCTACTGTTGTTGTTTTAACCGGCTCCGGATTAAAAGCAACAAATAAAATAAAAATCTTAATAGAGAAAAATGAAAAAGTATCCATTGATTTTTAATTATTAAAAATGATGATATTAATTATTGGAAAGGAGATATGTGAATTTGACATTTTCATTTGGTCAAAGAGAGAATAAATCTGTAAAACTTGTTTCCACAATTTCCGGGGAGGAATATCCCTTTGAGAAAATTGAAGAATTTACCGAAAACGGGGAATCGCTGGAAGTATCAATTCCGGCTATTGAAGATGCAAAAATAAATCCCGGTGAGAATCTCTGGCAAAGATTCTTAGATTTTCTGCCCTTTTACGAGGTGAGGCATGATTTACACCTGGGAGAGGGAAATACATCATTAATCAGGGCAGACCAAAAATTGCAGTCATTTACCGGTACGAATAAGCTTTATCTTAAAAACGAAACACAAAATCCCACCTGGAGTTTTAAGGATAGAGGTTCACTTGCATGTATTTATATGGCAGTTGAAATGAACGAAACGGTAACGGCAACGATATCTTCCGGTAATATGGGAAATTCTATCGCCGCTTATGGGGCTAAAGCAGGTATTCAAGCAGTTGTATTTGTTCCGGAATTTGTACCTAAAGAAAAGATTTTCTCAATGTATATTCATGGAGCAAAAGTCATCCGGGTAAAAGCAGATGATTATTCCGAAATGAAGAAATACATATTAGGACTTGCGAGAAAACTCAAATTGCGCATTGTATCGGGAAATGGGCCGATTCGAGTCGAGGGATACAAGCTGACCGCTTTTGAGATGTATGAGCAAATGAACAGACAAGTACCGGACTATATTGCGATTCCTACTTCCGCCTGTGGTCATATTCGGGGGATATTCAAAGGTTATCGGGAACTTAAACAAGCCGGATACATCAATAAATTACCAAAAATGATCATTGTCCAGGCTAAAAATAACAGTCCAATTGTCACAGCTATTCAACAGGAAAAGGAAGATGTGATTCCATTCTCCAATTTTCATACAATTGCAGAAGCAATTACCACCGGAAATCCCATGGGAGGGAAAGAACTGATTTATAAGGCAAATAAATACCATTGGTTGGCTGAAAGCGTCACAGAAGAAGAAATACTTCAATCACAACTAAAATTCGGAGAATCTGGGTATTTTGTCGAACCGGCTTCAGCTACCAGTCTTTATGCGGTGAAAAAACTGCGTGAAGTGGGAAAAATTGAAAATAATGCAATGATTGTTTTAATGTTAACCGGGACAGGATTGAAAGATTTAGATGTATTTCAGCATTATCAGGTGAATGTTTTAGAGAGCGATTTGAACCACATAGAAAGTGATATTAGAAAACTAATGTAACAATCTGTCAAGGAGATGATTTTCCCCCTGACAGATTTAAAAAGGATATTTAAATATTTTAGCGAAATATGTTTATTAGAAGGCAAAAAAATAAATATTGTAATCTGGATGAAGGTAACAGGAGAGACTTTTTCTTTCAAAAAAAGAAAAGAGCCGAAGAAGCAAGATATTATAAGTATTTAAACTTTCAGGCAAAAGGACTGTTACCGGACAGAACTCTGGAAAGCTTTATGTAAAAAAGCACCGACGGGGCAATTCCTAAAAAAGAGGAATAACCTTACAGAGGATTTTAAAACATTTCCTGATTTTTAGAAAGAATCTTTCAGGTAAAAAGACAGAGCAAGAGAATAGCATGATTATTTTCAGCTCTGTCTTTTTTTATAATGTTAAAAAAGGTGAGGAATTAAAATGAAAAATAAATTATTTTTTATAATGATATTTGTAATAACTACACTATTACTCACATCATTGACTGCTTCAGCAACCATTTATAGAATTACGAATAAGGAAGGGAATACGATTCGAGTAACTACGATTCCAAAAATGAATATTGATGAAAAAAAAGATGGTTGTTCCATATTGTCGTTGGGGCCTAAAATTGAGAGTTTTAAAACTAATGATATTTTTTGGATTAAAGGCATAGTTTTTCATGATAGCAATAGGAATGGTGAAATGGATGAAGGTGAAAGAGGTATTCCGGGAATTTCTGTTTCAAATGGATTGACCGTTTCAAGGACGGATGAAGAGGGAAATTATCAAATAAAACACGAGGGACATTTTATATTTATTACCGTACCTTCTGATTATACCGCTACAACTGATTGGTATAAAAATATTGGCGAAGACAAGCATCTTTTTGGTTTACAATATTCCCCGGAAAAGAGAAGCAAACAATTCATTTTTGTCCACATTACCGACCATCATGTAGATTCTGAAGAAGAACATCAGAAGATTATCATCAAAGCAATAGAGGAAATTAATCAAATTAATCCGGATTTTGTTATAGCTACCGGTGATATGATTTTAAGAGGTAACAAGGTATCCATTCATCTTGCAAAGGAATGGTATGATATTTATGAACGCATTATCAGCTTATGCAAAAAACCCATTTATCACGCGTTGGGAAATCATGATATTGTGGGTATCGAATGTAAAGAAGATATCAGTGACTTACCTGGATATAAGAAAGCTATGTATCGACATTATTTTGGACCGACTTATTATTCTTTTGATTGGGGAATATACCACTGTATCGTTTTAGACCCAAATGATTTTGTTGACGAAAAGGCATTTTATAGGATATCCAATGATCAAGTCAAATGGCTGAAAGAAGATTTATCCTTTCGGGAAAATAGTCCATTATTAGTCTTTTTTCATGAACCGAGCAAAACGTGGCAGAACCAGCGCGAAATTTTGGAAATATTTAAGCCATATTTTACAAACATGTTTTCCGGCCATTGGCATATTGATGTTTTGCTTGATAATCAAGATATTGCTGAACAGGTTACCGGTGCAGTATGTGGGGAAACCTGGCATGGTCAATGTCCCGATAATCGAGCTCCGGGTTATCGTATTATAGAAATAGATGGAAAAAATATTTCAAGTTATTATAAAGAAATTGGAAAAAGCAGACAGATCAATATTATTAAACCTGGACCATTAGTCACGCATGGTGAAGACATTTCTCTGATTGCGCAGGTGTATCTGTCAGGAGATGAGTCATTACGAAAGGTCAGTTATCGTATAGATGAAGGTAGAACTTTTCCAATGAATATAAAAAAAGAAAAAATCTGGAGTATTGCAACCTCTTTAAAAAATGTTAATAAAATGATAGAAGGTTATCACAAGATAAAAATAGAAGTTTTTACCAATAAAGGCGCTTTTTACAGGGAAGTTGAGATAAAGGTTTGTCGTGATTGTATAGTTCCCTTGAACGAGATCAATTCACATTTTTCGGTTTACCAGGGAAAAATGATTGAAATAAGAGGTAAAATATTCAAATCTTTTATGGAAGAACCATTTCATTCGAAGAGAAACGCGGTCGTATTGATTAAGGGGGAAGAAGGAAAAGGTGTCTTGATGATTGCCGATAATTTTACTTTCACCGATGAGGAACTAAAGAAAGGCCATGAGATAGAGGCAAAAGTCGTTCCAATCCGATATAGTTGGGAAATGCTAAATAGGAAACAAAAGCAATTATGCAACTTTTATTTCCTATTTTTGCCGCGTGGTTCAATTCAAAGAAAATGTTTGAAACCTCAAGGAATTCGTCTTTTATGGTTTATGCAAAACTATGAGAATTAATAGTTGAGATGGATTAAAATTTAAAAAAAGTAATAGTTATTGTATAATAAATTTATTTTCAAAGATAAGCAGGGAAAGCTGTTGTTGGTTTATTTAAATTTTTGAAAGTGAGGAGCAGGTGATAAAAGATAATTATGCCGAAAGTAATCGGGAAGCATGGAATGAAGTGGCCGGAATCCACAAAAAGAATAGAAAAATAAATTATTGCGAAAAATTTAAAGATAATAAGTATTCTGCATTAGATAATATACTGTCATCCCTTTTAATGAAAATACCGCTTGAAGGAAAACATGTTGCACAACTTTTTTGTAATAATGGTAGTGAATTACTTTCAATTGTAAATACAATGGGCACTTCAGGCGTTGGATTCGACATTTCGGATGAATTTATTTCTGAAGCAAAAGAAATTGCTGAATCAGCTCAACTCAACTGCCGTTTTGTGAGAACAGACATCGATCATCTGTCAGAAAAATATAATCATCTTTTCAATATGTTGTTATTAACTGCCGGATCAATGACCTGGATTCATGATCTTGCAGAGCTTTTTAAAAAAGTAAATGGATTATTAAAACCGGGAGGTTATCTGGTAATATATGAAATTCATCCTTTTACCAATTTATTCGCCTGGAAAGGAGAGTCTGAATATGATTCTTCAAATCCTTACAAAATTGCCTACAAATATTTTCGGGATGATCCCTGGATTAATAATAATGGAGCTGATTATATTGGAAAAATGTCCTATAAATCAAAAACATTTATTTCATTTGCCCATAAACTATCTGATATCATCACTGCAATTGGGGCAAACGAAATAGTTATTGAGGAGTTTATGGAGTATCCTCATGATGTATCAGCTCACCTCAATAATATTGAAATGGATAAGATTATCCCATTGTCTTATACAATCATTGGCCGGAAGATTGAGCTCTAGCCAGGAGATAAAGGAGAAATAATGAAAATTAAAAAATTAGCGGAAAAATACAAAAAATTGGTTATTGCCTGGAGAAGGGAATTTCACAAATACCCTGAACTCTCCTGGGAAGAAGTACGGACCTCTGAAAGAGTAAGAGAAGAATTGGTCAAGATGAATATTGAGGTAAAGCATATTGCGAAGACAGGAGTTTTAGGTTATCTAAAGGGAGATAAAGCGGGTAAAACAGTTGCTTTAAGAGCAGATATGGATGCACTGCCGGTTAAAGAAGCAAACAATATTCCATATAAATCAAAATACGAGGGTGTCATGCATGCCTGCGGCCATGACGGACATACTGCCATGCTTTTAGGTGCTGCAAAAATATTAAGTTTATTAAAAAAAGAAATAAAAGGAACAGTCATCTTTATTTTTCAACCGGCAGAAGAGATGGGTCAGGGTGCCTTTAAAATGATTGAAGAAGGTGCCTTAAAAGGAGCAGATGCCATACTTGGAGTTCATCTTTGGGCAGATTTTAAATCCGGAAAAGTGTCTTTGGAGCCCGGTCCCCGGATGGCTTCTACGGATAGATTCAATATTATCGTTCGGGGCAGAGGCGGACATGGCTCAATGCCTCAACAGGGAGTGGATGCAATCGTAGCAGCTTCTGCAATTGTGATGAACCTTCAGTCAATTGTGAGTAGGGAAATCGGTCCATTGGAACCGGCAGTAGTAACCATAGGAAAATTTAACGGTGGCCAAAGGTATAATATTATCAGTGAAGAAGTACGCATGGAGGGTACTACCAGGTGTTTTACTCCTCAAGTAAGAGATAAATTTCCAATCATGATGGAAAGAATCATAAAAGAAACCGCTAAAGCATATCGTGCAGAAGGAGAATTGAATTATATTTTAGGACATCCATCAGTTATTAATGACACTCAAATTTCAAAAATTGCTTGCCAGGCAATAAAGAATAATTTTGGAGAAAACAGTGTTGAAAAATTTGAAAAAGTAACCGGTGGGGAAGATTTTTCTTTCTATTTACAGGAAATTCCGGGAATAATGGTCTTCGTTGGAGCTCGAAATGAAAACAAAGGTATCATATACCCCCATCATCATAAGAATTTCAATATTGATGAAGATGCTTTAATTATCGGGACAACTCTCTACAGCCAGTTTGCACTGGATTATCTGAATCAATAAAAAATTTACAGGTGAAATAAAAATTGTAATATATCATAAAATAATATTGACTATGTGTAATAGTCGTGTTATAATTCACAAAATTAATCAGGACATAAGCATTTTGCAAGAGAAGTAGTGAAAATTAAATTCTACAGAAAGCCGTGGTAGCTGAGAAACGGCATAAGAATAGAATTTTACGAAATGGACTTGTAAGCTTCAAGTTGAAAGGTTTTTTCATCCGAGTATGCATTGACGGTTTTTTCCCCCGTGAAAAGGAAAAGTATATCGGTATATTTCACTATGCCCGTATGCTGACAAGTAGGATTTTATCAATTGAAAACCTATTAGAGTGGCACCACGGAAGCAACCTTTCGTCTCTTAGAGATGAAAGGTTTTTGCATTTTTAGAGGTATTATTATATACCCGTATACTTAATGAAGTGGAGTCCGGTTTGAAGACTTATAGATTGAATAACAGGACTCAACCAGGGTGGCACCGCGGAAAGTTAGATTGGCTCTTCGTCCCTTTTATTAAAAATAATTAGGGATGGAGGGCTTTTTTTATTTAGAAGATGTAAAAGAGGAGGTCGATTGTGTTTACATTAATTCAGCAAAACTGGCCCCACAAGGGGCGAATATTTATTGTTGAGCAAAAAAGAAAAAAGAAAAGAAATTAAAAATATTAAAAAAAGGAGAATAAAAAAATGAGTCAAGTTAAATATATTTTAAATGAAAAAGAGATGCCGACTGCCTGGTATAACATTCAGGCAGATTTACCGGAACCATTACCGGTAGTCATGCATCCGGGAACCGGGAAGCCGATTGGACCAAGTGACCTTGCTCCCTTGTTTCCCATGGAGTTAATTAAACAGGAAGTCAGCACCGAAAGGTATATTGACATTCCCGAAGAAGTACAGGATATTCTCAGGATATGGAGGCCGACTACACTTTACCGGGCAAGAAAATTGGAAAAAGCTCTGGATACGCCGGCCAAAATATATTATAAATATGAAGGAACCAGTCCTCCGGGAAGCCATAAACCCAATACAGCTGTGGCGCAGGCTTATTATAACAAAAAGGAAGGAATCACCAGGATAACCACTGAGACGGGTGCGGGACAATGGGGAAGCGCCTTGTCTTTTGCAGGTGCCTGTTTTGGTTTGGAAATTAAAGTATATATGGTTAAAATCAGTTATATGCAAAAACCTTATCGCCGGGTGATGATGCAGGTATGGGGAGGAAATTGCATTCCCAGCCCATCAATGGAAACTCAATCAGGTAGAGACATATTAGCGAAAGATCCTGATTGTCCCGGAAGCCTCGGCTTGGCCATCAGTGAAGCGGTCGAAGAAGCAGTCAGTCGTGATGATACTCATTACTCATTGGGAAGCGTATTGAATCACGTACTTTTACACCAGACAATAATAGGATTGGAGACGAAAAAAATGATGGAAAAAATCGGTGATTATCCGGATATTATTGTAGGTTGTGTCGGAGGAGGTTCAAATTTTGCCGGTATGTTCCTACCTTTTGTAAAGGACAAAATTGAAGGGTTGAAACCTGATTTACGAATAATAAATGTTGAACCGGCAAGTTGTCCGACTTTAACCAGAGGTCCTTACGGATATGACTTTGGTGATGTGGCAGGACTTACCCCCTTGATGAAGATGTATACCCTGGGACATGGTTTTATACCGCCTCCGGTCCATGCTGGTGGATTGCGGTATCATGGTATGGCACCGATTATCTGTCATTTGCTTAAATTGGGATTTGTAGAAGCACGGGCAGAACATCAATTGGGTACTTTTAAAGCGGGTGTCACTTTTGCTAGAAATGAAGGTATTATCAGTGCACCAGAAACAAATCATGCTATCAGAGCTACTATTGATGAAGCTATAAAATGTCGGGAATCGGGTGAAGCAAAGACGATTCTGATGTGCCATAGCGGTCATGGCCATGTGGATATGGCAGCGTACGAAGCTTACTTTGCCAATAAATTAAAGGATTATGCCTACCCACAGGAAAAAATCGATGCAGCTTTAGCTGAATTGCCCAAAGTTTAGAAAAGCTACACTAAAAAGAATGGCCTTGATCAATCATTTAAGGTCATTCTTTTTTAATTTACTTCTCATCCAATTCTTTAATCAACAGGGATGTGCGCAATATTTTGGAATAATTATGCTTAAAATACCTCAATAGGCTACCTTCCGACTCAACCGTTTCCCAAATCCAATTTAAAATCTGTATGATGCACTAAAAAAATCGAATTATTTGAAAAAATATGATATCTTAAAATAGTGTTTTTTAAAAATAGGTTATCTGTCATTTTTATCATGGCTGCAAACATTAGGGTAAGTCAGCGAAAATGTATCAAAGGAGTAGAAGATGAAAATTCTTGTTTTTGGTGCGGGTGTGCTCGGAAGTTATTATGCTTCGAAATTGCATGAAGCAAAATTAGATGTCACAATTCTTGCGAGGGGAGAGAAATTTAAAAATATACAGGAACAGGGTATTATCCTTGAAAATTATTTTACAGGGGAAACAAGTATCCGCCCGGTGAGGGTGATTGACAGGATGGATGCAGATGAATTTGATTTGGTACTGGTCTTTGTGCAAAATATTCATATCAGGGAAATCCTGCCCATTCTGGTAAAAATGAAAAAGCCGGAATCATTTATATTTTTTGGAAATAATTTCAAGGGGTTCGAACATGTTTGCCAGGTACTGGGGAAGGAAAGAGTACTTGCGGGATTTGGTTCCATCGGAGGAAAAAGGAAAAAACATTCGGTGATATATGTTGAGGCAAACCGAAAAAATCCAAAAAAAAGTAGCCCTATTATCATCGGAGAGTTGAACGGAAAATTAACAGATAGAATACAAAAGATAAACGGGATTTTTCAGGGTGCCGGAATCGGGGTGACCCTGTCGAAAGAGATGGTCGGCTGGCTCAAAACCCATGCAGCCGTCATTCTCTGTATAGCCGGTGCGGCTTATAAGGCGAACTTGGAGCTAAAAAAACTGGCAGAGAACAAAGCCTTATTAATGCTCATGATCCGCTCAATGAAAGAATCCGTGAAGATCTTATTCTATGCCGGCATTACGGTGGAGCCTTTTAAATATAGGGTATTAGCCCTTCTACCGGATTTTATTCTTTACAATTTGTTCAGGAAAATGCTGGTGACCGAATTTGCAGCCATCGGTCTTGCCGGGCATGCACGTGCAGCAAGGGCTGAGATGAAGGCGCTGGCAGAGGATTTTCTGGATCTGGTGAAAAAATCGGAGATCCAGACTGATGTATTAAAAAAGATTTTAAGTTATATCTAAGAGAACTAGGGGAGTAGCATGAGAAAATCATTATTCAATAATTTTAAACAAATCGATAAAAAGGGATTGTGGTCTATGGTGGTGGAAGAAGATTTGATCAAAGAGATAGGGCAAATGGATAGATTTGCTTTATCCAACCAGTCTTTTTCTGACAGTACGGATTTGCAGGGAAAATATCTCCTGCCTTCCTTTACAGATGCACATATGCATCTTTCCCTGCATACCACACTCTTTTCAGCGGTAGATTTACGGGAATGTTGTTCAATAAAAGCATTGCAGGAAAAATTGAGAGCCGAAAAAAATAAGGATGTTATTATCGGTTGGGGTTTTGATCATGAAAAATTTCAAGAGGACAGGATGCCTGATCGTAATGATTTAGATGCCGTTTCTTCAGAAATCCCAATATTCATACTTCGGTTTGATGAACATATCGGTGTTGTCAATTCAGCATTTCTCAAACGTTTAGAAATTGATGCTAAGTCCAAAGAGGCGGAAGGCGGTAAAATTGGTCGTTTTTCAGATGGTTTGCCGAATGGTATATTAGTGGATAATGCACTTCCGACAGACGACATGTTAAACAATCCGTATTTAAAAAAATCCATGTTAGAGAATTTTTTAAGTGTGCAGAAACAACTTCTTTCAAGAGGCTTGACCAGTGTAAGCGATATGGGTATCGATTTTGAGACCCTGGATTTTTACCGGGAAATGGAAGCAGAAGGTTATCTTAAGATGAGAATTCATGTCTATCTTTCCGAGAAATGCTTGAGTAATCACGAAGGAATTCAACAGGAAATGCAGAAGAATTCGCAAAGTCTGGTACAGGTGAGGGGGCTAAAACTTTTTGTTGACGGAAGTTTTGGAGCTGCAAGTGGTGCTCTTTACGAGCCCTATGAGGATGAGCCGGAAAATACCGGCATTCTGCGCATCAAACCTGAAAGATTAAAGGAATTAACCCGTAGGGCTGATGAGCTGGATATGCAGTTATCGATTCATGCTATCGGAGACAAGGCATTAACATATACCCTTGATGCCCTTGAAGAGACCCGGAATGCATTATTGAGACATCGAGTAGAACATATACAGCTGGTTGATGAAAAGCATCTGGAAAGAATGAAACAATTGGAAATCATCGCCGCGATTCAACCGGTCTTTGTAGCTACAGATAGTCCCTGGGCGGAAAAACGACTGGGTAGTGAAAGAGTGAAAAATTCTTATCCTTTAAGAAGAGTTTATGAAAAAGGAATCAAAGTTGCCGGTTCCTCGGATTGCCCGGTCACAGAGGCCGATCCTTTCCTGGAGCTCTATTTCTCTGTTTCGCATCATAACCTGAACGGTCAAGAGATGCCTGATTGGGTAAAAAATGAAAGAATCAGCCTGAAGAATGCCCTAAAAATCTTTACCGAAAATGCATCTTATGCGCTCCATGAAAAAAAAGGAAAGTTGGAAAAGGACATGCTAGCGGATTTTATTGTGTTATCAGAAAATCCCCTTCAATTGCCTTTGGAACGACTTCATTCCATCCGGGTATTGAAAACTTATTTAGGTGGTCAATCGGTGTAGAAAATTGTCAGACTATTAATTTTTATTTTTTTGTTGATTCTCTCTTATGATGATGATTACTAAAATAACTACCGAGTGTAGTTAATAGAAAACACGCACAGGCAATAAAACTTATTATTGCTCCGGTGGTATCGCCCCGGAAATAAAAATGAATACC
>Ga0272442_10005794_pt1 | contig 16413 bp, 13 predicted proteins | sample SSMForm2O_FD_200262 | JGI IMG/M metagenome (GOLD analysis project Ga0272442, IMG submission 200262) | Marine sediment archaeal communities from Little Sippewissett salt marsh, Falmouth, MA, United States - SSM-Form-2O | ecosystem: Environmental > Aquatic > Marine > Wetlands > Sediment ...
AGATGCCGTCAATATCCAGACCGTGGAGGTAAGGGGTGGAGATCGTTATATTGTCAGTGGGACGAAGATGTTTATAACGAACAGTTCAGTGGCGAACACCATCGTACTCTATACGAAGACTGACAAAGAAAAAAGGCCCGTGGCATTACGGCTTTCATCTTGGATACGACATTTCCTGGATTTTCAGTTTCGAAAAAATTAAAAAAGTATTGCCACAGAAGCTCTCCAACGTCTGAACTGATTCTTGAAGACTGTGTCATTCCTGCGGAGAATATACTCGGAGAAGAAAATAAGGGAATCGACGTGTTGATGTCGGGGTTAGACATCGAATGTGCATTTTGTGCCAGTGAATCTCTCGGAATCGCAGAGGCCTGCCTCGCATTGTCTCTGAAGTACGCCCGGGAGAGGGTTCAGTTTGGAAAACCGTTCGGGTCATTTCAGTTGGTGCAGGCAAAATTGGCTGATATGTACATACAGATCGAGGCGGGAAGAATGCTCTGTTATCGGGCTGCAATCATGGCCGATGCCGCAGAAAGAGGCGGCAAGGGAGCAGAGATCCACAAACTTTCTTCGGCGTCGATACTCTACAATGGTGAAATGGCCATGTGGGTTGCCGATCAGACGGTCAAGATCCATGAGGGGGGATACAAGCTCGAATATCCCGTACAGCGGTTTTTGCGGGATGCCAAATTAATAGAGATTGGTGCGGAAACATCTGAAATCATGCGTATGATTATATCAAGGGAATTTATGGGAACATAGTCACGATGCACGGCAGCAAAGCACCATGGTGAGGCGAATATAAAGGAGTGATGCAATGGGAAAAGATTACGAATATCTTGATGATTATAAGGTCGGAGAAAAAATGCTATCACCCGCACGGACAATCACCGAGACGGACCTCGTCAATTTTGCGGGATTCACCGGAGATTGGCATCCCCTTCATACCGACGTGGTCTATGCGTCCGCCACACCCTTTAAAGAGAGAATTACCCATGGCATGCTTACACTGAATATCGGTATGGCATTGCCATTTCGTTTGGGGATCCATTCCAGTTACCTGCCAAAGTCACTTATCGCATTCTACGGTATGGACAAGGTTCGTTTTATTGCGCCTACAAGGATCGGTGATACTATACACTGTGAAGTTGAAGTCGTTGAAATAAAGGATAAAAATAAGAAAAAAGGTGTGCTGAAAACACGGCAATCTATTAAAAACCAGAATGGAGAACTACTGGTTACATACATTATCAAAGTGTTATGCGGGAAAAGACCCGAGTCTTCATAATTTGAGAAAAATAATAATTAATACAAAATAAAAAAGAAAGAGGAGATCCTGTTGTGAAAGAACCAAAGGTCGAAGCCATTGAAAAAATCGTGATCGTCGTGAAAGATGCTGACAAGACTGCGGAATATTTTAATGATCTGTTCGGAATGGAATTTTCTCATGGCTGGAAAATTCAGGGGCAGCGAATAAAAGTGCGATCTGAAGTTATCGAGGAGACACAGTTGCAATTTATACAGGCAACTGACCCTGAGAGTGTCGTGGCGAAGTTTATTGCGTCAAACAGCTAAGGGTTAAATCATTTTGCTTTCAAAGTCAAAAATTTGAAAGAAATGGTGAAGAGATTAAAGGCAAAAGGGGTCAAGTTTGTTCCCAATGAGATTGTCGAGGTCGATTTAACGGACAAAAATATCCTTGTTAGACATTCAGGAAGATGGATAACAAGTACAAGAAGGAGGTGTTTGTATGCGAAGGGTAGCCATAGCTTCGATGGCGCAAAGTTCCGGAGGTGAATCGAGAGACAGCTTGATGGATTTCACATTCCGGGTGGCGAAAGAAGCTCTCGACAAAGCAGGGATGACGAGGGGCGAAGTCGGCTGTATTATGATTGGTTCTTCTGATATTTTTCATAGCGGTTTGTCGTGTTCCAATTCTTTTGATTGGGACGGTACAGGGGCCTTTATGAAGGAGGGTTCGAGGGCAGAAGAATCGATTTTCGCTTTTATATACGCGTGTATGCGCATCATGTCAGGCCAGTTTGACACAGTGTTAGTGACATCACTGGTCAAGGGGTCGGAGAATCCCGACAACGATGCGTGTACCAGTTTCTTCGCAGATCCCTTTTATCTGCGTCCTGTCGGTATGAATGAAACCACGGCGGCGGCCATGCAGATGAGGGAGTATATGTTGCATTATGGCATTACGGAGGAGCAATGTGCCAAGGTGGTGGAGAAAAATCTCGGTAATGCCCTCTACAATCCTTATGCTCACATCAAGAAAAAGGTGACTGTCGACGACGTACTCAGTTCACCGATCATCAGCGATCCATTGAAGGCCCTGGAATGTGCCCCGAAATCAGATGGTGTCGTATCCGTGCTTCTGGCATCAGAAAAGAAAGTGGAAGAGCTGACGAACCGGCCGGTCTGGTTAAAAGGGTATGGATGTTCCATTGATCATTTTTATCTTGGCGACAGAAACCTGCTGGCCGGCGAGTTAAAGACAGCGGCAGCAGCAGCGTATAAAATGGCCGGAATCACTAACCCGAAAAAAGAAATTGATGTTGCAGAAATCTGTGAACCCTATGCATTTCAGGAGCTTCTCTGGTGTGAACAGTTGGGTTTATGCGGCGATGGTGAAGGTGGCGCACTCATTGACAGCGGTGTAACGCAGATGACCGGAACCCTGCCGGTTAACCCATCAGGTGGTGTTCTAGCCATGAATCCCTATGTTTCGAGAGGCCTGTATCGTATTGTTGAGGCAGCTTTGCAGATTCGTGGGAGCGCCGGGGAGCACCAGGTAGACAAAGACGTCTCCATGGCGTTGGCACATGGGACCCAGGGATTTGCTGGACAATGTCATTCGGTTGTTATTTTAAAAGGTTAGGAGGGAGTGATGATGGGTAGACCAGTAGCCATAATAGGAACGGGACAGACGTATCATGGGAGAAGACGAGACGTCAGTTATCCGGAGCTTGTAAGAGAGGCCGTAACGGCAGCATTTGAAGATGCGGGTATTACGCCTCAGGATATTGATGGTGTTGTGTCGGGAACCATGCCGTCAATGATGGAAGGAATATCGTTGACCCATTTTTACTTTGCCGATGCCTTGTGTCAGGTGGGAAAACCGATACTGAAGGTGGAAACTTGCGGAAGTACCGGACAGTCGTTGGGTCACTGCGGGTACTATTGGATTGCCTCGGGGATGGGCGATATTGTGCTCGTTGTGGGTCATGAAAAGATGCATGAAGGAGACAGCCAGGCGACTATGACCACCGTCTTTGATCCTTTCTTCCAGCAGACGTTTGCTGCCGGAGCTCCGGGAATCTTTACGATGCAGTCCATGGAGTGGATGTACCGGTTTAATATTGATGAAGAGAAAGCCCGGGAAGCTGCAGCGCTGGTGTCAGTAAGCAATCATGACAATGCCTTCGATAACCCTCACGCTCATATCAAAATAAGGGTGACGGTCGATGACGTCAAAAATGCAAAGGTTATCACTTACCCCGTTCGCCTTCTGGATGTATGTCCGAACTCCGATGGAGCCTGTGCTGTGATTTTCGCCTCAGAGGAGAAGGCGAATAAAATATGTAAGAAACCGGCTTGGATTAAGGGTCTGGGGTTCCGCGGCGAAGAGTTTTTCTTCGGTGAAAGTGACAAGTCGGTTTGGCCGAGTGCAACGGAAGCAGCGAAAGATGCGTACGATATGGCCGGCATTCGGGATCCCTTGAAAGAGTTGGATGTCGCGGAGGTATACAATCCGTTTACGTATCAGGAAATGATTTTTTATGAGTGTTTAGGATTTTGTCCTCGGGGAGAGAGTCCTGACTATGTATTGAAAGGCACGTTCAAGAAGGGGGGTAAGCTTCCCTGTGATCCCTCGGGCGGTACTTTGTGTACCAATCCTATCGGTGCGACGGGTCTCATACGGTTAGCTGAATCGGTGCTCCAGGTAACGGGCAAAGCAGGTGATCGCCAGGTTGAGGGTGCAAAGCTTGCCCTGTCCCATGCAATGGGGGGAACCGATCAGTTTAACGGTATTACCATTGTATCGTCTGAGATGTAAGAATGCCGTGACATAAAGCGATTGTACACGAAGGAGGATTGAATAATGGCGAAAGAAGAACCGAGAGAATTCAGGGCCGAAGTGGTCGTCCCCTATGAGTTGGCGCTTGGCCGCACATGGACCACATTTTACGATACCTTGAAGGAGGAAAAGATACTGGGGAAAAAATGCAGAAAGTGCGGAAGGGTTTTTGTTCCCCCAAGGACATTCTGCCCGCGGTGTTTTGAAGAAACGGATGAATGGGTTGAGGTTGCACAGGAAGGTGTTGTCGAGACATGGGCTCTGATCAACATGCCGTTTTACGGGCAGCAACTTGAGATTCCTTTCGTATCGGCTCAGATTCGTCTGGACGGCAGTGACACAGGATTCACTCATCGTATAGGGGGCTTTGATCTTAAAGATTTTGAGACGGTACGGACGAGAGTAAAACTGGGCAGTCGCGTAAGGGCCGTATGGAGTAAAGAAAAAAAAGGCGGAATTCTCGATATTGATTACTTCGAGCCCGTGGAATAGTTCGCCGATAGATGCGATTTTAACAATCAAGGAGGACTATAATATGTCGAAAGAGTACAGAACTATACAGAACGATGTTTCGTTACCATATAGATGGTCGTTGGGTCCAGTATGGACCCGATTTTTTGATGGGTTGAAGGATGAAAAGATTTACGGTACGAAATGCACTCAATGCAATAAAGTCCTGATTCCGGCGAGGCCATTTTGCCCCAACTGCTTCGGGAAGATGACTGAATGGATTGAAGTTGGTCAGGAAGGGGTTGTGACTTCATGGACGCTCGTAAAAAATAGATATTACGGGCAGGTCAAGGAACCACCGTATGTCATGGCACTGATACGGCTCGACGGGACTGATTGCGGGTTCAGTCACTTTATTGGTGGAATTGATATGACCGATGCCGAAGAGGTAAAAATGAAAGTTGCCATCGGCACCCGGGTAAAAGCGAAATGGAATCAGGACAAAAACGCCACTATTTATGATATTGTCCATTTTAAACCTATTAGTTAAAGTGTTGCAGGTTGGATAATGCTAATATTCCTGTCTTACGAGGATGTTGGCACTGTCTCACAGAAAAGCATAATTAAAAAGTATTTTTAATGAGGTTTGTCAATATTAATTGATATAATGCTTTGAAAAGGTATGAAAATACTATCGCCAAGATTTAAGCAGAAATGCCAATTACGTACAGCTTGCCAATACCAAAACTTCTCAAACATTTAATTTGTGAAGGCTTCCACCAAAATAAGAATTTGTATTAAAGGATTATTAGACAGATTGATTCAGGTTAAAGAAGGTTACAGAAAGGTTAAAGAAATTTATTCGATAAAAATCAAAATTTGCTAATAAATTGGCGGAAGTGCATGGGAATCGAACCCACCTGGGAGGTAGTTAGCCCCCCACACTGGATTTGAAGTCCAGGAGGCCCACCAGTGACCTTGGCACTTCCGCTTGTATCGCTGTCATATTCACTGAGACATTGTGCATATTACAGGTAACCGGGTTCTTCTGTCAAATCAAATGAATTGTCGATCAACTGTACCATTCCTTCATAACCTTTTTCGATCAATGTTGAATCTTCCGGAAGAACCATGATCCCGTTTGCCAGAACCATCGATTTCAGGATACCGGAGCCCTGCTCACCCGTTGTTACCGCAGTAAACCGGCCGTCTTCATAATGTACCCGCACCCTGGTGAAATATCGTAAGCCCTTTTTTTTCTTAATATCTTCCTGAAGAATGGCTTTTACGGTTTTGCGGAATATTCTTTTATGGCCCGTCATTTTGAGGATCGCCGGCCTCACGTATTGTTCAAAGGTCAACATAGATGATACCGGATTGCCCGGGAGGCCGAAGAATAATTTTTCCCCCACCGTTCCGAAGGTAAAAGGCTTGCCCGGTCGCTGAGCCACCTGATGGAAGTTGATCGTAACGCCAAGTTCTTTCATGACGTCCTTGACGAAATCGTAGTCTCCAACGGAAACACCGGCAGAGGATAGTATGATATCGGCACGCATGGCGGCCTTGAATTTCTCGGTAAGATCCTCTTTCGTATCCTTTGCAATCCCTATCTGCATAGGGATTCCGCCGCACTCGATGACCTGGGCGGCTCCTGAATAACTGTTACTGCTGATGATTTTTTCCGGCGATAATTTCCCGTCAATGTCGACGAGTTCATCTCCCGTGGCAAGAATGGCAACAAGAGGTTTCTGATATACTGCTACAAAGGAGCGGCCGAGTGCGGCCAGCATTCCTGTTTCTGCCGGCCGAATGATTGCATTCCGGCGCAACACCAGTTCTCCATCCTTGACATCTTCTCCCATAGATCTGATGTTTTGTGCTATGCCTACTTCTGAGAATATCTTTATCCTGTCACCGTCGAGTTCGGTGTCTTCCACAGGAACAACGGCATCGACACCTTCGGGAATCGGTGCGCCGGTCATGATCCTCGTCGCTTCGGCGAAACCGACGGTTTTCCGAGGTACATTTCCGGCAGGGACATCCTCTATAATATCGAAAAAGAGGGGATGTTCTGTCGAAGCGCCAATGGTATCTTCTGAGATCAGGGCATAGCCGTCCATAGCTGAATTATCAGTCGGAGGAATATTACGACGGGCATAAATATCTTCTGCAAGGACCCGTCCGAGGGCATTCAGTATATTGACTTTTTCAATTCCCACAGAAGTAACGGTACCGAGGATTGTGTGTAATGCTTCTGAAACAGTTATCATGCTTGATCATTTCCAATATTTTTATTTTTTGGTTTAATAACTTAAACGTGTAATCTTGTCAACATTTTACACTTGAATTAATGACGTTGATGGTATAAACATAATCGCCATTATATAATCATCTTGAATGAATAGATTTTATATAAAAATCGATTTTAATCGTACACAAGAAAGTATATGAGAATGAAAGATCTTCAAAAAAAAATTAGAACGTTGTTACGAGAGAAAAGTGCTATTCTCCTCGTTCATTACTATCAGCGACCGGAAATTCAGGATATTGCCGACTTCCTGGGGGATTCTCTCGCATTGAGCATCGAGGCGGCCAAAACGGATGCCGATATGATTGTATTTGCTGGAGTGCGTTTTATGGCGGAAAGTGCATCGATTCTGTCTCCCGATAAAACCGTTCTGCTTCCGAGAGAAGAGGCGGGATGTCCCCTTGCGGATATGATTACCGTGGATGAACTGGAAGCATTTAAAAAGCAATATCCCGATGCAGCGGTCGTTACCTATGTTAATTCCTCGGCTGAAATCAAGGCTCATAGCGATATATGCTGCACATCTGCCAACGCGGTGACCGTGGTGAATTCCCTCACCGATGCAGAAAAGGTGCTCATGATTCCGGATGGAAATCTTGCCCGCTACACCTCCTTGCATACTGATAAAGAGATTATTCCTTGGAGCGGGTATTGTCCTGTGCACCATTTTGTCACCCCTGCGGAGGTGTTGGCGGTGAAAGGCCGTTATCCCGAAGCCCTCTTCGCGGCTCATCCAGAATGCACTCCAGAGGTATTGGAAATTGCAGATTATGTGGGAAGCACTGGTGGTATTATCCGATTTGTAAGAGAAACACATGCCGGACAGATTATTGTCGGCACCGAATTGGGGATCATGCATCAATTGCAGAAAGAGAATCCCGACAAGACCTTTATTCCTGTTTCGGACAAACTCATCTGCCATGATATGAAATATATTATGTTGAAAGATATATTCGATTCACTAACGGACATGAAATATGTCGTCAAGGTACCCGATGACATACGAATTGCTGCAAATAAGGCACTGAACAGGATGTTGGAAGTATCATAATTGTGGGGGTGCGCCTGTTAGATTGTCAATAGTGTGATCAACGAAATATAAAGTGTTATTATAAAATGTTCCGGTGCTAAAGGGGGGGGGTGATTATACATACATTGACTTGAAGAAACTGTAATTAATCGTAAAGTATCGAGTTAGGGTAACGTGAGAAAAATTATAGAAACAAATACGTTTTGTTCTGATCCTGCCTTACAGACATTTCTTGACAGAATATGCCGGGGAGAAACAAGCACAACGGTGACCGGACTGAGTGGTTCGGCACAATCCTTTATTCTGTCCTTCCTTGCGAAACACATTAAAAAATCAATAATACTTATAAGTCCGGGTATGAAAGAAGCACGGGATACCTTTCGGGATTTCTCTTTCTTCCTCGGCGACGAGAATGTCGTTTTTTTCCCGCCGTGGGATGTTGTCCCTCCTGATATACTTTCTTCCCAGAGAGATGTAATCTTGAATAGGATAGAAACCCTTTTCAGATTGTTCATGAAGCAACCTGCCGTTGTTGTTACCCCCATTAAGGCAATATCACAAAAGGTTATTCCTGTCAGCGTTTTTGGCGAGTATGTGGAAACAATAGCGATCGGTGATTTTCTGGAGCGGGATCGTTTGGTAACAAAATTGATGGAAGGCGGATACCGACGGGTTTCATTAGTGGAAGAAAAAAATGAGTTCAGTGTCAGAGGGCACATCATCGATATTTATCCTTCAATGGCTCGAAAACCACTCAGAATGGAGTTCATCGGTGATGATGTTGAATCCATCAAAGAATTTGATCCCGTAACGCAACGTTCAAAAACGGAGCTACTCGAATGTATTATATCACCAGCCAGTGAGGTAATTTTTTCCGAAGACGTTCAAAAGAGAGCCCTGAAAAATGTGAGAAACAGGGCAAATCACCTGGAGCTTTCCCGGGCAAAGAAAGACCGCCTTCTTGATGTTATCGAACATGGTCTGATATCTTCGATTAATCCGCACCTGCTGTCTCTGTTTTACGGAACGTTCAGCACCGACGGTGATCTTCCCGTTACGGATGGCCTCGACACGTTCTTTGACTATGTATCGAAAAACAGTATAGTTGTCTTTGATGATTTTGATGCCATTGAGCATGAAGAAGAAGAAATTATCAATGAGATCGATCGATACGCCCTGAAGGCTCAAGATGACAGCACATTTTACCTTGATAGGGAATCGTTTTACGTGCCGGTTCGGGAGCTTATTGAACAATATAACAATCGACAAAAGGTTTATATAGAGGGCTTTGTCCGGAATGTACCCCATGACGTTCGAGGGGATACTGTTTCCTTTGACGTGGGAAGCCATGTGGGGTTGAAACAGGAAAAAGCAGCTTTTGTGAGAAAAGAAAACGGTCTTCTTTCTCCCCTTGCAACCAGGATTCAAGAGTGGACAGATGAAGGTAATCTTGTTTTCTTTCTCTGCAGCGAAGGTGAGGTGCAGAGAATGTCTCACCTGCTTGAAGGATATTCTCTTTCTGCCGGTCAGGCAGGTATGTCCTTTTTCTCGGAGCTTGACGGTCACGACGGCCGCGGTCGATTGATTCTCATGACAGGTAAAACAACGGAAGGCTTTTCCTATCCCTCTATGGGGCTGGTTATTATCAGTGAAGAGGAAATCTTCGGGAGAAAGATATCACGGAAACGAAAAGCATATGCCCGGGAAGGGTTTTTTCTGAAATCGTTCGGGGAATTGACAGAGGGTGATTTTGTCGTTCATGGGGATCATGGCATCGGTCTCTATCGCGGTCTTGAGAAATTAGCGGTACAGAGTATTGAAAATGACTTCCTCATCGTTGAGTATGGCGGTGGTGATAAATTGTATATTCCCGTCGATCGCCTGGATCATATTCAGCGATATATCGGTCCTGAAGGGTATACACCGAGCATGGACAGACTGGGGGGGACATCATGGGAAACCGTGAAGAAAAAAATCAAAAAATCCATTCGTGCCATCGCCAAAGAACTCGTTGCCGTCTATGCTGCCAGAGAGGTTTTGACGGGATATGGGTTTTCTCTTCCCGACAGATACTATGAAGAATTTTCTTCATCCTTTGAGTTTGAAGAGACACCCGACCAGGCTCGTGCTATCGATGATGTGAATTTCGATATGAATGATTCCCGACCGATGGACCGGCTGATTTGCGGCGATGCGGGGTTTGGCAAAACAGAAGTGGCGGTCAGGGCTTCCTTCAGAGCTGCCATGGATGGAAAGCAAGTGGCAGTTCTCATTCCGACAACAATTCTTGCAGAGCAGCACTACCAGACGTTCACCGAGCGATTTGAAAAATATCCTGTTCGGGTCGAGGTCTTGAACCGCTATAGAACTCGGGCACAGCAGAAGAAGATTGTAGAAGACGTCAATAAAGGATTGGTCGATGTTCTTATCGGAACGCAGAGGATGTTGCAGAAGGATGTACTCTTTAAAAACCTGGGATTGGTCATCATTGATGAAGAACAACGCTTTGGTGTCGGTGATAAAGAGAAATTAAAGAAACTCCGCAAACTCGTGGATGTTCTCACGCTGACTGCAACGCCCATACCGAGGACCTTACAGTTATCGCTTGTCGGTATACGGGATCTTTCCGTTATCGATACGCCTCCGAACGATCGGCAGTTTATCAAGGTGTATGTGACGGAATTTGACGACGATGTGATTAAAGCGGCCATCGAGCATGAATTGGCACGGGGTGGACAGGTTTTCTTTGTGCATGACAGAGTTAAATCCATATACAGTATGGCACGATTTATCGAACGGCTCATTCCAGAAGCGAAAATCGGGGTGGCACACGGACAGATGAAGTCACGGGACCTGGAACTTGTAATGGTAAAATTTCTTAAAAAAGATTATACTGTTTTGATTTGCACAACAATTATCGGATCGGGTATCGATGTTCCGACGGCAAATACCATTGTGATCAATCGTGCCGACAGATTCGGTCTTTCTTCGCTGTATCAATTGAAAGGAAGGGTTGGCAGATCAAAAGAAGACGCATATGCATATCTTCTGGTTCCCCGAGGGATGATGCTGTCCCGTGATGCCCAAAAGAGGCTCCGGATCATTCAGGAGTTTTCCGACCATGGGTCCGGTTTTAAGGTTGCAACACACGATCTGGAAATACGAGGGGGAGGAAATTTTCTGGGAGTATCGCAATCGGGTCACGTTTCTGCAGTTGGTTTCGAGCTGTATACGGAGTTGATGGAGAAGGCTGTTGCAGAATTGAAGGGAGACACGGTTGTTGCTGATGATATACGACCTGAAATTAATTTTGGTTTATCCGCTTTTATCCCTGATAATTTCATTGAAGATGAACACCGGAGGCTCGTGACATACAAGAAAATATCGCTGGCTCATACGGATGAAGCGTTAACGGATATAAAAGAAGAACTCATAGATTGTTACGGAGATACACCGACCGAGGTGGATACACTGTTTGAGCTTATCAGGGTCAGGAATCAGCTCAAAGAAATAATGGTGAAAAAGATGGAGTATGATGGAAGGAATATGGTTATGGCCTTCCATCAGAACAGTCCTGTTGATCCGGAGAGGATCATTGGTCTTGTCAAAAGCAGACAATATGAGGGGTCAAAGCTCACACCGGATTTAAGGCTTTTCCTGCCCATGCCGGGACTGAAGAAAAAGGACATCATCGCAAAAGCGAAAGATCTCTTGAACGCATTTGTAGAGTGATGGAATAATGCCTGAAGGAGCAGTAATGAAAATTTTTAAAATAGGTATCGTTATTTCTGTCTTTTCGATCATAATGGCAGTTTCATCACCTGCAGAGATGGTAGACAGGATAGTGGCTATCATCAATGACGAAATTATTACCCTTTCGGAACTAAACAGTAACCTCGAAACCTATGTGAAACGGGTTGAAGAATCGTCCGAGGTGACCGACAGGGAGAAAATGAAGAAACAACTCCGGAAATTGATATTGAATAGTCTCATCGATCAGAAATTAATTGCCCAGGAAGCACAGAAGCTCGGAATTGCTGCAGCCGACGATGACATCGATAAGGCAATCAAAAGTATTCTCTCTAGGAAAAAAATCACCATGGAAACCTTGGCAGAAAATATTGCCAATAAGGGAGGAACGATCGAGGATTACAGGGAAGAGATAAAGCAGCATTTGACGAAGAGGAATCTGATAGGAAAAGAAATCAGAAAGAAAGTAACCATAACGCAGGAAGAAATCGGTAATTATTATCGTAAACATAGAAACGATTATGAAGGAAAAGAAGCGGTCAGAATTAGGCAGATTCTGATTATTGTTTCCAAGGATTGTGATGCCGAAACGAAAGAAAAAAAGCGGTCATCTGCTGAAAAGACACTGAAAAGGCTTCGCAATGGTGAACCCTTCGCTCTCTTGGCTGCCGAAGTTTCTCAGGGGCCGGCGTCACAAACGGGTGGTGATCTCGGATATATAGAAAAGGGACTGATATTGCCCGAGGTAGACACGGTGGCTTTTTCACTCAAAAAAGGTGAAATAAGTGGCATTATTGAAACTTCAGTCGGCTTTCACATCATCCAGGTTCTCGATAAGAGAGGGGCCGGTATCAAACCACCGGAATCGGTTCGAGCGGAAATAGTAGAGAAACTCGGAAGCAAGAAAGTCGAAGAGAAATTTCAGGAATGGCTTAAAGAACAAAGAAAAAAAGCGCTCATCGAAATACGGCTGTGAGGAAGATGCACGTTAATGGTTAAAGATACCGGGAAAGAACTCACTAGAGGATATGAACCGAAAATGGTTAGCATAACTATATGTTAATACATTATTTCTTTTTCGTGGGAAGTATAACTATTTGTGTTTCGGACTTTTTACGTGTGCGTCACCGTTCATACTTGATGAGATTTTAAACATGTAACTGATGATATGAAGTATATAAAAGTCAGGGGTGCTTGTCAGCACAACCTCAACAATGTCAACATTGACATACCCAGGAATGAGCTTGTTGTCATTACCGGTGTCAGTGGTTCCGGCAAATCTTCACTGGCCTTTGATACCATATATGCCGAGGGGCAAAGGCGGTATGTGGAATCTCTCTCGACGTATGCCCGTCAGTTTATCGGTCAGATGGACAAACCCGAGGTCGAATCTATCGAGGGTTTGTCCCCGGCCATTGCTATTGAACAAAGAACTGCCAGTCAAAACCCTCGCTCAACCGTCGGCACGGTGACGGAGATATATGATTATCTTCGCCTCCTGTATGCCCGAATCGGTGTGCCCCACTGTTATCAGTGCGGGAGAGAAATACGATCACAGACGGTCGATACGATGGTTGACACTATCCTTTCCTTTCCCCCGGATACAAAGCTGAATATCCTTGCCCCTCTGGTCAGGGGGAAGAAGGGGGAGTTTCAGAAAGAACTCAAAAAGTTACGGAAGGATGGTTTTGTCAGAGTTCGAATCGACGGTGATGTTTTTGATTTATCGGATGATATCACCTTAGATAAAAATAAACGTCATGATGTCGATGTCGTGGTAGACAGGCTGATCGTAAAAGAAGGAATCCGCCAGCGCCTGAGAGATTCCGTGGAAATTGCCCTTGGTCTTTCCGAGTCTCTGCTCAAGGTTCAGGTTCTAGGCGGCGAGGAGATTGTTTTCAGCGAAGCATACGCCTGCCCTGATTGCGGTATCAGTATCGCTGAGTTGTCTCCCCGGATCTTTTCCTTCAATAGTCCCTATGGGGCCTGTCATGAATGCGGTGGGTTGGGTACGAAAGTATTTTTTGACGAGCACCTGGTTGTTCCTGAACCGGGACTTTCCATCAGGGCAGGGGCTATCGCTCCCTGGGACGGGAGAAAATCACTCCATTTTTATCAGATGCTGGAATCACTTTCCAATCACTATGATTTCGATGTCAATGTTCCCTTTAACCAGCTACCCGAGAAAATCAGGCAGGTTCTCTTATATGGCTCGGGTGACGAAGAAATACAGTTTTATATTGACAGGGGAGGACGGCGGTATTTTTACACACGACCCTTTGAAGGAGTGATGACCAGACTGCATCGACGATACCGTGAAGCCGATTCCCACGAACTGAAATTTGATCTCTCGCGGTACATGAATGTACGGGATTGCCCTGTATGCGGTGGAGCCAGGTTGCAGAAGGAAGCCCTGTCAGTGACCGTCGGGGGTAAAAATATCCATGAGGTATGCCGTCTGTCGATGGGACACTGTATGACTTTTTTTGATTCACTGTCGCTCACCCCGCGGGAAGAATTCATTTCTAAGAGAATCCTGAAGGAAATTAAGGAGCGGCTACGGTTTCTCCTGGATGTGGGGATGGATTATCTGGATCTTGCCCGTTCGGCGGGTACACTGTCGGGAGGCGAGGAGCAGCGTATTAGACTGGCTACCCAGATAGGATCAGGACTTGTCGGTGTCCTGTATGTGCTTGACGAACCGACGGTGGGTCTCCATCCGCGGGATAATGTTCGGCTCATTTCAACACTCAAACGGTTACGGAATATGGGTAATACCGTCCTCGTAGTAGAGCATGACACGGAAATGATGATAGCATCCGATCATGTTATCGACATGGGCCCCGGTGCCGGCATGCAGGGGGGAAACGTCGTTTTTCAGGGTACACCCGAGGAAATCTGTCAAGACGATCATTCTCTTACGGGGGGGTATCTGTCGGGAAGATTGTCAATCCCCGTACCGGAAAATCGGCGGAACAATCCCGGTCAATTCATTATCATGGAGGGTGCTGTTGAAAATAATCTGAAAAATATTGATATTAAAATTCCCGTCGGTCTTTTTACCTGTGTAACCGGTGTCTCAGGATCGGGGAAAAGCACCATGGTTATCGAAACCCTGTACAAGGTGCTTCGCAGGCGGCTGAATAAGTACCGGGGGAAAATGGGCAAGATCAAGAAGATAAAGGATCTAGGGGGGATCGAACGGGTGATCACGATGGATCAGCAACCCATCGGGCGTACTCCCCGATCAAATCCGGCGACCTATACCGGTGTGTTGACCTACATACGGGATCTTTTCAGCCAGCTTCCCGAATCAAGGCTGCGAGGATATAAACCCGGTCGATTCAGTTTTAATGTCAAAGGTGGCAGGTGCGAGGCGTGTCAGGGAGACGGTTTAAAAAAGATAGAGATGCACTTTCTTCCCGACGTATACATCACCTGCGATGTATGCCGCGGAAAGCGATTCAATAACGATACATTGGAAGTTTACTACAAGGGGAAAAATATAGCGGATGTCCTGGATATGACGGTTAATCAGGGCCTCTCTTTTTTCGATAATATTCCTATCATAAAGACAAAGTTGCAGCTTCTGTCCGATGTCGGTCTGGGATACATAAAACTGGGGCAGTCTGCCACGACCCTCTCGGGAGGTGAAGCGCAACGGGTAAAACTGGCGCGGGAGTTGGGAAAGCGACTGACGACCAATACCCTGTATATCCTCGATGAACCCACAATCGGTCTCCACTTCGCCGATATTTATAAGCTCCTTGAAGTATTGATGCGGTTGGTGGACATGAATAACACCGTCGTGGTCATTGAACATAATCTCGATGTTATCAAATCAGCCGATTACCTTATCGACCTCGGTCCCGAAGGAGGTGAACGGGGTGGTAACATCGTTGCTTCCGGTACTCCCGAAGAAGTCGCCGCCACGGAAGCATCTATCACGGGGAATTTCCTGAGGGAAATACTGCACGGGCGTTACATGCCAGAAAAAGAATAAATATTTTTTACCAAATGCGGTACCGTATGACACGGCATGGTCCTATCTTCTTACACTACGGTATTCACATCTGATAATAATAAGACCGCGGTACATAGATCAAAACGGTGTAGGTTGTTATGGGAAGACAACGTTTTGCAGGTAAGGAAAAGATCACGGTTCGAGGCGCCTGTCACGCATTCATGAAATGAAGAGGGAGTGAGTCGCCATCAACAACCCACTCCCCCATGATTCAATTTGTATCAGGATGGTGCTCTTTGAACGCTTATTTCGTCAGTTCAAATGTCCGAAACAGTCTCAACATACCATCACCTGCTTATTTCAGATATTCCCTGTCTACCACTTTCATCGCTGGAGTGAAAACTGAAATAATTACCACTTCCTCGCTCCCTACAGTCTTTAAACTATGAACTTTACCCATCGGGTTGAAATGAAGCGTTCCTGGTTTCATATCGACCCATTTGTCATTGATCAGCATCTGCGCCATCCCTTTAATGAAATATATTGTTTCATCATGTGTTTTGTGAATATGCGGCTTTATCCAAACACCTTCACCCAGTCTGAATACATAGAGGCTGATCGTATCGTCTTGAGCAATGGTGATCTGCCGGGCTTTCTTGCCAGGTTCCATAGGGTTATCTTTCAGAATTTGATCGATGGTGGTAGCGATCTGTTCAGTCGTGTCTGCCGCGTTTACAGAAACTAGATTTACAAGGAAAATTGACAAAAACACAACAACTCCACACATAATAACATTTCTTTTTGAAAACATAATGTTTACCTCC
>Ga0272442_10005795_pt1 | contig 16413 bp, 18 predicted proteins | sample SSMForm2O_FD_200262 | JGI IMG/M metagenome (GOLD analysis project Ga0272442, IMG submission 200262) | Marine sediment archaeal communities from Little Sippewissett salt marsh, Falmouth, MA, United States - SSM-Form-2O | ecosystem: Environmental > Aquatic > Marine > Wetlands > Sediment ...
AAGTTATCAAGAAGATGGCGGAAGAATGCAAGATTAATATTCGAAATGCAAGAAGGGATACCAACAGCCAGTTTAAGAACCTGCAAAAGGAAGGTGACATATCTGAAGATAATTTGCGTGATTACCAAAATGAGGTTCAAAAGACGACCGATGATTTTATAAAGAAGACGGATACCATCATATCCGTAAAGGAAGAGGAAATCATGGAAATATAGTAAAGTCAAGTGCTTGCAGATATACGTTATTACAGGGGAGCCTCTTGGTTCCCCTTTTATTTCAATCTTGATTTTGCGATTGATGTCGACTGCACCATCAGGGTTCAAGAAAGATACCTTGAAAATGAATGTGTGCTATGATACGCAAACTGGCTAAAAGAGTAGTAGTTATGCAGATCAAGCGTAGATAACGATGAAAAGACTTAACAAAGCCAAACTTCCCCGGCATATAGCCATTATTATGGATGGTAATGGAAGGTGGGCGCGGAAGCACACCTTGAAGAGAATAGCAGGACACAAAAAGGGTGCCGAATCGGTTCGACAAGTCGTGAGAACATCAAGAGAAATCGGCATCCAATATCTTACACTGTATGCTTTTTCCGTCGAAAACTGGCAACGGCCGGCAGACGAAATCGATGCCTTAATGTCTCTGCTCGAGGAATTTCTTATTTCGCAACTTCAGGAAATGCTTGACACTGATATCCGGTTAAAGACAATCGGTGATATCAGGGAATTACCTGAAAGAACAAGAGAGATCCTGCTCGCTACCGTTGAACAGACATCTCATAACAATGGCATGACACTGAACCTTGCTCTCAGTTATGGCGGGCGGGACGAAATTATTGAGGCTGTTAAAAAATTTATTCGGGATAAAGAGGCCGGCAGGATCAGGAATGAAGATATAACAAAAGAACTATTTTCAGAGTATTTATATACGGCGGACATCCCTGACCCTGATCTGCTTATCAGGACGAGTGGAGAATATAGATTGAGTAATTTTCTTTTGTGGCAATCCGCTTATACGGAACTATGTTTTATTGATATTTTGTGGCCCGATTTTACCGGCAAAAATCTTATTGATATTATTGCCGATTATCAAAACAGGGAACGAAGATTTGGCATGACCAGTGACCAACTGCCATGAATCGTCAATCGTATATCGTGATTCGCAATTCGTATTTATTCTGTGCGATTCGCCATATCTGAATCACGAACCACGAGTTTTCGGTTTATGAAACATGAAAATGGAAACATTGCTATGAGTAGTCACATAAAGAGATGGATTACGGCTCTTGTCATTGTTCCGGCCCTTTTTGCAGCAATCATATATGGATCGGAACTTGTGTTTGCGATTATCGTCATGGTACTCACTTTGGGAGCCGTTGTTGAGTATAATGCCATGGTTTTTAAGAAAGGGGCTCTCTGGGAAAAAAGTGAAGGAATTATCGTCGGTATTTTCATCCCTCTGGCAGCGTTTATCGGTGCTATACAGCTTATGTTTGCGACGACTACCTTTGCTGTTATTATAATATTTTTGCTTTTTCTGTTCAGATTGAAAGATAATTCATCCGATATAACGGATCTTACCAAAGTTATATTCGGATTGATGTACATACCCGTCATGATTTCGTATATAATACTGATACGAAACGGTGAGAATGGTTTGCTATGGGTCTTTTTCATCATTGTTCTTGCTTTTTCGGGCGATGTCTCTGCTTATTATGTTGGTAAGTCAATGGGCAGGAAAAAACTTATGCCATCCGTCAGTGCGGGAAAGACTGTAGAGGGAACACTCGGATTAATTGGTGGGAGTATCATAGGATGTGTCATATTCATGCTGATATTTTTCCGGGAACTATCTTTTATTCATGCAATATTATTAGGATTGACGGGAAGTATTCTCGGGCAACTGGGTGATCTTTGCGAATCGTCGATTAAAAGAACCTTTCAGGTTAAAGATTCCGGTTTTTTATTGCCGGGTCATGGAGGAGTACTTGACAGATTAGATTCGCTTATTTTTATTATTCCGTTTGTGTATTATTTTAATATATTTGTGATTCAATGAAAAATATCTCTATTCTCGGATCAACGGGTTCAATTGGCGTCAGTTCCCTCGACGTAATTGTGAAAAATCCCACCAGATATAAGGTCCTCGCTTTATCAGCTGGTAAAAACCTGAAACTTCTGAAGAAACAAATCGACCGTTTCAAACCGGAAATTGTGTCAGTACTGAATCAGGACTATGCTGATCAGTTGATTAATATGTTAAAACATTCGTCGTTGATGACGAAGGTTGTCTGGGGCGAAGAGGGGTACCGGGAAGTGGCCTCTCTCAATAAGGTTCACATGGTTATCTCAGCGATTGTGGGGGCTGCAGGATTGCTTCCTACTATCGAGGCAATTAATGCTGGGAAAGATATCGCCCTTGCAAATAAAGAAACCATGGTTATGGCGGGAAGCCTGGTTGTGGAAAAGGCTAAAACAAAAGGTATCGACATACTTCCTGTCGACAGTGAGCACGGTGCTATCTTCCAGTGTCTCGTAGGGCACAACAGAAAAGATATTAGGAAGATAATTCTCACAGCATCAGGCGGACCTTTCTTTAAAATGTCCCAGGAAGAAATGAAGAACGTTACGCTCGACGACGCGTTAAAACATCCCAACTGGGATATGGGCACTAAAATAACAATAGACTCTGCTTCCATGATGAATAAGGGTCTCGAGGTTATAGAAGCAAAATGGCTTTTTGATGTAGCTGTTGACAAAATAGACGTTGTCATTCATCCTCAAAGTATAGTTCACTCAATGGTTGAATATAATGACGGGTCTGTGATAGCACAATTAGGTGTTCCAGATATGAGAGGTCCCATTGCCTATGCCCTTTCATATCCCGACAGACTGAACGAAGTTATATCTCCACTCGATCTATGCAAGATTGGAACTTTGGAATTTTATCCCCCTGATTTTGATAAGTTTAGAAATCTAAAACTTGCTTATCGTGCTACACAGACGGGTGGGACAATGCCCGCCGTTTTAAATGCGGCTAACGAGATTGCCGTTGAGGAATTTATTGAGGGACGAATCGGTTTTATCGACATACCATATATTGTGGAAGAAACGATTGACGCACATATTTCCACAGAGCCGACATCAGTTAAAGAAGTTCTCGATGCCGATCGATGGGGCAGGGTAAAAGCTGCTGAAATAGCGGAAAGGATAACCATAAATCATTGAGTACAACACATATTATATCCGTCATAATTTTACTTGGAATACTGATATTCGTTCATGAACTTGGCCATTTCCTTGTAGCCAAATTCTCCGGAGTCGGTGTGTTGAAATTTTCTCTCGGTTTCGGTCCGAAACTGATCGGCAGAAAATTCGGTGAAACGGAGTATCTCATTTCTATAATACCGCTCGGTGGGTATGTAAAACTCCTGGGGGAGGCGGAGGACGATGAACTGTCACCGGAGGATGAAAAGAGGTCTTTTCAAAGACAATCGGTTCTGAAACGAATAGGGATTGTTTCCGCCGGACCGGCATTCAACTTTCTTTTTGCCGCCCTGGCTTTTTCTATGATTTATACATTTGGTGTTCCCGTCCATACGGCACGAATAGGTGGAGTACAGGAGACCTCTGCTGCATTCAATGCGGGTATACAAAAAGATGATAGTATCGTCGCGATAGATGGAGAAGAAATATCTCGATGGTCGGAACTGGCTAGTATTATCAGTGATAGTGATGGTAAGCAACTGACAATTACGATTGACAGAAACGGTAAGATATTTGATGTAAATGTCGTCCCCGACTTCGTTAAAGGAGAAAATATCTTTGGTGAAGAAACGAAAACATTCCGAATAGGGATTTCCATCTCTGATGAAACAATCGTGGAAAAATTGAATCCGTTTCGGGCTGTTATAATGGGGATTGGACAGACGTGGTGGTGGACCAAACTCACCTGTTTAAGCATCATTAAAATAATTCAGGGGGTTGTGTCACCAAAGGAGCTGGGAGGTCCCATACTCATCGCAAAGATGTCAGGGGATTTTGCAAAACAGGGATTTATCCCGTTTATTTTTTTCATGGCCATATTGAGCGTTAATCTCGGTGTGCTGAATCTCCTGCCGATTCCCGTTCTTGACGGCGGCCATCTTCTTTTTTACTTTATTGAACTGGCAACCGGGAAAGAGGTCAATTTAAGATGGAGAGAGATTGCACAACAGGTGGGGTTTTTTATTCTTATCCTGTTGATGATATTTGTGTTCTGGAACGATATTTCCCGGTTATTGGGTGGTTTTAAATGATAACATTGGCAGTTGATACCGCAACAAAGACGGAAAGTGTTGCCTTGTTAAAGAATACAACCATTCTGGGGGAAAGTTTTCTTAATGTCGGGAAAAACCATGGTGAAACGCTTTTACCGGAAATTATGGCCTTAATGGAGAGAAATAGCATCACCATTGATGAAATAGACCTTTTTGCCGTCACCTTAGGTCCCGGTTCTTTCACTGGTCTTCGAATAGGAGCAAGTACGGTAAAAGGACTTGCTTTCACTATGGGCAAACCGGTTGAAGGAGTCTGCACCCTTGATGCCCTTGCCCTTAATGTCTCGGATGTAGCAATGATGATTTGTCCCATGATGGATGCACGAAAAAAAGAAGTATATGCGGCTTTGTATAAACCGTCAGGTGATAGTTTCCCCGAAAAAATAGTTAATGAAACTGTTTCAGATCCCGAGCACTTTGTGAAAAATATCAGCGAGAATGTTATGTTTTTAGGTGATGGCGCGCTCCTCTATCGGGACGTTATCAGTGCAATATTGCCGGACAAAGCATACTTTGCATCAGAACACCTCAATTATGTCAGGGCCTCTTCAGTTGGGCTTATTGGATTGAAAAAGTTCTATGATGATGAAATCATGAATTTACTCACCTTTACTCCTCAGTACCTTCGGGTTTCAGAGGCAGAAGCAAAGCGTCTTTCAAATGAGTAAAATAATGCTGTTAAAGAATAGATGGAAAACGTATAATAACACGTTATTAAAATAATGGATACAATCCTCATTCGATGATATACAAAGTCCCGAGACGTGTGTTTTGGAAAGGTGGAATGAATGGAGAAAGGTGAAGAAAACTTGATAGCCAAACATATTCATCATGATGAAGAATTGCGTAAATACATGGAAGAACACAGACGATATGAGGAAACAATCGAGGGATTTAATCAGAGGGTCTATCTTACTCCGTACGAGGAAGTAGAGAGGAAAAAGTTACAAAAGATGAAACTTATCGGTAAAGAGAGAATATATACAATATTGTCAAAATATCGTGAAGAAAAAACAGATAAATAAGTCTTTTACAGGATTGAATGTATGAAACGAAGGAATAGTCCCATTGTATTTGAGGGTTTCATTTTTATTCTACCATTGTTGGTTTTGACGGTCATCTTTGCCTCTGTTGGGATTAAATCGTTGGCGTTATTCTTTCTTCTGATGACACTCTTTGTGACCAATTTTTTCCGTAATCCCGAGAGAATAATTCCAACCGATACGAATGCGGTGGTATCTCCTGCCGATGGCAGGGTATTGAAAATTGAAGAAGTGGAAGGAAATAGTCTTATTGCGGGCCAATGCAAGAAGGTCAGCATATTCATGAATATCTTCAATGTGCATGTAAACAGGGTACCCTATACGGGTACAGTAAAGGCAATCCGCTACGAAGAGGGAAAATTCTTTAATGCCAGTCTTGATAAGGCCTCTTCGCTCAATGAAAAAAATTCTGTTCTTGTGCAGACAAACGATGGGAGAGAAATTCTCACAATACAGATAGCGGGGCTCGTAGCGAGAAGAATCGTTTGCTGGGTAAAAGAGGGGATGAATATTGAACGGGGAAAACGATTTGGTCTTATTCGATTCGGCTCTCGCCTGGAAGTGTTCATGCCGGTTGACACCGAAATTTTGGTAAAGGTTGGAGACAAGGTTCGGGCAGGCGAAACGACAATAGGGAGTTTACAATGAAAATGAAAACAGGGCTTCGTCATGATGGCATGAGAAAAGGAATTTATGTTCTTCCCAATTTGTTTACGACGGCGAGTTTATTTTGCGGGTTTTATGCCATTATTGCATCAATGAGGGGCGATTTTTTCCCTGCAGCCGTCTCAATTCTCATTGCCGGTATATTAGACGGTCTAGATGGAAGAATTGCCAGATTTACCAATACAACAAGTAAGTTCGGAAGTGAATATGATTCTCTATCGGATTTGGTTGCTTTTGGTGTTGCCCCGGCAATTCTTGCCTATGCCTGGGCGCTATCACCCTTCGGAAGATATGGATGGCTTGCGGCATTTCTTTTTGTTGCGTGTGGTGCGCTGAGGTTGGCGCGGTTTAATATACAGATTGGAATCATAGAAAGTAAAGTCTTCAATGGTCTTCCCATACCGGCCGCTGCCTATGTCCTTGCAGGTTCGGTTTTGTTTTTCTATTATTTAGGTGGGGAAGGGCACTTTTATAATATTTCGATATTATTGAGCATGGTTGCTTTGGCACTCTTAATGGTAAGCAACATAAAATACTATAGTTTCAAAGATCTCGACTATTTTTCTCGAAAGCCATTTATTACACTGGTTTTGATTCTGCTTATATTTGTTGTCATCGTTATGGAACCGCCGCTGATGATCTTCACGTTTACCGTGAGTTATGGTGTGTCCGGTCCCGTATGGGCACTTTTCAAAATTGTAAAGAAAAAGAAACAAGAAAGCTACGAGAGCAAAAAGGTATAACGGGGTAAGGAGTAAGTAACATAATGAGAACATACAGTGTGGCTGTTGTTGGTGCTACCGGTGCCGTTGGAAATGAGATGATCCGTATTCTTGAAGAGAGAAATTTTCCCGTTGGAGAATTACGCCTCCTTGCTTCAGAACGTTCCTTGGGTAAGGAATTGACGTTTAAAAATAAAGATTATCCCGTGGCAGTGTTGGATGAAAACTCCTTTGAAGGAATAGAAATCGGTCTCTTTTCGGCTGGCGGCAGCATCAGTGACCGTTTTGCACCGATAGCTGTTGATGAGGGGTGTATTGTTGTGGACAATACCAGTGCATTTCGAATGGATCCTGAGATTCCGCTGGTTGTTCCTGAGGTGAATCCCGAAGCGATTGCCGGTTTCAGGAATAGGGGCATTATAGCTAATCCGAATTGTTCAACCATTCAGATGGTGGTGGCCCTCAAACCGATTCACAGCGTTGCCCGGATTAAACGGCTTGTCGTGTCAACCTATCAAGCGGTGTCGGGAACGGGGAAAAACGCAATAGAAGAACTTGCCCAACAAACACGGGCGCTGTTAAATTTTGAGGAACCGGAGATTAAGGTTTACCCGCATCGTATCGCATTTAACTGTCTTCCGCATATTGATGTTTTCCTGGAAAATGATTATACGAAAGAAGAAATGAAGATGGTTAATGAGACACGAAAGATTCTGGGCGATCCTTCAATCGCCATAACGGCAACCACGGTAAGGGTTCCCGTTTTTTACAGTCATTCGGAATCAGTTAATATCGAAACTGAGCGAAAGATTACGGCCGATGAAGTGCGGGAAATCCTTGCTGAAGCTCCGGGTATAATGGTTGTTGATGACCCGGCGAAATGTGAATATCCCCTTGCCATAGACGGTGCCGGCAGAGATGAAACATTCGTCGGGCGAATCAGAGAAGATGAATCGATAGCAAACGGCATCAATATGTGGATTGTGTCCGATAACATCAGAAAAGGTGCCGCTCTCAACACAATACAGATAGCAGAGCTTCTTATCAGAGACTATATCCAGTAATAGAATGAAAGTCATAGGGGGACGGGCAAAGGGGAGGAAAATATACATACCAAAAGGGGCTGCCATCAGGGCTACCACCGACAGGACAAAGGAGTCGCTTTTTAATATTCTTCCGTCGCTTGAAGGAAGGTCGTTCCTTGATCTTTTTGCCGGGACAGGTAGTGTCGGGATAGAGGCATTGAGCAGGGGGGCTTCACAATGTGTGTTTGTAGAAAAAGATCCTTACCTGATTACAGCAATCAAAAAAAATCTGCAGCATTGCGAATTTGTCGACCATTTCGATATAATCCAATCTCCTGTCGAGAAGGGAATTCAAGGTCTGGCAAAAAGAAAAGAACATTTTGATATTATATTTGCAGATCCTCCATATATACAAGGTTTGGTTCAAAAAACGATCAACCTTCTCATGAAATATTCAATACTATCCATCCCCGGTATTGTTGTCATAGAGCATTCACCGAGGGAAGCGTTTCATGATGCTGACAACAAAATCGTTCTGAGTGATCAAAGAAGATACGGAGATTCAATGCTCTCCTTTTTTGAAATCAAATAGAAACGGTATAGAGAGGTTACCATGGAGAAAATAGCAGTATACCCCGGTTCATTCGATCCCATTACGAACGGTCATATTGATATTATCAACAGAGGATTGCGCTGCTTCGATAAACTTGTCATTCTTGTCGGATACAATCCGATTAAAACCTTTTTGTTTTCGGTGGATGAAAGGATTTCCATGATTAAAGGCTTGATCGGAGACAATCCAAGGGTCGAAGTAGACAGCTATGAAGGGCTCATTGTCGATTATGTGGAGAAAATTGATGCAAATGTGATTTTGCGCGGATTAAGAGCCATGTCTGATTTTGAATATGAGTTTCAGATGGCTCTGATCAACAGAAGACTGGATAGAAATATAGAAACGGTATTTTTGATGACGGGATCCAAGTGGTTTTATACAAATTCTACCATCATAAAAGAAGCTGCCAGCATGGGTGGTACCGTTCGGGGACTGGTTCCTGACCCTGTGTTTCAAAAACTGAAAGAAAAATATCCGAAGTTGAAAAACAACGGTTGACAATAGTAAAAAATTGGACTCGCGGATGCAGGAAACATTAGATTCTTTTTATAAAATATTTCAAGGATAGGTTCGAAACGTGAGACTTGCTGAAAGAGTAACCAGAATAAAAGCATCGCCGACCCTTGCCATAACAGCGAAAGCAAATGCCCTGAAAGAGGAGGGAAGGGATATCATAGGTTTTGGTGCGGGAGAACCGGATTTTGACACCCCCCTGAACATAAAAAATGCGGGGATCAAGGCAATTGAAGATGGTTTTACAAAATATACCCCGGTCGGAGGTACTGACGAGCTGAAGGATGCAATTATTGACAAATTGAAAATGGACAATCAACTGACCTACAGTAGATCACAGATTGTCGTTTCATGTGGAGCAAAACATACACTCTATAATCTTGCACAGGCACTCTTTGAAAAAGGAGACGAGGTAATTATACCCGCACCGTATTGGGTATCATATCCGGCATTTGCTCTCCTCGCAGATGCAACCCCCGTTATCCTTGAAACAAAAGAGTCGGATGGTTTTAAAGTCAGGCCGGACAGGCTTGAGGAAGTTATTACCGAGAACACCAAAGCAATTATCTTAAATAGCCCTTCAAATCCCACCGGTGCTGTCTATACTTTTGAGGAACTCGAAGCTCTGGCTGATATTCTCCTAACTTCAGGTATATTAGCAATTTCCGATGATATTTATGAGAAAATCATCTTTGATGCGGTGCAATTTTTCACTATTGCTAACGTGAGAGAAGCTTTAAAAGATCTTACCGTTGTCGTAAATGGTGTTTCAAAGACATATGCCATGACGGGATGGAGGATAGGATATGCGGCAGGACCCGAGGACATTATGGCAGCGATATCAAAGATTCAGAGTCAAAACACATCAAATCCGATGTCCATTTCACAGAAAGCCGCGGTTGAAGCGCTGAGGGGAAGCCAGGATGACTCGAGAAAGATGGTGGAAGAATATAGAGAAAGAAGAGATTATATCGTTGGAATGCTGAATACAATTGACGGAATATCCTGCCTGAAACCACAGGGAACCTTTTATGCTTTTCCCAATGTGTCCCGAGTGTATGGTACTTCATATGATGGAGGTACAATATCCAATTCGATCGATCTTGCGGAATATTTTCTTAATGAAGCAGGTGTAGCCGTTGTCCCCGGTTCTGCCTTTGGCAGTGACGACCACATTCGTCTTTCCTACGCCACTTCTATGGAAAATATTCGAAAAGGAATAGAACGGATCAAAGCAGCTATCGATAACCTGAACAGTTAAAGATAATTAATGGATACTGTCTTCCCTCCCTATCAAGCATAGTTAAAAGGATTAAACGGTCACAGCAAAACGGTGGCTTAAAATAACTAATGTCAAAGCTCAAATGACAAATGAAAATCCAAACCTTAATGAGTAAACAATTACACATTTGGTGTTTACCCTTTGGTTTTATTTTGAAATCGGTATTTTGTCATTTGAAATTAAAGAGAGCCGTGTTTAGAAATTGAACACGGAAAATAGAGGAGTTGCATATGGCGTTCGGAATTTTACTGATCATTGCAGGGCTTCTTATCGCAATTTACCCACCGATGCTGTCGATTATCGTGGCATCAGTTCTCATTCTCTTCGGTATCACCATAACGATGGTCGCTTACCGCATGAAAAAAATGCAGAAACGATTTGACGATCCCTTTGTTGATTTTTTCTTCAGATTCTGACGGGAAAGTTCCCATCCATCAGTAATGAATGATAAAAGGTTCGCGATTACAGGCAAAGGGCCGTAAAAGAAACGGTTATTTCTAAAAAAGGTGCGTGTCTTTTACATTCCGAGATAGGCTTTCCGTATTTCTTCGTTTGACAGGAGGCGATCCGCCGCATCTGCGAGGACAATTCGTCCGTTTTCCATAACGTATCCGCGGTGGGCAACCTGAAGTGCCAGATTGGCGTTCTGTTCAACCAGGAAGATTGTTGTATTGTTTTCCGTATTAATCTTCTTTACTATTTCAAATATCTGTCTGACAATCAGCGGTGCCAGACCGAGAGATGGTTCATCCAGGAGCAGGAGCCGCGGTCTGGCCATAAGCGCCCGGGAAATAGCAAGCATCTGCTGCTCTCCGCCGCTTAACGTTCCGCCAGCCTGATGCCGGCGTTCCGCCAGGATGGGAAATAAAGAGAAGACATAGTCCATGTCTTTTTTTATTTCGCTTTTATCATTCCTCAGGAATGCTCCCATATCGAGATTTTCCGTGACAGAGAGATACGGGAATATTCGACGACCCTCGGGAACCTGGCAGATGCCCAGCGATACAATCTTATCGGGTTTTATATTCATTATGGGCTGATCCATGAAGATAATTTCGCCCGTTCTCGGGGGAGTAATTCCGCAAATTGACATGAGTGTCGTTGATTTTCCGGCACCGTTGGCTCCGATGAGCGTGATGACCTCGCCTTCTGAGATGTCAAGAGAAATACCTTTCAATGCCTCGATATTTCCGTAAAAGGTATGAATATCCTTTATTTTAAGCATCAGCGTCCTCTCCCAGATAGGCCTTGATAACTACAGTATTGTTCTTTATTTCGTGAGGGGTACCCTGTGCGATTTTTCTTCCGTAATCAACGACAAATATGCGGTCGGAAAGACTCATGACCAGTTTCATGTCGTGTTCAATCAACAAGATAGAAATATTTTCCTCATCACGGATTCTTCTGATAAGATCGTCCAGCTCCCGTGTTTCCTGGGGATTCATGCCGGCTGCGGGTTCGTCCAGCAGTAAAAGGAACGGTTCCGTTGCAAGAGCCCGCGCTATTTCAAGGCGTCGCTGCTCTCCGTAAGGAAGATTCTTGGCAAATTCGTTCACTGATCCTTCAAGCCCGATTTTTTCAAGAATGGTATAGCTGTCATGGACAATAGCCGTTTCTTCTTTCCGTGTCGACGGTCCCTTGAATATGGCGCCTGCTATACCGGATGATGTGCGGCAATGACGTCCGATCATCACGTTTTCAAGGACAGTCATATTCTGAAAAAGACGAATATTCTGAAAGGTACGGGAAAGTCCCTTCCCGGTGACAATATTTGGACTAAGGCCGTTAATCTTTTCAAGTTTCTTTCCGGGAGATGCAATGATGATATCACCGTCGGTCGGGTTATAGAGACCGGTGATGCAATTAAAAAACGTAGTTTTTCCAGCACCGTTCGGTCCGATCAGTGCGACGATTTCCTTTTCTCGGACGTCGAGATCAACATTATCCAGTGCTCGAAGTCCACCGAAGTTCATGCCCAAGGCTCTAACGTCCAGGATGAGTTGTGCCGTGTTAGTCATCTTTGCTGGTGCCTCCAGAACCCTCAAATTTATAGATTCGTCGTACATCACTAACAATTCCGCCGGGACGAAAAACCATCATGACAACAAGCAGAACGCCGAAGATGAGCATACGGTATTCGGAAAATGCCCTCAGATATTCCGGCAAAAGAATTAATATAAGGGCGCCGACGATAACACCGATAACCGACCCCATACCTCCCAGGACGACGATACATAGAATGATGATCGATTCCCATATAGTGAAACTGGCCGGATTGACAAATGTTGTTTTTGCGGCAAACATGACACCGCCCATACCTGCCCAAGTTGCACCGAGAGCGAAGGCTGTCAGTTTTGTTTTTGCCTTATCAATGCCCATGGCCTGACAAGCGACTTCATCTTCTCGCAATGCGATCCATGCCCTGCCGATTCTCGAATCCTGGAGGCGGTTGACCACAAATATCGTGAAAATACAAAGGGCGATCATGATGTAATATACAAAGATCGTTGAGCCATGAAAGGAAAGGTCTATACCAAAGAGTGATGGACGGGGAATGTTGGAGATTCCACTCGGCCCGAATGAAAATTCATTCCAGTTTTCAAGGATAAGACGGATGATTTCGCCGAACCCGAGTGTGACGATAGCAAGATAATCGCCGCGAAGACGGAGTACGGGAAAACCAAGAATAATTCCGAAAAACGCCCCCAAGGCGCCGCCGACGGGAAGTAACACCCAGAAACTTAAGCCAAAATGATAATTCAGGAGTGCATAAGCATATGCGCCAACGGCATAGAAAGCCACATATCCCAAGTCAAGAAGCCCGGCGAGACCGACAACGATATTCAGCCCAAGACCCAGCATCACATAAATAAGAGCTGAAATCATTATGTTGGTCTGATACAGGGAGAACATGAAGGGGAAAAAAAGGGTAAAGATACTTATAACTATCAAGGTGGGTGTATAAATTTTCTTATCTTTCAGGATGCGCTGGGCGAGTGATGGCCGGATTTCCTCGCCTTCCTCAGCTTTTTTCAGCCCATACTCTTTGCGTTTCAGTAGATACCGCCACAGAATGGAGAGAAGAAAACTGCCAACTCCAATAAAGACCATATTTCCCCATCGCCATTCTATGATATTCTCAATGGTATTGACACGGATCACCACAATAGGGAAGGTCAGGAACATGAACCACAGCGAGATCCAAAATGATTTTTTTATTTCCGAAAAATTTACCATCTTTTCGATGATCCGTCGGTTATGTTAACCGTTTACTATCCTTTCGTCATATTATATTTGGTGCTTTTCAGTTCTCCCGAGGATTCCGGCAGGTCTGAATATGAGAATTAAAACGAGAAATATGAAGGCGAATACATCTTCGTAATCACTGGAAACGTATCCCGTTGCAAAGCTTTCCGTCCAACCGAGTACAAAGCTTCCGAGAACGGCTCCGGGAATGCTTCCGATACCTCCCAAAACAGCGGCGACGAAAGCCTTTATGCCTGCGATAAATCCGATATAAAAATTAACCATGCCGATGTGGGAAGCGATCAAAACCCCGCCAATGGCCGCTGTGGCAGAGCCAACAATAAAAGTAACGGAAATAACCCTGTCGACATTAATTCCTACCAACTGTGCCATGTCTTTGTCCTGCGATGTTGCACGCATGGCCTTGCCCATTTTTGTAAATTTGATGAGTACCGTCAGGAGAATCATGACAATGGCTGTCGTGAGAAGAATGACAACCTCGGCGGAACTGATGATATGGGCGTACGGCTCCATGAATTTGAAGTCAGGTATCAGACTTGGAAACGGCAGAAAATCTGATGTTTGTGCCAGAAGAACATAATTCTGGAGGAAAAGCGACATGCCGATGGCGCTGATGAGTGCGGAGAGACGGGGGGCGTTTCGTAGCGGCTTGTAGGCTATTTTTTCGACGGTATATCCGTAGGCACAGGAATATAGTACGGCGATAAGTCCTGCGAGAACCATGATGGCAATGACGTTCATCCCCATCATGGTCAGAACGGATATAACGATCAGAGCAGTAAATGCTCCGATCATATAAATTTCGCCATGGGCAAAGTTAATCAATTCGATAATACCGTAAACCATGGTGTAGCCCAGGGCAATAAGCGCATATATACTTCCCCGCGTCAGGCCACCTAAAAACAGCTCCAGAAAATAATCCATAGTCTGATGTGTCTTCTCCTCAACGTCACCATGAGATCCTGCATGATTTCTCAGGGGGTCGGTTTATAAAAAAATGGGGACAGGCTTGTATGCCTGTCCCCCTTATGGTTATTTAATTCTTCATTTCGGTGCCGCCACGTACACGCCATCTTTAACCTGATACATGGCAAAACCGATACCGATTGCGTCTCCTTTATTATCAAATTTGATTTTTCCGAGAGGTGTTTCAACGTATTCTGTTTTCAGTGCATTCGATACGGCTTTGTAATCGGTGGTACCAGCCTTCTCGACAGCGTTAAGTAATGCTTGGGTAGCCGCATATGCATTAAGGAAAAACGCACCGGGATCTGATCCGTAAGCCTTTTGATGTGCTTTCGTTGCAGCAATGGCCAGCGGGTTACTCGACGTGTCCATGGGACCAGTTGCGTAAACACCCTCCGCATATTTCCCGGCAACTTTGATGAAGGTATCATCCTTTACACCATCGTCGGAGATGAAATATGTTTTCATCCTTTTTTTACGCATTTGCATGATTATCTTTGATGCTTCAGGATGGTAACCGCCGAAAATAACCGCCTGTGCCTTTTTGCGCTTTATCTTTTGAACAACTGCTGAGTAATCGACTGCTCCCGGTGTTACACCCTCATACAGGACGACTTTAGCTTTACCACCTGAGTTTTCGATGAATTGCTTTGCGAATTCGGCAAGACCCTTTCCGTAATCGCCTTTATCATGAATTACGGCAATTCTTTTTACTTTCAGAACGTTCAGGGCATAATCAACCTCAAGACGTGCCTGGGCATCGTCGGAAGCAATAGTTCGATAAAAATTGGGGTAATCACCGCTCTGTGTCAGCGGTGGGTTAGTTGCTGATGGGGACATACAGACGACATTTTCTTCCTTATAAATGGCGAGAGCTGCCTTGGTCGATCCGCTGCAGATATGTCCCATGACGACATCGACGCCTTCGGATATCAGCTTTGTGGCAACATTCGATCCCAATTCGGGTTTACAAGCATCGTCTTCAATGAGAAGAACGACTTTTTTCCCATTGATTCCGCCTTTTGCATTTACAGTACCAACAACAAGTTCGGCTGCCTTTACGGACGGTAGCCCGTATGACGCAAGGTCGCCGCTATGTGCACCGGCTACACCGAGTTTAATTACATCGGCGGCAAGGCTTGTACCAACAGCGAAACACGTAATAAACACCAGAGATGTTACAATAATAAATAACTTTCTTAAGCAGTTCTTCATACCACATGTCCTCCTTTTCAAGTTTATGAACAATGAATGCTACATAAATAAAGCAATATAATCGTATCGGAAATTCAAGTCAAGAGATATTGATTAATTTTGTTAAATAAGGATCAAAAAAATGCTTTTGACCTCGAAGACTTGCCCAAGAAATTTTCGCTTATCCTCACAACGATGCTAATCTCGGACAGCCTCCTCGTTTTGCATTTCATTTTATGGATTATACGTTGCCAAATAGCGGAATGTTCCATCTTTAACATGTAACAAAACCAGACTTTTTACCGCGTCTCCGCCTTTATCGATGTTAATAGTGCCGGATACCGCTTTAAAATTCTTTGTGCTCACGAGAGCGTTTCTTATATTTTTACCCGTTACTGATTTTGCCCTTCTAATCGAATCCATCAAAATGAAATAAGCATCCGCCCCAAGGGCATCGAAGGCGCTTGCCTCTTTACCTGTCTCCTTTTCATATGTTTCTATATATTTTCGTGCAATGTCCGTGACCGCTACCTCACTGATAAAGTGCCCTGTAAATATGATCCCCTCAACATCTGTTCCACCAATTTTTATCAGCTCTTCCGTCTGGGTTCTGTCTGCAGAAATGATCGGCACGTTGAGACCGAGTTTTATCGCCTGTTTGCAGACAAGGGCAATTTCGGTGTAGTTGTTCGGCATATAAAGGACGTCCGGTTTTGCTGCCATGATTGCAGAGAGCTGTGCTGTAAAATCCTGATCTGATGTCTGACAATACGTCGCTTCAACAACCTTTCCGCCTTTCTT
>Ga0272442_10005797_pt1 | contig 16408 bp, 18 predicted proteins | sample SSMForm2O_FD_200262 | JGI IMG/M metagenome (GOLD analysis project Ga0272442, IMG submission 200262) | Marine sediment archaeal communities from Little Sippewissett salt marsh, Falmouth, MA, United States - SSM-Form-2O | ecosystem: Environmental > Aquatic > Marine > Wetlands > Sediment ...
AAAAACGTTGGGGAAGTTAAATATGTTGTTGAGCCAAAAATAGATGGTATAGGAGTTGCATTACTTTACGAAAACGGTATTCTGGTAAGAGGAGCAACACGTGGTGATGGTATAAAAGGAGATGATGTAACATCTAATCTGAAAACCATACACAGTATACCTCTACGGCTCATGGGAAACAAGTTAAAAAACGTTGAAGTACGCGGCGAAGTTTATATGTCTTTAAAGGGATTTAAAAAGCTTAACAAAGAACAAGAAAAAAGGGGAGAACCCATTTTTGCAAATCCCCGTAATGCTGCTGCTGGTTCTGTACGGCAGCTTGATCCCAGGATTGCAGAATCACGACCGCTAGATAGCTTCATCTATGTTATATCACATTCTGATGTAAATTTTTCTACCCACAATGAGAGTTTAGAGGCTTTGAAGAAAGCAGGTTTTCGTGTTAATCCCTTAATAAAAAAAGTGGAAAATATTGGAGAAGTCATAAAGTATTGCACTGACCTCGAGGAAACACGAGATACACTTAATTATGAAATTGATGGCGCCGTGATAAAGGTAAATTCATTAATCAAGCAAAAGGAACTCGGGGAGACATCAAAGAATCCTCGCTGGGCAATATCTTATAAATTTGCAGCTAAGCAAGATACTACACGATTAAGAGATATATCAATACAAGTCGGTAGGACTGGTGCTATAACACCAGTAGCTGTTCTTGAGCCAGTCAAGGTTGGAGGCGTAACTGTTTCACGTGCTACATTGCATAATTTCGATGAGGTAAGACGTAAGGATATCCGTATTGGAGATTGGGTACTTGTAGAACGCAGTGGAGATGTCATACCTCAAGTTGTAAAAAGTATAAAGGAAAAAAGAACTGGAGATGAAAAGCAGAAAAATATCCCCAAAAAATGTCCCATATGTAAATCAGATATTTCTCATAATGAAGTTGAGGTTGCAATAAGATGCTCAAATCGTATGTGTCCTGCTCGTCTTAAGTGGCGTGTGAAATACTATGCGTCACGTGATGCTATGGATATTGACCATCTTGGCGGATCGACAATTGACAAGTTAATTGGAAAAAAATTGATAGAAAATATTGCTGATTTGTATTTTCTTAAGAAGGGAGATATTCTTACACTAGAAGGTTTTAAAGAAAGATCTGCCCAGAATCTTATTGATTCAATAGATAACAGTAAAAAACAGGATCTTTCTCGTTTGATATATGGACTTGGTATCCGTCATGTTGGAAAATATACTTCACAGCTGCTGGCATCAAAATACGATTCCATAGACGATCTTGCAAAGGCATCACCTGAAGAACTTATGGAAATTGATGGACTAGGTGATAAAACTGCCGAGGCGGTTGGAACATTTTTTGCAACTGATGAAAATATTGAACTGATAAAACGATTAAAAGAAATTGGATTAAAGACTCATAAGGATAAGGAAAAAAAGACAGAATTGCCGTATCAAGGAAAGAAATTTGTTTTTACTGGAAGGTTGTCTAGTATCACTCGCCCTGAAGCATCTGATCTGGTAAAACAAGTTGGAGGTATTGTATCATCCTCTGTTGGTAAAGATATTGATTACGTTGTAGTGGGCGATAAACCTGGTTCTAAATATAAAAAAGCAGAAAAATTGGGACTAAATATTATAAATGAGGGAAAGTTTAAAGGATTAGTTGGAAAAAAATGATGGAGGCGGAAAAACTTGTCAGAATGCAAAATTGAACAAAATAAAACAAATTGTAACTGTACTTATCCATGTAACAAAAAAGGTATGTGTTGTGAATGTTTAAGTTACCACTGGAATCGGGGGGAAGTTCCAGCATGTTTCTTCCCAGATGAGGTAGAAAAAACCTATGACCGAACGATAGAAAACTTTATTGAAGTGTATCAAAAAAGGGGAAGATGGTGGTAAATAAAAGCATTTTTGCATTCTTTAAAGATTTCAATGAGACTAACCAAGTCATAATTTTTAAATAGACCTGATTGCATCCGTGCACCGATGTTAATGGGGAAGGAAAAACTAATACCGCTTGCGGCAATGATTGTGATTCTAATTGGAGCTGGAGCCTCTGCTTATGTATATACTACACAGACTGCCACAGACAATATCACTATTAATGGTCAGCAATACACCATCGACCAGATATTCAATATTGCTGAATCACGAACCTTTGATTTATTAAATTTTTCTGGAATTGCACTTGATGATCTCGTAATAAAAACTGGTGTAGGGTGCCTAGAGTGTCATGAATACACTATAATTGGAGATGATGGATATCAGAAAACAGTAACCTGGGAAAACATTAAAAAAGGTCTTCTTACAAAAGATGGTATGACTGTTTTTTCTGATTTGCCAAAGGCATATAGAATCAAAAATGTTGTAAAAATTGAGGTGATCTAATATGGAAAAAATGAAACTATTTGCAGGAATAATTGTACTTGGATCATTGTGGGGATTTGCCGAATGTATTATCGGACCTGCCATTGGCGATGCAGGTCTACCATCTGGTACTATTATGACCAGTGTGTTTGCTATTGGCCTTATGATGATGAGCAGAATACTTTTCAAACAACGAGGAATGCAACTTGGAATGGGACTCGTGGCTGGTTCACTTCGATTGTTTAATCCATTTGGTGGATGTGTTGTATGCTCCGCAATCGCAATCGCTGCTGAGGGTTTAATCTTTGAAATCATATGGTATAAAATGTCGTTAGATTTCAGGGAGTTGAAAACAATTACTATGAAATTGAGCATGGGAATTGTCACCGCATACTCATGTTATGTTGGAGGATATATCATAACACAGATTTTGACTCCCATGGTTGCATCTACAGGATTCTATGTTGAAAATCTTATTGCATTTATGCCACAGATTCTAGCTAGAGGGTTGTTAGCTGCAATTGTTGGCGGAATTACAATCCCATCGATCTTTGTCCTTAAGAATTTTAATATAAACAATGTTAAAGACCGAGTATACTATCCAACAACTGCCGCAATTTCCTTATTGTGTTGGGTTGCTGTAATAACAAATGCAATATTTATTATAGGCACATAATAACTTGAGGGTACTTCATGAATCATCCTACGACTGTTAAAATTATAAAGTTTCACGCGGAGAAATGTAAAGGTTGTTTAGAATGTGAAAAAGCTTGTTCAAAAGTACACTTTAAAACAGATGATGGTCAAGACAAATCGGCAATTCATATTTATAAAGTGAGCTCATCTTATAAAATGCATGTTTGCAATCAATGCGGCCTGTGCATTGATATGTGTCCAGTGGGAGCACTCACAAGAAGAAAAAATGGTGTTGTAACACTTGATAAAAACACATGTATTGGATGTCAGGCATGTGTTGGCTTCTGTCCTATTGAGGCCATGGCAAAATCCGATACTAGAATTGAACCATTTAAATGCATCTCCTGCGGTGCTTGCGTTCGCGCATGTCCTGAAAAAGCACTTGAACTTATTGAAGCAAAAATAGACGACATAAAAAAAATAGTTTATCACAAACAGGGGGCATAGAAAATGGCGGAAGGACAAATACCAATTGAAGAATATGAGACTGGTAATACTAAACATAAATGGAATTTTAAAAAAATAAAATCATCACATAAAGTTATTGCAGAATATAATTATAAAAAAAGGGAAATAAAGAATGGATTTGCAAATAGTACACTTTATATAAATCTTAGAACCAATCAAATCAAAGAGAAAAAAGTCACTGAAGATATGAAGAAAAAATTTACAGGTGGCCGTGGATTTGGATTGAAACTTTTATGGGATTCTATTAAACCCACAACACGGTGGGATAGCGAGGATAACAATCTTATAATCACAACTGGCCCATTTTGTGGTATAACCCAGTACCCTGGTTGTGGAAAATCATTGTGTCTAACAATTTCTCCTTCCACTGATATAATTTGTGATAGTAACGTTGGAGGTTTTTTTGGCCCATATCTTAAGTTTTCAGGTTTTGACGCAATAGAAATACAGGGTAAGGCAAAAGAAGATGTTGTAATTCTTATAGATGGTGAGAAAGGAAAAATCAGCATAGAAACAGCCCCTCTGGAAGAAACAGATTCACATTTATTAAACGAACAACTTACCAATATGTATGCTTCTGAAGATAATGAAGAATCTAGGCAGAATGTCTCTGTCGTTTCTGCAGGAACCGCAGCTGAACACAGTTACTGGGGATGCCTTAATTTCTCATTTTGGGATATTAGAAGAAAAGTTGCACGTATGAAACAAGCCGGTAGAGGAGGACTTGGAACAGTTTTACGTGATAAGAAAATTAAAGCTATCCTAGCAAAAGTAGAAAAATTCAGTGGACTGCAAAATAACCCAGCCGACCCAGTGACTCTTGCTAAGTTAGGAACCAAAATTCACAAGGAAATCAGAAATCTTGATAGATATCAATGCAATATGCGTACTGTAGGAACCGGCCATCTCGTTGAAATAATGGACGAATATGATTTACTTCCCACAGAGAATTATCGTTTTGGGAGTTTCCCTAAAGCATCTAAAATCTATTCAACCAATTTTTACAAACTGTTTACCAAGATAATTCCTGATGGATGCTGGCATGGATGTACAATGGCTTGTGCAAAAACAGTTGATGGATTCACAGTTATGACTGGCCCATATAAGGGACAAAAGGTCACTGTTGATGGTCCAGAATATGAAACTATCGGTTGTGGAGCAAATATGGGTCTTTGGGATCCCCTTTGGATTCTTGAGTTTAATTTTTATTGCGATACTTATGGTCTTGACACAATCTCTACTGGTACTGCTATAGCTTTTTACATGGAAATGTATGAATATGGCATCCTAAATAAAGAGAGATGTGATAGCCTTGAGCTTTGCTTTGGAAATGCAGAAGCTGCCCTTGAATTCATACATCGCATAGCACAAGGAGACAAGGGAGAGTTTTTAAGTGTTGCAAAAAAGGGCATACGTCGTATGAAGGATTGGCTCATTGAGAAGAAATGGGGAGATAGACAACTCATTGAGGATACAGGCATGGAAAGTAAAGGACTTGAATATTCAGAATATGTAACAAAAGAGTCGCTTGCGATGCAGGGTGGATACGGTCTGACTCTTAAGGGACCACAGCATGATGAAGCCTGGCTTATATTTATGGACATGGTTAACAATGCGATACCTACATTTGAGGATAAAGCAGAAGCACTCCATTACTTTCCGATGTGGAGAACATGGTTTGGACTTAACGGGCTATGCAAACTGCCTTGGAACGATGTCGAGCCTGAAAACAATGCTGAAACTGATGACCCATCCAAAGTCCCAGAGCATGTCCAAAATTATGTAGAATTACAAAATGCAATAACAGGTTGGAATGTTGATAAGAAGGAATTAATACTGCAAAGTGAGAGATGCTACAACTGGCAGCGTGCAATGAACGTATGGATGGGGAGGGGACGTAGACAGGATGATTGGATTCCATATCGTTCTATGGGGCCAGTTACCAGAATGGAATATATTTCAAGAAAAGAGCGTTATGATAAACAACTTGCAAAAATACTTGGATTATCTGAAAAAGAAGTAGAGGACATGAATATAGAAAAGAAAATGAAGTTGCTTTATGATTACAAGCAGGATCAATACCAAAAACTCGCGGATGCTGTATACTATCGTAGAGGATGGACCCCTAACGGTGTTCCAACACCTAAGAAAATGAAGCAACTTGGAATGGATGATCCAAAGATGTTAAAAATGATTCAAAAGAAGATAGATGAAGATGAAAAAGCTGGTCTGAACGTATGGGGTGGAAGATATAAAAGAGGGGAGAATCCGCCAAGCAAAGATCTGCATTACTGGTAAAAAATGAAATAATGTCCCCCTATTAGATAAATAAAATTACTATTAATTCCCTCTTAACTTCACAAATTGGAACCCACCCTTAGGTTAATGCCCTACCAACCGCCTATCCATTAATAAAAGCTGCCGAATTTGTTTCAAAAAAAAATTCAACGTTAATTTAGGTGAATATGCTAGTGAAAAATATATCAACTTTGATGATTCTACATCAGTAGCTTACATTTTTATATTACCTCCTTATTACGCTTACAATCTAAAGCAATATTAAAGGAGTTTCACATGAAAAGACCTAGGAAAGTCAAAAAGTATTGCCCCTACTGCAAAAAACATACAATACACGATGTCGATAAAATAAAAAAAAGAAAGGCCAGTGAACTAAAACAAGGTCAGCGCCGTTTTCGTCGCGTGATGCGCGGATACAGGGGATTTCCAAGACCAAAACCAGAAGGACGTGAGAAGACCAGCAGACGTATAGCACTCAAATTCAAATGCTCTACGTGTAAAAAGATTCATCAACCTCCAAATCAAAGAACAAAAAAGCTGGATATAGGTGAGTAATATATGAAAAAACCTGATAGTAAATTCATTAAGGTAAGATGTAAAGATTGTGAGAATGAACAAGTTTTATTCAACAAGGCTAGTAATACTGTTTCATGCCACATATGCGGTAGTAAGTTAGCTATACCTTGTGGGGGAAAAGCGAAAATAAAGGGTGAGATTTTAGAGGTTATTGAATAAAACAAAGGTTTAATATCATGATACGAAAGGATTATCCAGACGAAGGAGAACTCATAGTAGGTAGTATTATAAAAGTTCAGAATTATGGGGCTTTTGTATCACTTGATGAATATCCAGATAGGGAAGGATTTATCCACATAGCAGAAGTTGCTACAGGTTGGGTTAAACGTATCCGTAACCACATAAAGGAAAAACAGAAAGTTGTCTGTAAGGTAATGCATGTAGACAAATCAAAAAATCATGTCGATCTTTCCCTCAAAAGAGTTAACGAGCATCAAAGACGAGAGAAAATCCAAGAGTGGAAGAATGCCAGGAAAGCAGAACGACTTTTAGAGATGGTTTCTAAGAGATTAGGCATATCAGCTGAACAGTGCTACAGAAAGTTTGGTAACGATTTAATTAAGAAATATGGTTCATTATATGCGGCTTTTGAGGAAATTTTATATGATGTAGAAAATGTAAGAAATGATGGTTTTAGTGGAACTTGGTTGGCAGATTTTGAGACAATAGCAAAAGATAACATATCAATTCAGTTTGTAGAAATAACGGGCCATCTTGAAGTTAACTCTTGGCTTCCAGATGGTGTTAACCACATTCGTGATGCCTTCTTAAATGCTGAACAGAGTGGATTTGAGGATGTTGATATTAAGATAAAATATATTGGGGCACCGCAATATATGATTACTGTTAAGGCCCCTGATTATAAGATAGCTGAGGATGAACTTAAAAAGGCTGTGGATAAAATCAGCACATATATTAAAAAATATGATGGTTCTTGTGAGTTTCATCGAAAGGTAGATGAATAGATGTCAAATCTACTTTATTGTAAAAATTGTAAAGAATATACTTTAGATGCAGTTTGTGATGAATGCAGGGTTAAAACTGTATCACGAAATCCACCTAGATTTTCACCACAAGATCACTATGGCAGACACAGAAGAAAATTGAAAAAACTAGAAAAAGGAGTATGAAAAATGGATTATGTTACTGTAAAGCACGTTGCAAAAATTCCCAAGTTAAAGGAACCCATATTGATCGAAGGACTTCCAGGTATTGGAAATGTTGGAAAACTGGCAGTGGAACATCTGATAGATAGTATAGACGCAACTAAATTTGCAGAGATATACAGCAAAGATTTTCCCCCACAAGTTTTTATAAATCCTGATGGAACCATCGAACTTGTTAAAAATGAGTTTTATTATTGGAAAGCAGAGAAAAGGGATCAGAAAGATCTTGTTTTATTAACTGGTGATTATCAAGGTCTTTCATCCCGTGGACAATATGAACTTGTGGAAAAAATACTAGATATTGTTGAAGAAATTGGGATAAAAGAGATGTTCACCTTAGGTGGATATGGTCTTGGGCAGGACATAGAAAAACCAAAAGTACTATGTGCCACTACTGATGTTCATCTAGTAAAAAAAATGAAAAAATATGGCGCAGTATTCAAGAAGAACGAACCTGGCGGTGGAATAGTTGGAGCTAGCGGGTTGATACTAGGACTAGGAAAGTTAAGAGGATTAGAAGGAACATGTTTTATGGGTGAGACACCAGGATATTTAGTAGATCCAAAAAGTGCTAAAGCAGTTTTAAAAATACTTATGAAAATAACAAACATTGATTTGAACCTATCAGCACTTGAAAAAAAAGCGAAGGAAATAGAACAAATAGCTCATCAATTGAGAGAAATGGAAGGTCTTTCTGGAGGAGAGAAATCAGAAGAATTGAGATATATTGGCTAGAATGCAATTACATCTAACCAAAATCTTACTTTTTATCAAAATTAATTTAGTAAAGCTTTTCTAACGTTCTCATAGCTATATTGAGCGCATCCTCATAATTAAACACTTTTACTTTTTCCATTTCAAAATTTACTTCCCCTGTGCTTAGCTTTAATCCTTCCCTTTCCATATTTAATCCTAGAGCATCTCTTATTTTTTCCATCTATCTTAACATCTCCTTTCCTTTTATTATGTGACTATATATCACCTTCCACTCTATTGTTGAACATATTTTAATATAATGTGTCAAAATGAAAAATGACTATAAATCCCCTAAAAAAATTAAAAAAGATATTTGTGTAAATTTACACTGCCTCGATTTTTTCCGCAATTAGGATGAAAGAATTTCCAGGGATTGATTCATCTGATTTTAAATGACCTGTGAATTTATACTTGATTTTGTCAACAAGAAGACCTGTGGTATTGATAGTAGAATGGCTTACCGTTAGACGCTGATAATTTGTTGATGATTGCCCCTCTTGAATTAAACTTGATACAATACTTCCTGTTCCTACGGGTCCGCCTTCATAGTAATAGTACCCCTCAACTACTATAATTTTGTCAAGATATCCTTCATAGTTATTTATTACATCCTCTACTGAAAGAATCTTTGATTCATCTGTAGTATTATTCGCAAATATATATACAGCAACTATAATTATTGCTGCAGCCAACACCAATGCAATATTCCACAAATTGCGATTTGCATTCTTCGGGCTCATTTAACCATCTACCTCAAATAACAAATAAAATATCTATTTAAAATCCTATCCATCTAAACTTATCCCATATGTTTTTTCAGGATTCAACCTATGTATGTCACCTATCTGTTTCTCAGTGAGCATTCCTTTTTCTATAAACTCCCTTGTTCTTTTGGGAACCGTTTTTGGACTCAAGACTGCTCCAGGCCTGCGAGGATCGTCAATATAATCCGTCTCCATCATAAACCTAGTTCCTTTTTCAACAGCGGCGGTTATATTCTTTTTACTTGCCAAGATAGAAGGCATGAGACCATAGTTTTCACTTTCTAGAACTAATGGCGGCGAATAATGCTTAACAATTTTATTCGGCTGCAAACCAACTTTTTTCCCCATTTCTACAAGTTCTTTACATTGATCTTGAGTAGTGCTCTCAGTATGTAACACCACAGGAACACCTGCATCTTTTGCCTTTTTCATTCCGTGTAGAAGAATCTCATTTGAGTCGATTATTACTTGTTTATCCACTGGAAAATGTGGTCTGCCGATCTCTCCGATGGCTATACATTTACGCTCTTCACAAAGCGTTGCTGCAAGATCCATACCTTTTTTCATTATCCTAATAGATTCTTCTCTTCCAAATTTTTTACTTAACCTAATGTGATCAACTGGATACGGCCCAACCGTAACAAAAACTCCAATATCGATCTTGGAGCGGATCTCCTTTGCCATTTCTAAAGTTTCTTTATAACACGATTCATAATTTCTATCTCTAATTACTAGATCAGTCATTGGTAGCTGACATAAAACAAAATGTGTACCACCAGCCTTCTTAAAATCCTTCACAGCATCTAAAAAACGTCCCGCTCTACTAAGATGAAGATGATTGTCAAATACCACTACCAAAATTCCACCTCATAGAACCATATAGACATTGCAATTTCACTTAAATAATAATTAATTGTATTAATGAATGAAACAGAAAAGTTAAAATCTATAGTTATTTCTTCTTCTAATATAATAGGAAACACCACGTTCCTCTTGTTTGTATTCCTTACCTGAAACCATTTCCATGATACTAACCGCAAGCATCCAACCAAAATATCCCATAAAAAATGTAAAAAATCCTGCTATGCTATATCCAAGTATGACCTGCATATAGTTTTGTCCGCCAGTCAAAAATAGTACAAATATTCCAATGGTAATAAACAAAAAAATTAGAAGAAAAATCCATTTCAAAGCATGTAGCGTAACCTTAATAGTCCTAAAGGGAATCTCTTCAAGCGGTATCCTTTTACCCATAATTTTTGAAAAAGTATTGTTGTTGTTATCTTTCCCTCTCGGCAACTTTTTCCCTCCTAGAAAAACAAATTTCTTAGTTGGAGTGATCCCAGAAAATGTAATATAAAGTTTATATAAAAAGTTAATTCGCAGATATATATGCAGGTGAAAACATCACATAATATAAGTTAAATGAACTAAATGCGAACAAAGATTAAACGTTAACTAATTGAGATTAAGCATCAGTTACAATTCTGATTACATCCCCGTCCTTTAACTCATGGTCTGAACCTATGACACGATGTGTTCTTGCATCTATACCACGTATAAAATGATCTCCAATATCAGTGTGAACTTTATAGGCTAAATCATGTGCAGTACTTCCACGAGGCATAAAATGAGCATCTGGTAAAATCCTACCCTCCTTGTCGGTAAGATGAGTGTCATCCTCCACAGGGTAAACAACAATAAGATCCAACATTTTAACTGATTCTTCTATACATTTTTGAATACCGGTAGAACCATATTTTTCTAATACATGCTCTCTAATATATTTCAAAGCCTTAAGCTGCTTATCACTAAGATCCGATTCATTCGTGATTTTGAAATTGCCACTTCCAGGTTTGTAATCAATCAAACCTTTATTCGATGCATTGTTTAGTGCAAGCTCAGCTTCAGCGCTTGTAGGAACAACAATATATCCCTTTTCTCTGATTTCGTCTGATTTTGAAATTAGTTCATCTGGTGCTATGTCGCCTTTGTTAAACGCTATCAGCATTGGCTTGCTGATTTTCCGGATATACTTTGAGAGATCTAGAATTTCCTCATCTGTCCATTTAGATGGCTTGTCAGTATCAATATCTAATCTTCTGACAGCAGTATATATATGCTCTTCTCTAATTCCTAAGCCAGTTAGTTTTTCTGCGAGTACTCTATCAATTTTTTTCCCTTCAAGTTCGCATTTTCGCGCTATGGCCTCCCAGCTTTTTTTGATAATTTCCTTTAGCCAATAAACAATTTCTTGTTCTAGAAAATCTACGTCCTTTAATGGATCATATTTGCCCAAACCACATGGGTTTCCCTCACCATCTGCACTACCAGAGGCATCTACTATATGTATAAGGGCATGTGCCTGTCTCAGATCGTCAAGAAACTTATTACCAAGACCTCTGCCTTTGCTTGCACCAGGTACCAGGCCTGCTACATCTATAGCTTCAATAGGAACAAATCTAGTTCCGTTTATACATTCAGAATTGTGGGGAGTACATTTAACCTTAAAATCCTTGCAAGGGCAAGGTTTACGAACATACATTACCCCATGATTAGCATCAATTGTAGTAAAAGGGTAATTTGCTATTTCAGCATGTGCATTTGTGGCCGCATTAAAAAACGTGGATTTCCCTACATTTGGTTTCCCAACTATGCCTATCTGCATACTCATTTTAGCTACTCCAGCATACTATCAACTTCATCTAAGATATCTACATTATTCTCAAAACGTTTCAACTTTTCTTCAACTTCATACATAGATGGAGTTATAAAAGATATTCCGTTTTTAGAATAAAGCATACCGTTAACGGACGTGATTTTAGATAAATAAATCTTTCTACCCGATAAATCTCCTGCTATTTTTGTTTTCTCATCTACTCTTATTTCCCCATTTGAGTTAATATTCCCCTGTATAATTGTGTTCTTACCGCAAAAAACATTTCCTGTAGATTTTAATGATCCTTGTATAGTAGAACCATCTCCAATAAACACATTTCCCTTTATATTGTAATTTCCCAAAACAATAGATTCCTTGCCAATCTGAAGATTGTAATCTACCTCAGATTTCTGGACGCCAATTATTGAATTATTTGGTATGAACAGGAATATTTCGGAAATGGGAATTGTATCTCCATCATTTTCCTCTATTTCTTCAAGAATTCTGTCTATCTCTTCACTATGTCCCAATTTCAAAAGTTGTGTTAGATATATAAATATATATATGACCATGGGTATTGGACTGCGAATATTTATCCAACCTTTTGCCTCAAATCCTTTTATTATTTCAACACTATCGGCAACGTCAAGATCGCCTTTCAAAGAAAGTTTTCCGTTAACCTTAACTTTTTCACCAAGGTATACATTTCCATTGCTTTTAACATCTCCTCCGATACTCGAAAATATATCTATTCTAATGTCTTTGGTGCTTTCTAAATTACCGTCGATTATTACATGTTCACCAACGAAAATTCTACCATTTGTTTTTATTCCAAACTGTATCAGACAGTGATTGGAGATTATAACGTCTCCCTTTGTAACAATGATACGTTCCTCAAATTTTGTCTTGTCTGGAATTACAAGAGTTCTCCTATCAAACACCATGCTAGGGCAGTATTGTATTTACCATTATAAAGTAAACGGCAGCTTACTGCAAACAGTATAAAAACTGGGGTTCTATTCAGACAGCCAATCCTCGTCAATTAGTGTATAATTGGCTATTTCCTCTGGTTTAAACCATAGATTCATCTCAAATTCAGCAGTATCTGGACCATCTGACCCATGAACAATATTTTTACCGATAAACTGGCCAAAATCACCTCTTATTGTACCCATATCCGCCTTTTGCGGATCAGTTGCCCCCATCATACCTCTAATCATATCTATGGCATTATTTCCTTCAAGAATCATGGCTACTACAGGTGATGAGGTTATATATTTTACAGTAGGTTCAAAAAATGGTTTGCCTCTGTGAATTTCATAATGTTTTTCTACAAGTTCTTTATTTGCTGATGTAAGTTTCATCGCGACAAGCTTGATGCCTTTTTGTTCAAAACGGGAAATAATGTGACCAACTAGACCTCTTTGAACCGCATCAGGTTTTATCAGAACAAATGTTCTTTCTTTTTTCATAACATTCACCCTTAATTTTGGAAAGAGAGATACAGCTTCTATTTTAAAGAATTAACGCTTTAATCTATTAACTACGAATCGATATAAAATTTCTTGATAGGTTACAATTGTAGTTTATGCATTTCTGAATAAAAATACCGGTTATCATGTTAATTTTTCAAAAGTTTATTTATTATGTATAGTAAAATATATATAATGCAAATATATTTTATTTTTAATGGAGAATGGAGAAGCTATAAGTTTTTTAACATCCCATCCTCACCACCTTTATACTTCCCTATTCTCCAAACGATTACTTTTTTATAAAATAGATTTAGCAAATATGTATACGCTGAAACTAACAAGATTGAATATGATATGAGCAGTAATTGAAGAGTAAAGGTTTTTTGTTTTGATTACAAGAAATGCAAGTAAAACTCCTATCATTCCTGTCATAAAAGCAGGATAAATATTTCCAACAGATAAATGAGCAATACCAAACAATATGGCAGTGGTAATAATTGCTGTTTTTTCCCCAATGAGAGCATCTATTTTCTCCAGTAAAAAGCCCCTAAAAAATATTTCTTCTGCAATTGGTTGAAAAGCAATTAGAAAGAGCATCGAAGATAAAGAGAAGTACTGTTCTAATTCTGGTATATTACTTGCGTCTGTAAGATCAAGGCCGAGAGACATTAATAAGGCTCCAATTGCAACAATTATCACTAATGCAACTATTGCTGTTATTACACCCCACAAAAATGCTATATCTATTTCGTGAATTCGAAGTTTTAAACGGTACAACGTTTCTTTTAGTGTATATTTATTAACTATAAGATACCACAGAACTGGAATGATGATGAATAATAAGATAACAATTGCGGTCTGAAATAATAAAACAATTATTTCAAATATCATCCCAAAGGATCCAGAAGGACCACTAATCTGGTCTGTTTGAGTAGAGGAAGACACCCCAAAATAAGAAAGCACAGGTATGATCATAAAAACTAAAAAAGTTATGATAACTGTTATGAGCGCGAAAATGTGTGCGGGTTTCTTAATGTTAAAATCCATAGGATGGGATAATGGGTATTGTTTCATAAAAGTTTTTAAATATGGGAGTATGTTACCGAATGAGCATAGGGGCCCGTAGGGTAGCTTGGTCGATCCTTTTAGCTTTGGGAGCTAGAGACTCCAGTTCAAATCTGGGCGGGCCCATACTTGCTTCTCGGAGAAAAACTGAGGAGAGTTGACTTATTTTGCCAAACTCTGGTTTTACCCTGATGCTGTCCTCTCACAAAATTATGTGACCTAAGGGCATCATGAATCCAACTTTGGGGGTATTGATTATAGTACTGTTCTGCAAAATGGATATAGTTATCAGTGGTTTCTTGTTCTTCATGACCTAACCAGTATTTTACCGTGAAAACATCATATCTGCCAGTTTTAATTTTTGTCTCGATAAGTCTGGCGACTGCACACCAATGTCTCATGTCGTATGGTCTGAAATAAGGCCATATTTTCTTGCCATGTTTACTGAGCTTATTTCCAAGATGTCGTACTGTGAATGGTTTACCGGTGGGTTGCAGATATAATGAATCTCCTGAATATTGATTTTCTACTTTAGGTCTCCAGTGATCTATCCAGTTCTTTAGGCTTTTATGAGATTGTGAGCTAAGTATGTAACTTTCAGGTAAGATAGTCCTCTGTGATCTTCTTTTTTTGGTCTCAGTGATCGTAATACTACCTCTACCTTTATCATCGATTATAACATCATTCACTGTCGCTTCACAGATCTCACTTGGTACTCTCCAACCTATCAAAAAACTATGATAGAATAGATATTGATAGAGAGAGCTCTCATATTGATCGTCTGAGTATTTATAATAAAAAAACTGTCTTACAACATCTGGAAATGGCAGATTTCTCTTTACATGCTTGGGTGCAATTGGTGGTTTATAAGGCCAAATAGGGATACCATAAGCCTCAAGAAACGTTTTCATGGTCTTCCATTCATGGACCAATGCATTTGGTGATGCCTGTTCTATTTCCTCTCTATAATCCATATGGTTTCTGAAATTCTCATAACTAGGATCTCTGAAATCAACTGGAACGTCGTGATTCTCCATGAATCTTGCATATCTGAGTCTTTTTTCAATGGTTGATATAGATAGTCTCTTCTGATAATATGACCACACAGCAATATCTAAAAAAGTTGAATCCTTGGGATTAAGTGTGATGGGGCAATTCAATCTATTAAAATGCTTAATTACATATTCCAGTTCGCCCATGCCCTCCCCATCTGACTGGGGTTCCAATTCTTCGACATGTCTCTGGCTTAATTTCTTTAATTTCCTTTTGCAATTTTGATTAGCACCTCCTGTAACCTCCCCTGAGGTTATAGGATCGTAATCGTAAGGATTCCTTAAATAATCATCTGATTTTTCACATGTCATCTGTTCCTCGCGTCTGTATAATATTTTTAATAAGAAACGAATTTTCAACGTTAGATAAGCTAAATTTATGTCTTAGAACTGACAATATAACATAATGTTTCAGTGATGTTTTACAAAAAAGTGAATAATTAATTGCTTTCATGGTTAACCGCCTTCTGGATCGATTTTTTGTTTCCGAAGATTTATGTATCCAGCCTTACTTTTTGTATGGTTAACGCTAGTTTCTCTGTGGTTAACCTGTGTGTTATGGCCTGTATTATATTCCGCGAGGTATATGGCAATTGCATCACGTAGTGAATCAGAGATGGGTCTACCAAGTGACCTGAATTTTTCATATGTTTTATCTGATACCTTGCATCCTAAAACTTTCAAGGTATCCACCCCTTAATAGTGAATTTGTCAATGTTGTCTAAGATGCAATCCCCTTCATGACGGTTTCCATATCTCTGAGGTAACGCATTTGTTGCGAATAACATTGATTAGTATTTGTTCGTAACTATTATATAAACAATACGGATTAGTAGTAATTACTACGTAAACAAATTATATGGAGGAATTATCATTAGTAAAATACCAACATATCAAAGATCAAAATGGGGAAAACTCATTTTCCAAGAAATTGTAAAAAACGGTAAGACATCTAGACCGGTTCTCGCAAAAATCACTGATCCCAGAATTGGCAAGAAAATCTCACAAAAAATGCTCTGGGAAACAATTAAAAATATGATCAAAGAAG
>Ga0272442_10005798_pt1 | contig 16406 bp, 12 predicted proteins | sample SSMForm2O_FD_200262 | JGI IMG/M metagenome (GOLD analysis project Ga0272442, IMG submission 200262) | Marine sediment archaeal communities from Little Sippewissett salt marsh, Falmouth, MA, United States - SSM-Form-2O | ecosystem: Environmental > Aquatic > Marine > Wetlands > Sediment ...
TCTGGGATTCGTCTTTTGTTGCCTCATCGGCGGTGTTTTGCTGTTGTTCATTTGCCATCGTCACTCCCTGTTTCCCGCAACCATAAAATCCTGTCAGAAGTAAAACTGCTGACACGCAAACATAATTTAATAGTGTTGCCATTGTATTTCGACTCCATCAACGGTTTATTTTCTACTCTTTGTACGAAAACCGGCGTTCGCGGTTCGACTGTCGATATTGTTTACAGAGAAAACTAAGATTCTGCTTGACCGTTTCGCGGCAATCCATACAATATGGAGAAAATCAACCCCTATTTTACGAAAGGAGACGTTCTGATGCAATACCAAGGACCCGAAATGGCCCCCGCGGCCGGAATCTGTTTTTTTGCGGTATATGCGATCATAATTTTAGCCATTGTGATCATTTCCGTATTGATTTATTGCAAGATCTTTTCCAAGGCCGGCTATCACTGGGCCATGGGGCTGATTGCATTGGTTCCCTTGGGAAATCTTATTTTGCTGCTCATCCTGGCATTCGGTCAGTGGCCGATTCAACGGGAGTTGGAAGCGATGAGGCATGCCCGGATGGCTCCCCCGCCGGAAGGCCAGCCGCATGAGAGTTTCAGGGGTGTCTAATCACGTCCATCACTGACAAGGCACTGGTCCACAACAAAAATACCGCCGGGGGTGTCGATTTACTCCCGGCGGCTTTTTTTCCTTGAAAAACCCCCTCTAAAACTGTATAATACCTGTTTAAATAGAAGAGCGAGTATGTACAGATTAGGAGGGGTTCTATGAACTCAATATATCGCTTGGGCATGTGTGTATTGTGTCTGTATGGTAGCGTTACGTTCGGTGCTTACGACTGGGCCACCAATCCCGGCAACGGAACTGCCGGCAATCCCTACCAAATCAGCACGGCTGAACAACTGGCCTCTATCGGTTCGAATGCCGCTCTGTTGGATAAATACTTCATTCTGGTCAACAACATTAATATGTCCTCCTACATCTTTGATAACTCCCCCATTGCGCCGGACACAGATCAAGACAATATTTATACAGACGAAAACAGATTTTCCGGATCCCTGGATGGGCAGGGACATCGCATCCTCAATCTTACGATCACTCGCTCCGGAACTTCTTATCATATGGGCCTTATCGGATTAACAACAGGATCCTCATGGGGAGCTTGGGAAGTAAAAAATCTGGGGCTTGAAAACCTCAGCATCACTGTCGGCGATTCGTCTGAATACCTCGGCGGACTGGTAGCAAGAGGATATGGCGGCACTATTTCCGACTGTTATGTCATCGGCTCAATCACCAGTGGAAACAGCACTAAGTATATGGGCGGGCTGACGGGATTGTGCAGCACTTATATATCAAATTGCTACGTGATGTGCGTACTGACAAACGAAACCGGGTCGTCCTCGACCGGAGGCGCCGTCGGACGCCTGGCATCTACATTCGGACGGTTGGAAAAATGTTACTCGACCGGTGCTGTGGACAGCGAATCAACTGCGACTTCCATCGGGGCATTGGTGGGAGACAAACTCAACAATGCCTCGGTCAATGACTGTTACTACCTTAACACCGCAGGCGGAAACAATAGCATCGGCACTTCCAAAACCATCACACAATTAATGTGGATTCAAACTTATCCTAATTGGGAATTTAACGGTGCACAACTCGGAAACCAGGGGCATTGGCGAATGCGCGACGACCAGCCCGACTATCCGTATCTTGCCTGGGAATTCGTCGGGGGAGATTTCTATGGAGACTTCCGGGTGGACATGAAAGATTTTGCGGCGTTTTCCCAAAGCTGGCAAACTGACCTGAACTCTTTTGATTTTAATTGGCTGTGTGACCTAATCGGAAACGGCGTTATCGATCTGGATGATTTCAGGGCCTTCTGTGATGACTGGCTCACAGGATATTGATTGATATTCGTCAATCATTCCGGGATTGAATTATATTGAGATTCTGTTATCCTGAGAGCATCCTAAGCGTATGCAGGTATCGGAAAATAGTCTATGAACGATGTTACAGAATTCATCAAACTCATCAAGGCCGGCTACCACTGTATTTCCATTGTGACACATGAGGAAACCGAGGGCCTGGATGTGATTCGGCGGGCGGCCAAGAACCTTGAGTACGATATGAAAATATGGTCCGCCGGCCGAGGCATCCGGGACGGGCATTACCCGGTATTTTCGCTGGATAGTACACATGGCGATATTTGCGAAGGCCTGCAGGAATTTGCGTCCGGCCCCACGAAAACCATTTATGTCATGCTGGACGTCGCCCGGCATCTGGATTCCGTGGTCAATCTGCGGATGCTGCGGGATGCGATTGGGCGCATCGAATTGAACAAGAGTGTCCTAGTGCTGATCGACAGCGAGGAGAAACTGCCGGAGATGGTGAAATCCTATTGTCGGCCGTTTGAGCTTTCACTGCCGTCGGATGACGAACTGGATATCCTCATCCGAACCACGCTGCGGGAAATCCACGACATGACACCGGTGGAAATCGGCATTACCAAGGGCGGCCTGAAAGCGATCATCCGCAATCTGCGGGGATTGTCGCTGCGTCAGGCCCGGCAGCTTATTTGTGACGTTGTGTCCACGGACCATCGCTTTGACGATGAGGACGTCAACCGCATCATTGCCGGCAAACGCCGCTTGATTCGCTCGGACGGGCTGCTGGAATATGTCGAGGCGCCGCTGAAGATGGACGAGATCGGCGGGATGGCAAATCTGAAAAACTGGCTGGGCCTGCGTAAGAACGGTTTTGCGGAAAAGGCCTCCGAATTCGGAATTACGCCGCCGAAAGGCGTTTTGATCCTCGGGGTGCAGGGCGCGGGCAAAAGCTTGTGCGCCAAGGCCATCGCCACCGCCTGGCAGCAGCCGCTGTACCGGCTGGATTGCGGGACACTCTATAACAGCTATATCGGCGAGTCCGAACGAAATCTTCGCAAGGCGCTGAAACAGATTGAGGCAATGAGTCCGGCGATTCTGTGGATCGATGAAATCGAAAAAGCGTTCGCTTCGGCGGCCAGCCAAAGCACCGACGGCGGCCTGAGCAAGCGCATGTTCGCGACACTGCTGACCTGGATGCAGGAACATGCCGAGCCGGTTTTCCTGGTCGCGACCGCCAATGACATCCAGGCGCTGCCGCCGGAACTGCTGCGAAAAGGACGCTTTGATGAAATCTTTTTTGTAGGACTGCCGGACAAGGACGCCCGAAAGGCGATTTTTGGGATTCACTTAAAAAAACGCAAACGCGACCCGAAAAAATTCAATCTTGATAAACTGGCCAAAGTGTCAGACGGATACAGCGGGTCGGAAATCGAACAGGCCGTGCTGTCGGCGCTGCATGAGGCGTTCGCGAACGACAAAGACATTAACGATGAACTCATTATTAAATGTATCGAAGCTTCACCGCCGATCTCGGTCACCATGGCCGAGCATATTCAGCAATTGTATGACTGGTCCCGGGGACGCTGTGTTTCTGCGGATTAGAACAGCAAAAAACGCCGGGGTGAGGCGTTCACCGCCGGCGTTTTCTTTATCTTGATACTGATACCAATCCCACTAAAAAACTGCGCTCACTGCGCGGCTATGTCTTTTTCCCAAGCTACTTTAGAGTTGTCCTCGTGGAAATTTATTACCCTGAAGGGTATGATATCAGCCGTTACTTTTCTTCTGCCGGCTTGGCCTCAGGCGCAGCGGCCGGCTGGATGGGCATCCCCGGTCGAGAGACGGCTCTGGTCTTTTCCAGCTCATCACGCAACGCCTGCTCTTTTTCGGAGTATTCAATGACCGCGCTGTCGTGCATTGTTTTACTGTATGCGCCCCAGAGTTCCTGCTGCTTTTGCTGAGTCAGAAACTGCGTGATTTTTGCCTTGACATCTTCAAACGGCGTCTTGCCGGCTCCCTGCTTATCCGTCACTTTAATCAGGTGATAGCCAAAGCTGCTCTTAACAATATCACTGACTTGGCCAACCTCAAGCTTAAACGATGCTTCCTTGTATGCCGGATCATAAGAGTCATTCGGGCCAAACGGGGGCAAAGCGCCGCCGTTTTCAGCACTGGGACAAGTGGAGCATTCCTTTGCGAGATCTTCAAACTTTTCGCCTGCCTTGAGACGCTCCTGGACCTTCTTAATCTTTTCCAATTCGGCCGGAAATTCCTCTTCGGTAATCCCGCGTTTACCGCAAAGGATATGACTTGTTGTAACCTGCTCTTCTTTTTCAAAGTACTGCGGATTGTCGTCGTAGAATTTTTGGGCGTCGGCCTCGGCAACGTCAAGATCATTACCCTGGGCCTCCAACAGTGCTTTGATCTCCAAAGTACGCTGAATCTGCTCTTTGACCTCTTCCATTGTCATGCCGGACTTCGCAATATCCGCTTCGACCTCTTCCATCGTCTTGCCCTGCTGATCGGCAATATCTTGAATCTCGTTGGTGATCTGTTCATCGGAGATCTGGATGCCCTTTTCTTTCACTTTCTGGGCCAACAGAATCATATCGACCTTATTGTCAACCGCGCCTTTTCGCATCTGTTGTTTCATTGAATCCGGAAGTTGCATACCGGGAGGCATGCGTTTTTTCTGCATCTCCATGATTTTGTCCACGGCTTCGGAAACTTCCTTTTCTGTAACCTTCTGTCCATTGACCGTAACAACCACGGCATCCGGAGCGACTGCAGGAGTTGTTTTTTCCGGTTCTTTCACCGTTTTGGCTACGGGTTCACTAACCGCGACTTCAACTTCTTCGACAACAACATCCTCCTCAACCACCGCTTCAGTTTCGGGCGGTGTGGCGGCCGCTTCGACTTCTTCGACGGCCGCATCAACTTCCATCTCAGGGGCAGTTGTGTCTTCGGCAATCGCTTCTGCCGCCAACGTTTCAAGTTCCTCGATGGGAGCATCCGCAACCACATCGGCTTCTTCAACAACCACCGTATCATTTTCACTTCCGCATCCAGTGACGAGAAGTAATATGGCCAGCATGGCGACCATGAGGACTGCTTTCTTCATTTGATTTCCTTTCTTTCTGGATTTCTGACTTCAATTTACAAAAACAAAACAAGGCCCGCTTTCGGGCCGTTATTCAACATCGCCAGACGAAATAAACGTTTTCCCCTTATTTGTCGGACCGCGTTAGGATATTCAACGACGGCGCGCTGCCGTCTTTGTTCTGCCCGGCATACAAGGTGACATGCGGGAACGGGATCTCGATATCCAGTTCGTCGAATCTTTTCTTGAGCCGCCGATTAAACTCACGCCCCACCGCCCACTGGCGGATCGGCATAGTCTTGGTGCGGGCCTTGATGATGATCGCGGAATCGGCAAACTGATCCAGCCCTAAAATCTCAATCGGTTCAAGGATGTCGTTTTTGAAATCAGGGTCTTCACGCAGTTGAGCATCAACCTGCTTGACTACCTTGACCACTTCGTCCACATCTTCACGATAAGCCACGCCGATATCAAAGACATAGCGTGAGTATTCCTTGGTCATATTGGTTACAACACTAATCTGGCCGTTGCGAACGAAGTGGACATTGCCCGCCAGGTCGCGCAGGGTAATCATTCGCAGATTGACGTTTTCGACGAGACCGCCTTTGTCAGCGATATTGACCACATCACCCACGCGAATCTGATCATCCAGCAAAATAAAGAAGCCCTGAATGATGTCTTTGACCAGTTCCTGGGCACCGAAACCAACAGCGATTCCCACAACACCGGCCGCGGCCAGAATCGGACCGATCTCAACGCCCATTTCTTTCAATACCATCAGCAGCGCAACAGCCACAATTGTAATGTTTAAGATATTGCGTGTGACGGATTTGAGTGTATCGGAGCGCTTCTGGATTTCAATATCATTGATATGATTTTTGAAAAGCTGCTGAAACAGTCGATTCATTAGAAGTTGAATCGCTTTGATTGCCACCAGCGTCAAAATTAAAATAAGGAAAATTCTTATCCCACTGGTAACTAACCATTCGCCGGCATTTTTGAGGATTTCATCGAAGTTGAACATAGACGATGTCCCTGCCGGGTCACTCGCTGCTACTGTGTTCATATCAGCCATTGTTTTTCCTATAGATAAACTTTATCCATCATTCTTGGATACGCAATACATTGGCGGATGTGTTTTTCGCCGGTAATCCATGCTACCGTCCGCTCGACCCCAAGACCAAACCCCCCGTGCGGAACAGAACCGTACTTGCGCAAATCCAGATACCATTCATAAGAATCTGGATTGTACCCCTCTTCGCGGATGCGGGCAAGTAATCTTTCGTAATCATCCTCGCGAATCGAGCCGCCGATGATCTCGCCGAAACCGGCGGGAGCCAAGAGATCGAAGTTCTCCACAACGGTGTCGTTCGCTCGATCTGTCTTCATATAAAACGCCTTAGCCGTTTTAGGATAATGAGTTACGAACACCGGCCTATCATGCATCAGCGAGATAATGGTCTCATCCGAGCCGCCGAGATCCTTGCCCCAGCGGAAATCCGCGGCCAATTGAGCATGCTTGGGATTATTTTCGATTTTCGTGTCCAACTCAGCTAATTCCGAACGGATTTCGAGCATTCGCCGAGCATTTTTCTCCTGCTGCCACTTTTTCAGGCCCCCCTTCGCCTCGGCGGCTTCAAGTTCGGTTAATTCTGTCTCCAATGTCTTTTTTTCGGCCTGAAATTGAGTTAACTGTTCGGCCATGAAGGTTTTCGTGCGGTCGCTGGTTAGGATATCGGCCACTTCGGTATAGGTCAGCCGGACGAAGGGTTTTTGGATCGCTTCCAGCGCGGCGATGTCGGTACCCAGCGTTTCCAGTTCGGAGCGGTTGTCTTCTAAAATCCGCTGGACGATGCTGAAAACGAAATCTTCGGCCAGGTTTAGGAGGCCGGGCAGATCAATGTAGGCCACTTCCGGCTCGACCATCCAGAACTCAGTCAGATGCCGGCGGGTTTTACTTTTTTCCGCCCGAAACGTCGGGCCGAAACAATAGACCTTTCCGAAACTCATCGCCGCCGACTCCAGATAGAGCTGGCCGGTCTGGGCCAGATGCAGCGGCTGGCCGAAATAGTCCACCTCGAACAGCGTCTGCTCGCCCTCTCCGGCGATGGTTGTGAAAATCGGGGTATCGACCAGTGTGAAGCCCTTATCGTTAAAAAAGCGGCGGATGGCGTCGATGATCGTATGGCGGATGCGACCGATGCACCAGGGCTTGAGCGAACGCAGGTGCAGGTGACGGTTCTTGAGGAGGAAATCAATACCGTGCTCTTTAGGCGTAATGGGGTAATCGGTTGCTTCGCAGTGAACCACTGTGCCGGTGACGACCAGTTCCACACCGCCGGGAGAGCGGGGTTCTTCTCGCACCAGCCCGATGACGGAAAGCGAGGATTCCTGCCCGAGATGCTTGATTTGTTCGAATAGCTTCTCAGACAGCTTTTCTTTTTCAATCACACACTGGCACAGGCCGGTCCCATCCCGGAGAATGAGAAATTGGACCTTGCCGCTGGGCCGGTTGTTATACAGCCAGCCGTTAAGCGTGACTTCCTGCCCGATAACGCTTGGTAATTCAACAATGCTTTTAATCGTCATAAAACACCCTTTTCTGTCCATAGAAAACAGTCACTTTATCCGAAAAAAGAGTCAACATCAAAGAGAAATTTTATAGCTAAAGTATTCAGGACAGCAGGCGGCATTATTCAGAATGCCATCGAATACAAGCATCGTCATTATGACACCGGGAAATCCCATTTTTCATGGCAGGCAATCTGTTCGACCGTGAGCCGGTTGGGTGATTTTGGCCTGTCGGCAGGGTATCCCACCGTCATCAATTCGACGATCTCGATATGGGTCGGGATATTCAGGATGCTGCGGACGCTTTGCGGCTTGAAAGAGCCGATCCAGCAGGTCGCCAGCCCCAGCGAGGTCGCGGTAAGGGCGATATGCTCCAGTGCAATCGAGATATTGATGGACGCGTACGGCTGGCCGCACAGGTTCATTCGCTTATGGGTACAACTGCACGCGGCAATGACAACCGGGGCCTGACCGACGAATTCCTGGTCCGCGGCGGCAGATTGAAGTGCTTTTCGCTTTTCAATATCGGTCACAATGACAAAACGCCAGTCTTGGGTGTTCCGTGCCGATGGGGCCAACCGGGCTGCCTCCATCAGCGTTTGGAGGGCTTCCGGATCAATGGGTTTGTTTTGGTAGCTTCTGCATGAATACCGGGTTTTGATCGTTTTGAGTATGTCCATCGGGCTGCTCCTGATTGGCATTTGGCTTTGATTCTGTGTAAACGCTATTTTAAGCCCTGAGGATACATCACAATTGTGAGTTTTTCAACGATTTGTAAGATTTCCGGTCAAAAAGATTGACACACCGGTCGCAAATGCGTATAGTACGCCACTTCCGGGCGATTAGCTCAGTTGGCTAGAGCGCCTGCCTTACAAGCAGGATGTCGGGGGTTCAAGTCCCTCATCGCCCACTGATCACGATTGAAAATCCCCGATTCTGTGCGGTGGAGCTTATCCCGGATTTGCTCGCCTTGCCCATTCGGGTCATCTGTTTACCGAGAAAGCCAGCCGCCATCGACGGCAATCGTATAACCCTGCATATAATCTGACGCAGCTGACGCCAGAAAGACCGCTACGCCCTGAAGGTCCTCAGGCGTGCCCCAGCGACCCGCGGGGATGCGGTCGAGAATCGCCTTATTACGAGCCGGATCATCACGCAATGCCTGTGTATTATCTGTAGCCATATAACCCGGTGCGATAGCGTTGACATTAATATTATGAGCACCCAGCTCATTGGCCAGCAGACGTGTCAGGCCCATCACCGCACTCTTGGAAGCAGTGTATGACGGCACCAGAATACCGCCCTGAAAACTGAGCATGGAGGCGGTGTTGACGATCTTGCCGCCGCGGCCCTGTTGGATCATCTGCTTGCCAACGGCCTGGCTGAGGAAAAACAGGGTACGAATATTGATGTTCATCACATCATCCCAGTCCTTTTCCGTAAACTCCGTGATCGGCGCCCGACGGATGATGCCCGCATTATTGAACAGGATGTCAATGCCGCCCATCTGTTCAACGGTCGTGCTGACAATTGTTTCAACGGACTCTTTCTTGCTCAGGTCAGCGGTGACGGCGATGCACTTACGACCTAAAGCTTCGATTTTTTTCTTGCTGTCAGACATATCCAGAATATCGACCAACGCAATGTCGGCTCCTGCTTCGGCAAGTCCTACGGCCATACCCTGCCCGAGTCCACGGGCGGCTCCGGTCACAATTGCTACTTTTCCGTCTAATTTAAATTGATCTAAGATCATGTTTATATCTCCTTGTTTTATTTGATATCTGCAATCGTTAAATGGTCCATGTCGCCAAAGGCCTGATTTTCGCCGCCCATGCCCCAACAGAATGTATAAGCTCCGGTTCCCACTCCGGAATGAATCGACCAGCTTGGTGAGATAACCGCCTGCCCATCGGCAACAGAAATGTGGCGGGTTTCATCGGGTTTGCCCATGTAATGGAACACACGGTCGTCGGCAGACATGCCGAAGTAGAAGTACACTTCCATTCGCCGTTCGTGTGTATGCGGCGGCATCGTGTTCCACACGCATCCCGGCTCCAACTCCGTAAAGCCCATCACCAACTGACAGCTCTTTACACCGTCCGGATGTATACATTTGTAGATCGTGCGTTTGTTCGACGCTTCAACCGATCCGAGTTGTACCGGAGTCGCCTGTTCGATCTGCACATGTGACGTTGGATAGTCAGCATGGGCCGGATAGCTAAGCAGATAGTACTTGGCGGGACTAGACGCATCATCGCTGACAAATCCAATTTCCTTAGAACCGCGACCGACATACAAACAATCCCGATTGGCCATTGGATAGGTCTGATCGTCAACGGTGACACTACCGGAGCCGCCGATATTCAGGATTCCCAACTCCCGCCGCTGGCAAAAGTAGTCGGCACGCAGTTCGTCGGCCGAGGTTAACGATAACGGCTTCTGCATCGGAACCGCGGAACCGACAATCACCCGGTCCACATCCACATAGATCATTTCAATCAAATCCGGCTTAAAAAGTGATTCGACCAGAAAACTGTCCCGTACTTCCTGTGTTGTCATCCGGCAAAACCGAACCGGATCAGGTGAATATCTTACATCCATTTTACATATCCTTTCTGTGTTTATTCTACGTATTGAACGGTGACCGGATGATCGATCCGGACTTTAAAATTTTCCAAATAATTGATCCACTGCTGCTGCGTCGTGATCTTTCCGGCTTTGGCCCAGCCAAAACCAGCGTAATAGGAAACCGCAGGAGTCTGACCACGGTTGATCATCAGACTGGCATGGCTTTTGTCCTTCTCGTCGCTTTTAGCAATCCAAGTATTGTCCACTGGAGGCAGCAAGGCTATTGCCGCAGTACCAAGACCTTCGCCGTCGATTGCCTCCCAACAGGATACAATGCCGCGGTCATCGTTGGCTATCGGTTTGGCCATTTGGTCATGGGTCGTCACGCCAACAGCAAATGTCTGAATATCAGCGGCATCCGGACCAGTAAAGGTGCTGTCAAAACGACAAAGCTGCTGTCCAAGATCAATACTGACACGTTTCGTTTCGACAAGCTGCCTTCCGGACACTTTCCACGACTTATCATATGTAAGTTCAAAAACACTGCGTATTGGACCGTTTTCAAGCACTTTCCATGTATCATAAACATTGGAGTGAATCATTTTCTCGCCCTCAATAATCCGCAGGCCGCCGCAACCGGGGCTGCTGCCGACATGATATGGATCATACCCTTCACCCCAATCTGTATGATAGGTCTTCTCGTCCATCTGACCATACCATTTATCGATAATCGGATACGGTACACGCTTGAGCCAGCAATCCACTCCGGAATTCACCGCGTCATCCCATAATCCGGGCCCGTACATGCGAAATGCGATCAAGTCATTTTCCCATGTAAAATCGTCTGCCCGTTCGGGTACATAACGACAAAACGTCGTCGTCTCGGATACAGGTATTTCCAAATCGGAGGATTGTTTCATGATCCAGAAGTATTTTTTCTCGCCCGGAGCAAAGTCGGTCTGGAACAGCAGTTCTGTTTTTCCGTCAATCTCAATTACCTGCGTAACAAGCAGGCGATTGCTTTTAAAATCTAAAACGGTCACATTCTCCTTTGTGATATCCGGATCAGACTTTTTGACATCCTTCCAGTTCAAGCTGATCGTCTCGCTGCTCCTGAATGACAGGCCTGGGTTAGTGACAACGATCTTCCGGGCTTTCTCGCCTTTACGGACCGCAATTTTATACACTTCGCTGCCGGCCAGCAAAAACGAACCCACACCGTAAATCTCAGTCTGATCTGCGGTAATCTGTTTCGGATCCTTGCCAATCGGCTGCACATTGCCCAACATTCCATCGGGATGCACACAATTAACTAAACCGGTCCAAGATTTGATAACCGCCGGCAGATAGGTTTTCTCATCCAAGAGACCATGATTGATCCCCCAGGCAAGGCCGTAACAGTAAAAACCGCTGCCGCTGGCTTCCGGAGTGGGATAACTGACCGGATCCAACAAACTTGGATGCCACAAACCATCTTCCGGCAGGATTTTAACCAACCTGGCCGCCATTTCCTTGTACAATGTTTCATATCGGCCGCGGTCCGGATAGTCTTCGGGAAGTTCCTCCAGCACCCTGACAAGTCCGCCGAGTACCCATCCATTTCCGCGTGACCAGAAGATTTTTTCGCCATTGGCTTCTCGTCGGTCAAAATACCGGCTGTCACGATAATACAAATGCTCATCTTTATCATATAGATAATCCGTGGTGACCCACCATTCCGCATTCATGAAATCCAGATACTTCGGCTGCCCGGTAATACGGGCCATTTTAGCCCAAACGGGGGGCGCCATAAACAACGCATCGCACCAGTTCCAACGATCCTGATTGCCTTCACGAGCCATCTCCATATCAGATTTAGGCGGGCTCTCTAAAATGGCATCTAAATTCTTCTGAGTCGGAAGAATTATTTCGGGGTCTTTGAATTTTTTGTACATATCAATGTACATCTGGCCAACCGCATAATCATCCGCATGATAGAGTCGCCTGTAGGACTCCCATTTGTTCTTTTCTCCAAAGCCCATCAATGCATCATAATAGGTATCCGTGTCGGCCATTTGGGCCCACGCCATCAAACCTGCGTAAAGCGCCCCGTATGTCCAATCCCTGGTGTCACGTCCCCTCGATCTGGAAGATGGCGGGGTGGCTTCTTTGGGATTGGCAAGCTGCCAGTCCGCGACTTTCGCCATAACAGATTGAATCTGCTCCGGGTTCATTTCATCCGGTAAAGAATAAGGTTTCCGGACGGCGACACACCCGCAGAAAACGAGTGCTGACAAGACTAAAACCATCGCTCTTTTTTTCATCTAAAATTCCCTTTCGGCTTTATCAAATTCCCGCGCCAAGCATCCAATAGAGAAAAACAGAAATCCAAACTACTTACAGCCCGTATTCTTTGATCTTACGATATAGTGTGCGTTCGCCGATTTGGAGGATTTTCGCGGCTTCGGCGCGGTTCTGGCCGGTCAGTTCCAGCGTCCTACGAATATGCTCGCGTTCCACTTCTTCCAGCGGCCGCCCTGCCATCTCATCCTGCGAATACTCCGCCGATTCCGCCGGCGCCTGCAACTGCCGCACCCGCGACACTTCCGGCGGCAGATCCCGCAGGTCCAGCGTATCGCCGTCGCACATCGCCACCATCACCCGCACGACATTCCGCAATTGACGGATATTACCCGGCCACGAAAAGCTCATCATCGCCCGCATCGCCGGCTCGGTAATCAAATGAATATCCCGATTCAATTCATCGCACGCCTCTTTCAGGAAATACCCGAACAACTCCGGCACATCCTGCGGCCGGTTCCGCAGCGGCGGGATCGTCACGCTCACCCCCTTGATGCGGAAGTACAAATCCTGCCGAAATTTCTTCTCCTCGACCAGCTTGGCCAGGTCGTGATTGGTCGCGCTGATAAACCGGATATCCACCCGCACCGGACTGGTTCCCCCCACCGGCATCACGAGGCCATCTTCCAGCACCCGCAGCAGTTTGGCCTGCATCGACAACGGCATATCCCCGATCTCATCGAGAAACAGCGTCCCCTTATCCGCCAACTGAAACAACCCCTTGCGATCCGCCGTTGCCCCGGTAAACGATCCCTTGACATGCCCGAACAACTCACTTTCCAGCAAGCTTTCCGCCAGCCCTGCGCAGTTGATGGGATAAAACGCTTTGTCCCTGCGTTGAGAATTCATGTGGATGGCCTTGGCGGTCAGTTCCTTGCCCGTCCCGGACTCGCCCTCGATCAGAATCGGCATATTCGTCGGCGACACCCGCCGCAGCACACGATACACCGTCTGCATCGACGGGCTTCGACTCATGATGCCGGAAAAGACAAAATCCTCCGTCCCGCCGACAACCGGCACCGATGGAATCGCCCGCCCCGCCATGCGGACCAGCTCATCCATATCCAGCGGCTTGACCAGGTAATCGTATGCCCCCAGCTTGATCGCCTCTTTACAGGCATCGATGTCAGCGGTCGAACTGAAGAGAATCACCGGAACAGTCGGCGTCCTGCGCTGCACTTCGGCCATCACCGCGATGCCGTCATTGCCCTTTTCCAGGTGCGTCTCACACAACACCAACTCCGGCGTGTACTCTTCCATGCTTTCACACGCCTGTTGAAACGTACGTGCGGTGCGAACACGGCCGCCCCGGTTTTCGAACGCCGCTGTCAGTTTCGCCGCAAGAGACGTATCCGGCTCAACAATCAGAATGGAAGCGTTTTTTCTCATCCGCTAAAACAAACCCAATGAGCATTTGCCGGTGAGCTTGAAGAGTCATCCCCGGTCAATCCAGAACCGGTTCGGACTCCGTATCCGGATTTACGCCATCCACAACCCGGATGTCTTTGCCCTGCAAACCTTTATGGGTTTCAATTTGGTTAAACTCTACTTGCTGTCCGGTTCTCAGGCACCGGAAACCTTCTTTGTCGATCTCTGAATAATGGATAAATACATCCATTCCGTCTTCGTTCTGTAAGAACCCGAATCCTTTTTGGGGGTCAAACCACTTAACTACGCCCTTAGTCATAAGAAACTCCCTTTTCGAAGCATGGATTCCTATTCCCGCTTCAAATCCCTGTTTAAAAAAACACTCACCGATATATGTAAAAATCCGGTCAAAGATGCTTCTCTGACCGGATTGAAAAAACTACTTTTCTTCGTTGTTCATTTCTGCGATGGCCGCCTTACGGCTGAGCTTAAACCGGCCCTGTTCGTCGATTAACAGAAGCTTGACCGGAATCAGATCCCCGACCTTGCAGACATCCTCAACATTCTTGATGTAGTCCTTGCTCAACTCGCTGACATGACACAGTCCCTCGATGCCCGGCGTAATCTCAACGAACGCACCAAATTCCTTCACCGAAACAACACGCGCGTTCGGGTAAATCCGCCCGACTTTCGGCGGCGTTGTCATCGATTCGATAATATCCCGCGCTTCCAGATGTCCGCTGCCGCCGACACAACTGATATTAATGGTGCCGTCCTCTTCGATCTCGATAGAAGAGCCGGTTTTCTCCTGAATGCCGCGAATCATCTTGCCCGAAGGCCCGATCACCTTGCCGATGTACTCCGGATCAATCTTGATTGTCACAATCTTGGGAGCATATTTGCTAAGTTCCTTACGCGGCGCCGCAAGGGTCGCCAGCATCGTATCCAGGATATCCAGGCGTGCTTTCCGGGCACGCTCCAGGGCCGCCGTCATGATATGATGCGGCAGTCCTTCGGCCTTGATATCCAACTGAATCGCGGTAATGCCGTTTTTCGTCCCGGTCACCTTAAAATCCATATCGCCGAAGTGATCCTCATCCCCGATGATATCCGTCAGCAATTCAAAGCGGTCTCCCTCGGCGACTAACCCTATCGAAATACCGGCCACCGGATCCTTAACCGGAACGCCGGCATCCATCATTGCCAACATACCGCCGCAGGTCGATGCCATCGAACTGGAACCGTTGGATTCGGTAATATCTGAAACCAGTTTGATGGTATACGGAAATTCCTCTTTGTCCGGTTTCACCTGCTCCAGCGCCTTTTCCGCAAGTGCCCCGTGGCCGATTTCGCGACGTCCGGGACCGCGAATGGGCCGTACCTCGCCAACCGAAAACGGCGGGAAGTTATAATGCAGCATAAAGTCCTGACCGTACTCATCAACCAACCCTTCCACCAACTGCTCATCCCGTCCGGTCCCCAGCGTACAGGACACCAGTGCCTGTGTTTCCCCTCGTGTAAACAGCGCCGAACCATGGGATCGCGGCAGCACGCCGACCTCACAGGAGATCGGACGAATTTCATCATATTTACGACCGTCCGGGCGCTTGCCCTCCAACAACAGCTTCTGGACAACATCCCGCTGGATTTTTTCAAACATCCGGGTCAACTGCACCTTGGTGCACTTTGGCTCTTCAACATCGACGTATTTCGCCACCGCCGCATCAACGATCGCCTTCAAAGCCGCGGAACGTTCTGCCTTCTGTGTAACCTGATAGGCCTGATAAAACGCATCCGATGACTCGTTCGTCAATTGCTTCAGCAGATCGGCGTCCAGTTCAAATAACGGAATCTCTTTTTCCTGTCCGCATGTGGCCACCAGTGTGTCGATCATACCGCAAATCTTGCCGATGGCGACGTGTGCCTGCTGAATCCCGTCGGCCACGATGTTCTCCGGCGTCTGCTTGGCGTCCACCTCGATCATGTTGATTGCGTCCCGGCGACCAGCCAGTACCAGGTTAAAATCGCTCATCTCGCGCTGTTTGTGAGTGGGGAACATCACAAACTCACTATTCACGCGACTGAGCCGTACCGCACCCAGCGGCCCCTGGAACGGGATCTTGCTGATTGACAACGCGGCACTGGAAGCGATCATCCCAAGCACATCCGGATCATTGTCCGGATCGGCGCTGACGACCGAAACCATAATCTGCACCTCATTGAAGTACCCATCCGGAAACAGCGGACGAATTGGGCGGTCGATCATGCGGGCCGTCAGAATCTCTTTCGTCGTGGGCCGCCCTTCGCGTTTCATAAAGCCGCCGGGGAACTTGCCCGCCGCACTGTATTTTTCACGATAGTCCACGCTCAGCGGGAAATAATCAATATCTTCCGAACGCGGCGGCGCTGTTACGACCGCAGCCAATACCATGGTATCGCCCATCTGTGCAATCACGGCGCCGTGGGCCTGTCGAGCGATTCGGCCGGTTTCTAAACTCAGTGTCTTGCCGGCAATTTCTAATTCTAATTTTTGTGTATTAAACATATCCATTTTTCGTTTCTTT
>Ga0272442_10005800_pt1 | contig 16403 bp, 38 predicted proteins | sample SSMForm2O_FD_200262 | JGI IMG/M metagenome (GOLD analysis project Ga0272442, IMG submission 200262) | Marine sediment archaeal communities from Little Sippewissett salt marsh, Falmouth, MA, United States - SSM-Form-2O | ecosystem: Environmental > Aquatic > Marine > Wetlands > Sediment ...
TGGAAGTGTGGGATGTACAGCTCGGGTGGAGGCGGCTCACCCACCTCCATCGTCCGGCTGAAGCCATCCAGATTCTTCAGCACGGCTTTCATTGCTTAGCTCCTCCAGCCTCGCCTTGAGGCGGTCGTAGAGTTCTTGCTTGTCGGTCTTCGTGATCGCCTGGGCCTGGGCCCGGAGCCGATCGTACTTCTCCTCTCCCCAAGCGTGGCGCATATAGTCGTCCCACTCGATGGGTCGAAAGGTCATAAAGAGGTGGCATCGGCTGCACAGGCAGAAGTTCGCCTCCTCCACCCAGCGCGTCCCACGGTACCTGCGAGAGAAACCGTGGGCGCATTGGAGGATGACCTGGGGCGACCTGCGACCGCAGCGGTGGCACTTCCCCTGCGACCTCATGATGTCGCGGAAGAGGTCGTCGAGCTTCTTGGTTGTGATCTTGGGCTTCCTGGGCATACCCCAGGGTACTACGGGACCGCCGGGTCTTCCTTGACAGCCTTGACGGCGGAGTCCATGTCGGGCTCTTCCCACTTCTCCAGGGGGTAGCCCCTCTCGACCGCGCAGGTACGGCAGAGGGTGGCGAGCCAGCCGCTGTTCTCCTTGCGGCGGGTCGTCCCGTGTTTCCCGCAGAGCTGGCAGGTCATCGTGCTCTGCCCCTCGTGGAATATCTCCACGGCCATGGCAACTCGCTGAAGGTTCTCGGGGATGCCTTCGTACTCGAAGTAGAACCGCAGCCCTCCGAACTTCTCCTTGACCTGGGTGACCTTGCCGGACCAGCCGAGGGCTTCGAGGTCAGCGACCATCTGCTCGACGTGCTTCCGCCAGCCTGGGCCGGCGCACTCGACGAGGTCGTCGATGGTGGCCTCTTCTCCCGTCCACGTCCACGTCATCTTCATAGGTCCATCTCCTGTAGCCGCCTCACGTTCGAGGCGAGCATCATGGCGAAGTTGGCCACGTCCGCGCACTCCAAGATGATCTCCTGAAGGTCGTTCTTGTCGAAGGCCTCCAGAAGCTCAGCCGTCTCTTGATGGAGGCGTTCGAGGAGGTAGAAGGGGGCCTCGTTCGACCAGCCGGTCTTCTCCTCGTCGCTGTCGCGCTTCAGGAGCTTCGCCCTCATCGTGGCGGCGAACTTCGCGAGATCCTGCTCCTGCTGCTCAGTCATAAGGCCTCTTGCACTTGGGGCAGACCGTGGGGTCCGCTTCCTTGCCTTGGGACGGTGACGCAGCGTCTTCCATCCCGAACTCTGCGGGCTCGAACCCCCACTCGATGAGATCCGCGCTGTCGAAGTTGTTGGCGAGGGCCTCCTCGTCCCACTGAGCGGTGTTCTTGTTGAGGCGGATCGACATCTCCTCGTACTCTTCCTCGGTGGGCTCGTGGTCGCAGACGCGGACGTCTACCTCGGTATCGAGGGGAGCGAGGAGACGCTGGACGATCACGTTCTTCCTCATGTGTCCGCCCACGATCCGACCACTCGGGGTGATCTGGATCGGCTCGATGTACCCGAACTTCTTGATGGACGCCCGAAGCTGATCGGCCTGGGCCTGTGTCATCTGACGCGGGTTCTTCTCCCACGGGATGAGGTCACCCAGTCGTCGCTTCTCGTTCGTCCATTTGAAGAGGGGCCCCCCGGAGGGGGCCCCGTTGGTGGCGGGCGCCGCCTTGTTGGCGGCGGGCTTCTTGGCAGGCATAGCAGACATCCCGTTCTAGAATGGAACCTCTTCCTGATCGTCGCTGCTGGACGAGGCCTGGGGATTCGCGGGCGCGTCGCCCTTGCCGCCCAGGAGGATGAGGCGGGAGTTCGGGCCGGACACGCGGACCTTCACGGTCTTGCGCTTGTTGCCCTCCTTGTCCTCCCACTCGTCGGTCTTGAGGGTGCCCTCGATGTAGAGCTGCTTCCCCTTGCCGACGTAGTCCTTCACGACCTTGGCCGTGCCGCCGAAGACCTCGACGCGGTGCCACTCGGTGCGCTCCTGGCGCTCGCCGCTCTTGTCCTTCCACTTCTCCGTCGTGGCGAGGGAGAAGTTGGCGATCGGCTCGCCGTCCTTGGTGAATCGAATCTCGGGCTCCCGACCGACATTCCCGAGGAGGATGACCTTGTTCAGCATGCTACTCGTTCTCCTTGCTTTGGACGATGACCTGAGCGATCACGCTCGGGTTTCCATAGATCCGGCAGTGGGCGGGCGGCTGCTTCGCCAGCCACTCTTCGAAGACCTCTGGACCACGGATCCATGAATCCGGGGCCCCGGCCTTCTTCCAGTCATCTTGGACTCGCTGCTGCCCGGTGATCTTGGAGACAGCCGTGAAGACCGCCTTCCCGTCCACCTTTCCGTTGCAGTAGCGCTCGAAGATCTTCATGATGCGGGGATCTGCCTCAGCGTAGTACGACACGCTGCCAGAGACGGTCCCCGCCTCACTCTTTACCGTGACTCTTTGATCCGGGTTGGACATACGGCCAGACTCCTTGTTCCTCCCACTCCTCGATGGGTGGGCATGAGCACTCGTGAACGTGAGCCCAGTGCGCGAGGCACCAGTAGTCCTCGCACACCGGACACTCGACCCAGCAGGGTTCGAGCTTAGAACTCATCGTCTGAGGCGTTCTTGTCTTCGAAGCGAAAGACCGAGCCCCGATACACGACTGGGACTGGGCCCGTGGATCCTGCCCTCGCCTTATCGAGGTGGATGTAGGACTCTGTGAGGACGATGTCATCCCCGACTGTCTCCTTCTGATGCTCGATGACCATGACGACCTCCGAGCAGTTGTTGATGTCCTTGGACTCGCGGACTTGCGACATCTCCGGTCGGTGTTTGCTGCCGTCCTTTCCCGTTGGTGGGGGATTGAGCTGGGCCGTGAGTACGACCACGACCTCCAGGCGACGCGCCAGTTCTCGAAGACCTTCGGCTACTCCTTTCACTTCGAGGTAACGGGGCATCCTCTGCTGCTCGTCTGTCGTCGGCAGGGCGACCTGGGCGTGGTCCACGACCACGACCTTGACCTTGCCGTAGCGGAGGTTCTCGGTGAGCACGGCTTGACGGATGCCCTCGACGGACATGGGCTCCGAGTAGACGACCTTGGTGTCGTCCTTCGTGGCCAGGAACGCCATGGCCTTGTAGAGCGCGTCCTGGGCCTTCTCCCGGGTGATGGGCTGCTTGTGCGGCAGGAGATCCCACCGCGAGCGTCCGGCTTGGCGCTCCACGTCTCGCAGGTAGACATCGATGTCGTCCACCTCCATGGAGAACATGAGGGCCCGGTGGCCGCGCCTTACGGCCTCGTCTGCGATCTGCGAAGCGAGGGCGGTCTTCCCGCTTCCTGTCCCACCGAGGATGGTATGAAGCTGTCCCGGACGGAGACCGCCTCCGAGCTTCAGGTCGAGCTTCTTGATGCCGGTGGGAATGCTGCTGGCCAGGGGGCCGGTGGAGAGACCGTCGAAGTACTTGCCGATCTCAACGAGCCGATCCTTGTAGACGCTCCGCCTCAAGGTGTCGTCGGAGCGGGCAGACACGGCCACGGAGAGCTTCGCGAGTCGCTCCTCCAGATCCGTGACCTGCCCGTCCGGCGAGTCGAGGTTGTCCTTCACGATAGTGGCGATCTGCCGAAGCTCCATGTAGGCATGCCGGAGGGTCGAGCGGCGCCGCACACGCTGGGCGACGTTGATCAGAGAGGTCATGGTGGGGAAGCCGTCGAGCAGTCCCGCCATGTAGAGCTTCAGCTTCGTCTGCGTCTCTGCCCTGTTCACTGCTGCCGATGCGATGCGCGGGATGTCGATCTCGGTCTCGCCCGACTTGATCAGCTTGAGGATGGCCTTCCAGACGATCCTGAGCTTCGTGTCGAGGATGTCGTCTGGGGTGACGAGACGTGCGGCCTCTGCTGCCTGCTCGGGCTTGATGATCGCGCCCGCGACCAGCATCACTTCGACGGGATCGGGCTCACTCATCCGTGATGATCTCCGCTTCCTGAAGCAGCTTGAGTTCCTCGGCCCGCATCTCCTCTGGCAACGACCTGAGGATGGCACGGGCGAGGTTGGAGTTGATCTCACCGACCTCGTCGAGAAGATCGTCGAGCCAGCGCTTGGCCGGCTTGCCGGTGATTGTGTTCATGCCGCCCGAATGGCGGAGCACTAGCTCGGGCTGGGCCTTGGCCGCGAGAGCGGTACCGATCCACGAGTTCGTGGTGCAGCGTGCAGCCCAGAACACGATGCGGATCTCGTCCCGTGTATAGCCGGCCTCCATCGCTGTGTCGATGGCGTCGATGAGGTTGCGGGACGGGCCCAGGCGTCCGAGCTTCCGCCCGAACGCGGCGTTGACGAACTTGGTGATGTGCTCGGCCAGTTGGACAGCGTCCTTCGAAGGCTCACGCTGTCTTCGCTTCGACATCGTTCCTCACGATATTGAGGCGGGGCTTGGCCTTTCCGACGAAGAGCGGTGGGTGAGTGCAGGCCATGCCCTTCATGATGCGATCTTTCACGCGCAGCTTGTACGCGTGCTCTTCAGGATCGTCCATCTGGGCGTCCTTCCAGGCCCGGTTGGCTCTCTCCTTGCTGATGAACATCGGCCTCTCGCGATCGACCCACCTCCAGAGTGCAGTCAGTCCGACGACGGTGGCGGCGCCGGCTGCGGCTCGCTTCCACATGGTCCAACTCCTCTCTCGTCTGCGTCGAGGATCTCTTCGATCTCGTCGATAACGGCCTCCCACTCGACCCGGGCCTCGTTCTTGATCGCCTGCCTGATCTTGCGAAGCTTGGCTCCGTAGTCCTGGGCCTCTCTCCTGTAGATGCGCAGGCCGAGCAGGACGTCCGAGAAGTGGCTCTTCACGATGGCCCAGGCCTCCTCGTTCGAAGTCGGCCAGGGGTGCAGGGCCTCCACGAGCTTCTTGACTTCGGGCAGCTCGTCGGCCTCCAGGGAACAGATCGTGTCCTTCAATGCCCTCCTCCTCCATGGCTCTCGCCGCAGTGCTCGCAGGGGGTGGTCCCCATCGCTAGTAGCTCAAGGGCGATGCGGTCGTTCTTGAAGATGTAGAACGCACCTGCGTGGTTGAGTTTGTGCGTCTCGCAGATGATGTGAAGGTCGCCTTCGGGGGACACCGCCACAGCATATCCTTTCGAGCGACCTTCGTCGATACAGATCGGGCAGTGGAGGAACTTCACTGCTTCCCCCTGGAGACCATGATGGTCTCCTCGAAGATCTCGATGCCCGCGATCTTCCTCTTGCCGTTCTTCACGGCCATGTCCACCTTCTTGGAGTCCACGAGCCGCTGGACGTAGGTCTTGGGCACCTTGTCGATATCCACGACCTTCCACTTCCAGATCTTCCGCTCGTGCAAGGTGGACGTCTCGGTCTTCACGCCGGTCGGGGCCCCCTCGGGAGGAAGCTCCGCCAGCGCTGCCTCGGCCTCTTTGATGTTCGTCTTGACGATGGCCTTCGGCTCAGCCTTCTTCTTCTTGGCTTCGGCCTCGGCCTTCCTAGCGGCCTCCAGCTTCCGCGTGGCCTCACGTCTCTGCCGAGCCTCTTCCTCTCGCTTGCGGCGGATGACGTCGCCGCCCAGGGCCTTGAGCCTCTTGTAGAGGAGGTCGAAGTTCTCGACGAGATCCTTCCATCGGGCCTTGACCTCCCTCACCTTCGGCTCGTAGGGCTCCAGCTCGCGGTCGCGTCGGTCCTTCGCGATGTCACGAGCACGCTTCGCCTTGTCCGCGAGGTCGGTGAGTTCGAACTCGACGCCTTCCTTCTTGAGGTCGATCTTCTTCACTCGCTCGACGAGAGTAGACAGCCCCCTCGCAAGGGACTGGTGGACCTTGTCGTACTTCACGATGTCAGCCACAGTCGTCCTCCAGTTCCACGTCGAAGTGCTCCTGGGCCTTGGCGAGGAGGTGGTCGTAGTCGCCGGACGTCATCTCCTTCTTGACTCCCTGCCACTTCTCCTCCGGCCAGGAGGCCCGTCTCGCTGCCTTTGCACAGCGACCGAGGATCGAGAACGCGTTCCCGTCCCCAAGCACGACCTTCGGCTTGCTCATTCCTTCTCCTTCTTGATCAGGTCTTCGTCCTCGGTGCAGTCGAGGCAGGCGCCGGAGTCGTCCACACTCTCGACGATTCTCTTCTCCCAGTACTTCCGGTTGAGTTGGCCCATGTAGCCGTCGTCCCAGGAGCCATCGACGACCTCGATGGTGAGCATCCGGTCTCCGGGCTTGTGGTAGACCTTGAACCAGATCCCTTCGAGGATCCTGTCTCCGATGTGGTAGCCGCTCACGTAGACGTGCTCGACCTCCGCTTCGCACTCCGAACAGAACATGCTCATTCCTTCTCCTCAATCAACGCACTTCATTGCCTTACCTTGTGAATGTTCCAGAGCGCAGCACCTCCCCACGCAGCGGTTCCTCCCCACTGAAGGACGTTAGACAGTCCGTGGTGTCCATTGCCGTCAAGCCAATGGCAGATCCAGATGAGGAGTCCAGTGACCGCCATCTTTGCAATGATCATGGTCTGCACGGACGCACCATCAAAGATGGGATTCGCCTCATGGAAGCCCTGCCCGAGGGCGTAGTGAGTAGTCGCAACGTCCGCCGCGCCGGCAACGCTGAGCGTGAAGCCGGCAGAACAACCGGACAGTAACAGTGCCAGGATGAGACAGAGCGCTTTCACTTCTTCCCTCCATCACTCATCTCAACCTCCTTTTCCCTCGGCAAGACGATGACGGTCTTCGGCTGCGTCAGCGTCACCATCTTGATGTCTTCGGTTGGTTGCCCCGCCCAGTCGGTGTACTTCTCCACCTCACTTCTCCCCCCTCCCTTTGTCGCGCGCGCGAGGTACCGCCTGTTTACGGTGTTTCCGCCCGCACCGTGGACAGACAAGCACCTCTCGCGGGCGCCACCGATTGCACACACAGCAGTGCCAGCCGTCCCCCCTCGAGTCCGTGACGGGCTCACACAATGTCACTTCTCCCCCTCCCCCTCGGCCTTGGCGATGGCGGTAGCGGGATACCAGCCACCGGCCACACCGCCGCGGGCATTCTGCCAGCGAACAAACCAAAGGGGCTTGCCGTGAGCGTCAAAGCTCGCGTCCACAACGCACCCCAAGTCACCACCGTTGCCGGTCACTTTGTCGCCGACCGTCCACGGTTCCGGCGTATGCTTGGCCATGTCAATCCTCCCTGATAGCCCGGAACTCCCCCGGGCCGAAACGGTGCCCCTCGTACACACGGAATGCGTCCGTGGGGCCAGTTGGGATGGAACGACGTCCCCTTCCAGACGATGTCCTTGACGACACCGCGCTGGAAGGAGAGTTGAGGGGAGGAGACTGCGTAGACAACTTCGTCGCCCACGCAGATCTCCCGGCTCAGGTAGTCCCGGACGACGCCGGGTCCGCCCTGGAGGTCGGTCACGAGAAAAGGGCGTCGATCTCGTCCTCCTCGGACATCTCCGACGCCTCCTCCCGGGGCTCGGGCTCCGGCTCGGGCTCCGGCTCGGGGGCCGGCTCGGGCTCCGGCTCGGGGGCCGGCTTGGCCTTCTTCGCGGGCTTCTTGGCTGCGGGCCCCTTGCGGGCCCCAGAGGCCTTCTTCGGGGCCTTCGGGGGTTCCGGGTCGGCCTGGGCCTCCTCGGGCTCCTGGGCGGGCTCCTGGGCCTCCTCCTGGGGCTTTTCGGGGGCCTTGTTGGCCCGGACCCGCTCCGGGGGGTCGTCCTGGGTGGTCACGACTCCGTCGAGGACAGCGTCCACAACCTCGGCGCCCATGGTCTCGGTAGCCTCCTCGCGCTCCATCTCCTCCACCTCGTCGATGGAGTAGAGACCCAGCACGGCCTCGGGCATGTACCGCCGCGCCCACTCCCGGGCGCCACGGTAGGCGAGCATCTGGTCCACGCCCTTCTTCCACTGAGCGGACCAGTCAGTGCCGGCCTTGTTCCTCGTGGCCCACTTCGAGAACTCGCCGGAGATCGAGCGCGGCTTGTCCTCGCCCTTGATGGTCCCGGTGACCTTCACTCCCCGATCCTCGCTGCCCTCCTTACCGAAGTACTCGTAGTCGAGCTTCTTCCCCAGGCGGGCGTTGATGAGGGCGGCGATGATCTTGCCCTCGTAGCCGACGCGGCCTCGGGCGACGTAGCATCCCTGCGCAACCGCGAAGGGGTCCATGCCCCACCTGAAGGCCTGGGCCGCAACGAGGAAGCAGTCGGCGGGCTTGTCCTGAAGGTGCTCGGGCACGACCCGGCTCATCGCCATGGTCTTCGCGACGACGCCGACACGCTCGAACACCGGGCCCAGGTACAGCGACACCGGGTTCTTCGGGTCGTACTTCATGATCTCTACGGGCTTGGTCTCGATCAGCTCCCCGGTCATCGGGTTGAGCGTCTCGACGCCCTTCTCTTCACTCATCCTGTCTCCTTGAGGTCGATGAACCTCTTCGCTCGCGTCCTCGGGTTCTCGATCCGAGACCGCATTCTGTTGCACGTCCTGCATCGCCACCTCCGAGTGGCGGGTTGGTACGACCAGTCTGTGTGCCCATGCTTGCAGGGATGGATCGGCTCCTTCTGCGGGGCCCTCTCCTTCTTCGGTTCGTCTCCCACCGTCATGTCCATGCGACCGATGTGAGCACGACCGATCTTCGATCCACTGTCGGAGATGACGAGCCAGGACGTCACATAGTGCCCCTGAGGACACCAGAGACGTTCCTGGCCGTCTACCCCCTTGTCCACTTCTTCAAGCTCATCGCGATGCGTAGGACAGGCCCTGTAGAAGTGAGTCACGCCGTGTTCCTCCAGTTCTTGGCGATGAAGCGTCTTGCCCTCCTGACGACGAGGCCTGCGTCCTGCCCTTCGGTGACGTCCTCGATCAGCTTGTCCATGATGGCGATCTTCGTGAGCTGGTCGAGCCAATCATCGGGAGTGATCCCGCCAATGGGGGCTAGTTTGTCCGCGATTGCGACGATACGCTCTTCGATGTCGGGGTGTACCTCCAGCACCCTCGCGAAGCGCCGACGCCAAGCCTTCTCGACCTCGGACATCATCCGCTCGATGCCGCTCATGCTGTGTTCCTCCAGTCGAGGTTGATGAAGCGCCGCACCTTCTTCACGATGACCTCTTCGGTCTCGACGGGCGCCGTCTTGCCGAAGTCCACCGTGGTCTGGCACTGAGCGCAGGTCCACTTGCTGCCCTTCCGGGTGAGGTTGTCGTGCTTGCAGGACGGGATCTTCTTGATCATCGCCACCGACGACTCAACGAGAGCGGCATCGACGGTGCCCGACTTCGGGTAGATCTTGATCGGCGGGATCTTGATCGGCGGGAAAAGGGTTGCCGGGGAGGTCAGGTTGGTGAGCTTCGTCTTGGACTTCATGGGCTTCTTCTTGACGGGCGGAAGCTTCTCGACGTAGTCCTTCTTGGTGGTCTTCTCATGGATGCGACGCTCGTACTCGTCGTTCGCCATGAACTCCATGGGGTAAGGGGAGATCCTGGCCTGACCCTGCTTGCCGATCTTCCCGAACTCGACACGCAGGCACCAGTCATTGCCGACCTTCACCGGCTTGAAGACGCGCCAGAAGGCGCCGCCGCCACGTCCGATGAACTCCCTCATAGTATTAGCTCGAAGCCCGTATGATCCATAACGGGCGGCTGGGTCTTGTCGGGATCCCAGATGGGGTGGATCTCGGTGAGCATCGCTGCTACGTGGCAGGCCTCGATCACGTTGCAGCAGATCGGGCATGCGTACCCGTGCTGCGTGAGAGAACGAACGTCCTTGATCTCGTGCGTATGGCCCGTGCCGGGATCAACAACCGTGACGGGCACTGAGTCTCCGAGCATGTCAGGTTCCTTTCCGAAGAAGACGGGGCGACTAGCGCCGCCCCTCCCACATCTTCTTCATCTGCTGGTAGATGTTCGGAACGGCTGAAGAGCCGGAGCCCCACTTGCTCCAGTTCCAGCGCCGAACGCGGTTGTAGAAGTTCTCGGCCATGGGCCCCTCCGCATCGCGATAGACCACGGCCAAGGCCACGCACGGGTACGTGCGCGGTTGGCTAGGCTTGTTCTTCGAGCCCTTCGGCCTCTCGATAGGGAAGGCCCTCTGGAGGATCTCCGTGAACTCCTCGACTTTCCTGGCGGCGGAGCGCCGCGAGGAGATCGTCTTGAGGTGACGGTCTGCCCTCTGAAGAAGCTGCTGCGTCTCGACGCTGCCGATCCACTCGCCAGGGGCGTTGGGGTGGACGATGTTCGCCACGCACTGCGCGATGAGTGAGGCCGAGTAGTTCTTGCGGGAACCGGAGACGTAGTTCATCGGGAGACCGTTCTCGCCTGCGGCCTTGACGAGCGCCGCTGTCGGCCCGGAGTGAGCCTTCACGATGACGCTAGGGTTCACCCGCTTCGAGTCGTTGAGGACGAGGAAGATCTTCGCCTCAACCTCGGGACTCACGCTGTACGTCACGACCCACAACGGCTGGCGGGCCTTGACTGCTGAGAAGATGCGCTGCTGGCCATCGAGCACAGCCCCGGGCCCGCTACCATTCGCGATGGTGGGCAGGCCAGGAAAGACGCCGCCTACGTTGAGGACGCCGGTCAACTGGCGGACCATCGTCTTCTGGATTCCGCGCTGGTACTCCTCTCTGACGACGAGTTGCTCCAGCTCGGTAGGAGAGAGGAGCTTCAGGGTCGGATCACCTAGCTCCTCTCGGGTCACGACAAGACTCCACGTCTCAGATTTTTGGGCCAAGTTCTATTCCTCCTTCTTCAGATCGATGTAGCGCTTCGGCTTCTCCAGGGGGAGATCCTTCTGCACTGCGATGGCGGGGGATCCGCCACGGCGAACGTACTCGCAGGTGCCGTCGTTGTAGTCACACCAGCCGCACGGGGACGCCGGAGCGCCCGGGTCGGCAGGAACGAAGACACCCTTGTCCACGGCCTGGATCGCCGTACGGATACGACGGCCCAGGATGCGGATGTCGTCCATGTCCCGCGTCGTCTCCGCGATGTAGGCGGTCGTCTTCGCTGTCTTCGGGGTGCGGGCCACGGTCACGAGGCGCTGCCCATGGGGCAGCTTCTTCACGTCGGCGTACCGGATCAGGGAGTAGAGCGTGAGCTGGCTGCTGAAGTCAGCCTCCTCGCTTCGCCCTACTTGGATGAGGTCGTCGGATACGGACTCGTCAGCCTCGAACTTCCAGGGCTTCTTCTCCTTCGACTTCAGGTCGCGGATGTACTCGTTGCCATCCTGATCCTCGATGAGGTCCACGACGCCGACCAGGGTGGCGTCGAGGGTCTTGGAGTCCACGTCGATCTTCCGCTCTACCGCGACGGGGTTGACCGTCGGAGCGACGTGGCCAGTGTAGAAGCCCGCGATGTCCACAGCGACGTCCTTGTGCTGCGCCTTCACGAGCTTCTTGCCCAGCTCTAGATCCCTCTCACTGAGCTTGACGCCGCGAGCCCACTGCTCCTCGAAGACAGACGCGGCGAGATCGCGGGCCTCTTCGACAGACGCCTCGGACCCGGGCTCCTCCTCCATCTCGGGATCGGAGCCCTTCCAGAGGTCCATGATCGTCATCTGCCGCTTGTGGCCTTCCTTCGCCACATGATGGACAGCGATGCCCCTCTTGGCCGCTGGGCCAGAGTCGCGCCACTGCTTTTTGATGTATTTGAGGTAGAACTGGTGGGAACAACGTTGCAGCGTCGAGAGCGAACTGTTGCTCCAACGCCGGAAGCTACTCATGGGCTCTCCTGCAATCTCGGGTCTCTCATCAAGACCTTCGAGGGGTGCAGAGTACGGAGCATCACCCCGTACCCCTGGGGGCGCACGACGACAAGAGCGTCACCGTGCTCGTTTTGAAGCAGGCCGACGAACTCGCATTCGACGACATGCTCATTCACGTCTCCGATCCAGCACTTCATGGTCCAACTCCTTTCTGTCAGGTTCCTTCCTTCAGGTCATGCTCTCGTGCAGCCTGGGCGAGCGCTGCGAGGTGCCTCGCTGCCCACAGTGGAACGGGGCGTTCGCCACGCTCCCACTTGCAGACGAGGTATCTGGAGACTGGCGCTCCCGTTGCTGGGTCTACGAGCTGCTCGGCCAGCTTCTGCTGAGTCGCTCTGAGGATCTGGGTTCGGATCTTCCTCACCTCAGAGTGCTTCATGAACGAGCGACGCGGACGGAGTCCCCGACGGGGGGCGTCGCGCATCTCCCGGATGGTGTCGTCCATATGGACCTTCCTTCTATCACGTATCGGTGCCTTGCGGGGTCACCTCCGATTCCGGCTGTACGCGCATGTACCTGAAGTTGGAGAGGTCGATGTAGATCTCCTCCTCTCCACCCAAGCTCCTCGCGCAGAGAACCCCACTCTCCACGACGACGGATTGCTGATCGACCCCGTCGAGCGTGAAGGGTGTGCTGCGTTCATCCATGTAGTGCCCGAGCAGCCTAGCCATTGTTTGCCTCCTTGACGGCGTCCATGACGGCCTGGGCCGCTTCGTCGGACACCTCGATCTCGTGTTCGTTGCCGTCGGCATCCTTGCCGACGATGTAGGTGACGAGCCGCACTCGGCGCCGAAGCGTGAGCGTGCCCGTCTGGATCTCGCTCGTCTTCCAGACGTCCCTGAAGTTCATGTGATCTCGTCGCCTCCTCGGAGGGCCAGAGCCGCAACAGTGTGAGGGCCACAAGCCCGGAGGTCGTCTGGGTCATCGTTGAGGATCTCGCACTCGTCCCTCGCCTGATCGTCGGCAAGGAACAGACCGCACCACTCCTCGAACTCATGGACCTGCCCGTCCGCACAGAGTACGGCCCATGCAATCGCGTCACCCTGTAGCCGGTTCTTGTCGATCATGGCGCACTTGTAATCGTTCAGCTTCTGGATGGCGTCGGCTTCCCACTTGTCACGCTCAGCCCGCAGCCGCTCGTTCTCGGCAAGCAAAAAACCAATGGCTGCGAAGACCTCGTTGTGGTCTGGCGTGATATCGCACAACCCTCCCGTCATGGGCACAGAGATGTGGAACCCTGTCATCATGAACCTCTCCAGCACCTCCCGATGGTCACTCGGCATCGTCGCCTCCCCGGAGGGCCTTGGCTCTCTCCTCGCGCACGATCCCCAGCGCCATCTCCTCGTTGCCCCACGGCATCCCGGGAGCGTAGCCCTCGACCAGCCTCCGCTCGATGGTGTCCAGCGCAGCCCGCAGTCGCTCGTTCTCCTCGACTAGCTTCTCCCACTCTGACTTGATGACGGGTTGACCCTGAAGCGCAGCCCGCAGCCGCTCGTTCTCGGCCAGCAACTCGCGGACAGCATCGGCTAGCTGGCTCGTCTGTCCTGCCTGCCACCGCTTCAACTCATCGGTGCAGGTCCACTTCTCGTCACTCGGCATCGTCGCCTCCCGCTACTTCGTGGTCGTCAACCCACACTTCCTCGCCATAGGCGTCAAGGTACTTGTCCGGCCCATCAACCTTGCAGCCCTGTGAACATCGCTCGCAGGGAATGTGAACTAGCACAGCGGTCGGGGGGTCGTAGTCAACCCTCCGCAGATTCGAGAGCTTGCATCCACAGTCTGGACAGAAGACGTGTATGCGACCAGGGCGAAGAGGGCGAAAGCCAACGTAGGGCAACACCTCCCGATGGTCAGGCATCGTCGCCTCCCGCTACTTCGTGGAGGGTGCGGATGGCATTATCAAAGCACTCGTCATCTCCGTCCCATCCACCAGACGCTTCAGCCTCAAGCACATACCTCTCCAGCGCCCGCGCTAGCTTCACCACGTCGCAGGGTTCCGGGGGCTCCGGGCTGTAGTCGCACACGCGACACGTCTGCCCGTCGATTGCCGGAGAATGCCGCGCCTCGATCCGCTCAAGATCACTCGGCATCGTCGCCTCCCGCTACCTCGTTGAGAACGCGCTTCGCTTCAGCGACAGCAAACATGGGGTCATCCTTTGCTGCCCGTGCTATCAGGTCTAGTGCCCGTGCCAGCTTCACCACGTCGCAGTCCTCAGCCAGCAAGTTGACACCGCAAGAGCAGTACGCCTCCCCAGTCGAGAATACCGGCTGGTGCTTCGCCTCGATCCGCTCAAGGTCACTTGGAATTGTCATCTCCCGATCCAGTCTAGAAGTGCGGCCCCCAATAGAAACGCGACCTTGAACACCGGCCACGCCAGAACAGCCAAAGCGATTATCCATAGGTCACTCGGCATCGTCGCCTCCCCGGAGGGCCTCGAAGTTCATGGCATCTCCTCCACGATCAATGGGCAGTCCCTCTTCAGCTCTTCGTACTCGTGATTGGCAACCAGCCCAGCGACCGTGATGATGATCGCAGCAACCCAGAAGATCACCCAGCGGACGGTGCCCTGTATGACGATGTCTACTTCCTTGTCGTGCTCGTTCCTGTGGTCGTGGTAGGGCATCAGAAGCACCCCGCGTTCTTCAGTCCGTCGTGGAACTTCTCGACGAAGCTGGGGCCGTGGCTCCACTCTCCGGCGAGGTGGGCAACCTCGTGGGCTGCGGACTCGTTGAGGTGAGACTCCTCGGTGGCCCTGACGCAGAGGTCGCACTCGTCGCGGACGAAGGGGCCGTAGTAGGTGATGTGGGCGATGCCGTTCGCCATATCGGTGGGCCATGCCCAGCCGGCAGCGACGCAGGTGCTGTTGGGACCGAGGCCCTTCTTGCCGTTGGAGCAAGGCACCCAGCGAACCGTATCCGAGAACTCCACGATGACACCCCTGTACTCCCGACCGGAGCGCTCGACTACGGACTTGATGTCGTGGTACTCGGCGTAGCACTGGGTTAGCTCGTCGATGAGGATCTCGTTGGGGTGGGAGAAGTCGTTGGGGCTCGTCGGGCTCTTCTTGCAGCCTGCGGAGAGCAAGACCGCCAGGGCCAAGATGATGGCGCCGATGGTGAAGGCGAGGCGCGGCTTGCCGGCCAGCCATACGAGCACGTTGCGCTCGTGGGTGGGTTCGGGTTCACACTTCGGGCAGTAGCTCCGGGAGCAGTTGCAGCAATGAGCGTTCGGGCCCAGCGGCTCCCCGCAACGCAGGCAGTGATACTGGATCTTCATGTCAGGTTCCTCTCATGAAACGACCCCTCGGGCCCAGGGGAGGGAGTACCTGGGCCCGAAGGGTCAGGGGGTTGAAACTACTGTGGGTACACGCACTCGCACTCAACGCTCAACAGAGCGTCGCGGCGCCACTGCGCGGCAACATCGGCCTCGACGCCGCAGTACCCGCTCTTTGCGGAGTCCGCGAAGTCGTAGCCGATGTCACGATCACGGTACGCCCCAAGGATGCGGTCTGCCGGTGCGGGCCAGCGCGGGCCTTGATCGGTACCGAAGAGGCACGTCTTGTCGTTCCACGAGCCACCATCCCGAAGGCAGACGTCGCTGTAGACGTTCGAGATGAAGCGACCGTAACGGTACAGTCTGAAGAAGGCGTGAAGCTCCTGGCCGTCGTAGCCGTAGAACTTCGTCTCCCCCAGCGGGCCCAAGAAGAACATCCCGACCGTGGCCGGGTCGGCGTACGGATTGTCCCCGTCCACCACGATCTCCCAGGGGCCGTCGTTGCGACGGTTGGTGAGGGTCCAGACGTTCATGTCCTCGCACGGGCACTTGCAGGGCTCACGGAGGGTACGCCGCTCGACCTCCTCCTTGGTCTCATCGGAGCAGATGCGAGTCCAGAGCTTCCTGTAGACGTCCACGCGAGTCTTGAAGCATTCGCGAACGGTGTTGGCCTCGACCTCGCCTTCGGGGAGCTGGCACTCACCCCACTCGCCTTCCTCGACCATCTCCCACTCGCCCTCGACCCACTCTCCAATGGGGCGCTTCACGTCGAAGTACTTGTAGTTGTGAAGGTGGTCCGTGCCGGCGTCGGCAAGGTTGGCGCTGTTCCGGTCGCAGTCGAAGCTCTTGTGTCCGGCGTCGGACTGGATCTCAGCCTCGCAGACAGGCTCCTTCTGTTCCTTGCCCAACGCCTGCCAGTCGATGAGCGCAGCGAGATCTGGCGCCGGGAAGTTCTTTGCGTGTCCTGGGAGAACAGAGGTCTCGCCGGCCCACAGACGCGTCTGCGGGTGGGGCCCGTTCAGGAAGTAGCAGTACTCGCCCTGGTACTTCTCGGTGAGTGGGTTGAAGATGCTCAGGTTGCCCTGGTCATCGAACTTGACGTAGCCCTTCCAGTCGCTGCCCTCCGGTGTCTGGGGAGCGTTGGGGTCTGGGGTTGCGTCGGCTACCGGCTCTGCCGGCGTGGTGGCCTGCGAGGACGGTGGCGTCGAAGTCGTAGACGTTTGCGTCCGAGCAGGGGAAGGGGCAGTCGGGCTGTCACCGCACGACTGTGTGTACGTCATGATCAGCGCAAGGACGGACAGGATGGCCAGGGGCCAGACGACCTTGTCGGACTTACGCCGACCGAAACGGCGACGGTGGTTCATACGTCTTCTCTCCTTCAGTTTTGTGTACGGTAGGTCAGCTCGGTCGTGGACTCACGAACGGGCTGTGT
>Ga0272442_10005802_pt1 | contig 16401 bp, 11 predicted proteins | sample SSMForm2O_FD_200262 | JGI IMG/M metagenome (GOLD analysis project Ga0272442, IMG submission 200262) | Marine sediment archaeal communities from Little Sippewissett salt marsh, Falmouth, MA, United States - SSM-Form-2O | ecosystem: Environmental > Aquatic > Marine > Wetlands > Sediment ...
GCTTCAAGTTTGTTTCGTGCTTCGGATTTCGTGCTTCGTGCTTCGAGTTTCGTGCTTGTAGTTTGTCACCCCCGGATTCCCTTGACACCGTTCCCTCGCCCTCATACCCTCAAAGCGATTCGTCCTTCTGCGAGGTCACTCACATGCGTGCCGTGGTGTTCAGTCTGAAGCCGCTCCGGGCTGCGACGGGCAAGCTGCTGGGACCGCTGTCGAGCTGGTTCACGCTTGGGCCGCTTGCGCCGACGAAACTCACCGATATTCCCGAACCGGATCTTCCCAACGAGCACTGGGTCAAGCTCGACGTCATCCAGTGCGGCATCTGCGGGGCCGACGTCGCGACAATCATGATGAAACGCAGGTCGCGGTCGTTCCTGAGTGCGTTCGCCTCGTTCCCGATGGGGCTGGGTCACGAGATCGTGGCGCGTGTGGCCGAGGTCGGTGCCGGGGTGACGCGCCTCGCCGTGGGTGATCGTGTCGTGGTCGAACCGTTTCTTCCGTGTGCGACGCGCGGCATCGAGCCGCCCTGCAAGGCGTGTGCCCGGGGGAACTACACCGCGTGCGAATATCTCGCCGAGGGCGGCGTCATCCCGCACGGTGCGAACATCGGGAACAACAGCTTCACCGGCGGGGGTTTCGGCGAGCGACTCGTCGCACACGAGCAGAGCTGCACGCCGGTTCCCGACGAGCTGTCCGACGATGCAGCCGTCCTCATCGAGCCTTTCGGGTGTGCGCTTCACGCGGTGAACCGACGGGTTCCGGCGGACGACGAGACCGCACTCGTCATCGGCGCCGGCACGATGGGGCTCTGTTCGATGCTGGCGATGCGTGCGCTCGGATCGAAAGCGAAGATTCTTTGCCTCGTGCGTCATCGATATCAGGAAGCGCTTGCGAAGAAAGTCGGCGCCGACGTGGTCATCCGCAAACGGGGTGCGGCGCTTTTCGACGCGATGACGGCCGAGACGGGTGCGACCGTTTACCGCTCGCGCTTCGGCGGGGGCCGGGTGATGCGGGGAGGCGTCGACCTCGTCATCGACACCGTGGGCAGTCCCGAGTCGCTGACGAACGCCGTCGCGCTCGTCCGCGGTCGCGGCACCGTGATTCTCCTCGGGATGGGTGAGGCTCGGGGGTTCGACCCGACCGGGGTGTGGTTCAAGGAACTCACGGTGCTCGGCAGCATGGGTCACGGCATCGAGACGCACGCCGACGAACGCGTGGGCGGGTTCGACCTCGCGCTTCGACTGGCGACCGAACAGAAGCTGGACCTCGCCGACCTCGTCACGCACCGCTTCGGGCTGGAAGACTGGTCCGACGCGGTCCGCACCTGTCTGAACCGTAAGCGCACCCACGCCGTCAAGGTCGTCCTCAAACCGTAGGTTCCAAAGGACCCGACCATGAAAGTTGTCCTCCTCGTCACCGGCATCTTCCTGATGGGAGTCAGCGCGATGTCCGCAGACGTCTGGCCGCAGTATCCGTCGAACCCGTTCGTGATTCAGCTCGACATTCCCGCCGAGGACAAAAGCCTCGGCGGGATCATCACCGCCGACGTCGATGATGACGGGCTGATGGACTACCTCGTGACGAAGCCGGGGGTCATCACCTGCGCGCACCACGAGGGGAAAACGCTGTGGACACGGAAGCTCGACGTCGGCGTGCGGGGTCAGTCCGAATCGCAGGGACTCCCGGGCTGGCACGGTCCGGGGGTGCAGGCGGCCGACGTCGACGGCGACGGCGAGACCGAAGTCCTCTTCATGACGAAGGACGGAACACTTCACGTCGTCGAGGGAAAGACTGGAAAGAACAAGCACGCGCCGGTCGACGTGACGCCGCTCAAGGGCATGGACGTCTGGGAAGTCGCGATCGTCGCGAACTTCCGCGGGAAGGGCGACCGTGACATTCTCTTCCAGGCGACCAACCCGAAACGGTACCGGATGGGGAAGTACCTCGCGGCCTGCGCCTACGGGAAGGGCGGGAAGCTGACGAAGCTGTGGTCGACGGGGCGTTACCTCGGCTGCGCGCACAACTCGGCGCGCGTCGCCGACATCAACGGTGACGGGAAGGACGAAGTCCTCGGTGCAACGCTGCTCGGCGCCGACGGGAAACTGCTCTATCGGCTGCCGCGGTTCCGCGGACATCTCGATTCGATCTTCGTCTACGACGTGCTGCCCGATCGCCCGGGGCTCGAAGTCGTCGCCCTGCAGGAGGGCGGCAAGCAGCGGGTCTTCCTCTACGATGACCGGGGGCTCATCTGGCATTCGCACCACAGGAACCAGGAGCCGCAGAATGCCGCGGTCGGACGGTTCGACCCGAAGCGGAAGGACCTGCAGGTCTGGTGTCGCACGCGCTACAACGAACACCAGAGACCGTTCGTGCTCGACGCCGCGGGGAAGCTCGTCGAGGAATACCGGATGGACGACGTCGCACCGAAAGGCTGGACGGTGCGCGGGGTCGAGGTGATTTCGTGCATCGACTGGACCGGCGGCGCGGCGCAGTTGGCGTGTGCAAAGGAGCGTCACCGCTCGGGCGACGTCGCGATCTTCCAGCCCATCGGCGGGAAGTTCGTCAAGACGTTCCGGACGAAAGCCGACCGGCTGTATGTCGCCGACGTCTCGGGCGACCCGCGCGAGGAAATCCTCGTCGTCAACGGCACGCGTCTCGAGATTTACCACAACGACCAACCCAACCCGCAGCCGAACAAACCCCGCCTCTGGTCGCAGCAGCACTACCGCCGAAGCAAGATGACCTGGAACTACTATTCCCCCTGAGTGTCGCTAGCCCGTCTGCGTCTGTCGATGGATGGGGACGCGGATTTCGTGTGCGGCGGATTCCCAGACGGCGTGGAGGAGTTCGGAGGTGGCGACGGCGTCGGTCATGTCGCAGATGAGTGGTGCGTCTTTGCGGACGGCGTCGATGAAGTTGCGCGTGCGCTGCACGTCGGCGTGACCGGTGTGTCCCTCGGCGGTGATGACCGAGCGTTTGCCGTCACGGACGAGGTAGCCCTTGAGCACCGGGTTCTTCGGCCGGTTGAAATGGTCCCAACTGGTGTAGAGCGTGCCCTCGGTGCCCTGGACAAAGAGCGGCGTCACGTGAGGGATGCCCCGCGTCGAGGCGGGTCCGGGGTTCACGCGGGCAAACGCGCCGTGGACGAACCGGATCATCGCGTACGCCGCCCCCCTGTGTCTGACGGCGAAGACGTCGTAAGGTTCGTCGTCGAGGATGTAGCGTGTGAGGTCGTAGGGGTGGGTGACGTGGTTCATCTCGGACGAGGCGATGTAGCGACCGCCCGAGTCGGTGGCGCGCTCGATGCCGGTGCGGGCGTGGGCCTCGACCCAGTGACGCGTGTGTCCCTTGAGATCGTGCGGGTGCACGTGCGTGACGTCGACGAGGAGCACCTGTCCGACGGCGCCTTCGGCGAGAAGTTTTTTCACCTTCATGTTGACGGGATAGTATCGCAGCGAGTAGGCGACGCCGACCTTGAGCTGCGGGTACTGTCTTGCGTACCACCGCATCTTGCGGCAGTTCTCCAGCGAGTAGCCGACGGGTTTCTCGGTCATGATGTGTTTGCCGGCTTCGAGGCACGCGGCGATCAGGTCGTCGTGCAGGTCGCTGTAGGTGCAGAGGTCGATGGCTTCGACGGTGTCGTCGTCGAGCAGTTCGCGGTAGTCGGTGAGTGCACGGGCGTCGTGCAGTTTGAACGTCTCGCGTGTCGTCTCGGCCTTCTCGCGAACACGGTCGACGAGCGCGACGATCTCGACCTCACGCGGAAACCGCGTCCATGCACGCACGTGTCCCTGTGCGACCCGGCCGCAGCCGACGACGGCGATGCGAAGCTTGCTCATGTCATGCTCCTTCAAAGGACCCGGCTCGCGGAACGGTCGGACGACCGATCGGGCCGGTTGAGGTGCCATTCTACCCGCTCGGACGCCGCTTTCAAAAGTAAAGTGAAGCGCTTCGACGGTTTGACTTTGCGGTTTCGGTCGCATAAAATGGTACGGCAGCGAAAAATGCCAACCACGCAGCGGGGGTGTCGTGGACCCGGTCGGGGTTGCCACGGCGAAGAAGCTTCGGAATATTCCATATCTTCCTGATTTGACAACCCGGGGCGTTCTCGACGGGGCCTCATCGTCCGGGGGAGAGTGTACGGGGTGATCGGACGACGGCTGCGACGCTCGCACGGTTGGGCTGTAAGTGTTTGTCTGCTCAGATGATAGGCCCAGCGGACACTGTCGATTTATCGGGACAAACGCAGCTCGGTCGATGCGTTCTGCGAAAGACAGATCGGCCGGGAAAGAGTGCGAATCGACGCTTTTTTTGCTTGACTGGCAGTGCTGTGCGCATAGAATCCACTGATTCAGAATCTGACGTACGGCGGCATGCCGTCGGCCTCGAAATGGGGGGGAACCATGGCGCGGAAGGTCGTGTGGGGAATCGACATCGGTCAAACGGCGCTGCGTGCCGTTAAGGCGATGCCCGCCGGTGATCGGATCGACGTCCTCGGGTTTGACGCCGTCGAATATGAGGAGATGCTCTCCGCCCCCGACGTCGACCGCGACGGCGCCATCCAGCAGGCGCTGAGGACCTTCCTGGCGCGCAATCGTCTCACCGCCGGCGACATCGTCCTCACCTGCATTCCCGGCCAGTCCGCGCTGATTCGATTCATCAAGCTTCCGCCCGTCGAAAAGAAACGCGTTCCCGACATCGTCCGATACGAAGCACACCAGCAGATTCCGTTTCCGCTCGAAGAGGTGGTGTGGGATTACAAGCCGCTGGAGCAGGTGGTGCCGGGGGGTCAGCAGGTCGAGGTGGGCATCTTCGCGATGCGACGTGACATCGTTCACGGGTTTCTCTCGAACCTCATGGTGTGCAGTCTGGACGTCGACGCACTGCAGCTGGCGCCGATGGCGCTGCACAACTACGTCGCCTACGACCAGCCCGGAGGGCAGGAAGCCCAACTCGTCATCGACATGGGAGCGGAGAACACGGAACTGCTGATCCGCACCGCCGATTCGGTGTGGCCGCGGAGTCTGCCCATCAGCGGGAACGACTTCACCGAGGCCATCATGGAGAAGTTCAAGGTGCCCTTCGGCAAGGCCGAGGCGCTGAAGCGGGTGGCCAAGCAGAGCAAGTACTCCAAGCAGATCTACCACGCCATCGAGACGCCGCTGAGACGGATGGTCGAGGAAGTGCAGCGGTCGATCGGCTACTACAAATCGATCAACCCGGGCATACGGATCGTCGGGATCCTGGCGCTGGGCGGCTCGTTCAAGCTGCCCGGTCTGGGGAAGTATCTCTCCGAACGACTGCACATGTCGATTCGCAGTCTCACCGAGCCGCAGAACTTCAACCTGGGCAGCGCACGCAACCCGCGCGTTTTCAACGAGCACGCCCTGAGCTTCGGCGTGGCGCTGGGACTTGCGGTCCAGGGCTGCGGGATGGGCAGCATGGACATCTCGCTGCTGCCGCAGGAACTGCTGCAGCGTAAGATCATCGCTCGGAAGAAGCCGTGGGCGGCCGCGGTGGCTGTGTGTGCTTTGTTGATGTTCGGCACGGCGTGGTACAGCACGTGGCAGCGTGGGGCGGAACTCGAGGAGGCGACCTCGGAAGAGGCCCAGAGGGTCAAGAACGAGGCGGACAAGTCGGTGCGCGAGTACGAGAAGAACAGCGACGTCACCGACGAGAAGAAGAAACTGGACCGACTGCTCGGTCAGTGGCAGGGACGCGACCTGTGGCTGCGGACGTACGACAAGATCTTCGGGCCGCTCGAAACACTGGAAAACCGTCGACAGGGTCCCTGGCTGAGAAAGGTCGTGACGGCCCGCATCGACTTCGACACCGTGGCACATGCCCTGGCCGAAGGGGTCACGAGCGAACTGTCTTCACCGCTGGGCTTCGACGCCAAGGACATGGAGCTTGAAAGCGGGTTCATCAGTCGGCTGCGGGCACGCATTCGGACCTCGGGTTACGGAGCCGTCGACATCGGCCCCGGACGCGGTCCGGGCGGACGAACCCGGGCGGGGCAGAAGAAGAAAGTCGTCGAGAGACCCGACGTGATCTACGTGGTCGTTCAGGGTCAGACGACACACCGACAGAAGGGCTCGTTCGTGACGAGCGTCTTCGTCGACAGTCTCACCAACACGTGGGTGGCGGAGAAGTTCAACAAGAAGGTCCGCTCGGTGCTGCCTCCCGACGATATCACCGTGAAAATCGACAACAAGGATACGAAGATCAGCAAGGGGGAGTTCAAGCTGGCGGACCGTCCGCTGATCGCGGACGTGCGGTATCTGGGTGACGTGACGGAGAAGCGGTTCGTGGACCTGCGGGGTCGGGTGGTGACGCTGGAGAGTCTCGGCGGGGACTGGTCGCGTGAGTACCAGGCCATCGTCGAACGCGAGAAGCTCATCGAAGGGGAGGTGATCAAGAAGTGGCGTGACGGCGACAAGGAGGATGAGGCGCCGCTGCGCACGCGTGATCAGTTCCTGGCCGACCTGGTGAAGGAGAAGGGCGTCAGCGAGGAGCAGTTCACCGACTTCGAGTTCGCGTTCTTCCTGGATCCGTCGGGGGACCTCTTCAAGGAGGTGGCACAGCTGAAGAAGGACGCGGCTGAGCGTCTCCGCAGGGGACCCGGCAGGGGACTCGGCATGGTCGGCAGGCCGTAGCGATTTCAAACTGGGGAGCGTCTGTGGACATCATCAAGGAAAACATGTTCTTCGTGGTGATGGGCGTGGTGGTGCTGATCGCCCTGGCGCTTTTCGTGGTCGTGGTGCGGCCGGGAAAGGCGCAGAACGAGCAGAGCGAACTCAAGATGAAGGCGCTGCAAACCTCCCTGAACCGACTGGTCCACGGTGACAAGATCCTGCCCACCGAGGAGGACAGGCGGAACGCCAAGAAACACCACGAGGACTATGTCAAGGAACTCAGCGGACTGGAGGCCGACCTGGCCAAGAAAAAGCTGGGCACCAGGCTGCCCGACCTCGCCGTGAGGGACCAGAACAAGCCGGGGGCGTTCAAGACCGTCTACATGGCCAGCATCGAGCAGCTCAAAGACCGGGTTCGTCAACGGGACATCACCGCCAAGCCCGAAGCGTGGAATTTCTGGGACTGGAAGGAAGGCGTGCCGAACCTGGAGACACAGGGCGTCATCGCCACCAAGGAGTACTTCCTCACCAAGGAGCTGATTTCCATCATCACCATTCCCAAGCTCGAGGTGAAACAGCTCGACCGGCTGGAGGTGAACCCCGGTGAGAATCGCACCGGCGACTACAGTCCCAGTGACACGGCGCGACTTCGCGTCGAGCCCTACTTCGACGTGCATCCGTTCATCCTCGAACTCCGCATTCCCGTGCGTCACTACGAGCTGCTGCTCGAGAAGCTGTTCATCTCGCTGATTACCGAGAGCGCCATCCCCATCTACGTGCGAAGCGTCAGCATGATGCGCATCGAGGACGACCCGGACATCAACCGACAGGCCCCGCCGTTTTTCGTGGGCGTCCGGGTGGAAGGATGGGCTCTGGACTATAACAAGAAGGACAAAGCCGAGACCGCGAGCGCGTCCATGCGGCGACCGGGCAGACCCTACTGAGGACACCGACGCGTCTCGACTCGGGTCAAGAGGAGATTGGTCATGAGGGATCCCAAACAGTGGCTGCTGCTTCACGTGGAGAAAGTGGTTCTCGGCGTGATGCTGCTTCTGCTGGCGCTGGTGGTGTCGGTTTACCGTCCCTGGAGCATCGAGGTTCCCGAGAAGGAAGAGATCAGGACGCTGACCGAGGACGCGGTGCGACTCATGAAAGACGGCGACCCGGACCGCCAGCGTCCGAAGCTGATCCCGCCGGACTACAAGACGCGGGTCTGGCAGATCTGGCGTGAGCCGTGCAAGGACTACCGGCGTCCCGAACGACGCGGGGTGAGCACCGCGGCGATCTGGTCGCCGTTCAACACCATTCTCGATCCCGACCGCGGCCCGAAGACCTACCCGGTGCCCCCGATGCTGAAGGCGAAGCGCGTCCTGGTGAAAGCGGGACGGGGCGAGGCGCTCATCCTCTTCGAGCTCGACGACCTGCTCCAGCAGAAACAACTCCAGCAGCTCGGCGTGGACGAGTACATGAGGGGACTGCCGTTTGTGCGCATCGAGATCCTCCGGGTCAACAGGGCCACCGGGGAAGCGACGCCGATTACGCCTCCCAAGTGGCTGCCCGAGGGACTTCCCAGGCGCTACGGCGCACCCCTCGACGAGTTCGACGCCCGGCTGCGTTTCGCCGAGCCGATCTACATCTTCGCCCAGAGAAGACCTGCCGGACCCGACGAAGACCGGCTGAGACGCGAAATGGAGGACCTCCGTCGACGGCGTGAGGAGATGGAGCGTCGCAGACGTGCCGAAGCCGAAGAGCGACTGCGGGAAGAAAAGATGAGACGTGAGCTCGAGGAGCGAGAGGCGCGTCGTCGACGTGAGATGGACGGCAGAAGTCCCCGCACCCCTCGGCGCACGACGACGACCACCAAGCCGACCGTCCGCACCCCGCGCAGGCGGCCGCGCAGAACCCCCGCCAAGAGAATACGACCGCGCGTCATCGACACCGGACCCGTCAAGGCGCCCGAAAGCGTGTACTGGTTTGTCGACAAGAACGTCAAGTCGGGCACCGACTACGAGTATCGGGTGGTGATCTACTGCAAGAACCCGCTCTTCGGGACCCGGAAAGCCGACGCCGACACCCCGCGGGTGGTGAAAAGTGCAGCAGCGACCACGGCGGGACAAGGCATCAGCTTCCCGTCGATCACCAAGTGGTACTTCCAGGGCGGCAGCGTGACGCGGGACCTGCAGATGGGGACGTTCAAGGTGCGTCGGTTCGTGGGGGGCCACACCGGTTTCACCAACGCGGAAATCAGCGACGCCATCGCGGACTTCATGCGTCCCGAGGATGAAGCCGCACCCGTCCGGCGGAAGCAAGGCGACGACGAGACCGCCGGGGGCCTGTGGGTGGAACAGAGTTTCCAGGTGCGTCCGGGCGAGGAGATCGGCAAGAGCGCCACGGTGTCGGTGGAGGGCGAGCCCCGTAAGGTGGATTTCGCCACCGGGTGTCACCTGGTTTCGATTCGGGACGAGGTGCACGTGATCGAATCGGTGCGGAAGCGGATGGTCCCGGGAAGGGACGCACCGATGACCGTCGAGGACGTGAGACGCTTCGTCAACGCGGCAAAGCTCCGCTGTGCGTACACCGACCCGCGGGGTGGACTGCAGGTCCGCTGGCAGGAGAGCCCGCCGGCCATGGACAAGGAGGTCCTGCCGCAGTAAGTCCATAGGGGAATTCCGCCTCTCCGGGTTGCACCGGTGCCGGAGAGGCGATCGCGTTTCGGAAACGACCGGGCAAGTATCCCTGTGTGTTTCAGGTCGATGAGAAGACGCACGACCGACCTTGACTATACCAGGAAAGGAGGAAGTACCTTGAAAGAAGAGGGCAAGTGGGGACTGACCGCGGGGTTGCTGGTGGTCGCTCTGCTGGTGGGAGCGCTTCAGGCCTCCGCGCAGGACGCCGAACCTTCGCTGGGTCAGAAGTACAAGGACGCCGACCGACTCTACGAGCAGGGAGACTACGCGGGCGCCCGGAAGCTTCTGCTGGAGGTGAAGGAGGGAGCGGCCAGGCAGAACCTTCCCCTGAACCGGGCGACCAAGGAACAGATCGACCGTCGACTGGCGGAGATCGATCGGAAGCTGGCCGACCGGGCGGCCGCCGAGAAGAGAACCGCGGAAGCCGCCGCCGCCGCGAAGGCCGCCGCCGAGAGGGAGGCCGCCGCTGCGAAGGCCGCCGCCGAGAGGGAGGCCGCCGAGGCCGACCGACTGGCCGCCATAAGGGCCGCCGAGGCCGCCAGACGTGCCGAAGCCGAGCGACTGGCCGCCGAGAAGGCCGCCGAGGCCCGCAGACTCACCGACGCACAGCTCGCGAAGGTCCGTGCCGCCCAGCCCAAGTACGCCAGGGCCGTCGCCCTCATGAGGGCCGGGAACTACGAAATGGCTCGCTACCTCTTCAACGAGGTCAAGACTGAGCTCAAGGACGTGCCGATGGCCGCAAGCGACCGGCAGGCGCTCGACGCCAACATCGTGAATTGCGACGTGGGCATCGCCGCGGCCAAGGCCGCCGCAGCCAAGCCGGTGCCCAAGCCCGTCACGCCGGAGAAGCCCAAGCCGGTGGTCGTGGAGACGCCCAAGCCCGTCGTCGTGCCCGAGGTCCCGAAACCGGCGCCCCCAAAGCGCTATCCGGATCTCCCCGCCGACGAGACCGATCTCAAGAAGACGGCGGTCGAGGAGCCGGCGTTCCGGGGCGGCGACACGTCCATCTTTTCGAAGGCCGTCACCGCCGACTCGGTCCGCATCCAGCTCGAGGAGCAGGAGATCCGGACCAAGCTCTCCGACGGACTCGTCTTTCTGCGTGAGAACGATTTCCGCCGGGCCGAGGGGAAATTCCTCGCCGCGCAGCTTCAGGTGAAGTACGGCGAGTTCCCCACCGCCTTCAAGAAGAAGTGGCTCGCCGAAATCCAGAAATACCTCGACCTCAACGCGAAGGCGAAGGCCTCGTACGACAAGCGTCTCAAGATCACGAGAACCAAGACGGCCTCGGACGAGCTGGAGCGACACATCGCCGAGACGCGTCGGAAAAACCAGCTCATCAAGGCCCGACTGATGGACCAGTGGGTTACCTACTACGAGCGCGGGATGTACGACGAGGCGCTCGTCGTGCTCGAGCGCATCGCCGAGATCGACCCCGAGGACAAGACCATCCCCGAGAAGCTCAAGATGACGACACACCGGAAGTACGAGGCCTGGCGCTACACCCTCGCCGAGCGTCGTCTGAAGGAGAAAGAGGCACAGCTCATCGGGATGCTCGAGGCCTCGACGGCCTACTACCCGCTGTCGGTCTACCCGGACAACTGGAAGGAACTGTCCGACCGACGACTGCGGGCGATCAAGAAGACCCGTGCCGCCGAGAAGCCCCGTGACGCCAAGGTTCGTCAGCAGCTCGACGAGACCGTCGTCAGCTTCACCTTCAACGAGCAGCCCGTCAAAGAGGCCGTCGACTTCCTGCAGACGCTCGGGAACGTCAACATCGTTCTCGACGCCGGGAAGCTCGAGGACGAGGACAAGACCATCACCCTCAAGCTCAACAACGTCCCGCTGCAGACCGCCCTCAGGCTCCTGACCGAGCAGCTCGACATGAAGTACGTCGTCCGCGACGGGATCGTTTTCATCTCCGACGAGGAAGGCGTGAAAATGCCTCCCGAGACCGGCACCTACGACGTTCGTGACCTGCTGGCCGAGATTCCGAACTTCTCAGGACCCACCTTCGAGCTCAACGACATCAACACCAACCAGAGCGGCGGCTCGGGCGGCGGCTCGTCCACGGGCGGCGGACTCTTCGGTGACGACGAGGAGGAGGATGAAGACGAGGACAGTGCGAGCATGGAGGATTCCCTCAACGACCTCATCGACCTGATCAAGCAGGTCATCGATCCGGGGTCGTGGGACGAAGGCTCGGGTTACGCCATTCGCGGACGCGCCGCCCAGGGCAGCATCATCGTCACGCACACCCCCGACACCCAGGAGAAGGTGGCCAGCCTGCTGGAGGCCCTGCGCAAGACCCGCGCCATCCAGGTCTCCATCGACATCCGGTTCATCACCATCAGCGACTACTTCCTCGAATCGATCGGGTTTGACTTCACCGGTCAGAACAACGTCGCCTCGGAGCCTCCGCACTACATCGACACCGACGGTGACGGCGTGCCCGACACCTCGACCGGTCTCGAGTACGACCGGACGCTCCACGGTGCGAAGTGGTCGTTCTTCGGCAACATCATCAACTCGATGGGCGGCGGGACCGACCTCCCCATGCAGGGACTCACGGGGGCGGGCGGGTTCAGCCTGGCAGCGTCGTTCCTCGACGACGTCGAGGTCAACTTCATCCTCGACGCCGTCCAGCAGTCACAGAAGGCCCAGTTGATGAACGCACCCAGACTCACCATGATGAACGGTCAGCGGGCCTACATCGCCGTGTCACGTCAGCAGAACTTCGTCCGTGACATCACCGTGCAGGTCTCCGAGGGCGCCGTCGGGTACGACCCCGACATCGGGACCGTCCAGGACGGCATCGTCTTCGACGTGCGTCCCACCGTCTCGGCCGACCGACGCTACGTCCAGATGGACCTGAGACCGTCCATCGCCGTCGTCGAGGACATCACCGAGTTCGAGACCATCACCACGGGTGTGTTCGGCGGTGCCATCGTTCAGCTTCCCGAAATCGCCGTCACCGTGGTCCGCACCACCGTGAACGTCCCCGACGGAGGCACGCTCCTCATCGGTGGTCTGCGGTTCACCTTCGACAACGAGATGGAGTCCGGCATCCCCGTGCTGAGCAAGATCCCGCTGTTGGGTAAGCTCTTCACACGTCGCGGCTTCACCACCGAGCGTCAGAACCTCGTGATCCTGGTCAAGCCGACCATCATCATCCAGGAGGAGCAGGAGGAGAAGGCCAAGTAAGACCGGTCACCTCAGCCACGCTTTGACAGTCGACCTGTGGCCCCGTTCTGCGGGGCCACGGGCTTTTCTGCACGGTCCGATTGCCACTCCACGGGAGGACGTGATGCTCGGACGCTCGCCGGGAACGGTGCTGTGGATCCTCGCGGTGCTGCTCGTCGTCGGTGCACCTCTGGCGGCACAGCCCGACAACGCCGTCACGACGGACACCGCCGTGACCGACACCGACGGGACCACCCGAACTCGCGTCGAATCGGGCGGGGTTTTCTCCTGGCCCGTTCTTCGACGTTCGGGATGGATCGGACTCATCATCGCCGTCGTGGCGTTTGTCCTGTTGACCCTGGTGGTCTATTACTTCCTCACGCTTCGTCGCGGCGTGTTCATCCCGGCGCATTTCCTGGCCGAGACGGCCGACCTGCTCCGGGCCGGACAGGCCCGACGCACGCTGGAAGTCTGCCAGACCGATGCATCGCTCTGCTCGCGTGCCCTGGCGGCCGGTCTCAGCCGACGCGGCGACGGCTACGACGAGATGGTCGAAGCGGTGGAGACCATCGGGCAGGAGGAGTCGATGAAGCTCCACCAGAGCGTCGGCTACCTCGCACTCATCGGGAGCGTCTCGCCCATGCTCGGACTCCTGGGGACGGTCTACGGGATGATCAACTCCTTTCAGACGGTGGCGGAAGCCGCCGGGTCGGTGCAGCCCGCACGACTCGCCGGGGGCATCTACACCGCGCTCACGACCACACTCATGGGACTCATGGTGGCGATTCCCGCGATGAGCGCTTACGTCTACTTCCGGAACCGTGTGCTCAATCTCCTGGGCGAAACCGCCGTCGTCGTCGAAGAGCTGCTCTTCCCGTTCAAGAAGGGCAAGTTCAAGGAAGCCGCGCCGCCGACGCACCGTGCAAAACCCGACAGCCCACGCTAAGCGCAAAGTCAGGACGAGACCGGAATGAAGTTCGCCGAGCCGAAGGAATTCGACGAGGACGTCGGACTCAACATGACGCCGATGATCGACGTCGTGTTCCTGCTGATCGTCTTTTTTCTCGTGGCGGCACAGCTTTCGGTGGGAAGTGAGGACGACGTGACGCTTCCCTACGCCAGTGAGGCGAAGCAGGTCGAGCGGCTGCATCCCGATACCGTCACCATCGACGTGAAATGGGTTCCGGGAGGCGCGGCGTTCGAGATTTCCGGAACGGCCTACGACTACCCGGACCTGCTTCGACAGCTCGAATCGCTGGTGAAGATCGCCGGACTGCGCGAGACCGCCGCGCCGCCGGTGATCCTCCGCGCCGACCACCGCGTGCCCTACCGCGAGGTGCAGAAGCTCATGTTCGCCTGTGCCGACGTCGGCATCACGGTCTTCGATTTCCAGGCCACCCGCGACCGGGGGACGTCACCGTGATCGACCTGACCGCCCAGGAAAAACTCCCCAAGGTGTCGACCGACCTCCCGCTGACGCCCATGATCGACGTCGTCTTCCTGCTGTTGATCTTCTTCGTCAGCATCCAGTTCAAGCGCATCGCCGGGATGCTCGAAACACGACTCCCGCGCACCGAGGGCATCGTCAACCGGCTCGACATCCGCGAGAGACTCATCGACCGGCACATCCGCGTGAGCATCCGTCCCGTCAAGGGCTGGAAAGACGAATTCGCCGTGCGCTCGAAGACCGAAGCCGCGCGTGAGCTTCAGAGGGTGACCGTCGAGATCGACTCCCGCGACCTCCTTCGAGGCATGAAAAACGTCGACGCCCGAACCGTCACCAACGACCGGCTCTTCGAGATCCTTTTCGTGAGACTGGTGCGCGAGAAGAACGTGAAAGAGACCTTCGGAAAGGTCCCCGTCGTCGTCCTCGATCTTCACCCGGAGCTGACGTTTCAGAACGTCGTCTCCGCGGTGAACGCCGCCAAGAGGGCACGGTTCGCCAATATCAGTTTCCTGCCGCCGTCCGGAGGGACCTCATGAATAAGACGCCGTCACCCCGGCCGCGCGGCCGGGCCCTCACCCGTCCCGCCGCCGACTGGCTGGCCGGGCTGGTCATTCCGCTGGCGGTTGTCGCCGTCGTCTTCGTACTCGACCTCCGCGCGGATATGAAGGGGGCCTCCGACGTCCTGCGCTCGGGTCTGCTGTCGTTCACCGCGGGCATGCTGCAGCTTGTGGTGATCCTTGCCGTGGCGCCGTGGTGGAGCGCCGGGCTCGTCGAGAAACACGCCTTCGGCACCCTCATCGCCGCGCTTCGCGTCACCGCGATGGTCGTCGGCGCGACCATCCTTCTTCTGCTCCTCGCCTTCGTGCAGGACCGCGACGGCTTCGCCGATCTCCTGAAGGTGCAGCTCGTGGTGCTGGGTGTGGGGCTCTTCGTGGTGGGGCTCTCGGGCGGTCTGCGGGTGCTCTTGCGGAACACGCGCGCCGCCGCGATGCTGACGTCGCTTCCGGCCTTCCTGGTCTTCGCAACGCCTTTCTGGGGGAACGTCCTGATTCGGCTCTGCGGCGAGGTGGGCAGGGGGTGGGCGTGGCAGTTCGTCGTCAAGGTGACGCCGATCCTCGCGTGTGCCGACGCGGTGCCCCAGGACCTCTTCCGTCACGGTGAGCGGCTGCTGTATGAGAGCTCGCTCATCATCGACGCGGCCGCCGTCTTTCCCGCCTGGTGGGCTTACGCCCTGATCACGGGACTCATCGGCGTCGCCCTCGTCTGGGGGGTCACCTTCTCCCGCCGACACGTCATCATCCGGTCGTGAAGGTGAATCGTTTCTTCGCGTCCACGTCCGCCGTCACGAGGCTCCCGGGCGGGTATTTCCCCTCGAGGATTTCCTTCGCGAGCGGGTTCTGGATTTCGCGCTGTAGCGTGCGCTTGAGCGGCCGGGCGCCGAAGACCGGGTCGTAGCCCATCTCGAGAAGCAGCTCCTTCGCGGCGTCGGACACCTCGATGCGGATGTCCTGCTCGGCGAGCCGGCCGCGGAGGTCGGCGAGCTGCAGCTCGATGATCTGCTTCAGATCGTCGTGCGTCAGGCTGTGGAAGATGATCGTCTCGTCGACGCGGTTCAGGAACTCCGGACGGAACGTGTCTCGCAGCGCCTGCTCGATGCGACCCTTCAGCTCGTCCTTGTCGCTCCCTCGGTCGGCGTCTCGGGACAAGCCCCGCCGCTCGGCGAACTCCTGAATCCACGAACTCGCGATGTTCGACGTCATGATGACGACGGTGTTGCGGAAATCCACGGTGCGACCCTGTCCGTCGGTGAGCCGACCGTCGTCGAGCACCTGCAGCAGCACGTTGAAGACGTCCCGGTGCGCCTTCTCGATCTCGTCGAGCAGGATCACCGAGTAGGGCCGACGACGCACCGCTTCGGTCAGACGTCCCCCTTCCTCGTAGCCGACGTACCCCGGGGGCGCGCCGATGAGCCTCGCGACCGAGTGTTTCTCCATGAACTCGCTCATGTCCACGCGCACCATCGCCTCTTCGTCGTCGAACAGGAATTCCGCCAGCGCCCGGCAGAGCTCGGTCTTGCCGACACCCGTTGGGCCGAGGAAGATGAACGAGCCGACCGGACGCTTCGGGTCGCTGAGCCCGGAGCGAGCGCGGCGGACCGCATCGGAAACCGAGCGGATCGCGTCTTCCTGACCGACGACCCGTTTCGACAGACGCGCTTCCATCTTGAGCAGCTTCTCCCGCTCGCCTTCCATCATCCGTGCGACGGGAATTCCGGTCCACTTCGACACCACTTCCGCGACGTCGTCCGCGTCGACCTCCTCCTTGAGCATGCTGCGGTCGGCCTGGACCTGGGCGAGGTCGGCCTGTTTCTCGTCGAGCTCACGGTTCAGGTCGCCGATCGTTCCGTAACGGATGCGTGCGAGGTCCTCGAGGTTGCCCTCGCGTTCCGCCTTCT
>Ga0272442_10005804_pt1 | contig 16392 bp, 17 predicted proteins | sample SSMForm2O_FD_200262 | JGI IMG/M metagenome (GOLD analysis project Ga0272442, IMG submission 200262) | Marine sediment archaeal communities from Little Sippewissett salt marsh, Falmouth, MA, United States - SSM-Form-2O | ecosystem: Environmental > Aquatic > Marine > Wetlands > Sediment ...
TTAATTTATTTGCCATAAACATGGTTTTGCAGTATAAGAAAATTGGAAGATGGAAAGATTATCTATATGGGGAAAAAATGTATATCGTATTAAGTTTAATCGCAAAATCAGCACTCGCATGGCAGGTATTTGCAGGAACGCTTTCACCTGTTTAAAGAGATTTGAGAAAAATTTCCATCTTTAAAACTTCCATTTGTATTTCTATTACGGGTTTGATTCAATTGATTTTTCTGGTTCAGTCAAATTGAATATTTCTCGTAATTGTTCTGCATTACCAATAGCTAAAATAATATCTTCAGGTAGAATTTGTTCATCTTCAGAAGGAGCATAAATCGTTTCTTTTTGTCTTCTTATAGCAATAATGTTTGCTCCAGTTTTCTTCCATATTTTCGCTTTTTTTATTGTTCTATTTGCAATTTTTGAATTTTGTTTTATCTCCAACGGCATAATTTCTACGCCCTCCATAATATTGATCATATCGAGGAATTCTGCAACGAAAGGTTCAATAGCACATTTTGCGATAAATCTACCAACATTTGCCATAGAAAAAACATAGTCTGCTCCGGCTTTGTCTAATTTTTCAACATTTCCAACTTCTGAAACACAAGCAAGAATGGTTATGTTATTGTTTAATTCTCTAGCTAGTAATGTAATAAACGCATTGGTAACATCATTATCCGTTGCTGCAACAATTGTTTTTGCTTCCTGAACTTTTGCTTGCATAAGAACATCTTCTGATGTGGCATCTCCTAGTAGAAATGGAATTGTATCATCCATTTTAGGTTTTTTTAAATCTATTGCCATATACGAAATATGATGTTTTTTTAATGCAAATGCAATTCGTTTACCAATGATTCCATATCCGCATACTATTACATCAGTCATTTTTTCCCCCCAGTTAATCGTGATAAGAAATCTAGTTGTTTTTTTGTCCCCATTGCTAGAATAGTCGTTCCTTCATATAATTGTTCATCTGGTGATGGATTAATCAACAGTTTTCCTTCTTTCCAAAGACCAATAATGATTGCACCTGTAACTGAACGGATTCTAGCTCTTCTGATTTTTAATCCATTGATAATTGATGATTGTGATATTGCATATTGTCTAATTTCTAAATCCCCAAAATTCGCGAATTTTCCTGAAACATCTAATGTGTAATCGTGACAGGCTCTTCTTGCAAGAATGCTTCCAGCAAAAATTCTAGGGTTAATCACTGTTGTTGCTCCTGCAGCATATAATGTTTTTGCGCTGTTTGTTTTTTCAGATATGGCAATAACTCTAAGATTTTTTACAAGGCTTTTTGCAGAGAGACAGATAAAAGCATTTTTTTCATCAGTTTTTGCTGCAATAAGCGATAATGCTGATTGGATGTTTGCTTTTTTTAGAATCGAATCTTTTGTAGAATCCCCACTCATATAAGGTATATGTTTGTTTTCTAATTTTTTCAATGTTTTTTCATTTTCTTCTATGATAAGGTATTTTACATTATGTAATTTTAAAGCATCAAGAACTTCATCGATAATTTCACTATATCCACAGATGATAACATGATCCTTTTTTTGAATTGAAGAGGGTCTTGGTTTTAAGGTAGATTTGATTCTCCGTTCTATCCATGGTGCTAATATTAATGGCGTTCCTATAAAAAAAACTGATATTCCTAGTATGACAACAAATGATGTGAAAAGTTGACCCATTGCAGTTTGAAGTGTTGTATCTGTGTTATATGATCCTAATGTTGATAAGGTGACGATCGACCAGGAGAACGCATCAACTAATGTTGGTGACCCGCCCTCTTGAGTTTTTAAATATAAAAACCCTACCATCCCTATTAAAACAACTGAGAATACGACGATTAAAAATAATGATATTCTGCCTCTAAGCTTAACCATATTCCATTGCCTACCCTTCTTGTTCGAAATGAAAAAAGATTCTTAAATCTTAGGGTTTTTTCCACACGAAATAGAGGGGTTTATATATTTACAATTGTTAACTATATATGATAATTGTTTTTGATTTTTGTACTCATAAAATTGTGAATTATATCATTTATTCTCGTTGATATTTAAGTGGTAAATAAAGAATATAAAACACGCAAACGTATTCTATTGCAGCAACAATTAAGACTAATTCTATAATCCAGCCCTGAATAATAAAATGCATAAATGCTATTAATAGGGTTACGAAAAAAGCAATGAATGCATATATAATTGTTCGCTGTTTTTTGGTTCGTTTTTCAAACATATGCTCAATCAACAATGCATCATTTTTAATAAATCTTGTCAAAAAAACATTTATGATTGTATAAGATATGACCCGTCTAATGCAACAAGTGATTATCTTTGATTATGATGGAGTCATCGTCGATTCTTTATCAATTTTTATGAAATTCTTCTTTGATGCATGTAAACAATATGGTTATGATAATCTTGCAACAAAACAAGAATTTTTAGCATTATTTTATGGTAATATGTTTGAACAAATGATGGTAAGAGGAATGGATAAGAACACTATCCTCAACTTTGTATCTCATATAAAAAAGGGATTAATCACACATCAACAAGAAATTTACCTCCATCCCGATATAAAACCAGTTCTCGAAAAACTCGCTTTGCATCATAAATTAATAATCTCTACATCAAATGAGACAAGTGTTGTTTTTGAATATTTGAAGTTACGAAAAATGGATGAAATTTTTGAAGGCATTTATGGTTCGGATATTGAACCGAGCAAGGTGAAAAAAATTAAAATGATACAAAATAAGGTAAATGAAAATAATTTCACGTACATCGGAGATACTGTAGGTGACATAAAGGAAGCTAAACAAGCAAACATCACCAGTGTCGCAGTAACTTGGGGGTGGCATTCAAAAAATGTTCTATCAAAAGCTCAACCCGATCATATGGTCCATCATCCTATGGATTTACTTTCCCTATTTAAAGCTCTTTCTCATTTAAATGTCGATTAAAAATATATTTGATAGGTAAAATGATTAAATCAATAACTATTCTTTAAAAAATGTATGAAATTATTTCAATTATAACACTAAATGAAAATATTTAGTCCACAAAAGATTTAAATAACCTATTTTATAAAGGTTAACGTGCTGTCGATGTTACAGTAAGGAAAAAAGGTGAATACCATGACTGATGAACTACCTGACGAAAACGTGATTTTTGTAGGAAACAAGCCTCCAATGAGCTATGTGCTCGCGGTTGTTACAGAATTTAAGAAAGACGACGCAAAAGATGTAGTAATAAAAGCCAGAGGCCGAGCAATTAGTAGAGCTGTTGATACTGCTGAAATCGTTCGAAATCGATTTGTCACAGATGCAAAAGTAGGTAAAATTGAAATCGGAACTGAAAGCGTAACTAACGATGAAGGAAGAACCCATAACGTTTCCTCAATCGAAATACACTTAGTCATTGAATAAAAAACGATCCATTCGTTGGATTAAAAACATCATAACTCATATTGGAATTGTTCCAATTCCCACGATTAATAAATTATTTTATATCATTAGTAAAAACGGCATGTTCATTTAATTTTTCCTTGATTGGGCTATTTTTCCACAATCATCGTAATTTAATTAGAAAAATTTTATAAAGTATGATAAATTTATACATTATTGTAGCGGAGGATAGCCAATGAGCAAATCATTCGAGAAACATAAAGACAAGCGCATCAAAGAGATTTACAAAAGAGTACTTAATTTTCAAAAGAAAAAATAATCAAACTCATTCACAGAACGGATTAACCATCTTTTTTTTACTCGATTGAAATATTTTCTGATAAATACCCATTGTTCGTTCAGTAATTTTTTGCCAAGTGAACAAATCAAATACCCGTTTCCGAGCATTATCACCAATCCAACCCCAATCTGATTGACGCAATAACATCTCTTTTACCCCCCATGCTATATCATCTGGATCATAGGGATTCATATGAATTCCACATTGTTCAGGTCCTTCTGCTACAATTTGTTCACGCATACCAGTGACTCCTCTTGCACCAACAACGACTGGTTTTTTCATGGACATCGCCTCAGTACAAACGATTCCAAATGGCTCATATAATGATGGTAGAACAACAAGATCACTTGCAGCATAATGCAGTATACGTTCGTCCTCTGATACAAATTCTGTTCGAAAAATTACATGATCCTTAATACCCAATTCTATTACCCGTCTTTTTAAATCTTCTTCAAGATCCCCGATTCCTAGAACTACTAATTTTACCATTGGGAAATCATTTAGGATATTTGGCATCGCTTCTATGAGTTGAGAAATTCCTTTTACGGTCACCAATCGTCCAATAAAGAATAAACATATTTCATTATCAGAAATATTATAGAATCGACGGAGAGTATTTCGCTCTTCAATTGAAACATTATTTGGATTATATTTTTCAGGATCTATCCCATTCCAGCATACATGAATTTTTTCCTCTGGAAAACCAAGACTAATCAGTTCATTTCGCATCGCATATGATACCGTAATGACTCCATCTGCAATTTCCCCACCATATCTTTCAATAGATAAAATAGTGGGTGATCCCGCTCCAGCAGATCGTCCATATTCAGTGGAATGAACATGAAAGACCAATGGCTTCTTTAATTCCTTTTTTGCCATTATTCCTCCAAGAATACCTAACCAATCATGACCATCAATAATATCAACAGATGATTGATGAGATGTACAGTTCTCAATTAATTTTGATGAGGATAGCAGGTTATAACTGAGAACGGTTGAAAAAAAGGAAATATGATCGCCCCATTGTTTTAAATCAGCATTTGATATGAGAGAGAGACAATCCGTAAAATCAATAATTTTTGGTCGATACACTGAAATACCATTCCATTCGTGATAAGATTCCATTCTATTCTTATCATTAACCGCAAAAACAGTGACTTCATGTCCAATTGTTTTTTGTTGCTTCGTTAATTCAGCAGCAAATGTTCCTAGTCCCCCCCATATTTTTGGCGGATATTCCCAAGAAAAATGAGCGATTGACAACGTTTCATTTTGTTTATTCTGAGCGTTCATCCCGACAACACCTTCAACCCAAATATAAGAGTTTAGGTTTATAAAACAGTCGATATCTTACAAATATCAGCCCATACGTAAAATCACAATTAAATATTTCTTAAATCGATAAATTCAAAAACGCTAGAATGATGAAGTATGTTGTGGTGAGAAGAGATTTCAGAGAGAAACATGGACTGGTTAAAAATGCACATATTTTTTCATATAATATTATTCTTAATGAAGCGAAATAATCTGTTGGAACAACGGCATTTTTTTATGGTTTAAAATAGATATGGTCAAAAAAGAACAAAGGGTTTTCGTTAAGAGTAATCCTTCAGTTTCCGAAGCAAAATCCTTTATTTCACGTCATCATCAAGAAAATCCTGAAAAAACACTATTACAACTTATGGGGCATTGCAAAGTTGAATATCAAGGAAGAGCAAAATCTTTTCTTGATTGGGGTGATAGAATCCTCATTTTGAAACAAGATGGAAATCTTATGATCCATCAACCAGTTTTACGAGAACCGATAAATTGGCAACCTGCGGGATCTATAACTGACTATATTATCAACGATGATGTTTTTATTTTAAAATCTCGCCATCGTAAACCTCCTGAAAAAATGAAAATCACTTTTAATGCAATCTACGCGATTATTATCTGTTCATTAAAAGATACTGCGCGGTTAAAAATTGCAGGAATGGAAGCCGATGTAGTCAAACAAATCATTGATAATCCATCTTGTGTAGAAAAAGGTTTACGAATTCATAAACAGGAGAAACAAGTACATTCAGGAATGATCGATTTATTTGCTTATGATAAAGAACATAAACCTGTAGTAATAGAAGTGAAACGAAGTATTGCAACAATAAGTAATGTTCATCAGTTACGAATGTATGTAAATGATATTCAACAACAATCAGACAAAGAATATGTTAGAGGCATACTTTGTGCACCTCGTATTCCAGATATGATCAAGAATTTACTTCTTGATTACAATCTTGAATGGAAAGAAGTGGATCATGAGATCATTTTAGCTGATGATAACCAGAAAACATTATCCGATTTTAAGTAATACGCTATGTTGATGGTCAAAACATTTTTAGATTATCAGATTGTTACCACTATTGGATTGGAGCTTTAGTAACGTAGTATTCTGTAAGTTGTAGAATGGTGGGTTTAGATGAAAAAAAAGATAATGGTGATCGATGATAATCCGATGATTCTTTTTTCTGTTAAAGAGGGTCTTGAAGGAAAATTCGATTCTTACGCTGTTGAAGGGGCAGAAGGGGGCAAACAGTGTTTTGAACTATTGAACGAAGGGAAGATTCCCGACCTTATTCTGCTAGACATTATGATGCCTGATATGAATGGATGGGATGTCTACGCATGTCTACAAGATGATGAACAATGGAAACAGATTCCAATCATCTTCCTAACAGCAAAAACAGATGATTATAGTAAAGGATTTGGCAAATTAGTGTGTGAATATTATATTGAAAAACCTTTTGAACTTGATGAATTAGCTAAACGAATTGAAGAAGTTTTGGAAAAAAAGGTGAATAAGTCATAAATATTCATAAGTTCAACTTATCTTATGAGATAAAAGGAGCTAGCCATGGTTCATCAAATTGATCACATCGCCGTAAAAGCTATTCTTAATGTATTACGAAGAAAGATAGCTCGGAGAACTTCAGAAGATGAAGCAATTGATATGCTTTCTCGATTTATTCTTGAATTAACTCCAAAATATGAATTTTTAAAATATATCAGTGTCAATCAAACAGTATACTCTGAATCGGAATCAATTTGGGTAGCTCCGGAACTCAATGAAGTTGAAGAAAAACAAATGCTTTCTGCATTACATGATTTAGTCAGAAAAAGTGTTGTTGAAATGAAAGAAAAGGCTGATTTCTTTTTCATTCGAGAGTTTCAGGATGCTTTTGAAGATATTGAACCTGTTAAAAAGACAATAACTGATGACATTCCCTTAAATATCATGCAGCATGAATACCTTGTGAATAGAGCGCAAACATTGTCTTTGGAAAAAAATCAATTACTGATTAATTTGATTTATGTACTTTTATCTATAGAAAATTCCTATTTACCTGAAAGAGAATCAGTTGAATTAATGAAACAAAGTCTTCAAGAATTACTTCCCAAGTTTCCCTTTTTTTATTCTATTGAAATCATCAAGAATCCTGAAGAGAAAGGATATTATACCGTTGAAATCACCGATGATGTTCAAAAAATTCCAACCTATCAATTCGCTGATGCAATTTATCAACTTATCTTGCATATTGGAACAAAATTACAAATAGAAGATTCAGAAGAATATAGAAATAAATTAAAATATAAATTAGGAAAACGAAATACCGAATTACTTCAAAAATTAAACGTTCCCATAAACAATTTACATATAACAACATCATCTTTTTCAAAAAAAGACATCTTAAACCAGCTTATTGACTCATTAATTATTATTATTGGAGAGCGAACCTCTAAATTATTTGCTGTTGCCGTAATGATTAAAATAATGGGCAATGTAAAACAAGCAAATACACTATTTTCAGATATACAAATACAAAAAAATCAGGAAAAATATAATCTATTCATATATGACACTATTGAATCAGCAAGTGATGAAGAGTTTCGTAAATCAATAAAAAAGTTAATAGAATCCGTTGGTACACATCTTGGACAAAAAAGAGGAGAATTTATTTCTTCATTAAAACTGATGCTTGGAGAGGATTATGTTTCAACTATTGAAAATTATGGGTTAAATTTTCACATGCTTGAAATGAGATTTGACTGAATTTTCACACATTTCCTAGACATTTGTTTAAGTAATGAAAAAATTCAATGCTAAACGATTTTTTTGATGATTTTCTTGACACATAAATCAGTGATTTCAGATATAGATTGTGTGGCATCAAGAATGAAAAATCGTTTGCCTTTACAGAGTTGTTCATAATTATTATAGACTTTTTGGAGGAAAGCTTGTTTTTCAAAGGGAATTAATTCGTTACGATGTTGTATTCGGCCTAAAGCTTGTTCTGGAGTAATTCTAAAATAAAAAGTAAGATCAGGAATTACAATATGGTCTTTACTTAACTCTTGTAACCAGTATATCGGATCATTCATACTTTTTTCAAGTTGCACAGATTGATAGGCATATGTCGACTCAGCATATCGATCACACAATACAATACAATCATTTTCTATCCACTCTTTGATTTGTTTACTATGTTGAATACGATCTGCGATAAAAGTAAAAGAAGTAACATAAGGATCTGTATTAGACCTGATTTGTTCTTGTACATATTTTCCAAGCCAAGTATCAGTTGGTTCAAATGTTGTTATTACGTTGTATTTATGTTTCTTTAATTGTGTTGATACTTCTTTTATAATTGTTGATTTTCCAGATCCGTCAATTCCTTCAAAAGTAAAAAATCGTTTCATCCTATGCCTCATTGTTTTTCTTTTGGTTTGTTCTCTTTCTTTTTATCCATTTTCCATCTGTATCGATAATAATTTGATGGATGATTAGTTTTTTTACAAATTTCATCGATTTCTTCACTGGGACATAATCCATAGGTTTTTAATTTTTCACAACCGGGTGGTTTATAGGATGTTGAACTAAGTTCTCCAGTGATATGTTCAATTTGATAGCGGGATTTTTCTTCATCGAAATCTGGTGCAGTATTGAATAAATCTATGATGTCCTGTAAAGTTAATTTTAGTGAATTGAGAAATGAAACTAACGCAAATCGCCCCATATGTGGAACATTCTCGCCTGCTTGAACATCAGAAAGTAATCGTTTAATACAAGGTGGCAGTTTTTCTATGTCGAGTTTTCCCACTGGAATGGTTTCATTATTTTTTTGTATTATTGCAACTTTATTTTTAAATCGGTGGATATCCTCAAGAAATATTTTTTTGGTGAATTCATGACAAGGTTTACCTGTAAGCTCTTCATTGATTCGATGACGCAATGCCTCCTGACTTAATCGACTGAGATCTTTATGAGTAATATTAATGAATCCTTGTTGAATTTCTCTGTTGATTAACTTCCACGTTTTGTATCTCGTTGGTGCAAAAGTCAAATAATCCGTAAAATAAATTGTGAGCACATCAGTTTCTTCATGATAGTTAATATTCAAATCGAATTCTTTTGCAATCTCAACGAGATTTTGTGTATTTTCTTTTATTAAATTTTTATAAAAACGTACTGCTTCTCCTAGGGCATACCGTCTGGTAAAAAAAGGATCATTAACACAACAAGTTATCATTCTTGCTAAAGGATATGAAAACAATTCCATAATACAATCTGATTCTGTTGATAGTCTTCTCATTCCAATATCTTTTTGATCAAATGCTTGGTTGAGTCGTTCAATCGCTATTGAGCGAGCTCTTTCATAGAGGGGATCTTTTATCAGCTCTGTCACTGCCATTCCTTGTTTTTTTACATAGTTTTTTGAATCGAATAGATACGGGTATCGTGCGAGATATTGAAGTGGTTTCATAACTCCCCTTATTTTTCAGTTATAGGTTTTACCGATTAAGAAGGTTTTGTTTTTCGAATTATTTGATACTTTGTCATATAGGAATTTTGTCTAACCAAATATAAATACTGTGATTGATAAACACTAGCATGAAATGATAATATGGTGAGGAAGGTAAACATAGATGAAACCGAAAATAAATGAAAAAACAAACCCAAAACCAAGTGAATTCTCAGAGGATTGCGAGTATATCAGTGTTTCCTGGGAGGCATCTTTAGGGAAGGAAGTGCAATCTTTTTGGGAATCAATTGACGAAGAGTTTGAAGAATAAATACTATAATATGTTGTAACATTTGCCAGTCATTTCCTTTTTCAGGAATTTATATTCATATTTTAATAGCTAATTTTGAAAGGTAATATCATTATTTTATAAGTTAAAAGAGCCGTGTTAAAGCACAATATATTTTTGTACTACTTATTATATTCAAGCAAGGAAAACCAGTACGGGCCCGTAGCTTAGTCTGGTGGAGCGTCTGGCTCATAACCAGATGGTCGTCGGTTCAAATCCGGCTGGGCCCATTAATTATATCACTTTTATACCATACTTTTATGTAAAACATGTTGATGCAGGCTTATGCATCAAAGAACTATCGGTATATTTCATGATGATTCATTAGCTAATGAACTTGGTAAAAAGGCCACTGAAAGTGATATCGTTCTTTTTCATCGAAAAACTGATCATGAAATTTTTACCTTTGTTTACCCTGTTGAAGATAAAATCATTCCAAAAAGCCAAATAATGAGTATGATCGATTTTGCAATTATTTCAGCTGAACAAATCACTCCAAATCTTGGAGAAACCATCCTCCTACTTGATGCCATCGGTCTAAAGAAAGGGATTGTCCTTATTCCACCTTATGTTGAAACATCACAAATAAAAAAAATGATTCAGGATACAAGCCTAGCATCTTTTTCTTTCATAGATCGAGATGTGCATAAGATCATGGAAGTTCTACAAAATCAAAATACTATAGTTAATGATGCATCTTCTGTAGCAGTTACTATTGATCATTCCTTTCACGTTAAGGGTATTGGTGAGGTTATTCTTGGTTTTGTTAATCACGGGACTGTGAAAAAACATGATACGCTCATGCTTTACCCATCAAAAAAAGAAATAATTGTCCGATCGATTCAAATGCAAGATACGGATGTGGATAGTGCTCCAGCGGGATCTCGAGTTGGACTGGCATTAAAAGGCGTTGAAATAAACGATTTATCCCGCGGATACATTTTAAGTGATTCTGAAGAGGTCAATATCACTTCAGCTTGCACATTATCCTTAAAAAAGAATCCATTTTATCCAAATATCAAACAAGGTAAATTTCATGCAACCATTGGATTACAAACGGTACCAATTACAATATCTGAGGTTAATGATTCGACAATTTCCATTGAAACAGAAAAACCTATCGCATATTTATCTCAACAAAAGTTCCTGTTTTTAGATTTAAATGCTGAGAAGCTTCACCTCATGGGAAGTGGATCAAATATCAAAAAATAATCATGGAATAATCTCAGTTGTATTGTTAAATGATGGATACTTAATTTTTTCTTTTATTGGTTCACAAATGGGCATATTTTTTTCTAATTCCCATATGAGAAACTTCGTTATATCGCACAGTGCATCAAATCCTTGTTTTCCCCATAATCGTTCTTTATTTGTAAACATGCATCGACCACCACATATTCTATAAACCTCACAACTTGGACAGGGTTCTGAAATTTGAATGGGATGATATCCTTGTGATAAGGATCCAAGATCATTCCATTTGAAATCTGGAGCAATCGGACAGGCAAGTATGTTTCCATTAGTGGTAATAGAAATAGATTCAGTACCTGCTTGACAGGGAAGTCCATTGTATTCTGTAAACAATAATCGTGTCATAATCCCTAAAAAAGGAATGATTCCAAAGATATGATTATCTTTGATTCCTTGAATCCAATCATTAATTAATCTTGTTAATCCAGCTTTGTAACTGTGTTCAATCCACGATGAAAATTCAGATACACCCCATAATACACTCCAAATAGCATCAAGTTGCCAATGGACATAAGGAAAAAATTGTAATAGATGAGTTACATCTTTGTAAATATCTGTGTTTTTTGATACCGCCATGCGAGCGATAAGTTCTCCATTAAAGGAAGAATCTACTATTAAATCACGTGCAGCTAACACTTGATCATAACATCCATTTCCTCGATATAAATCAGTTATTTCTTTTCGTCCATCGATTGAAAGTAAGATTGTGTCAAACTGTGAAAGTTCATCTTCAATTTCAGAGATAAAATATCCATTAGTGTTAATAACAAAATGTTTAGCAGGGAGTAGGGTTAAAAAATGTTTTATCACCTTTGGCCGAAGTAATGGTTCACCCCCATAAAAGGCAACAACAGCTTGGGGATCTTTTTGTATTATTTTTTTTAAAAGTTCATCATCATAGGAGATATCCGTTGGCATTCCATGAAGGTTTCCACCGCAATAGGAACATTTAAGATTACATAACGGCGTGGTCATAATGATATATAACATAAAATCAGCACAGAGTAGCTGAATCAACAGATTAAAAATAAGGTTTTCTAATAAAAAAAAATGAGAAAAAGCAATGCGTTATGCTCTTACTCTTCTTTTGGCTCGGTATTAAATACTTTGTCAATTCGACCTTTTAAATCTTTGATATCAAAAGGTTTCTCTACATAATCTTCCCCGAGAAATCCTCCTGCATTTTTAGCCACTCGATCAGTTCTTGCAGTTAAAAAGACAACGGGTATTTTTTTCCAATCCTCGTTTTCTTTGATTTTATCAAAGGTTTTCCAACCGCTCATTCCAGGCATCATGATATCTAATAATATCAAATCTGGATGTTCTGTTTGGAGAAATTCTAAGCATTTCTCTCCACTTTCAACACCAATGATGCGAAATTCATCCGAAACGGTTTCAAGACCACTTTTTACAGAGAAGATAACATCAGGGTTATCATCGACAACCATAATTTTCTTAACCATCATTCCACCTATGTAAGCAAACAATTTATGTTTTGTTTCAATTACCGTAATATACTGACCGCTTAATATGATTTTCTCCAAAAAGAAGGAAAAAAATGAAGAAGAAAAGAAAGGACTTTTAAAGAAGATTTAGTTTAAAGCAGGTGAGGCTATGAACATACAACTTGCTGCACTTGATATTTATACGATTGTTTACGAATTACAAGATCTCGTAGGAAGTTATATTGATAAGATCTATCAGCTCAGTCCAGATGAAATACTCATTCGAATTAATAATAGAAAAACCAAACAAAAAGAGATACTCTATGCTCATAGTAATGGTCTTTTTTTTCGTACACAACAATCTTTTGAAACACCAATGAAACCCACCACGTTTGCAATGACCTTACGTAAATACATCAATAATGGACGAATAACAGAGATAACACAACATGATTTTGATAGAATCATTAAAATCTCCATTCAGAAAAAAGAGAGTTTTACACTTCTCTTCGAACTCATTCCCAATGGAAACATGATGCTGTTAAATCAAGATCAAAAAATCATCATGCCGTTAAAACATCAACATTGGTCTCAAAGAAGCATTCGTTCAAATATCTTGTATCAACCTCCAACGAGTCAAATAAATCCATTTAGCATTACTAAGGAGGAAGTAACCAATCTATTAAAAAACAGTGATGCTGATCTCGTAAGATCACTTGCAGTAAAATTGAGTTTAGGTGGGAAATACGCTGAGGAAATCTGCACTCAAATTGATATTCCAAAAACAACCGTTGCATCAGAGCTAAGTGATGAGCAATGTGATCAAATATATACTCAATTGAAACGATTCCTCACTCATTTTGAACAGCACCAATTTTCACCAGTTATCATTGATTTAGAAACAAAAAAAGAAGTGACACCATTCCCCTTTACTATTCATAAAGATAAACAGATTGAATCAGTTTCCTCATTTTCAGATGGTATTCAACGATTATACACTCCACCTAAAACTGAAGAAGAACCTTCCACAGTTAATAAAAAGAAAGATAAATTAATTCGTCAGAAGAAACAACAGGAGAAAGCAATTAGCGGATTTGATATTACTATTCAACAGAAAAAACATCAGGGAGACATTATCTATTTACATTATACCAGTATTGAAGAATTAATTACTCAAATCCAGGAGAACAGAAAACTTTTAACAAAAAACGAGCTAAAAAAAGTATTAAATGAAAAAGAACTCATCAGAGAATTTTCTCCGGATTCACCGTTATTAACCTTACAGTTAACCGATGAACAAAATAAAGCAATTGAGATTCAAATCGATTATCGGAAAAGTGTCACTGAAAATGCGGAACGATTATACGATCAAAGTAAAAAACTGATGCAAAAAAAACAGGGGGCAATTGCTGCCTTGGAGCAAACAAAAAGGCAAATCGAAAAATTCAATCAGCAAGAAGAAAAACAATTACAACATCAGATCAAGCAACATCAACAAAAACAAGAGTCTCAAAAACAATTTTGGTTTGAACAATATCGATGGTGTATCGCAAGTAATGGAAATATAATCCTAGGAGGTAAAGACGCGAAATCAAATGATCAACTTATCAAAAAACATTTAGAAAATGGTGATCGATATGCCCATGCCGATATTCACGGAGCAGCAAGCTGTATTATAAAAAGTAAAGATGTGGATAATAACGACATCTCCATTCCTGAAGATGCACTAGAAGAAGTATGCATCTTTTCAGCTTGTTATTCTCGATCTTGGAAACAATACGTTGAATCCCAATCATATTGGGTACTACCCGAGCAAGTAAGTAAAACAGCTCAGAGTGGCGAGTTTGTTCCTAAAGGGGCATTTATTATTAGAGGGAAACGAAATTATTGTACCTGTAAAATGCAATTGGGAATAGGAAGAATTAAAATCCAAGACACCTCAAAAATCATGGGCGGCCCTGCTTCAGCAATAAAAAAATGGTGCGAGAGTTATGTTATTATTGAACCGGGCACCAAGAAATCTTCAACAATTGCAAAAGAAATCGCTGAATATCTTCACTCCAATCCAACAAGTGTTCAACAAGTCCTCCCCCCAGGGGAATCAAGAATTATTTCCACAACACTAAAAGAATAAAAGGAGAATACAGAAAAATTCATGAAAATAATTCACCAAGACCTAGACCATAATACTATCAAACTCATTCCTGAAACCTTAGATGATATCTGGCATTTATCCAACATCATCCAAGAACAAGATTTGGTACGAGCGCTTACTTTTAGAACTGATGAGCAAGCAACAGATAAAGCACGGACGAAAAAAGCATCGAAAAAAAAGATGAAACTAGGGATTCGTGTGGAACAAGTTAAATTTCATGAGTTTTCAGATAGACTTCGTATCCATGGAGTCATTGAAGAAGGTCCCCAGGATCTTGGTTCCTATCATACCTTTAATGTTACCGCTGAAAATAATGATAAAATCACTATTGTCAAACAACAATGGAAACCGCATGAGCTTAAGCGTCTTGAGGAAGCAGTCAAACAAACCAGTCACACTGTAGTGTTATTTGTTTCCCTTGATACAGATGAAGCAACTATTGCAGTGTTACGACAAAGTGGCGTACAATGGATCGCTGATATTCAATCTCACCAATCAGGCAAACAATATGAGTCTGATAACACCGAAAAACAATATTTCGGAGAAATCTTTACCATTATCAAAGAAAAAATGTCTGATCAAACAACCCTAGTCATTGTTGGACCTGGGTTTACAACGAATCATCTCTTAAAATACATCAAAGAGACCTCATATATAACCGATGAGCATATTCTTGTGTATCCAACTGGAAATGCAGGGATGAATGGTGTTAATGAAGCCATTAAATCTGGTGTGGTTGAACACATTGCTAAAGAGAATCGAGTTGTCATTGAAACCAAAATCGTTGATGAGGTGTTTTCTAAAATTAGACAAAACGGTCTGGTTGCATATGGATTTGATGCTGTTAAAAAAGCAGTTGAATCAAGTGCTGTGGAGTTATTGGTGATTTCAGATAGTGTTGTACGATCTCATGAAGGTGATCAGTTGCTCCAACAGGCAGAATTATTCCAAAGTGATTTCATTATTATTAATTCCATGCATGATGCAGGCAAAAAATTAGATGGTTTAGGCGGAATCGCTGCGCTCCTTCGATTTAATATATAAAAAAATTGTGAAAGGGAATAGAATATTTTTGAATGAATTACTTTTTTTAAATCATTCCTCTACCGTAACCAAGGTTAACGTAGAATTCACCTAGATAATGATTGGTCACCTTAACACCATCATCTCCATCGCCACCGGATGATTTCATATCATCGTCATCAACTTCGGTTAAATCATACATATAATAGGTATATTTTGCTGAGATATCAACTATGTTGCCTTTGTCTTTCCTGAATAACAGTCTCCACCGAGGTTCTCCAGGTTCAATTGTAAGTGTAACCTCAAAATCAGCTTCATTCATATCCTTGTATTCGTTATTAAGCTTTGATACCGCATCACTCGTACTTGACGCATTTATTCTTCCATCGCGCGGCATAGAATTTATGTTAAATGAAAATGAATGATTACCCTCCATGACAGATGTATCATCTAGTGGTTTGCCATCTTGTATAACTTCGATTGTTAAGGTATCTTGACCTTTTGTTCGCAATTTTCCAAATGTTTTATCATCTATCCAATCAATCATGACGGTTAACTGAGTGAGTACAGCACCATCGGGTATACCCGTAATAGTAAAGGTTTCTTCAAATGGTGAATCTTTTTCAACCATGGGACTTTG
>Ga0272442_10005805_pt1 | contig 16392 bp, 12 predicted proteins | sample SSMForm2O_FD_200262 | JGI IMG/M metagenome (GOLD analysis project Ga0272442, IMG submission 200262) | Marine sediment archaeal communities from Little Sippewissett salt marsh, Falmouth, MA, United States - SSM-Form-2O | ecosystem: Environmental > Aquatic > Marine > Wetlands > Sediment ...
AGAATAATATCCTTGATGCAACTATTACTCATTTAACCTTAGGAATTGATCCTCAGAAAAGCATATTTTTTGTCCAATCAGATATTAAAGAACATACTGAATTAGCCTGGCTTTTAAGCACTGTTTGTCCGGTTGGCGATCTTCAAAGAATGACCCAATTTAAAGAAAAATCAAAGCTGTTTAAACAAAACATTAATACTGGTCTACTCACCTATCCTGTTCTTCAAGCAGCTGATATTTTATTGTATAAAGGAGAAGCTGTGCCAGTAGGAAAAGACCAGGTTCAACATATTGAATTAACTAGAACCATTACTAGAAAGTTTAACCAGAGATTTGGCAAAACTTTTCCTGAACCAAAAGCTCTTTTATCTAAATCAGGAGCTAAAATAATGGCTTTGGATAATCCTAAGAAAAAAATGTCTAAATCTTTAGGAGCTCAGGGCTGCATATTTATCTTTGATGATCCTAAGGATATTACTAAAAAAATAATGTCAGCTGTTACTGACACTGGAAAAGCAGTAAAATACAATATTAAAAGCAAACCAGGCATATCTAATCTATTAACTATTTACAGTTTATTTAGTAATGAACCTGTAAAAGATTTAGAAAAGAAATTTAAAGGAAAAAACTATTCCTATTTTAAGAAATCTTTAGCTGATCTATTAATAAGTTCTTTAGAGCCATTTAGAAAAAAAAGAAAAGAATTTCTTTCTAGAAAAGTGTATATAGAGGAAGCTTTAAAGTTAGGAGCTAGAAGAGCCCAATCTATTGCTGAAAGAAATATTGCGGAAACTAGAAAAAAAATGGGTTTAGAATAAAGATTTTAATTCTTTAGTTTTCTCTTTAAGCAGTTTTTTATCATCAGCCTCTATTGTTAATCTTAATAAAGGCTCTGTATTTGAGGGCCTAAGATTAAACCACCAATCTTTGTATTCTACTGTTACCCCATCTAAATAATCCTGCTTAGCATCTGAATATTTTTTCTTAATCATTTCCATTGCCTTGTCTTTATCTCTAACCTTAAAATTAAGTTCGGCTCCTTTGACATAAGGAGATAATTCTTTTACTAATTCCGATAATTTACTATCGGAAATTATTTGTAATAAGACTAAAAAAGCAACAAAGCCAGAATCAGCCCCAAAACTATCTCTAAAACAATAATGGCCTGATAATTCTCCGCCCATAACTGCCTTATTTTTAACTAACAGCTCCATTAAATTAACAGCTCCTACTGGACTTTTTATTGGTTTTCCTCCCCAATCTTTAATAAACTCTGGCACTGCTTTAGAACAAATCAAGTTATATATAACAGATTCTTTTTTCTTTAAAAAATGTTTAGCTAATAACAAAAGAGTAATATCTGGTCTGATAAAATTACCTTTTTCATCTACTAAATAAATCCTATCAGCATCACCGTCAAAAAGAAACCCAAAGTTAGCTTTTCTTTTTTTAACCTCCTCTCTTATTTCATTTAAAGCTCCTTTTTCAAAAACATTAGAAGGTCTAGCTGGAAAACTGCCATCTAGTTTAAAATTTAAAGGAATTATCTTAATTGGCACTCTAATCAAAGGAATAATCTTTCCAGCCATGCCATTGCCAGCGTCAACAATAATTTTTACTGGCTTTATATCCTGTTTAATAAAAGAAGAAAGATGTTTAATATAATCTTTCCAAATATTTAATTTATTTAATTTACCATTATTCTTTTTTACAAACTTTTTATCAATTATATCAAGTAAATCCTTTCCTCTGACAAACTTAACTGTTTTATTCTTCTTTTTGATCATCTTAAAGCCATTGTATTGTTTAGGATTATGAGAAGCAGTAACCATTATGCCAGCATCACATTTATAATTAATAACACTAAAATAAATACATTCAGTAGCTACTAAGCCAATATCGTAAACATCGACTCCTTGAGATCTAATACCTTTTATTAAAGAGTCAAAAAGAGCCTTAGAAGAAATGCGCATATCTCTTCCCACAACAACTTTTTTAGCTTTAACATAATTAACAAAAGCTTGGCCTATTCTAAAAGCGGTTTTTTCATCTAGCTCTTCAGGATAAATCCCTCTGATATCGTAGGATTTAAATATATTCTTATTCATATAGATCATTATATCATAGTTGACTAATTAGCTTCAACTTGCTAATATACAAACAATGAAAGATTACGAATTAACCTATCTAATAAGCCCTGATGTTGCTGAAGAAGAAATCAAAAGCTTGCTGGAAAAAATAAGCGATTTTATTAAATCCCAGCAAGGAATAATAAAAAGGGCTTCAGAGGCCTCTAAAAAAAGCTTAGGCTATCAAATAAAAGACACTTCAGAAGCTTTTATGGTCTCTATAGATTTTTCCTTAAATCCAGATAAACTCAAGCAATTAGAAAATGCCTTAAAAGAGGAAAAGAAAATCCTAAGACATATTATTGTAATAAAAGAAAAAATTAAAGAAATTGCCCAAACTATTAAACCTTTAGAGAATAAAAAAGAGAGAAAAGCCGACTTAGGAGATATAGATGAAAAAATAGAAGAAATATTAAAATAATACTATGAATTTAAATAAAGTAGTCCTTATTGGACGAGTCACTCGAGATCCAGAAGTTAAAACTATTCCTTCAGGCCAAATGGTTTGCTCTTTTGGCTTAGCCACTAATAGAGTTTGGAGCAATCAAGGAGAGAAGCAAGAAAAAACAGAGTTCCATAATATTGTTTTATGGAGAAGATTGGCTGAAATAGCTTCACAATATATAACTAAGGGGAGTTTAATAATGGTAGAAGGAAGAATCCAAACCAGATCATGGGATGATTCTTCTGGAAATAAAAGATACAGAACAGAAATTATAGGAGAAAATATTCAATTAGGGCCAAGAAGCGCTAATCAACCAACTCTGAATAATAAAGAAATTCCAGTGGTTGAAGATAAACCAGATAAAGAAATTAAAGTAGAAGATATACCTTTTTAAACTTATGGAATGTTATTTTTGCCAAAGAAATATAAATGAAATAGATTTTAAAAACACTGAGCTTTTATATAAGTTCATTTCTGGCTTAGGAAAAATTAAAGCCAGAAAAAGAACTGGTGTTTGTTCTAAACATCAAAGAAAATTAAGCAAAGCAATAAAAAGAGCCCGACATATGGGACTCTTATCAGCTACTGGAAAATAAATTAAGCTTGTTCTACAACGGCTTTTTTTATTTCTTTAAGAATCTTAGGGTTTTCTTTCAGATAAGCCTTGGCTCCTTCTATGCCTTGGCCTAATTTATTTTCTCCGTACTGATACCAAGAACCTGATTTCTTAATAATGTTGTTTTTTAAACCAATATTTAACAATTCAGCTGTTGCAGATATTCCTTCATTATAGTAAATGTCAAACTCAGCTACTTTAAATGGCGGAGCTACTTTGTTCTTAACTATCTTAGCTTTTACTCTATTGCCAATAATATTATCTCCTTGTTTTATTTGGCCTGTTCTTCTTAAATTAATTCTAACAGAAGAATAAAATTTTAAAGCTAGCCCTCCTGAAGTCGTTTCGGGATTTCCGAAAACTATTCCTATCTTCATTCTGGTTTGATTGAGAAATATAACAACTGTTTTTGTTTTAGCCACTACCGAAGCTAATTTTCTTAAAGCTGAAGACATTAATCTAGCTTGTAGGCCTATTTGCATGTCCCCTATTTCTCCAGCTATTTCTGCTTTAGGAGCCAAAGCAGCCACAGAATCAATAACTATTACATCTACTTGTTCTGATCTAATCAAGCTTTCTACTATTTGTAGAGCTTGTTCTCCTGAATCAGGCTGAGATATTAATAGATCATTCGTATTAACTCCTATTCTTTTAGCATAATCAGGATCTAAGGCATGTTCTGCATCAACATAGGCAGCTGTTCCTCCTTTTTTTTGGGCTTCAGCGCAAATATGAAGAGCAACTGTTGTTTTCCCAGTAGATTCAGAACCAAATATTTCAATAACTCTTCCTCTGGGAACTCCACCAATGCCTAAAACAGAATCTAAAGAAATAGATCCTGTAGGAATAGCCCCAACATTTACCTTAGCAGTATCTCTTAAATTCATTATAGCGCCTTCGCCAAAGCGCTGCTTTATTTCTTCTATTGCTTCGTTAAGATCTTTTTTTTCTTTTGCCATATTATTTTATATCTTTTAAGATTTTCACTATAACTTCTTTTAATTCTGGTAAATCTTCTTTTGCAGTATTCCATACTCTCTCTAAGCTTACTCCAAAATACTCATGAATAAGAACATCTTTCATTCCTGAAATTTGTTTCCAAGGAATATCAGGATAATCTTTTTTAAAATCATCTGGAATATTTTTTACTGCCTCGCCTATTATTTCCAACCTTCTTATGATCGCGTCTTTCATTTGAAGATTATCATCCTTATCCAAAAAATCTTCTTTATTTACTCCTTTTGCATAATCTTCAATTAATTCAATACTTTCTAAAATATCTTGGATAAAAACTTTTATATCTTTCTTCATAATACTAAGGATTGCTCTTTTAAAATAGCTTTTCTTAAAAGAGGTTTTATGGTTGGATATTCTACAACGTCTACTTTTCTTTTCAGAATATCTTCTAGATCAAGTTTCAGAGCTACTAAATCAAGTAAAGTTTTATCATTATTTTTAAATTCTATTAAAATATCAACATCACTTTTTTTATCCTGTTCTTTTTTAGCAAAAGAGCCAAAAATACCTGCTTTTTTAACAGCATGTTTTTTTAATATTGGGTTTATTTTTTTCTTTATATCTTCGAGATCTTTTACCATAATAATTTAATTTAACATTTTAAAGATTAAAGTCAAATCTTTTCCCATTCTTCTTGTTCTCCAAAAACCTCTCTTGGTTTAGCTCCTTCAGCTGGACCAACTATGCCTTTCTCTTCTAACATGTCTATTAATCTGGCAGCTCTGGCATAACCAACCCTTAACCTTCTTTGCAATAAAGAAGCTGAAGCTTTATTTGACTCAATAACAACATTCTTAGCATCTTCAAACAAAGGATCGTCTTCTCCCAAATAAGTGCCGGAAACAGCGCCTGGCTCTTCAGTTGTTTTCTCCATTTCTCCAATCAAATCTTGATCCATATTAAGGGCTATTTCTTCTTTATCTATTATATGCTTAACTACTTTTCTAACTTCTTTTTCAGAAACATAGGGAGCTTGGATTCTCTTTGGTTTAGGATTGTAAGCAGAAAGAAAAAGAGAATCTCCTCTGCCTAAAAGCTTTTCTGCTCCAGCAGTGTCTAAAACTGTCCTAGAATCAACTTGAGAAGCTACTTGAAAAGTAATTCTAGAAGTAATATTAGCTTTAATCAAACCAGTTATAACTTCTACTGAAGGCCTTTGGGTAGCCACTATTAAATGGATGCCAACTGCTCTAGCCATTTGAGCCAATCTAACAATACCAGCTTCTATTTCTCTGCCTTTGGCAGCCATTAGATCAGCTAACTCGTCAATAACAACTACTATAAATGGCAACGGCTCTGTTCCATTAGACAAGGCTTTTTCATTAAAAGAACCAATATCTCTGGCTTTGGCATTGGCTAAAACATCAAACCTTCTTTCCATTTCTGAAGTTAGCCATCTTAAAGCTCCTATTGTTTGATCTGCATTATATATAACTGGACATAAAAGATGAGGCAACTTACTATAAATTGGGAACTCTACTCTTTTAGGATCTACTAAAATTAATCTCAAACTTTCTGGTCCAGCACTCTTAACAGAAGTACTTGGCTGATATAATAAGCTCATAATTAAACCGTTCAGAGATACGGTCTTCCCAGTGCCAGTTGCCCCAGCCACCAACAAGTGAGGCATTTTGGTTAAATCAGCATAAATGGGTGTGCCAGAAACATCTCTTCCCAAAGATAGCATTAAATTACCACTAGCTTTTTGAAAAGCGTCATTTTCAATCAAATTTCTCAATCGCACTTCAGCTCTTCCTTTATTAGGTATTTCTACTCCTACTAAAGATCTGCCTGGAATAGGAGCTTCTATTCTAATAGGATGAGCTGCTAAAGCCAAAGCTAAATCATTAGAAAGCCCGGTTATTTTAGATAATTTTACTCCTTCAGCTGGTTTAAAAGCATACTGGGTAACTGTTGGCCCGATATTAACTTCAGACATAGCTATGTCTATATTAAAGTTCTGCAAGGTCTTTTTAATAATAGCTGAATTAAGATTAGTATCTCCGCTAGTGGGAGCTCCTTTTTCAGCATCTAAAAGAGTTAAAGGAGGTGGCATATAGGCAAAAATCTTTCCTTTCCTTTCCGGCTTTATAATATTAGCTTCTATCTCTCTAACTTTTTCATGGCCTTCTTCTGGAACAATGCTTTTTACTTTAAACTTAGGAGCAAATATCTTTCTAATAATAGAGGTTTTAACTGGTTCTTCTGGCTTTTCTTCTTGCTTTTCTTTATGAGGTCTGCGCAAGAAATAAAAGAATATAATTGCCCCAATAATTACCAGAGCAGAGAATATAATCAGAGTAGCCCAAAAGCCGAAATATCTTAAAAAGGGCCAAGAAAAGACATAGCCAATCCAACCGCCTCTTTTTAATTCTGGCTTAATAGATCCTAAAATACCGGTTATGCCAGAAAGAAGAATAAAACTAGCCAGAATAACTGGCCAAAAAACCTTTTTACTTCTATTTAAAAATTCTTGGTTAGCCTTAGAATTAAGAAAAACTAAACCTCCTAATAAAAAAACCAATGGAAGAACAAATACCGTGCTTCCCCCTAAAAAATTAGCTCCCTTCATAAAATATTCTCCAGCTTTGCCAGCTTTTTGGAAAAAACTCAAGACGATCAAAATAGAAGCTAAAATCATTAAAACCCCTAAAATAGCATGTTTTATTTCCAAAGGAAGCGAAATAATCTTTTCTTTCTTCTTCTTTTTTTTCCTACTCATACTTTAATTATATAACTCATTGTATCAAAAAACAAGGTTTTAACCTTGCTTTTTTTCTTATTTATTAACCAAGCTATGACGCTTTAACCCTTCAGCATAAAACTGTTTAATTTGACTTTCTGTTAAAGATTTTTCATATATGCGTATATCATCTATATAACCTCTAAATTGGTAAGAACTTCCGTCGCTTGATGCTCCAAATCTTGTAGGAGTTGTTAAATTGCTGTAAGAAGTTAAATTATATTGTTTAATATAATTACCATCTACATAGACTTTAACAACTGAACCATCCCAGCTAGCCGCTAAATGATACCAAGTATCTAAAACTGCTTTAATATTAGTTTTTCCTGCTGCCCAACCCACTCCAGCTCTAGCTCCAATAGTAGCAGTTAAATAATCATCTATATCAGCTCCTAACCAATACTCGCTATTACCTATACTAGTGTCAGAACTACTATGGAGAACACATTCATAAGTGGAGCCATTGCCTGTTTTTTTAAACCAGGCAGATATGGTTAAAGAGGCGGGATTGTCAACTAAATTATTATCCACTTTTACATAATCGTTTGATCCGTCAAACTCTAAAGCACAGCCCATTCCGCTCGCAGTGTTTTCTTTGTTTGAAGAAGCGCATCTCCACACAGGATTATTATATGAAGTTCCATTATTGTCCCCTCCAGACAAATCATTAATTAAAGTGCCGGCTCCTTCGTTAAAATCCCAAACTCCTAAAGCATAAGCCCCTAAACCATGGTATATATTAGCATCGAACTGAAGCCCGCCGGTTTTTTTTGCTTTTTCTTTAGCTATATTTAAAGAAACTAAAACAATGGTCGCTAAAAGACCTATTATGGTAATAACAACTAATATTTCTACCAAAGTAAATCCTTTTCTCATTATATTATTATATAATCTATACGATTTATTTAATAAACTTAATAATTTGCTTTTTGAATTTCTTTAAATCTTCTAATTGATATTTAAAAATCTTATAAATTATTTTTCTATCTATTTTTCCATACTCGTGAACTAGAATATTTCTCAAACCTATCATTTTTGTAATCTTCTGGGCTAAGTTCCCAGTAATTATTTTATTATATAGCTCTTTGTATCAAAAAACAATTCTTATTCTCTTATTTTTTAATTACTTTTCTGCTAAATTATGTCTCCCTAAACCTTGTACATATATTTGTTGTGTTTGAGATTGGCTTAAAGATTCTTCATATATATTTACCTCATCTATTTGCGCACCGCTACAAGTCCAAGAAGAAGAACCCGCTCTCATAGATCCAATACTTATTCCATAATCATTTACAGACCAATAGTCAAAATCGCCTGGAGGATCATAAGAATATTTCTCATTTCCGTCTAGATATATCTTTGTAGCACCGTCAGCTGTTCTAGATATTGCAATGCAATACCATTTACCCGCCTCTAAGCCATAAATTCCCGGCCAAGGATAATAACTTTTTATAGCTCCGCTAGTATTTACATAATGAGAATACCATCTAAAATATCCGTCAGGATCACTAGAATTTCTGTAAAGCATCCATCCTGTAGTAAGTTCTCTTTTCCCTAAAACAGCAAGAGCAGACCAGTTATCAGTAGTTTTTTTAAACCAAAGAGAAAAAGACATAGCATTAGGAATACTTGTCAAATTATTAATATATATTTTACCAGAATTAAATTCTATTGCTTTATCATTAATACCGTCTTCTGTCCAAGAATAAGTACCTTGTAAAGATCCGTTATTTCCTAATCCAGAATTATCATCAACATTTTCATTTAAATTATATACTCCTACTGCATATGCGCCTAAGGCATGATGAATATTAGCGGTAAATTGGAGACCAGCAGCTATTCTAGCCTTATCTTTAGTTAAATTTAAAGAAACCAAAACAATGGCCGCTAAAAGACCTATTATGGCAATAACAACTAATATTTCTACCAAAGTAAATCCTTTTCTCATTATATTATTATATAATAAAACACAGGATGTTTAAACCCTGTGTTATGGAAAGTCTATTTTTTAAATCCTGTTCCTGCTGGTATTAATTTCCCTATTATCACGTTTTCTTTTAAGCCTCTTAATTTGTCTTCTTTGCCTTCCATAGCTGCCCTTATTAAAACCCTAGATGTTTCCTGAAAAGAAGCAGATGACAAGAAAGAATCTGTAGTTAAAGAAACCCTGGAAATACCAAGCAGAACAGCTACGGCTTTAGCTGGAGCTTTCTTTTCTTTTTTAAGTCTTTCGTTCTCCTCTAAGAATCTGGCTTTTTCAACTATTTCTCCAATAGTGAACAAACTATTGCCAACTTCTTTAATTCTTACTCTAGAAAACATCTGTTTAATTATTACTTCAACATGCTTATCATGAATAATAGCTCCTTGAGAAACATATATTTTTTGAATCTCGTCTAAAATATATCTTTGAACATCATCTTTGCCCTTAGCTTTAAATAGTTCTTTCAGATCCAAGCTACCTTCGCAAAGCTGATCTCCTTTTTTAATCTCATCTCCTTTTTCTATAAAAATAGCCGTTTTAGCTGGCAGTTTATATTCCACTGGTTCTTTTTTATCCTTAGCTTTAATCTTTATTACTCTATTAGGAGTAATTTCTAATACTTTTCCATCAACTTTAGAAATCTCTGCCTTACCTCTAGGAACTCTAGCTTCAAATATTTCCTGAACTCTGGGAAGACCCATAGTAATATCTCCGGATCCTCCAGCCACTCCTCCGGTATGAAAAGTTCTCATTGTCAACTGAGTACCCGGCTCACCAATAGCCTGAGCAGCCACGATTCCTACTGCTTCTCCTTTTTTAACTAATTTATTTGATCCAAGGTCCCAACCATAACATTTCTGACAAACTCCTCTGATTGACTTACAAGTAATAGCTGACCTAATTCTAACCTTTTCAATATCGCTATCAGCTATTTTCTTGCCAGCTACCCAATCAATAATATCTCCTTTCTTAACAATTGTTTCTTTGCCTATTTTAATATCATCTAAGGTAACTCTGCCAACTATTTTATAACAAAAGTCCTGACCTAAATTATCAGCATCTTTTTTAAACACTTCAAAACCTTCTTTATCTTTACAATCGGCGTCATGAACGATTATTTCATGGGCTACATCAACTAAACGTCTGGTTAAATATCCGGCAGTAGAAGTTCTTAAAGCGGTGTCGGCGGTTCCTTTCCTAGCTCCATGAGTAGACATAAAGTATTCCAAAACATCAAAACCTTCTTTAAAAGAACTCTTAACAGGCATTTCCATAATCTGACCAGCTGGGTTAATAACTAATCCTTTCATTCCAGCCATTTGTACTGGCTGGCTCCATGATCCCCTAGCCCCTGAATCAACCATTGAAAAGATAGAGCCCATTTCTGGCAAAGTTTTAGGAACTAGCTTTTCCAGTTCTGACTTAGTCTTAGTCCAAACCTCAATTACTTTACTAGTTTTTTCCTCTCTAGAAAGAAATCCTTTCTTAAAGTGGCTTTCAACAACATCAACCTCTTTTTCAGAAGCTTCTATAATTTTACCCTTTTCTACCGGAACAACTAAATCATCCATTCCCCAGGTAACTCCAGAGACAGTAGCTGACTCAAAACCTAAAGCCTTAATTTTATCCAAGCTAGCTTCTATTACTTCTTGCTCATAATTGTCAATAACATTACTAACTATTGCCTCTAATTTCTTAGAAGTCATTTTTTCATTAATAAATTCGTAATCTTCAGGAAAAGCCCTATTCATTAATACTCTGCCAACAGAAGTTTCTATTACTTCTTTATCCATTTTAATTTTAACCTTAGCTCTAACGTCAATCTCTCCTAATTCTTGGGCCATAATAGCTTCTTCTGAATTATAGAATATTTTACCTTCTCCCTTAGCTCCCGGTTTTATCCTGGTAATCCAATAACAGCCTAGAACCATATCCTGAGTAGGAACAACCACCGGCCTGCCAGTAGCAGGTTTTAATAAATTATTTGAAGATAGCATTATTTCTTTAGCTTCTTTTTGGGCTTGTTTTGATAAAGGAACGTGAACAGCCATTTGGTCTCCGTCAAAGTCAGCATTAAAAGCTTTACAAACCATTGGGTGCAATTCAATAGATTCTCCTTCAATCAATACCGGCTGAAAAGCCTGAATACCTAATCTATGCAAAGTAGGAGCTCTGTTTAATAAAACATACTTATCTTTAACAACTTGCTCTAAAATAGCCCAGACATCATCTGTTTCCTGCTCTATTAGCTTAGAAGCTCCCCTGACATTATAGGCCAGCTCCTGTTCTAGGATATTTTTAATAACAAAAGGCTTGAATAATTCTAAAGCCATTTTCTTAGGCAAACCACACTGGTGAAGTTTTAATTGAGGGCCAACCACAATAACTGATCTTCCAGAATAATCAACTCTTTTGCCTAAAAGATTCTGACGAAACCTTCCCTGCTTTCCTTTAAGCATATCAGCTAATGATTTTAATAATCTTCTGCCTCCAGTAGTAGCAGTAGTCAGAATGCCTTTTCTCATTCCATTATCAATTAAAGCATCGACTGCTTCTTGCAGCATCCTCTTCTCGTTTCTGACAATAACCTCTGGAGCAGCAATTTCTAATAGATATTTCAATCTGTTATTTCTATTAATAACTCTTCTGTACAAATCATTTAAGTCTGAAGAAGCATACCTGCCTCCGTCTAATTGGACCATTGGTCTTAAATCAGGAGGCAAAATAGGAATAACAGTTAAAAACATCCATTCTGGTTTAATGCCAGCCTTAAGCATTCCCTGTAAAAACCTTAATCTTCTTAAAAGCTTTCTTTTAGCAATAGCTGTAGCTGTTTCTTGTTTTTTTTCTAAAGCCGCTATTTCTTTCTTAAGATCAACTTTTTCAAATACTTTTCTTAGAGTTTCTGCCCCTGTGCCAGCTTCAAAGATCTCTCCGTATTTCATAGAATAATCATAATACTCTATTTCAGAGAATACGTTTAATAATTTTAAACCATTAATCTCTTCCTTGGCTTTATCAAAAGCATTTTTGAGATTCTCTAAAATTATTTTACCGTCTTTCTGATTTCTGATTTTTTTAGTTATTTCTGATTTTATAGCTTTAGATTTGTTTTTATACTCTTTTTCTAACTGCTCTAAAGCTGATTTCTTAGCTTCTTCGTTGATATTAGTAACAATATAGGCAGCAAAATAAATAACCTTTTCCAACTGTTGCATAGAAATATCCAGAACCATTCCTATTCTTGAAGGAATACCCCTTAAAAACCAGATATGAGAAACTGGACAAGCTAATTTAATATGGCCCATTCTCTCTCTTCTTACAGTAGCTTTAGTAACCTCTACTCCACACCTTTCACAAACTATTCCTTTGTACCTAATTCTTCTATATTTACCACAATAACATTCGTAGTCCCTTTCTGGACCAAATATCTTTTCACAAAAAAGACCATCTTTCTCAGCTTTCTGAGTTCTGTAATTAATTGTTTCTGGCCTAGTAACTTCTCCTCTGCTCCATGATAAAATATCCTCTGGAGAAGCAATCTTTATTCTTATTGATTCTAAATCTTGGACTCTCATGACTTTGGTTTTTCTTTTACTTCAATGCTTAAACCTAATGATTTTAGTTCTGACACTAATAAATTAAATGAAGCTGGAATATTAGGATTCTTAATTTCCTCACCCTTTAAAATAGACTCATAAGTAGCTGCTCTTCCTAGAACATCATCTGATTTAATAGTCAATACTTCCTGCAAGATATTGGCTGAACCATATCCTTCTAAAGCCCAAACCTCCATCTCTCCAAATCTTTGTCCTCCAAACTGAGCTTTCCCACCTAAGGGCTGTTGAGTAATTAAAGAATAAGGACCAATAGAACGCATATGAATCTTATCTTCAACCATATGAATAAGCTTCATCATATACATATAGCCAACTGTAATCTTTTCTGGAAATGGCAAACCTGTTCTTCCGTCATGAAGCACAAACTTGCCATCTTCAGAAAAACCTGCTTTCTTTAACTCTTCTTTAATGTCCTTTTCATGGGCTCCGGCCATGCCCGGGCTTTCAGCATAATAGCCTAATTTATGAGCGGCCATGCCTAAATGGGTCTCTAAAATCTGCCCAATATTCATTCTTGAAGCCACTCCCAAGGGATTCAATATAACATCAACTGGGGTGCCATCCTCTAAATAAGGCATTTCTTCTTCTGGAACAACTCTAGAAATAACTCCTTTGTTCCCATGACGACCAGCTAATTTATCTCCAGCCTGGATCTTTCTCATAGAAGCTATTTCTACCTCTATTCTCTTAATAACGCCTGGCTCTAATCTATGGCCTTGTTCCCTGGAAAACACCTTTACCCCAATCACTCTTCCTTTTTTACCGTGCTCCATTAATAAAGAAGTGTCTTTTACATCTCTAGCTTTTTCACCAAAAATAGCTCTTAATAATCTTTCTTCAGCAGTTACCCCAGCTTCTCCTTTAGGAGAAATCTTGCCAACTAAAATATCATTTGGGCCAACTTCAGCTCCTATTCTGATTATCCCTTCCTCATCTAAATCTTTTAATTTCTCTTCTGAAACATTAGGAATATCGCAAGTAGTAATTTCTGGGCCTAATTTAGTTTCTCTAACATCGCAAACAAGGTTTTCTAAATGAATAGATGAATAATAATTATTCTTAATTAATCTCTCAGATATTATAATAGCATCTTCGAAATTAAGGCCTTGCCAAGAGACAAAAGCCACTAAAACATTCTGGCCTAAAGCTAACCTACCATTAGATATAGCTCCTCCATCAGCTAAAATATCTCCTTTCTTGACCTTTTGCCCCTTTTCAACAACTGGTCTTTGATGAAAACAAGTATACTGGTTTGTTCTAATAAAGGTTTTTAGACTGTAAATATGTTTATCAACTACTATATGATCTCCGTCTATTTCAGTAACTGTTCCGTTTTCTTCAGCAATGATTTCTTGGCCTGAATCCCTAGCCACTCTTTCTTCCATGCCTGAACCAACAAAAGGAACTTCTGGATTTACCAAAGGCACTGATTGTCTCTGCATATTAGAACCCATTAAAGCTCTGTTAGCATCATCATTTTGAAGAAAAGGAATTAAAGATGTGCCCACAGAAATGCATTGTTCTGTAGAAACATCAATATAGTCTATTTTATCTTTGGCAATTATCCCTGGAGAACCTTTCATCCTAGCTTCGACTTTTTTATCAGTAATATTATTTTTAGCATCAATGCCAATTCCACCATGAGCAATATTATATTTTTCTTCCTCAAAAGCATTAAGATATTCTATTTTATTGGTAACTTTACCTTTTTCTACTTTGAAATAAGGAGTTTCAATAAAACCATAGGGATTAACTTTAGAATAACAAGCTAAGTGATTAACTAATCCAATATTAGGGCCTTCTGGTGTTTGGATAGGACAAATCCTTCCATAATGAGAAGGCTGAACGTCTCTAACTTCAAAACCAGCTCTTTCTCTGGTTAAACCGCCTGGACCAGTTGCTGATAATCTTCTTTTATGCTCTAGCTCAGCCAAAGGGTTTTCATTGTCCATAAACTGGCACATTTGAGAAGAAGTAAAAAACTCTTTAATAACAGACATTACTGGACGAGGATTAACTATTTGAGCTGGGGACATATTATGAGGGTCAATAGTAGACATTCTGTCTTTAACTATTCTTTCCATTCTCATTAAACCTACTCTCATTCTATTCTGCATTAATTCAGCAATAGTTCTTACTCTTCTGTTGCCTAAATGGTCTATTTCATCAGGCATAGCCTCAGGATCATTGTTTAATCTAATAATTTCTCTTAATACTTCTATTAAATCAGCTGCTTCTAAGACTCTGTCTTCTGGATTAATCTTTTCTTTTTTCTTAAGATTGGCTAATCTCTGCCACATTCTCCATCTTCCCACTTTAGATAAGTCATATCTCTCAAAATTAAAAAAGGTGTTTTCAATTAATTCTTTAGCTGTATCAGGACTAACTAAATCACCGGGTCTTAATCTCCTATATATTTCTACTAAAGCTGTTGGCTGGTCTATAGCTGAATCTCTTTTTAAGGTTTCTTCGATATAGTCAGTTTCTGAATTATTTACATCTTTAAATAAATCCTTAATCTGTTTATTATCAAAACCGCCTAAGGCTTTTAATAAAGTAGTAGCAGCTACTTTTCTCTTTCTGTCTATTTTTACTCCGATAAAGCCAGACGATTCTGTTTCAAATTCCAGCCAAGCTCCTCTATTAGGAATAATCTTAGCCCCAAACCTATTTTTGCCTCTTACTTTTTGAAGACTAAAAAAAGCGCCCGGCGAACGAATAAGCTGGGCTATAGCCACTCTTTCTATCCCATTTACAACAAAAGTTCCCCTTTCTGTCATTAGGGGAAAATCAGCTAAGAATACTTCTTGTTCTTTAGATTTCTTTGTTTTAAGATCTACTAGCTTGGCTTTTACTCTTAAAGATGCTTCGTAAGAATCGTTGTTTTTATTAGCCTCTAAATCTGTTTTATACTTAGGAGCATCTAAAACATAGTCGCTAAACCAAAGCTCATACTCTTTTCCAGTATAATCTCTAATAGGAAAAATCTCTGAAAATAATTCTTTTAATCCTTCTTTCCAGAATCCGTCCCAGCTCTCTTTTTGAAGCGATAAAAGATAAGGAAGTTTAAGAGAAACTTTTGATTTTGAAAAGCTTTTAGTTTTCATCAAGAAGAGGAATTTTAAGCATGAAAAAATACACAAAAGAGATATTTTTATAAAATATCTCTAGCATATTTATTAATTATTTAATTAAACAATATCAAAAACACTACTGATATAAATATTAATCTATTTAAGAACCTTTGTCAACCCCCTATTCAAACTCAGGAGCCTCCTCTACTATTCCCTTTAAAGCTTTTTCTCCTTTATTTAAGTTTTTTAAAATTGTTAGAATTAATTCATTATCAGGATTATTGGTTAATATCTGCTCAAAAGCAGCTATAGCCATATCTTTGTCCCCTAACTGATCATGAGTCAAGCCTAAGAAATACAAAGCATTAGCATAATTAGGGCTAAGAATGATTGCTCTTTCAAACTCATCTCTAGCTTTTTCATAATCTTTCATCTCATAATAAATTACTCCTAATTGAAAAGCTACAGTTGCATCGTTGGGCAATAATTCTTTGGTCTTTTCCAACTGCTTAATCATTTCATCTTGCTTGCCTTGATCCCTATAAAGCATGGCTAACTGAAAATTAGCATCTAAGTAATCTGGCTTTAAAGAAATAGCCTTTTCAAAGAATTCTTTTGCTTCATCAAATAATTCTTCTTTCTCGCTTTCATATTCTCCTGAATTAATAGCAGTCATAATAGCAATACCAGCCTGGGTAGGATAAATAGGGTTAATCGGCTCTAGTTCAGAAGCTTTTTCATAAGCTTCTACTGCAAAATCCTTA
>Ga0272442_10005806_pt1 | contig 16391 bp, 13 predicted proteins | sample SSMForm2O_FD_200262 | JGI IMG/M metagenome (GOLD analysis project Ga0272442, IMG submission 200262) | Marine sediment archaeal communities from Little Sippewissett salt marsh, Falmouth, MA, United States - SSM-Form-2O | ecosystem: Environmental > Aquatic > Marine > Wetlands > Sediment ...
GAACTCGCCCGGGCCTTTCTCTGCCGATTTCCCAGTTGAATCATCCCCTGTCTAGAAACATCTTATTTGCGGCCCGGTAGCAGGGCGGCAAACTCGTTCAATGCCTCCCGCCAGTGTCTCAACTGCTCGATATTTTCCAATCCGAGCCTTTCCGAGGCCAGCACGCTGTATGCCGGCCGCCTGGCCGGTGTGGGAAAACTCTCTTTGCCCACAGGCTCGAGCCGGCAGTCTTTTATCCCCAGAAGGGAGAACAGCTCTTCAGTCAATTCATACCGCGAGCAGGCCCCTGCGCCTGCCATGTGATACAGCGGGCCGAAAGCTCCGCCTTCTATCAACCGCCCCAATCCCGCTGAAAGGTCCTTTGTCCAGGTGGGGCTCCCCACCTCATCCGCGACCACCTGCAGGCGGTCGCGTCCGTTGGCCGCGGCCAGAATTTTCGTGATGAAATTCCCTCCGCCTGCCCCGTAGAGCCAGGCAGTGCGGACTACAGTGACCGAGGGCAGAGCACGGCGCGCCAGGATTTCCCCCTCGAGCTTGCTCCTGCCGTACGCGTTCACCGGATCCGGCCTGTCAGACTCCAGGTACGGAGTCCGCTTCTCGCCGTTAAACACGTAATCCGTGCTGATCAGGATCATTCGCACGCCCGCCTCCCGGCAGGCAGAGGCCAGATTCTCCGCTCCGCGGCTGTTCACCGCTGTGGCTGCGGCGGGATCGCTCTCGGCAGCGTCCACGTTCGTATAGGCAGCGGCATGGATCACCACTTCCGGCATTTCAGCCTGGATGAATCCTGCTGTTGTACTCCTGTCGGTTATATCGAAATCCTCGAGATCGACTCCCCTGACCCGGTGTGTCCGGGAAAGCAAAGGCACCAGGTCATGGCCCAGCATTCCGGCTGCTCCGGTAACAAGAATCCTCATAGTTTCTTTCCATACATATTTTCGTAGTACTGCCTGTACTCCCCGGACTTGATTCGCTGCCACCATCCGGTATGCTCTTTGTACCACTGGAGTGTCTGCTCGATCCCGGCGGCGAAATCAACCTCCGGCTGCCAGCCCAGTTCATCCCGGATCTTCGAGCTGTCGATAGCGTATCTCCTGTCGTGGCCGGGCCTGTCAGGGACAAACCTGATAAGCGATTCGTCCGCACCCGCCGCTTCGATAATCGTTTTCACCACTTCGAGGTTCGGTTTCTCTCCCACCCCGCCGATGTTATAGATTTCACCGGCGCGGCCTTTTTCGAGCACGATCCCGAGCGCACGGCAGTGGTCGGTTACGTAAATCCAGTCCCTCACGTGAAGCCCGTCCCCGTAAACCGGCAGAGGGCGTCCCTCCAGGGCATTGGTTATCATCAGCGGAATCAGCTTTTCCGGAAACTGAAACGGGCCGTAATTGTTCGAGCAGCGGGTTATCCGGGTATCCATTCCGTAGGTCTTGTGATAGGCCCGTACCAGATGGTCGGCCCCGGCCTTGCTCGCTGCATACGGGCTGTTCGGCCTGATCGGGCTTTCTTCGGTAAAATACCCTGTTTCGCCGAGAGTGCCGTAAACCTCGTCCGTACCAATCTGTACGAATACGGCAACCCGGGCTTTATGGCTCGCCTCGAGCAGGGATAGCGTACCCAGAACATTGGTTTGGACAAAAACATCCGGCCCCTGAATGCTTCTGTCCACGTGGCTTTCCGCAGCGAAATTCACCACCGCATCGGGGCGCTCGGCCAGCAGAAGTTCCTCGACAGGCTCGCGCCGGCAGATATCGAGTTTCACGAACCGGTGGCGCGAATCCCCCTCCAGGCCCTCCAGGTTCTCCAGGTTGCCGGCGTAGGTCAGCTTGTCCACGTTGACTATCCGGCACTCCGGATGAGATTCGAGCAGGTAAAGCACGAAATTAGAGCCGATAAATCCGGCCCCTCCGGTGACAATGATTTTCATCAGACAGGCCTTCCAGGACTTTGAACAAAAAACAAACACCTCCATGTATGATGGAGGGTGAGGATAATCGCGCTAAAGGTGAAATTCTGTCGGGAGATTAAAAAAACTTGATACTCCAGTCGTAACCCACTTCCTCGCTGTCGTAAGGCAGGCGAAGCTCGTCAGGGTCGTCGTAAGCATAACGCCTGTTGGGTATATTGACCGTGATAGCCTCTTTAGCTCCGAGCCCTTTCCAGCCGTGAAGAACCATCGGCGGGATCCGGACCAGCATAGGATTATGTTCGCCGATAAAGAATTCCTCGATCCGGCGATAAGTTTCGCTGTCCTTTCTCCAGTCACAGAGCACGAGCTTGATCATTCCGTGGATGCAGGCCACGCTGTCGGTTTGTTCTTTGTGGTAGTGCCAAGCCTTGACCACTCCCGGGAATACGGTAGTCATATAGACCTGGCCGAAACGGTCAAACATTTCATCATCGTCCCGCAGGATCTCCGTCAGCCGGCCCCGCTCATCCGGGATAACCCTGAGCTTTTTGGTCACGACTCCCTGGATCATGATCTCTCCTCCAAAAGATATTCAGCAATCAGGCGGTCCGGGATGAGGCAGATTCAATTGTGCCTTAAAGATTATTGGCCCCGGTCCTGGCCACCAGTGTGTTCGCCCTGAGCAGCGAGTCGAAAGTCCCGGCATCAGTCCACCACCCGTCCAGTATTCCGTATTTCAGCTCTCCGCGCTCCAGGTAAATGTTATTCACGTCGGTGATTTCCAGTTCACCGCGGCCGGAGGGCTCGAGCTTATCGATGAACTCAAAGACCCGGCTGTCGTAGAAATAGATCCCCACCACTGCCAGGTTCGATTTCGGCTGTCCGGGTTTCTCCACAATCCGCTTGACCCTGTCGCCTTCCAGCTCGGCCACCCCGAAACGCTCGGGGTCGGAAACCTCTTTCAGCAGGATCTTCGCTCCCGAGGGCTGCTGCTCGAACTCCTTCACCGCCTGGGCGATATTCTTCTCGATTATATTGTCGCCCAGGATCACGACCATCTTTTCGTCGTCACAAAAATATCTGGCCAGCTCGAGCGCCTCGGCAATTCCGCCTTCACCCTCCTGGTAAGTATAGTTGACATGCTGAAGGCCGAATTCCTTTCCGTTGCCGATCAGCCTGAGAAACTCGCCGGCGTGGCTTCCTCCGGTCACGATCAGGATATCCCGGATACCCGCTGTAATCAGGGTCTCGATAGGATAGTAGATCATCGGCTTGTCGTAAATCGGCAGCAGGTGCTTGTTGATCACCTTTGTCAGCGGGTACAGCCGGGTACCCAATCCACCGGCGAGAATGACACCTTTCATTGTTTCTCCGCGTTATTTATGCTATGAAAAGAACCCCGAATCGGGCTCGGGTTTAATATCTTCCTCATATTTTACAAGCAAAACGCAGGGAGAAATTCTTTCGCAGCCTTAACCATTTGCAATTCAAGGCATTTCAAATGAATGTTTAATATAGAAATCACCTTTTCCCATGTCAATCCTTTTACCCGGAAACCGGCAATTGCAAGTGCCGGTCAAGCTCTGCGGAAACGATCTGTGGCAAGGGTATAATCAGCAGCCGTTGAAATCCGTGTTGACAGAATTCCCCCGGTGATTCTATCTTACCCAGACACTTTTTACTCGAAAGGGATTAGCGGTGAACCGATCAGGCGAGAGAAAAATCAGGCGTTGGCCTGTAGTCATTCTGTTTCTCTTATTACCCGGCCTGGTTTTTCCCGGCCAGGACCCGGACACGCTGCAACTGGAGTTGACCAGAGCCGTGTACCTGGAAAGCTCGGGCGCTTTCAACCTTTCCGGCCTGGCGCTGAGCGAGGACGGCTGGCTCTATTTCTGCGACGACAACGGCCCTGCGCCGCCTGACTGGACGTGCGACAATCCTGTCATTCTCCGCGTTCCCCTGGACTCGGTTCTCCGTGCCGGGGCCGCTGTGCCGGAGCTTGAGCCTGTTGAGCTCGTCTCCCGCCCGGATGCATTCGCCGCTGTTGCCGAACAGACAGGGAAAGTTTTCAAATACGATTTCGAGGGAATCGAGGTGGCTGCTCCGGGCCGCCTCTGGCTGGTGGATGAGCGAGACAGGCTGCTGCTGGAATTCAACCTTGCCAGTAAAATGTTTACCTGTATCGCAACCCCGGAGGTGCTCATTCAACACAGGGAGGACCTTTCCCTAGGCAGGATCAACAACGGTTTTGAGGGAATAACCAGAATCGGCAGCCGGCTTTTCCTGGCTCACGAGATGATGCCCGCGCTGATAGTGAGCATGCACCTGGACCGTGATTTCGAGCCGGCCGGAGCGTTCCGGATCGAGGGAGGTTACGATATTACCGATCTGGACAGCGACAGGGGCTCACTCTACGCCCTGGGAAGAACGGGCAGCCTGGTTTACAAGATCGATCCGGAAAGCGGAAAAACTTTAGCTGCGGCGAGTTTCCGCAAAGTGGGCGACAGCAGGAGATACCGCTACGTCAACCGAAGGGAATTCTACAGGAACAGCGAGGGTCTGGTGGTCAAAGGCGGGCATATTCTGGTCGTGCTCGACGGCAACTTCCAGCGGTCATTGGAGGATTCAACTCAAAGGGCCCCACTGCTGCTGGTGTTCAAGCGCCCGGAGAATTTCTGATCCCGGCCCGGAGGGTATAAAAATCCCAGAAAGTTTCTCAACAGGCTACTTGCCGTAAAACAAGCAGAAATTAAACTGGAAAAATTCCCCATTGGGATTGGGAGGGTTGATCAGGAAATATTCAGCGCATGATTTTTCTCTCGCTTCACGCCGCCGGGCAAGATAGACTTTATGGCTCAGCTTTTGTGGCTTATCCACCAGCCTGAGCCTGGCGCCCCGCGCTTCCTGCTTGCCTGCGAAAATCTCCCCTGTTTTCCGGATCAAGTCTTTAAAAGCCGCGGAATATCTGTCTCTGGCACTTCCCTTTCCGAACCGGGAGTCTCCATCGGCTATCGTTTTGCCCATAATCTCAAACAGCTCATCCGGGATCAGCAGCAAGGCTTCCAGGTCCTCATCCCCCGCTATCTTCTGGCTGAAAGCGGACATATGGTCCGCAATTGCAATTGTCGGATAAAATCCCCCTGTCAGCACCCTGCCTCCGGTGAGCCGCGGAAAAACTTTTGTCACCAGTGCGAAAAACGCTCCCGCCATGTCTTCCGTCAGACTCTCTTCCTCCCCGAACTGCTTCGCCAGTTCCTGATCTTCTCTTGCGGAGGCGAAAAGCTCCAGTTCCCTTTTCAAATCCTCTGCCGTGATAAATCCCAGCCTGACCAGTGCATCACCCAGGTACAAATGCCTCTCCTTCTGCAGGGCCACCAAGCTGTCCAGGTTTTTCTGACTCAAAAAACCCATTTCCACGGCGATCTGGCCGAAACCCTTGTCCACGGCAAGCTGCCACTCGCAAATCTGAAGTATCTCGTCCCGTTCGAGCATGCCATTTTCAAGCGCAAGCTCACCCAGCACTTTATTATTATTCTGCTGGTACTCCAGGCCACCGGTTAACTGATCTGCATTAATCAGTCCCTGTTCGAGCAAAAACTGACCGAACAAATAGGAAACCATTGAGCGACTCCCTTTGATTCAAGGTTATCAGCACTGCACATTTACTCTATTTAACCACTTTTCTTGATTCCTGTCAACTCGCTTTTTCGGTTTACGGTTGCTTTCTGCCTGATCCCGGGCACTTGACCCGCGCGGTGGCATACCGTTATCTTTCGAACCGGCGCACTCTGCGCCATGGCATGAAAAACCGGTCGGCATTATCCAGGGGTTCGATAACTTGCGAGACCGCCTTGTTTTGATAAAACGGATCGATTCCGGACAGCTTCTTTTGCATGCCTGAGTGTTAAAAAGCAGTATCCCGAAACAAACGGCCATTCCAGATTACAGATGGTTGTCAATTTAATCCAAATAAAGGCGAACGGCGATGAAAAATACCCCCGAACAGATCAATCGGCGCGACTTCCTGCTGGGTTGTACAGCGGGTGCGGCAGGTCTGACCTTTTCCTGCGGTGCGGGAGAAAATACTGCCGGCGGGACTGGTAAAAAGCCCAATATCATTTTCATTTTGGCCGATGATCTCGGCTACGGAGACCTTGGCTGTTACGGCCAGAAAGAAATCAAAACGCCGAATATCGACCGGCTCGCCGAGCAGGGTCTTCGCTTCACCGACCACTATGCGGGAAGCACGGTCTGTGCGCCGTCGCGTTGCTGCCTGATGACCGGCTTTCACACGGGCCATGCTTATATCAGGGGGAATTCCGAGGTCAAGCCGATGGGCCAGAGACCGCTGCCCGCAGGCACGGCCACTGTGGCCGGGCTCCTCAAAGAGGCCGGCTACACCACTGCGCTGATCGGCAAGTGGGGTCTTGGCGGGCCGGATTCAGCGGGTATTCCGAACCGCCAGGGTTTCGATCACTTTTTCGGCTATCTCTGCCAGCGGCACGCGCACAACTACTACCCCGAGTTTCTTTTCCGGAACCGGGAAAAGGTACCCCTGCAGGGCAACCAGGTCGAAAACCCCCGGCCGGACGGAGCGGGAAAGTCAATAGAAAAGGCCAGCTACTCCCATGACCTGTGCGTGCAGGAGGCCCTGACATTTGTCGAGCGAAATAAAAACAACCCGTTCTTCCTCTACCTGGCAGTGACCATTCCCCATGCAAACAACGAGGCTGGCTCCGAGGGCATGGAGGTTCCCTCGGATGAGCCTTACACTGACCGTGAATGGCCCCGGCAGCAGAAAAACCACGCCGCGATGATCACAAGACTTGACCGCGATGTGGGCAGGCTGATGGCTCAATTGAAAAGGCTCGGGATCGACCGGCAGACCCTGGTGATTTTCACCAGCGACAACGGCCCGCACCGCGAGGGCGGAGCGGACCCGGAATATTTTAACAGCAACGGCCCCCTGAGGGGAATCAAGCGCGACCTCTACGAGGGCGGTATCCGGGTGCCGATGATCGCACACTGGCCTGGAAAGATCGCACCCGGGTCGGTTACCGGCCACGTCAGCGCGTTCTGGGATTTCCTTCCCACTGCGGCACAGGTGGCCGGTATCCCCGCTCCGGCTGATATCGACGGCATCTCCTACCTGCCTGGTCTGCTCGGCAGGAAGCAGGAAAAACACGAGTTTCTTTACTGGGAATTCCACGAGGGCCGGGCATCCAAGCAGGCAGTGCGCACCGGCCACTGGAAAGCCGTCCGTCTTCGCCCGGGCGCTGAACTGGAGCTGTACAACCTTCAGGACGATATCGCCGAGCAGCATGATATCGCGGGCCGGCACCCTGATATCGTGGCCCGGATTGAAAACTATCTGAAAACAGCAAGAACGGAGTCGGAACTCTGGAAGCTGGCCGGGGGATCGTGAGACCGGAGCTTTGCTGCGGACAACCGACTGGGCCGTTGCGGTGGCATATTGTCTCTGCGGCAAATAAAAAAGCAGGCGGAAAACAATCTCTGCCTGCTTTTCTTAACTTGACAATCGAATTATTATCCCGGCTGCCTAGTTCCCGACACCTTCCACTTTCAGCCATTCCAGGGCATCCGTGAATCCCAGCCTGGCCGCGGCCCGGTAATCTTCTATCCCTGCCTGGCGCACACCGGAAGCGATTTTCGCCGCTCCCCTGTGATAATAGGCCATCGAAAATTCCGGCGCTATCTTTATCGCCCGGTCGAAATCGCCGATTGCATCCGGGTAAAGTCCCAGCGAGCTTTTTGCCTGGCCGCGTTTGCAAAAAGCATCGGAATATTCAGGTTCGATCTCTATTGCGCGGTCGAAATCGCGGATTGCCTGGTTGTACATGCCCATTTCCATGTACGCCGAACCGCGCATGAAAAAAGCCGCGGCGTTTTCGGGATTTTTCTCCAGAACCCAGTCCAGGACATCGCGCGCATTTTCGAGTTCCCCTGACTGATAGTAGTTGTACCCGGTTTCAAAGAGCCTGGCCTCACTCAGTCCGGCAATATCCGTCCGGATTTCAGCTTCGCTCGAGGGCAAACCGGAAACTCCGCCGGGACCCATTAAAGCGGAGACCTTTACCTGTCCGGTGAAAACAAGGACCAGTCCGAGAAGCAGAGCCGCTGAAGCGCCAGCCCCCAACCCCCTGAAAAAAACCTTGAGAGTCGCTTTCCTTTCCCGCTTGAAACGAATCATGCTGCCCATGCGCTCTTTTGCCTGCTGCTCTGCTTTTGCCTGATACTCGGGGATAGCATCATCCCGGCTTTTCGAGGGTACATCATCCCCGGTATCCTTTTCCCGATGCTCTTTATCGACACCAGCAGCGCTTGCTCCGGCCCGGGTGAGAATCCGGGATATTTCCCTGTGCGCGTGATAGCCTGCCAGAGTGGCCGCCGACCAGCCGTCGCTATCCCTGAAATCAGAATTTGCCCCGGCCTCGATCAGAGTGCGCACCATATCTGTATTACCGCTCTCGGCAGCGAGCATCAGCGAGCTGCGCTTCTTGTTGTCACAGGCGTTTACATCAGCACCGGCCTCCAGCAGGGCGGTGACCACGGGAAGGCTGTTTCTGGCAACTGCATGCATCAGGGCCGATCCTCCCTGGATGTCCCTGATATTAATATCAGCGTCTGCATCCAGGAGCAGGAGCACGATCACCAGGTTTCCCTTCTCTGCTGCCAGGTGAAGGGCCGTGTCGCCTTCGGAGGTCTGAGCGTCAGTGCCGGCTCCGCCATCGAGCAGCATCTTGACAATGATACTGTCGCCGTAAAACGAGCCGATCATCAGCGCGGTCTCTCCCAGATGGTTCTGAAGATTGACATCTGCGCCGTTATCCAGCAGGATCTTGACCACCTCGGCACGAGACTCCATAGTGGCGAACATCAGCGCCGACCTGCCGCCGAAATTATCCTGAAGGTCCGGATCGGCGCCGGCCTCGAGCAAGGCCTCGACAATCTCGATATGTCCCTGCCGGGCAGCCACCATCAGAGGCGTGATGCCGTTCATTGCATGAACGTCCACATCCACTCCTGTGGCCAGCAGGTTGTTCAACTGTTCCAGATCGCCGTGGTCCGCAGCGGTCAGAAGGCGTTTTTTGTGGAAAAACACGGAGAAATCCTTTTCGATCTGTTTTATCTTTATTTTTTTGATTGTACAGCTAATATTCGGCTAAGTCAAGTTGAGCTTTTCTCGGGAGGCGGGATAAAAGGGAAGCAACTGCACTGCATGCGCCTTGCCTGCAAAACGTGCGGATTTTATTCCAGGGCTGTCTCGAAATGGCGCATGAAATGGGCGCCGTAAATCGCCATGGCGAGGGCCTGAGGAATCATGCGCGGCTTCCGCAGCAAAGTCCAGACCATCAGTTTCCAGAAATACCTCCGCACACCGCGCTTGACACCCAGAGTATAAAAAGACATGAAAAATCCACGGATGTAAGCTTTTGAGAACAGGCCGTTGAACTTGTTCGCCACCCGGTAGTTACGCAGGAAGGTGCGGACCCGCTTATAGTAAACCTCAGGGCCGTAAATATCCCGGATGACATTTTTATAACCCTCGATCAATGTCTTGTAGTCCATTTTCGGCAAGAAATTCATCGAATAATCTGTATTGTCTCCGGTAATCTGTTTGATTATCCGATTTTCTTCCAACAATCTTTTATAGAGCCTGGTTCCCCGGGGAGCGTTGAGCAGCCCCACCATGGAGGCCACGATTCCGCTCTCGTTGATAAACTGGCTCATCCGTGAAAAAGTGTCGACTTTATCGCTGTCAAATCCTACGATAAAACCGGCCTGAACCTGCAAGCCCACCGAGTGAAGTTTTTTCACGTTGTCGATCATGGGGGAGCGGGTATTATGCAGCTTCCCGCATTCGATCAGGCTTTCTTCCTCCGGTGTTTCGATACCCACGAAAACCATATCGAACCCGGCCTTGACCATCAATTGCATCAGCTCATCATCCTCAGCCAGGTTGATCGAGGCCTGGGTCAGGAAACAGAACGGATATTTTCTTTTTTTCATCCAGGTGATAATGGCCGGCAGGAGCTCCCGCTTGATCTGTTTCTTGTTGCCGATGAAATTATCGTCCACGAAAAATACAGCGCCGCGCCAGCCACGCTGGTAGAGAGCATCCAGCTCGGCAAGAACATTTCCCACGCTCTTGGTCCGCGGCTTGCGGCCGTAGAGCACGGTAATATCGCAGAACTCGCAATCGAACGGGCAGCCGCGCGAATACTGGACACACATGGTGGCATAGTTTTTAATATTCACCAGGTCCCATAACGGCACGGGTGTTTCGGTAATATCAGCCCATTCAGCGGATCGATAAACAGGCTTCGCCTGTCCGAGCTCCAGGTCGCCAAGAAATTGTGGCATGGTAATCTCAGCCTCGTTGAGCACCAGGTGGTCAATCTCCGGAAATTCCTCCGGTCCGGCGGTAAAAAGAGGACCGCCGGCAACGACCTTTCGCGCAAGCTGGCGGCACCTGGCCACGATCTTCTTCACAGATTCCTTCTGCACTGTCATCGCGCTGATAAAAACATAGTCCGCCCACAGGATATCCTCATCCTTCAAGGAGGCGACATTCAGATCGACCAGCTTCAATTCCCACTGCCGCGGGAGCATCGCTGCAACAGTGAGCAAGCCCATCGGAGGCAGCGAGGCCTTTTTCCCGATAAAGCGCAACGCATGTCTGAAACCCCAGAAAGTATCGGGATAGTGAGGATATACGAGTAAGACTCTCATGTTCTTTCCATTAAATGCCGGATCTACAGAAAGCGTTATATGCCGCTGAAACTGATAACTGCCGGCATATAAGACAAATACTAAAGGCCTTATCGAGGGAATCGCGGAGAATAAATACGAGCTTCTATGCTAAGTGGGAGCTAACTCCCCTGCCAATACCCTATTATAGTTTGTTCGCCATGATTCCGGATGGATTCAGTAAGTCATCTCAGAGACCAGCAGACGAGCCCAACTTAACACCACCGGCCGGACAAAGCAAGCAAAATTGGCAACTGTAATCGATCGGGAGCCCGCGGGGGCGGGAACGGTCCCGGACATTCAAAAAAGCGGCTTCGGTCAATTTCATCCGGTGAGGCGGCAGGAATGGATTATCGGCATGCTGTTAAAAGCGGCTTTGCAGGGTCGTGATGATATTTTCCACACTCTGCATACCGATTATCTCTTCATCTGTGAAAGAGACGTCAAACTCCTCTTCCAAGGCCAGTGTCAGGTTCATCTGCCTGAGCGAATCCCAGTTTTCAACTGTATCGGCTGATGATTGCAGGTCCAGTTGCCCGGCAGGAATCTCCATCACCAGACCGACTATTTTCAGCACTTTTTCTTCCAGATTCATGTTACCGGCGCTCCCGAGCGTTTTCCACAACGATCTCCTTGAAAAAGGACCGTGCTACCGGGCCCGGGCCAGTCTCAAGGTTGAATACAAATAATTCGCCGCCGGCAGCGGACTGTTTTCCCAGGCGTTGGAAACCGTGGTTCTGATAGAATTCAGCGACCTGGGCATTTTTACGGGTGGGGATGTATTCGCCCACCACCTGCCTGCAACCTTTTTCTTCAGCCCTTTCCAGCACCCTGCGCAGAACCTCTTCCTCCACCCCTCTGCCCAGAATCCGGCATGAGAGCAGGAAAGTGTCCACAGAGGCTTTTTCCGGCTCGTATTTAACGATCACCACTCCGATAATTCCCGAATCGCCGAATCTATCCTGAAGGCTTACGCTGAAAACATCCCAACTGCTGCTTTTTGCAAAATTCCTTATGTCGGTTTCGGTATGGCGCCTGGTAGTCAGGTTGAACTGATTGGTTCTCTGGGTCAGTTGAGCGAGCCGGGGAATTGTAAACTCATCGGCAGGAGCAAAGCTCAGGACCATCTCGAGGCTTTTCAGGTATTGTGTCAGGTCAGTCGTCCCGGCACGGAGTTTCTTTCTGCTTGCCTCTGACTTATACATCGCACCGCGCTTTTTATCTTCCCGGGACAGAGAGAGAGTGTCAAACAAGTTGCATGAGGTGAGAATATCCCTGTTCTCTGTAGCCCTGTCAGCCGGCAGGTGGATCGTTTCGACCTCCGGCAGGGTCTCGCGGACAAGCTGAATCTCGAACTCGCTGTCGTCGGCAAAAACCATGCTGTCCAGGCCGATATTCAAGTCCCCGGCCAGTTGCCTGATATTTGTGGCTTTATCCTCCCAGTTGATCCGGGCCGCGGCGATATGCTCCTCCCTGAGCAGCATGTGCGGGTGCTTGCGGAACACCTCCCAGACTTCCTCCTCGTTGTTCCTGCTGCAGAGGGCGATGATAATCCCCCGGTTATAGAGATTGAGGACTTCCTGCTGGAACTCGTAAAAGGGCGAGCCGGGGTAGTCTTTGCCCAGCTTGATTCCGCCCAGGCCGTCCTCCCCCACGATCCCTCCCCAGAGCACGTTGTCGCAGTCAAGCACAAGGCATTTTTTGCTCCTGCCTTTCAATGACCGGATTATCTTGAATGACTCCTGTGCAATCTCCCGCAAGGCCTGCCTGGAGTAAGGCGCGCGCCCGATATGCCAGTAGCGCCGGTCGTAAAACCCACTGTCGCCCAGCCGGAGGCGGCAGAGGTTGAGATCGACAAAATAACTCTGCTCAGCCGAGCTCAGGCTCTCCCTCAGGAATTCATTCAGCCTCCCGATTGCACCCAACTGGCCCCCCGAGCTCTGGCTGTCGAGGCTGCCCAGCGAGGGGTGCGAGGGCAGCTCGAAACCGAGCCAGATTACCGCTGCGGAGCTCTGCTTGCGGATACCTGCCAGCACGCTCGAGATATAATCTTCCACCCTTTCGATTTCATCATCTATCCTTTTTTTGCTCAAGGCGTTGAAATTACGCGCAAGGTCCCAGGAAAGGTTTTCCAGTTTAAGGAAAACGAAGACAAAGTCCGTTGCGGGTTCGAGCAGCTCCGGTCTGACTCCGGACGCCTCCTGGAAGATATTGTCATACTCGCCGAACTTCACCTGAGCGTCAAAACCGGCATGCCAGGCAAGATAGCGGATATAAGGCTCTATCGGCTCAACCGTGATGTTACGCAGGATTGAGATTTTCAATCCCGGATATTTCCCCCGGTCGAGCCGGCTGAGAAATTCCTGAATTTCTGCATAGGACAGTTCAAGCATGATCCCGATCTCTGTAACCCTTGAAATCAGCCAGGAAAAAGAATCTTTTAAATAAATTCGGCAGGATTGACAGCAACAGCCCCTGTCAAATACGCCCGGTGCGCAAAATCGATCAGTCTCAAGCCAGCTCGCCCAACTCTTTCAGCCGCTTGACCACCCGCGCCGGGTTGCCGGCTGCCACACAGAAATCGGGCACCTCCTGATTGAAAAGCACCGACCCTGCAGCAACCACAGCCCCTTTGCCGATTGTCACGCCGGGCAGAATCACCACACCGAGACCGATCTGCGCAGACTCGCCGATCTTTACCTCTTTGACAATATCCGGCAGGTAATTTTCCGAAAGCAGCTTTCCCGCTTTACTGTGGCAGAAAACCATGGCTCCCGGTGCCAGCCGGGCGTCATCACCCACGGTGATCAGCTCGGGATAGATCCCGTCCAGAAGCACGCTTCTGTCGATAAATACCCCTCTGCCGACTTTCACCCCGCGCAGTCGGTGGAAAAACGGCGTGAGGTTCGACGGGCAGTGCTCTGCGCAAAGCACCCAGAAATAGGCTTTGAAAAGGTAGAGATAGACCGCCTTGCACCAGCCGGAAAATCCGCTCCAGCCCCTTTCCTTCATTGCGCCCCTGAATGTATCTATCAACATCTCCCTGTTCCTTTAGTTATATAAACTACAGTAACAAATATTGTACCAGACAGGATAAATCAGATTGACACCCGTTTCAGAGAGGGATGAACCATTGATCGTTCCGGGTAATAACTCATGTAATTTTAAGGGATTAACCATGGAAGTCAAGATTATCAGGCTCCCCGCTGCGGCCGGATCCGGACAGGCCGGGCTTCCGCAGCTCAGGAGAAATCCCTGCGAACCCGGCCGGCTGCTTCATCAACTCACCACCTGTCCCGCACTCCGAACCGGCTGAAAAACCCTGGGCTACCGGGCAAAAAAACCGCCGGGAGCAGAAAAATGTTCTGCTTTCGAACAGCTCCCGGTCAAAAACATTCCCTGCAAAGCTTCCGGCCTTCCGACAGTGAAAGTGCGCCTTGGAAGCGAAAAGCTCCCGAACGCTTTCAGAACCGCCGCTCCTGATTGAAAATTAACAAAACCTGCCGAATCAGACAACAACTCATTTTCCTGTCAATTACACTTTTGGTATTTATTTCTGCCCGAACCGGGAACTGAAGAATATTCGCTGGAGAGAGGCGGAAGAAAATTAACTGAGGGAGAGTTCGATCCGGACTTTACGCAACGGGGGCTTACCCGGTCCCGGGTAAGCCCCCGTCATCTATATGTAAAAACTGAAACAGGGGAAAAGTCTCAGACTGAAAAGGCGCGTTCCTGATACTTCAGAGTGTATTCGCTTCCAATATCTTGTCCTTGCTGGCAATCTGTTCGTTTTCATCCAGCAGGCCGGCAACGATCCTGATCCGCACACCGTCTTTGAGACCATTCTGGCCGACCACGATTACCCGGTCGTCCTCGTTCACCGAATTGAGAACTTCCATGCAGTTTTCATTGCTGAAACCCTTGTCCAGCCGCACCCGGCGGGCCAGAGTATCCTGCTCCACGAAAAATGCGTGCGGCTGGCCGTTATCGTAAACCACTGCGGACTTGGGAATCAACAGCGCGTTGTCGTGTGTTTCGGTAACTATGTGCACTGAGACAAACATCCCGGGACGCAGCCTGTCGGTGGGATCTTTCACACCCACGGTAGCCTTGAAAGTTCCGCTTTTGGCATCCACGGCCGGCGAGACTCTTTTGATTGACGCCTCGAACCGCAGATCCCGGAGATTGTCCGTTGTCAGGTAGGCCCGCTGGCCTGTCCTGATCCGGCTAATTTCCCGCTCCGGGATGTGAACCACCGCGATCTTGTCCGCCATCTCCACTACCCTGAATAACGGTTCGGATGTGGTTACCCGCTTGCCCAGCCGGACGTGGCGGTCGGTCACCACCCCTGCTATCGGGCTTTCGATCCGTGTGCGCTTCAGGTCCAGCTCAGCCTTCTCCCAATCGATCCGCGCCTGTGCGAGGATGAATCTGGCATCCTCGAGCTGCTCTGTGCTCACCAGTCCCTTGTCGTGCATGTTCTTGAACCGCTGGAATTCCGCCTGCCTCTTTTCAAAAATCACCTTTGCCTTGTCACGCGCCAGGCGGTAGTCATCATCCTCCAGACAGCAGAGAGCTTCACCCCGGGCAACCCGTGTCCCCTCCTCCACATCGAGTCCCATTACCACTCCGTTCAGCCTGGAAAAAACCTCCACGCCTTCTTCCGTATCCATAGTGGAGTTCTGAAGGATGTAGTCGCAGACCTCCCCGCGCTGCACGATAGCTATCTCCACAGGCACGGCTTTGGCTTCGCTTTTCTCCCTTTCCACCTGGGCAAGCGAGTCCGCTTTCGCAATGCTGTCTGCAGCAGCGGCAGCAGCAGTGCTGTCAGCAGCAGTGGAAGCTGTGCTGTCAGAAGCCGCAGAATCTTTCGGGTCGGCTGCCAGGTCACTGCCGCAGCCGATAAAAACAAAGGACGTGAGAGCGATTGCAGTCAAAATCCATTTCAAAAAGCTGAATCTGTGGAGAGTATTGCGGTAGCTGTTCATGTTTCGATCCTTCCTGCATCAGGTTTTTGATTGATAAGTATTCTCTCGTGTGTCGAGGTCGATTTGGTTTTCAAAGGGTTAGACTCCACTAGCTTCCGTACGGTTTCAAAAAATTCGAAACCAATTTTTCATTCCCGGCGTCTTACCTCAGTAAATCGACAATCGGTCGCTCGTTTTTGCTTCCCTCTGCAGAGCAGCTCCATCGCCGACCATATAATAATTTGAATATAGATTTGGTTTTCCCGGAATTTGCGCTCTCTATCATCATTAACTTAGCCCAAGGTGAGTCATTTTGGACACGAATGAGAAAGTAACCCAACCAAAGAGGGAGATGCTGCGCACCTCCTTCTTCGCATTTACCACCCTCCGGCCCGTGGCGATCACTATGGTCATGATCGCCGTTGTGGTTTTCGGGCTGGTCAGCTACCAGCGGCTGAGCTTGAACCTGATGCCCGAGATCAGTTATCCCACTCTGACAGTGCGTACGGAGTACCCGGGCACGGCACCCGAGGAGGTCGAAACAGTGGTCAGCCGGGCGGTGGAACAGGCACTCGGCGTGGTGGGCGGTGTGGTTAGTCTCAGCAGTATCTCGAAAGCGGGTGTCTCGGATGTAGTGCTGGAGTTCGACTGGGACACCGACCTGGACGATGCGATCAGCCAGATCCGCGAAAAACTGGATCGCCAGTATTTCCCCGATGATGTCAAGCGGAGATCGGAAGAGC
>Ga0272442_10005807_pt1 | contig 16391 bp, 14 predicted proteins | sample SSMForm2O_FD_200262 | JGI IMG/M metagenome (GOLD analysis project Ga0272442, IMG submission 200262) | Marine sediment archaeal communities from Little Sippewissett salt marsh, Falmouth, MA, United States - SSM-Form-2O | ecosystem: Environmental > Aquatic > Marine > Wetlands > Sediment ...
AGCGTATCCAGATCGTTCCATCACGGCTTTCCCTCCGCAATGGAAGACATACTCCGGGATTTTCATCGAACATTTCATATCATAGACTACGCGAGAGTTTTGACGGACCAAACCTGAAAGAAGAAACAGAATCGCTTTCTCTGGTCCCAACGGCCTTCCTTTTTCGTCCACGAAGCACGCCCGATCGCCATCCCCATCGAACCCCACCCCGAACGCCGCCTCCATTTCCAAAACCTTCTCCCCCAACGCGTCCAAAGCCCCCGTCTTGTTGGGGTTTGGGTCCCGGCACGGGAACCGCCCGTCCAATTTGTCGTGTATTTCCACTACGTCCCAACCCAAGCCCCTCAAAAATGCAGCGGCCGTCAAAAGGGCACAGCCGTTACCGATATCCAAAACCACTCGGCCCGCTTTCCCCGCTCCCCCAAGCCTCATCGCCTCCCCTCTTAGAGACTCCAGATACCTGCCCGTGGGCCTCTCTTCACGCGCCTTTCCCTGGCCTCCATTCTTCTCAAGTTCTCCTCGTATTCCTGCCAAGGCTTTCAGTTTCTCCCCATGAAGAGGCCGTCCCTTTCGAGTGATTTTGAAGCCATTGTCTTCGGGCGGATTGTGGGAAGCGGTCACCATGATCCCATCAGCTGTTTCTTTCGAAACCGTCCAGGTAAAGACGGGAGTTGAGACGATCCCCGAATCCGCCACATCCCGTCCCCCTTTCAGCAATCCCTCTTTCACCGCTTCCTTCAAACCTTCACTGGTGACACGAGCGTCTCTTCCCAGCCATACAGGCCCCTCACCCGGATAGGACTTCGCAAACGCCCCGCCTATCTGCCTCGCTGTTTCCTCCGTGATCTCCACACCGGCTATGCCGCGAATATCGCACATTTTGAAGATGCCAGCCAAACCCAACTCCTCTCTCAAGCTCTTCCTCACGAGGAGGATGGACTAGCTTCAGATTGGGGCTCGAAAAGAGCCAATAGCTGCTCCAAGGAAAACTCCTGACAAGGCTGTTTCCAAGCATCCTCCATCCCGTTGGCATGAGCCACCCAGAACTTCAAATCGGTGGGAGCGTAGAGAACCCAATGAAGATTGCAGTCCCTCATGGCCGTATCCCGGACGATCTGCTCCGCGACCTGGGCGTCAATACGACCATAGTTTTCCTTAATCCTGTCCGCCATCCCTCTGTATCGATGTTCGTATGAATTGCTGCCGTAAGGCATGTTGGGGTAACCATTGGCGCATCGCTGCCTTTTCCTGACCTCGGGGTCCATGGCTTCGTCCGCCCGAAAAATGGCGTCCTTGACGGGAATAGCGTATTCTATAGCCTTCTCTTTCGGGTCATTGTCACGAAAAATAGCGCAGTGGCCGCGGCAAGTCTCCAAGGCGATCGCTTCCCTGGCCTGTCCATCCGCAATGACATAGTTGTGTCCCACAGTCCTCGGTACGGTCGTTACGATCCTGGCGGCATCGTCTAGAGAAGAAGCCTCCTCCACCAACCGTCTGATGAGAAAAGGCATGGGCGTCCCGAACAGAGATTTGTCATCGGAAATGGCTCCAATGTGTCCTATAGAAATCCCCTGAGCGTTCATTCCGCTCAGACAACCGATCCATCCGGCGTACCCAATATTGACGAAAGGAATGACCTTGTCCGGTTTGTATACCACCAACAAGGGATGATCCTGCATGCCAATCTCCATGGTCCAATCGAAATTCCTGCTGTGGTAGACCTTGCCGTCCGCCGTGGCTTGGCCGAACACAGCAAAGCTGCTACAGGCTCTTTCCGTGAGAACGGATAAAACGTGCAGTCGACGAAGATCCTGAAGGGGCACTTCCGCTCCGTCCGCCAGTCCTTCCAATTCTCTCCGATATCTGGATGGAATATGGGATCCGCAACACCTGTAAACCACGTCCAAAATCTTACGAGCCACCCATGGAGGTACGTGGAAAGTCTCTTGGGCTATTTCTTCGACCAACAGGTTGAACCGTCCGTGCAGCTCCTGGATCTCCCCTTGAAGAAGCCTGCCATACTCAAACCCCATAGAGTAAGGATCCCCCTTCAGGCAAAGCACCTTCATGCCCTGAATCAGATGCAGGGAACCTTTTTTCGAGTCTGGAACGGACCTTCGAGGGCCCCTGGGCGGCGGAATCAGGAAGTAAGCTCCTGCCAGAAGCACGCCTACCAATATCACTATGAGCAACACGACGCCCCTCCTCATCCAAACCTTCATGCAAGGTCTCCTTCCTCATAAACGGAATCCCTTGAACCTTTCATACTACATCAATCGGTGAGCCTCACCAACCATCGGGCAAAGAGAACCTACTCTTCCCATTTGGGCGCGAACCCTGTAGTCTGTTGCCCAATACGATGTCAAACTTGACAGCATTGATGAACCTTAAGGACTCTCTTCACTCGCTCGCCCGAGCCGACAATTGGCAAGGACTCTTGAACGCTTTGTCCGTTTCACCAAGAGGTGCGGACAGCGAACTCGTGCGCCGAATTCGAGCCGAGTGCCACTTCAGGCTTTATTTGCAGAAACTTCGAACAGATCCTCAGGCTGCCGTTGTCCATTGCCACAGAGCATTGGCGCTCGCCCCGGGCCAGTGGATTTACCACTTCCACGCTGCCCTGTGTGCGCTGGGTTCGGGTAATGATGTCGAAGCCAAAACCTGTTTCAGTGAATGCTCCAGGCTCGCCCCACAAAACGGCCGTGTACACCTTCACTTGGCAGCCGCCTTTTTTTGTTCGGGAGAAGTAGATAAGGCATGCGAAGCGGCCCAAAAGGCCGTTTCGCTGGGACCCAAGACGTTGAGAAAGAAGGCCTCCTTGATCCAAGCCATCTCCCTAGCGGAGCGAGGCGCTTGGGATGAGGCAGGGGCTCTTTTTGAACGTCCAGGTTCTGGAAAGCTTGAAGTGGGTTTCGTGGTTCTTCGATCCTTCAACGAACTCCGCCTAGGCCACACGAGAAAAGCAGTTCGGACCTTGGACTCCCTTCGGAAGAAAAAGCCCAATGACCCACTTGTCTCTATGGCGGATGGACTTGTCAAATTCGCGTCTGGAAAGGCCTTGGACGCGGCACAATGCTTCGCGAAACTCAAGCAGGAAGACCTCCTTACTCGGCTCCGCTTCGTTTCCTCCGTCCATCACCATCTCCAGCGGGCGCCGGACACACTACAGGCCCTCAAAGAACTTCAGAAACGAGGACAAGCGGCCTGGGCCAGGGAACTTCTTCGCGCCATGCAGATGCGAGTTCATTGGGAGAGAGGCGTCGCCTTTTTCGACAAGGAAAAGCCGTCCTCCTCCGTCTTGGAATTTCGCACAGCGCTTCGCTTTTCCGCCCAGAAGTATGTCTCCAGGTTGGCCCACAATCTTGCGCTAGCGGGCGAGATGTCCGATCAGCCGACTCTTGCCGCGGAAGGCTGGCGGCAAGCCCTGAATCAATGGAAGCTGACAGCCAGGCAGGAAACGTATTTTCGGTCCCCTAGGGTCTTGGGACAGGCCCATCTTCGCCTGGCTCAACTCTACCTGGAATTCGGTGAAATCCAGCATTCCCATCGAGAAATCGGCCGAGCTAGAAAGCTCTTGGGACATCCCTGCCGGGCCGTGGACAGAGATGAAGCCTTCGTTCTCTACCTGTTGGGACGAAGAAGGCAAGCGTGGCAACTCGTGAAGAGCTACGCTCATAGAGGTGCTTCCCCGCACGAACTGTGCCTCTTTGGACTCATCGCCATGGGTTCAGGCTATTCCACGAAGGCAAGGGAACTTTGGAACCTTGCCCTGTCCAATCCACATTACGCCTTAGAGGTCAAGTGTCAGATCCTGGAACACGCGCGTTTCGAATACATGAGGAGACTTTCCGAAGAGGACTACAAAGGGGCCTCAAAAGTCTGGGAAGGCTTGGGACATGTCGTGGGAGAAGAACTGAGGGACGAGTTCCTCCCGCCCCCGCCGCGACTCGATGTCAGCCTTGCGGGACTCCTTCAGGACGACTGGCTGGACGAGTTGCCCTCCTTTCTCATAGAACAGGTAAGACAGGCCTTGCACGAACTCAATGTGTTCGTGGGATATTACCTGCCCATGGACGACCTTCGCCTCGCCCCCAACGCCGTGCAGGCCTTGGAAGATGTGGATCCACTCCATCCTTTGGCCATCGCCGTGCTCGCCTATCTGATGGAGAGCCTTACGCTAGAGCAGGTCGATTCCGGGGTCGCTCTGGCGGAACTGGCCCTTCAGTGTATAGAAAACGTGGAAGACGCTAAGATGGTCCTCCGCTTCATGATTGTTATGACTCCTTTTCTTCCCACAATGAAATCTCTGGAATCCCTTCTTGCCCGATTTCCCCATCTGGTGGAGGGACATCTCTTTCGTTACGTGCGCGCGCGGAGTCATGCAGAAGCTCGGACCGAGTTGGCCATCGCTGAATACTTGTCCAAGGACGACACAGATCGCCTAATGATCGACTTTATCCGCAGATTGGTAGAATACACACCGTGATCCCCATGCAAGAACATCAACCCATCTCCTCTGACCCCTTCCAGCTCCTCGGCGTCTCTCCCGAGGCCACCGATGAAGATGTCCGCTCCGCCTATTTCCAAAAAGTGAAAGAATTCCCCCCGGAGAGGGATCCCGAGGGCTTCAAGCGTATCAGAAAGGCCTACGATAGCCTTCGCAACCAGGAGGACAGGATCTTGGTTCTCCTCAGCCGATATCATCCACCCCCCCCCTTGGAAGACATCATGGAGGTCAAGCCTGCGGAAAGGCTTCCACTAGAGTTCGAAGACTTGAAGCGCATCCTTCTGTCCGTGACAGACCTGGAGCGAAACTCGTTCAAATCGGACCACACAAAGATGGAACCCCTCATCGATGCGCTCCTTGACTCCTTGCCGAAAGAAGAAACATGAGCAGCTTGCATCCTCTCTTTCGCATCCCGCCCCCCGATGAATCCCCTCCCACCCCTCCCTGGGAGGAGCTGAGGGAGCGGCTGGACAAGATTGGAAGGCTCCAAATCAAGATGCAGGCCCTTCTGGAAACTGGCCATCCTGGCCCCCCCTCTTCGTCCCCAGGCTCGGGTCCCCTAACGGAAGACCTGATACAACTTATGGACGGACTGGACCATTGCATGTCTTTCTTGGACGAGGGACGAACAGCAGACAGTGACAGGTTTCGAAACGGATTGGACCTTCTGAGACAGAAAGGATTGTCCGCCCTCGAAAAGAATGACATCCATCCCATCGACGCTGTGGGTTCTCGATTCGATCCCAGTCTCCATATGGCGGTGGATACGGTCTGCCAAGAGGGTGTAAAGGACTACATCATTGTCCACGAAGAAAAACGAGGGTATCGTCTGCAGGACCAGGTTCTGAGGCCTGCGGAAGTGATCGTAAATCGGAGGTAGTCATGTCGGCCACCATCGGGATCGACTTGGGCACAACCAATTCAGCTGCGGCAGTTCTAATGAAGGGCATCCCCCGCCTGATCCCAGTAAACGGCGAAAGGCTCCTTCCCTCTGCGGTGGGAATCTCCCCCAATGGAAAGCTGCTCGTGGGAAAGGAAGCCCGCAATCAGTGGAAAGCCGACCCGGATCGGACTATTTTGTCCGTCAAGAGGAAAATGGGCTCCTCGCAGGCAATTCCACTGGGACCGCGCCAGTTCCTTCCGCAAGAAATCTCTTCCTTCATCTTGAAGACCCTGAAGGCGGCAGCAGAAGATTACCTGGGACAGCCCGTGGAAAAGGCTGTGATCACAGTGCCCGCCAGTTTCGGCGATGCCCAAAGAAGAGCGACCAAAGAGGCAGGGGAACTGGCTGGCTTGGAGGTCATCAGAATCATCAACGAACCTACGGCCGCCGCGCTGGCTTTTGGCGTCGACGAGAAAGGACACGAACATCTGGCAGTATACGATCTGGGAGGTGGCACGTTCGATATCTCCGTCATGGAAATGCAGCAGGGCGTCCTGGAAGTCCTCTCCAGTTTTGGCGACCACTACCTGGGCGGAGATGATTTCGACAAAGCTCTCGCCGAATTCCTTGCCGAAGAGTTGGAACGGTCTGAAGGCCATAGGATCCGCTCGGTTCGCAAAACCATGGCGAGACTTATCCGCTCAGCGGAAGAGGCAAAGATCCACCTATCAAGCGAAGTCTACACCCACATGAGGGAGGAATTCCTCGCCTCAGAATCCGACCTACCCGTTCATTTGGATAGGGAGTTGTCCCGGGACGAGCTGCTGGATCTGATCGAACCCAAACTGACGCAAACTCAGGAACACCTGACCCACGCACTTCAGGAAGCCAAACTCAAACCAGCCGATTTGGACCGGGTGTTACTTGTGGGCGGATCCACCAGGATCCCCATGGTGAGCGAGCTGATAAGACATGTCATGGGCAAGGAACCTTGTCGAGAGGTCAACCCGGACGAAGCGGTAGCTCTGGGCGCCGCGATCCAGGCAGGAATCATCGATGGAGAACCCATTCAAGCGGTTCTTGTGGACGTGGCCCCTTATTCCTTGGGCATTGAAGTGGTCCACAGCGACATGGGTGTTATGATCCCGGATGTGATGAGTTTTCTCATTAAACGGAATACCCCGATACCCGCCTCTATGACAGAGGAGTTCTCGACGGTGATGGACAACCAACGACGGGTTCAGATTAACGTGTACCAGGGAGAACATCCCGTAGCCAGCGAGAACGAACGCATGGCAACTTTCGAGCTCAAAGATGTGCGTCCTGGAAAAGCCGGGGAACCCAGAATCCTGGTTCAATTCGACTATGATGCAAGCGGAATCGTTCATATTCGAGCCAAGGACAAGGACACGGGCAGTCAAGAAGAATGCATTCTACAGATCGCTGCCCCCAAGCTGACTGCCAAGCAGAGGGCTCAAGTAAAAAAAGAGATGCCCAACATCACCGCACGCAGTCGGCCCATGGATAGCGCCCGATCGATTCTGAAAAAAGCACGCCAACTGATCCAAGAGAAGGATGCCGGTGAAACCGAGAAGCTGCGGCAGGCGGCCGAGGCCTTGGAGAAGGCGTTGGCGGACAGTGACGAGGAATTCGCCAAGCAACTGGAAGACCAGATCGTCGACCTTCTATACGAGATGGAATGGTGAGATGCCTAGCATTCCCTCAGAGGCGAAAGAGACACTCTCCTCTCACTTCCTTCCATCGGTGCAGTGGAATATCCTGAACTGCACCTCGAAGTGAAAGTCCCTCCCAGATGCCGAATGTCCATTCGGCGTGGGAGCGCCTTTCAAACCGTTCGAGAACATTGTCGCTGCCTCCTCTCCATCACAGCCGTCTTTTTATCGGCTTCGCTGAATGGGCAAGCCTGATGCGATGCGAAGGGCGGAGCAAACATCGGGCTATTCCTTGAAGGACACGTCATAGACGCCTGGTTCCACCAGCCGTTTTTCGAAATGAGCCTTCAGCCATCTTTTGAGAATCTTTCGAAAGCCAGGGATCAGGAGCGCGAACCCTAAGGCATCTGTGAGAAGCCCGGGCGTGATCAGGAAGGCACCGGCGATCAGTATCATCATGCCATCCATAAGCTCTTCGCCTGGCAGTTGTCCGACCTGCATCGCCTCCTGGGCCCGCCTCAAAGTCGCCAATCCCTGCTGCCTTGCCAAAGCTGCCCCAGCCGCTCCTGTGACCACCACAAGGGCGACCGTGGCCATGACACCCACGTGCTTTCCGATCTCGATGAGCAAGGCTAGCTCCACGAGAGGCACTGCAATGAAAAGAAAAACCAGCTTGGCAAACATCATCAACTCCTATGTCCTGTGCCTTCCCGTGATGCTCTTCACGGAAAGATCTTTGCTGCTGTCCCACAAGAGACAAACGGTCTTACCGAGCGCTCGGTTCCCTGGAAAGAGGGGATGAAACGAACCGCCAGGGCCGGTTGACCCTCAACCCCTTCTTGGTTTGCGCTATCCCTCTATAGACTCTACCATGGGAGCACGAAACGAGGTGATCTCTTGGTGGACTGTTCCATCCTTGAAACCCGGGGCCTGACCAAGTTCTACGGCAAGCACCGCGGCATCCAAGGCGTGGATCTGACCGTGGAAAAGGGAGAGATTTTTGGCTTGCTAGGTCCCAACGGATCAGGCAAGACCACCCTCATTCGTCTTCTGCTAGATCTCATCCGGCCGACGGCGGGAGAGGCCCACCTGTTTGGCATGAACTGCCACGAAAGCCACTTGGACATCATGGAACGGTTGGGATATGTCCCTGGGGACGTGGCAGTCTACGATTCGCTGACGGGAAACGAGTTTTTGGATTATTGCGCCTCCTTTCACAAGGCATCCTATCCGCAACACAAAACTTCCCTTGCCAAACGGCTGAATATTGATCTCACCAGAAAGCTCAAGGACTGCTCCAAGGGAATGAAACAGAAGGTCATGATCGTCCAAGCGCTCATGCATAACGCGGATCTCCTAATCCTGGACGAGCCCACGTCTGGACTCGACCCCCTTGCGCAGCGACTTCTCAACGAAACCCTTTTCATTTCCTCCCACATCTTGCCTGAGGTAGAAAAAGTCTGCGGCCGCGTGGGCATCATCAAAGAGGGACGTCTAGCAGCCATAGAGAGGGTCGGAGAGTTGGGATCCAAACGACTCAAAACCTTGACCGTCCGCTTCGCCAAACCGGTTCCCTCGTCCGAATTCGATGTCGACGGTGTCATCCAGGTGGAGGAAAAGGGACACCAATACGTCCTTTCCCTGACAGAAAACGTCAACCCCATCTTGAAGGTCTTGTCCCGCCACACGGTCATGGACATCTCCCTTCATGACGCGGATTTGGAAGACGTTTTCATGCAGTACTATGCGTAAACTCTCAGCAAAATCGACAAAAACCAGACGACTAGCCGCCCTTTGGTCCAGCTTCGCCGTGGGATATGCCGTGCTTGTCGTGGTGATCTTCCCTTCCTTCGAGGGCACCGATCACATCGATCAGCTCCTGGAAGCGTTCCCTCCTTTCATTCGGTCCTTGATTGGATCCCATGTTCAACCCATCTCCAGCCTCAACGGTTTCCTCACAATGGAGTTTTTCTCCTGGTTTCCTCTCTTGGGGGGGTTCTTTGCGATCGCTTTTTGCTCTTCGGCTTTAGCCAGGGAACTGGAAACCCATTCTGTGGAACTCCTTCTCTCCCAGTCAGTCCCCCGCACTCACGTGGTTTTGAGGAAATACGCGGCCTTCAGTCTGGCCGCTCTTTTTCTTGTCTTCTCCACCTTCGCCTTCCTCCTCGCCTCCGTCGGGTATATGGATCTTGGAGGAGAAGCCGATATACAGGGATATCTCGCCGTGGCCCTTCAAACCCTCTTCATTGTCCTGGCCCTAGGCTCGATGTCCCTTTGGGTGTCTTCCCTCTCCAGCGAGCAACGAAAAGCCATGGGCGTCGCCACAGGAATCGCCTTGTTTATGTTTTTCCTCCACGCCCTTTCAGGGATGAACACCGTCCTCCGCCAAATCGATCGCGTCTCCCTGTTTCACTACTTTGATGCGAGCACCATCCTCAAACTCGGCCAGCCCCAATGGATGAACATGCTGCATCTCAGTTCCTTCTCGCTATTCTTTCTGCTCGCCGCGGTATTCACCTTTGATCGACGCGATATACCTGCCTAGTGCGAGATAACGGTCACAGGGCCCGACGAGCCGCTTCCTTGAGCCGTTCCGGCACGTCTTCTCTTTCAAGAGCTTCCTCAAGCACCTGTCGAGCTTGATCCTCAGGACCCGTTTTAATCTGACAAAAAGCTACCAGGAGTTCGGCTTCCAAGGCCTTGCTTCCGTCGGGCGTCTCCTTCAGCACCCGCTCGAAGTAGCCCTTGGCTTCCTCGTAGCGCTTCTCCACGTAGAGACATTCTCCCTGCCAGAAGAGAACGTTGTCCCGAAGCTCCAGAGGCAACGCCATGGCTTCAAGTTGAGAAAGCCTTTCCTTACAACCCTCCAAATCTTCTTCTCGGAAGGCCTGTATGGCCTCCTCGTAGAGGGACGAAATATCTTTCTCAGACGCGGGGACAGGGGTCGCACTCGGGGCAGGGACAGGCATAGTCGTCGGCACAGAGGTGAGAGAAGCGGCTGGCGAAACCATTGGTTTCGAAGTCGGAACGGACGTGGGCTCGGCCGCGGGAACGGCTGTCGAGACGGGAAAGGAGGTCGGCGTGGATTTCGCGACTTGGCGGCGTTCCGAGACGTTGACCTGGGAGGCGGCCGGCGTTGCAGCCTCCATCCCCTTGGGGGGGGTGCTTCGATCACGGCACAATGCAATGAAACCCGCCCCACATAGGATTCCCAATAGTCCTGCAAAGACAATCCTCCAGTCGAGCGTGGAAGCTCGATGCAGACAACTATACGCCACAGCGTCTCCCGGATCCTGAGACAGGACACGCCGCCAACAGGCCTTTGCTTCTCTCTTCCGTCCCAAGTGGTAGTAAGCCTTCCCGAGCAAGTTCCACAGCTCGTTATCACTCGGATCCGTATCCCCGGCCCGCTCCAAGAGATCAACGGCCTCTTGGTACCGCCCCTCATGGGCCAATGTCCATCCCTTTCGCCTGGGATCTGGTGTCTCCCTGTTCTCATCCATTGGAACGTTCCGCCGCTTGAAAAATGTCGATTAAGGAAGCCGCATCCGGCGCCCCCAGGAGCTTGTCCCGCATCTCGGCCTTGCAGACCGTCTTGGCCAGGTATGCCAGAAGCTTTATATACTGCGCTGCATCGTCGTCGGGAACTCCCATGAGAAAAATCAGCCGAACCGGTTCTTGGTCCAACGCCTCGAATTCCAAGGGAAACTTCGCCACACCCGCTGCAACGATGAGGGACCGCACCGAATCGGTCCTCGCATGCGGCAAGCCGATCCCTTCTCCAACCCCGGTGGTTTGAAGCTTTTCCCGGGACAGCACATCTTCCACGAACTTCGGGAAATCTAAGATTTCCTCGCTTCCACGAAAGGTCTCGGCTAATGCCCGAATGGCTTCCCATTTGTCTCGGACCGCGAGGTCAAGGATCACTCGATCCTCTCTCAGCAAGGAGCCAAGCATCTCAAACTCCTCTCCAGCACCACAGCCCACAGTCCCCCCCGAGGAGAAGGGACTTGCCATCGGAAGGACTTCCACCTGTTTAACTTTCCCAAGCAATGTTCCAACTCGTTTCTGTTGCGGAAAGCGTGTGTGCCCGCGTCCGAAAACCTTTCCGCAACAACTACGAACCAAGCCCTGGGGGTGGAAAAGAAGATCATGACACGTTCCGTCCCCCATGACCAGTCAGGGGCACATCCAATCCGCTCAAGGGACTCTTCACAAACCGAAGACCAATCGAAAGGTCCTGATCTGGAAAGGCAGCATCGAGAAGGAGAACCCCCTCTTTCCGGAAGGAACGTTTCGCTCTGTTCTCTCCAGGAGGTCGCACTCTTTGACGCTCTGAAGGGTCCTATCCCAATCGATCCCGGCCTGCTCCCTCCCTCCGTGAAGTTCCACCAACCGAAGGATGAGATCTTCGGAGTCTTCGCTTCGTTTGAGAGCCCCCAGATGAACGCCTCGTCCCGAGAGGTTCAGATAACCGTGTTCTCCCCGGTAGCGGCCGTCGTGGCGGGACGCCTCCATCGGAAAGATCGGATCATTCAGTTCTCGGGACGCCCTCACTGTTCCCGCATCCTGCCAGGTCCCCAGGTGTGGATAGAGAGAATACGTGAAGCTATGCTCCCCTTGATCCGAATCAGGATCTGGCCTGATAGGACCCCTCAACAGCGAAAGTCTCATCGTATTCCCTTGAATGTCGTACCCATACTTGCAGTCGTTGAGCAGACTGACTCCATAGCTTGCCTCCGACAAATCAGCCCATTGGTGTCCGCACACCTCGAACTTGGCCTGATCCCAGGAGGTATTCTGGTGGGTTGGCCTGGTAATGGCCCCATAGCTCAGATCATAGGCGGCGCGGCGGGACAACACATCCACTGGGAAGGCGACCTTTAAGAGTTTGTTGTGTTCGTGCCAATCGACCCGAGTCTCGAAGTCGATCCTGGGAACATGGGCATAAATCCAGATTCGCTGCACAAGGCGGCTTTGAAAGAAAGATCTCTCCACCTGGATCCCAGCTCGCAAGGGACCCTCCTCTACGACTGAAATCCTGTCCGCGGCCGGCAGATCCCACGACTTCTCTTGATAGGTCTTCACGATGTCCCACGCTTCATACACCCCGGGTTTGTCCTCGAAAAGCTGAACCATGTTGGCTTTCTGTCCTTTAGAAAGCACGCTTCTTCTGGCGCGCTTGTCCCAGAGTTCCGTCATCTCACCGCGTTGGTTGATGCGAATCTTGAAGAATGGATTCTCCAATTTCCTTTCCGTGATCTTCACGCGCTTGACGTCGTCGTCGCTCTCCCCCTGCTGTAGGTAGACGACGCATCCTCCCACGCAAGAAAGCGTTGGAGACCAGACCAAAAGCCGTCTTACCCCTTTCTCCCCGACAAGCTGAGAGGGACAACGCTCACCGTCCGCATCCACGCATCGCCAAGGCCCTTGCCCGTCCACAGGAATCTCAACCAACCCATCTCTTTCCCATCCAAGGGCATTGAAGAGAAGCCAAGGGACGCCCGGCTGCTCTTTCGTGGAAAAGTCCAGGGACAACGCCTCCAGGGCCTCTTGTCTCACGGACTCCAATGCCTTGAGGGCCTGGCGATAGCTCTTTTCCGCCTCTTTTCCCACCGGGGTCGTGTGAGACCCAGGCAAAATGTCGTGGAACTGGTTGACCAACACCTTTTTCCAGGCCCGCGTCAGCCTGTCCCCAGGATAATCGATTCCCTGCAGAGAAGCCAAAGAGGACCAGATCTCCGCCTCTCGGGCCGTGCTCTCGCATTTTCTATTCAGACGCTTCAGAAGCCCCTTGGTGGTAAAAGTCCCTCGATGCATCTCCAGGTAGAGTTCATCGTCCCAAACCGACAAGTCTTCGGCATGAGAAAAGGCTTCGTCCAAGTACGCCTTGCCTGCGACCAGCCTGGTCTTGGGCAAGCCAGGGAAAGCTTCGATCCGTCGAGCCCGCTCCAGCATCTCCCGGGTCAGTCCCCCGCCGCCGTCCCCAAACCCGTACATGTTCATCGATTCTCTGACGGTTTCCTTCTCCTGAAAGCCTACCCAGTTGGACAGGAGCTGGTCCGGGTCAAGCCAGGAGATGAAATGGCTCGCAGGAACACAAGCATAGACTTCCGTCCCGTCCACCCCCCTCCACCTGAAGTTGTTGTGAGGAAAGGCGTTGGTATCGTTCCATGTGGACATCTTGTTGGAGACGAAGTAACGGATGCCGGACCTCCTGAGGATCTGCGGCAGAATCCAACTATTTCCGAACACGTCCGGAAGCCAGCAGGTGTCGACGTCCTTCCCGAACGCCTTCAGAAAATACCGCTTCCCGAGAAGGCACTGCCGTATGAGCGATTCGCCCGAAGGGATATTGCAGTCCGGCTCCACGTAGGGTCCCCCCACCAGCTCCCATCTCCCTTCCTCTACCCGTTTTTTGATTCGCTCGAACAGTTCCGGGTAATGGATTTCCAACTGTTCGTAGAGAAAGGGCTGCGTGTGACAGTAAAGCATCTCGGGAAAATCGTCCATCAGCGCCAACTGCACGAGACAAGTTCTAGCGTTCTTGCGAACCCCTTGTCTGACAGTCCAATGATAGGCCACGTCAATATGGGAATGACCCACTAAGGCCAAGCGTCCCGGGTGTTCCACAGCAGGAATCCTCCGAAGCGCTTCTTTCAGGGCCTGTCCCGCGGCGTCCAACGATCGACGGAAACAAAGCCGATCTTGGGTGTCCCGGTCCACCCCCTGAAGGGCCTTGTCGACGGCCTTTCTCAGGTAGGAACGGACCTCCTCGTCCGCCATCTCGCAAAAGGCCACGTCCACAGCCAGTTCAACGTCCAATAGAAAGCGTTCCACCACCGGATCGATGGAGACCAGCCGCGGCGAACGCCAGGACTGCACACAACCGTGTCCCCCAAACGCCTTCACCCTTCCATCGTCCGGGGCGGAGCGGACATAGGCCTCGAATTCCAAAGAAAACCGCTCGCCGCCTTGGGCCTTCTTCAGAAGAGAAATCCTGCTCCTGTTGGGATCGAAGGCGTTCGTCAGCCGTCCCGAGATTCGCAACAGCATCTCCGTGGGCGTCACGAGTTCCAATTCCACAGGCAATGCGGAAAAAACCTTGGGCACTCTGATGCGGTTCTTGAAAAAGAAGGTGCCGTCCGGCTCTCCCCACCAATCCCCCTCTTCGATGGACCGCCAAGGATCGGGGAACCCGTACTTCCCGGGTTCCTTATACAAGGCGGGACGAAGGGACCACCCCTGGGTCGGGGCGGTCGCTACGAACAGCCAGGATTTGACCTCTTCCAGGCGGATACGGATCCACTCTTCAGGACTCAATGATCTTCGAATGACTTTACGATGTCCTGTTGCCATGACGAAGGGTTTTCCTTCTCTCTTTCCGAGGCGGTCTATCTCCTGAAGTAGGGCTTCTCTCGTCGAGCGTCCACCGTCCAACTCGGGCCAAACCGCTCCCTGAGCTTGCGTTCCACAAAATGCTCGATCACGCGGGAAGCCGAAGGACAACTGGAACAGGCCGCCTTAAGGCAGACGAATACCCGGGTTCCTTGGAGTCTCTCAAAGGCGATGTCCCCTCCGTCCTGCCTCATTTTTCCCCTGATCTCGTCGCCTTCGATGAAAGACTGAACTTCCCTCTCGTTCAAAGACCAATTCTTCTCAGCTTTCGTTGTCATCATCGACTTTTACCCCCGAAGGTTTCCCGAGTGAATCATCTCGAAGGGACCTTTCGTGTCCGCGAAGGCGAAGCGTCCATTTCTCGCCGAAAAACGTTCGACCATACGCTTCGAGCTGGAAACAGATGGCGCCGTATTTCGGATCGATTCCCTCCAGTTCGAAGGGATCCAAAAGACTGTCTGAAAGGGTGGGGACATCTTTCGGGATGCTCACCCTTGCCCTCTCTTTCTCTCCCTGGCGAGCCACAAGATAGACCGCGCCCTTTTTTCGCTTGCCGTCCTCGGCCGCGATCCTGGCGGCTTCTCCCAGATTGCCCACTGAGGCCTGGCATCTCATTTGTCCTGAGCTAGGGACGTCGACGCTGCCGCCCTCAGGGACCTCTTCCCATGCGCCCTTCCGGGACAAGACCTTCAGGAAGTTGAACTCGGCGTTGAGGTACTTGGGCGGGTTCTTTCCGTCGCATGGAACGTTGCCCACGGCCAGAAGCGGCGTATCGACCGAGGTCGTTCTTGTGCCCTCGGTGCGAACGCCTAAAAGATTCCCGTTGTCCGCGGCTTCCTTGTAGGCGTCCTTTCCCTGGTTGAACACAACGTGCCAGTAGCCCCCCGGGTGCTCATCTCGGTCCATAACAAACCAGGTATTCGACGAGGGATAAGGGTGCGCCTTCTGGATGAGGGAACCATATTTCAAGATAAGCTCCGCGGCAGGTCTGGGGGTGCCGTCCATGTTCATGATCCCGTAATCGCTTCGCTCGTTCACCCGATAGCCTCCAGGCCACCACCAAGGCGCCGTGCCATTGGCTCCAGATTTCAGAACCATGCGGTAAAAAAGTTCGTGGTAGTCGGACTGGATCCCGATCAAGGCATCATGCGGACGCATCGCTTCTCGATTCCAGACGCTTTTCCCAAACTCCGACCACAGCACAGGCTTTCCTCCCGACGTGAAATGAACGTACCGCGTGATGAAGCCTGCCGCGTTGCTTCCTTCCTCGCTATGGGGGATGGAATAGCCTTCGGGACAGATAAAATCGATGTGTTTCGGCGTAGCCGTGAAGGTGAAGTCCTGGGGCAGTGTGTTTCCCTGTCGAAAACTGACCAGGTGATTCGGATCCAGTCTTCTCACCTTGCGCGTGGCATCGTTCCATTTCCTGCTCATCAGGTCGTCCATAAAACGCCTATACGCCGCGACCATGATTCGCCAATCCCCGTCCTCCCGCATCTGAAAATCGCTCGGCGAGGTGGGACGTCCCTCCTTGGTGGGACACGCCATGGCCCAATCCTTCTCTGCCCGCTCCACGCTGCCATATCGTTCCACGATCCAGTCTTCCCATTCCTTGTCCCACCGATCGCGTCCCGCTCCCCGAAAGACATAGTTGCCCGGCTCCCAGATAATGTCGTAGGCAAAAAGCGTGGGATTGCTTGCGAGTCTGGCGGCTTCGATCAACGTACGGACCGTCCCCTCGTCAAAGTCCAAAGGGGAGGCCCCATTCAAGAAGCCGTTCACCTTGATGTGATGATGCTCGCATCGTCTCAAGAAATCCAAGAGATTCCTGTGACATTCCAGGCTGTCCATCTGAATGCTGACCATGTTGATTCCGAGCGCTTCCATTCGCTCGAGGTCTCTCTCCACCTCGTCCGGCGCATAGAGTCCC
>Ga0272442_10005808_pt1 | contig 16390 bp, 10 predicted proteins | sample SSMForm2O_FD_200262 | JGI IMG/M metagenome (GOLD analysis project Ga0272442, IMG submission 200262) | Marine sediment archaeal communities from Little Sippewissett salt marsh, Falmouth, MA, United States - SSM-Form-2O | ecosystem: Environmental > Aquatic > Marine > Wetlands > Sediment ...
GCCGAATCCGAATCAGAGACGAGTTCGTGCCCCAATCGCCAACTGCCGCCGTGTAAAGGAAGTCCAGCCCCCAGCCACGAATCCCGTTGACCCCGGGCCTTCGCCGGATAATCACCTGCGTGTCCGGATAGTCGCTGTTGAAACTATCAGGCGCCGTCGACCACTGATATTCCGTAAGGTTGCTGAAACCATCGCTATCCTGATCCTGAGATGCGTTCGCCGAGTTAGTAGGATTCCACCCGTAGTCCAGCTCATAGGAATCCGGAATCCCGTCGGCGTCCGTATCGGCCAGAAGCGGACTGGTGCCGGCATCCACCTCTTCCTTGTCATTGGTAGGATCACAATCCTCCATTTCGTCGTCATCGGTATCGGCTGCCCGCGGGTATGTCCCATAGGTCACAAGCTCTTCATAGTCGCTCAAGCCGTCATCATCAGTGTCTGCATCAAGCGCATTGACATTGTTCCAGTAGGTATAAATCTCAGCATAGTCCGTCAGCCCATCGCCATCACTGTCGGCACTGTTCGGGTTTGTGCCCATCGCGATCTCGTCGGCATCGGCAATACCGTCGCCGTCGGAATCTATGCTCCGAGCACTCAACCCATACTGCATGATTTCTGTACCATCATCGATTCCATCGCCATCACTGTCACGCAATGATTCACTGGTCCCAAACAGCCGGATTTCCCTCGCATCAGCCAGTCCATCACCATCTGTATCCACAGTTGGGTCTGCCGCCATAAAAAACGCATTGCTTTCCGGTCCCGAATGCAGCCAGCACAGGGGATCCGTTATGAAATCCAGTGTCGCAGAAAGCGTCCAAGCTGTGCTCACAAGCAGGTTTGTCGATCTGTAAATATCCAGAACTGCCATATTCGTCGGAGCATGTATATACAGCTCCACTCCAGAAGAAGCAGTCTTGATCTGCACAAATGCAATGTCATTGCTGTAAAGATCCAAGAGAGTCTGGTTCGTGCCACCTTCTTCCCATGGCGGGACCGCCTTAGTCATTCGTGTGAGATAGTCTGTGGTATCATTAGTAGCGATCAGTATATAGCAAATCTCCTGCCTGCTTGGATCCCGTTGGTCATACCATTCATCCAAGTTACTTCCACTCAACCAATCCGGTGGTTCTCCATACACATCCTCAATCCAGTCTTCGGGATATCCTGAAATGGAAACATCCGTGGTATGTACGCACTCATCTGCAAGGTTGTAGTAATACCTATAGCTCGTTGCGGCATTAGTTTCACATACAAGCACAAAGTAGGACACTACGCTGCCATTTGTCTCCGGCACAAGGCCATTGATGAAGTTTGAACTGAACCCACTCGCGTAAGCATACACACCAAGATCATTATCATATTCAATGCCGGGCGGCATAATCTTCGCCATTTGGGAATTGGTCCAAGCAGTATTAACCTTCCCTTCCAGGACCGTAAGCGTACTCACAATTTCTATGTCTGCAAAAGACCAACATGCCACCCCCATTCCTGCGACAAGCAAAATACCAATCATCAACCTACCGGGCAGATACTTCATTGACGACCTCCATTTTGTTGTCTCACTTCCGCAAAATGAACTCACACATCCACCTTCACATCTTCTCTTGCTCCGCGCAACTCAACTCTTCTTCCCCGTCACAATTACCAGAGGAATAATCAACGTCCACACCACCAGAATACAGGATGCAATCTGCGGCTGATACCAACCCGCCATCTTGAACGGCCCACCAATCGTATAGACCCACACCGGAAACGACAGCGTAGTCAGAAGTATCTGAGCCTTCGACTTCACGTTATGAATCTTGACCAGGTAAAGCGGAGTCAGGATCAGCAAAGCCGCGAACACCGACCAGCCCACAACATTAGTCAGGTCCTTCTCCCCTACCTCGATCACCTGCCCCCCGAAGATCCCGTGTATCACCATGTAGGCGGCAATGATTTCACTCGGTATCAGCTTAAGCAGCTTCGATTTGTAATCTTGTTCCGGCTTGATTGTCCGAGCCATTATCCGTACACCTTTCCGGTAGATTCGATCATTCCGTTTTCTGCATCAATTGTTGGGCGATCCATGGTCAAGTTATCCCTCCGGAATGGAGGGAACAACGTTTTTCTTCCTTCCAGACCTGCCCTCACTCGATGCCGTACTTAACGTGCACGGCGTTTCCGGCGCCACTTCCACGGAGGAATCTGCTCCCGATCCTTCCACAGCCCTACCCTATCGGCCTTCGCTTGTGCCTGAAGGCCTGCAAGCAGTTCGCTGCGACTATACCGGCGGTAGTGCCAGGCCAGGCCGCGGCGGACGAGAAGGTGATTGGTGTTGGTGTCGTTGATTCGCAGTGTTCCGATCAGGCGGCGGTAGCGGTCGCGTTTGCGCCAGTGGACGACGACAACTCTATTCAGCACCAGCAACTCGAGGGCCATCTTCGATGCCCGACCGTTGGGTTGGCCCAGTTCCGTCGCGTCGATCTTGGCCAGCCGCACGATGTTCGTCCCAACGACAATCGTATCCCCATCGACGACACGGGCAACGCCGCCGGTGAAGCAGTCGGCCGGAGAAGCGGACGCTACCGCAAAGGATAGCAGGAACCAGAGCAGGTACTTGGCGGAAGGGTTGGAGATCGGGTCAGGGGGATGGGAGTCGGATTCGTTTCCATGCTCGTCGATGTCGGCGCGGAGGATGTTGCCGAGCAGTTCGGAGACGGTGATGCCCTGCTTCTTCGCCTTCGCTTCGAGTTGCCGTTTGAATGCCGGCTCCATGTCGACGGTGAGACTTATTTTGCCAGGATCAACAGGACCCGCCTGCAGCGCCTGTGGCGCAGCCACTGCGGGCAGGTCAACAGGATAAGAAAGGCCCTCGATCGGCTGGCGGTCTTCCTGGTCGAGGGGTTGGGTGGTCGTGCCTGCCCTGAGCGGCGTCGAAGGGCGGTCTTGCCTGCGCCGAGCATCATGATCGAGACGAGCTGGATCGAGGGGTGGTCTTTCTTCCTTTTGACGACGGGTGGACGGATCTGGTAGGTTCCCGGACATGGTGAGCATTTCTTTCGTTAACGCGATCAATGCTTGCCAAGGGGCCGGTTGGTGTTTTCAGCACCGCCGGTCCCGCTGCTTTCCGGTCTTTTCAGTTCCCGAATTTCATGACTTCACTTTACGCCCTGTTAGGCCGTATTGTCAATCATGTTTTTCCGACATAATGCGGTGTGCGCAAGAAAGACCAGATCATGCGCGAGATAAGCAAGTTCGGCGCGAATCTGCGTCGCGAACGGTCTGCCCGCGGTATCACTCAACAGAAACTGGCTGAACTGACAGATCTGAATATCAGGACCGTTCAGAAGATCGAGGCCGGTGACATCAACATTCTCGTCACCACCGCATCTCGCCTCCGCAGAGCCATTGGCTGCTCGTGGGACAAACTCATTGACTAAAGGACGTGTGTTATGAAGGTGATGACCATCCTCGGCTTGCGCGCCCGGCATTGATCTGAAGCCGGAAGAACAGAAGGTGCTTGTATTGGACGGCCAGCAGAGACTTCAGTCATCCTTCTTGTGCTTCTTCGGGACACACAACGACCGTGAGTTGTACGTTGACGTGATGACCGGGCAGCACAAATACGACAAGGAGTACGATCTGCGCTTCTACGTTCGGTTTCTCAGAGGTGACGGTGTCAAGCGGTTTGAGGCCCTGCCCGCAGGGCAGGGCCGGAGAATGGTCCGAATCAAGGATTTCATTGATCTCGCCGGCGAAGAAATGGAGAAATTTGCTGAGCGTCGGGTAGCAGAACTCACAATTGGGAAGGGACTCTCCCGTGAAGCGAAGCATGAGGCGCAGTACGGGGCACGAAGCAAGATTCACCGAATCTGGCGGTCTCTGAGGGACCCGCAACGTGTTCAGGTCTTCACTATTGACGGGAACATTCAAACAACGAAGGACGCCAAAGCGGGCCGGGGCCCACAACCCAATCGGAGCCCGGCCCGGTCGAAAGTGCAAGTGGCAAGTGAAGGTAAGGTATTCTCACGCTCTCAATAATGACTCCGGCTTCAGCTGCACCTGCACCTTCGACCTGTCACCTTCACTTAAGCCATGCGAATCCCGCTCTTCACCCGGTTCGGCAAAGCCGAACCGACCTCTCCCGCAGGAAGAAGTGGCGGAAACGAACTCCCTCGGCGAGAGGTCGGGCCGGCAGCCGCCGGCCCGGATGAGGGGCAGCCATTCACGCAAGCTTAACGGTTACTGGTTATGGGCCAAATCACCTTTCTAAGAACCGGAAATGGTCAAACCACCTGCGATTCAGCCTGCATTTATTGGGCAAAACGTGGAGAAGCCACGAGGGACATGAATGGCATCCTCCCCCAAGCATTGTTTTGCCCATTATGCACCTGAGTTCCATCGTCACCGTTCTTCAGTCCTAATCGGACATCAGACGTGACTCATCCGAATCTCCATTCTGGATCGATTTTCTTGAGGACATCGTTTGCTCTTGTTAGGTCGGTCTCAGCCTTTCCTTTGAGGCGGACCTTGACCGTGAATTCGGGGGACGCACCGGCCAGGAGTTTTGTAAGCTGCGGTGCTGTTTCGTCTACGAAGTCCTGGAGGTCACTCAGTGCCATCGTGACTTCCGTGGTCTCGCGAGCGCCGCCGGCAGCGGGTTTGGGTGCGGGTGCAGGGGGCGCTTCCTTCGGCAGAAGCAGTTCGCGGTCGCCGTCTTCCGCCAGGGACCTCAAATCAGGTCCGCTGGATGCGCGGGCTAGAATGCCTTTGTTAACGGCATCGTTCAGCACGTCGACGAACTGCCTCGTGGGCCAAGGACGGCCCTTTTGCGATTTCAGCTCGGTGTAGATCCCTTTGACGGTGGTCTTCGGTGGTTTGCCGTCCCAAGCGCCGTCGAGGGCTCCGGGGAGGAGGTCAACGGCGCGTAGGGCCTCGGGAGGACGGAGGATACTGGCGTCAGGATCGAGCTGGATCTCGGATGGCAATTCGCCAAGGACGCTGTTGTTCCCGAACAGCAGCCAGACATCGCCCCGCTCAACGGCCTTCGCGACTGCCTCATGAACCAACTTGTAGTCCGCCTTCGGGATGGGTCGCTTCTCCGGCGGGTAGCCGGGTTGGATGACCTCATCGAACGCATGAGCGCCGTCGAACCATCCACACACATCGGAGAGCTTGACCGGCGTGTCGTCGGCGGGCCATAGGCCGGGGAGGGCGTCCGGCACGACCGCGGACGCATGGACTTCCCCAAGGGTAGCCCGGTCCGGCAACCATACTTCCGAGCAATCGGCCCAATCCACGATGCCATCGATGGGACAACGCCAGAACCATTCCTCCCCACCCGTGGGACGAACATATCGCAACGCCAGAAGCCCGCGTCGCACGGCATCTTCCACGGTGTTGACAACCGTCTGGCTGTTGAGGAGCTTCGGCATGTCGGGATGACGTCCAAAAGCGCCGTATAGATCCTTCACAGCCATCGAGGGCGAAGAAGCGGGCCACTTGCTTGAGGGGTGGCCGGGCATCAACGTTTCGGCGTTGATCTTCTCTCGATAGATACGCAGTTCCTTCTCGCGTGCCAGAGTCGGGAACAATGCCTCGCTGCCCATGGTGAACTTGCGCTGCTGGATGCTGCCGCTCTTGTCGACGTAGATGACAAGCTCAAAGGCATTCTTCACAGCCGTCAACGCATCCTTCTGAGCAGTGCGCTCCCGACGTTTCACGGCATCCTTCTGCTCCTGTTCAAGGTCCTTGAACGCATCGGATGACTTGATGTCGCCCCACGCCATCCACGAGGCGATCATTTGCTCTGCCTGCAGTAGCCCGGCCGCACTCGGCGTTACAACGAGCAGCAGGTTCTGATGCGTGCGCGTACTGGAGGCAGACGCGTGGGTACGAATGAAATCTACGGCCTCGGGCTTTGGAGGGTTGCCGGGCGCTCCCGCGTAGGCGGCACCCAAGATGACAAGCCTGAATGTGGCATCGTCCTTCACTTTGTCGGGCGAAGCAGGCAGGAGATGGAAAGAGACGCCCTCCTCAACGCAGCCATCTCGCAATGGCCGACAATCCTTCACAAGGTCGTCGAATTTCGCACGCGCGTTCTTCAGCGCGCTGCGCTTGTATGTGTCGTGCATCTGGTTCAGATTCGGCTTCGGTCCGATTCGCCAATAACGTGGTAGACCGCTTGCCGGATCCGTGCTTTCGCACTCCGAGAGATACCAGGACGTGTTTGCCCACTCCAGAAGGCCGGTATTCAGCATCGCAGGAAGCTCGACAGTTGCACCGATGAGCCAGCGCAATTCACCCAGTTCGGCCTGCTCCCCGATCGGCTGCGAGTATATGAATGCAGCAACGCAGGCGGCCTCGATCTCGCGGGCAGCAAGCGTCGTCGATGCCTGGGCCGCCGCTGCCCTGGGCAGTTCCGTCCGGAGGTTGGAGGGCCAGTCGGGCTTGGTCTGCTCGTCTACGGAACTCATCGCGCTGTTCGCCATCTTCTCAAGCGCCGGGGCCAGCGGGTCGGTCGCGCCCGGCTTCGCAAGAAACACTTGGGCGCTTATCAGTGGCGAATCGTCCCATGTCTCCGCATCCCGAAGGGCGGCGGAGAACGTCTGCAGGATGCCACGGGTACGCTGAAACTGGCGCAACTGCGCCCACTTCCCGAACAATCGTGACAAAAGGTCCGGGTGGAACGGGTACGCGTCCATCAGGTCTTTTTTGCTCGCGGGAATCTTGGCACGGGCCGGATCTACCCCCTGCATGCGATGCCAGAAAGCCGTTACGTATTTGTCGCACTCGGCCGCACCTTTGGGGAACTCCTCGAACATGCGTCGCCGCAGAAGCTCGGCGAAGTCTCCCTTGTCCACGGGCGTCTGCATATCAGCCTTCCGATTCAGACCGCCGTTGCACCTGGCGAGGATTTCCTTCCCTGTCTCGTCGTTCATGGCGGGGTCGGTGGCCAGCAACGAGACGACCAGGCACGACTTCTCACCGGCGGAAACAGCCTGGGAAAGGTACTGGAAGAAGTTCTTGAGCCGATCGTACCAAACGGGCCCCTTGTCCTGGCGTTCGCTGTCAGGGTCCGGCGAGGCGGCTCCGTGCGCCCACATAAGGAATTCATCCAGCAGAATCAGTGCGCCGACGCCTTCCTTTTCCACTTCCGCAATGACTTTCATCCAGAGGGATTCGGCCGGCGGTTCGTAGTAGTCCGGCTCGTCTTCAGCACGCTGAAGCAAGTCAATGCCCTTCTGGCCCAGAAGTTGCCAGGCAATCAGGTTCCAGGGCATGCGGAAGCTGCGGATGTCGCCGTCAGGAGACCGGGCATCGCCGCCACCCTTCCAATCCACCTTGTCGAAGGAGACGGCGGCAACGCGCGCATCCGGCGGCGTCTTCAGCTTCGCGTCGGCAAGAATCTCCGCAACTGCCGCATGCTTGTTGGACGGCTTGTCGTCCGTGCCGGTCAGGTAGTATGCCGTGCCCAATGCGTGGCTCTTACCGCCGCCGAACGTCTGCGCGATATTGACGAGGCTGACGCCATCGCCCTTGCCGGCCAAGCGACGCAAGAGTCCCGTGCAGAACTTGCGCAGGTTCTCGGTCGCGTAGGTCGTGGCAAAGAACTGGTCCGGGTCGCAGTAGAATGGCTGCTTACCCGGCGCGCGGTGAACGATCCGGAAGAGATCTACGGCAAAATCCTCTTCCTTCAACTGGCGCTCGCGGATCTCCTTCCGCAGTTTGCACGCCTTCTTCCATGGCACAATCACGTTTGTTTGGGTCATGACGGCTCCTTATTCGCATTCGTTGAATAGTCAAAAAGCGAGGTCTCTTTCACGAGGTTATTCTCCATGACGACGCGTCGATTCATCTTGAGCTGGCTTGCCAGCGACTCCACGAGCCGACGCTCGTCGGCCTGGTGATCCTGCAAAGCAAGCTCACGCACGGCCTGCAACACCCGCGGGAATGCCGGATCGCCGGCGAGCCCCCATTCCTCGTACTTGGCCTGAACTTCGTCAGCCCGGTTCTGCTTGAGCAACAACATGAGGCGGTGCAGCTTGTCTATCAGCGGTGCCGGATGGTTTGGCGTACTCTCGCCAAGCTTCTTGTTCTTGGCGCGCTCATCCCATGCAACCAGTTTGAACTTGTCGGCCTTCGCATGTGCGTTCAAGACATCGCCTGTCTCGTCGTCGTCGGCTTCAATCTCATCGGTAGTGGCCGCCTTCCGACGCGTGCGCTTCTTCTTGCCGCCCTGCTCGATGACGTTCCACACCATCTGGAGTTCACGGTCCGTTTTGCCGACCGCGTTGGCGTACTGAATACAGATCCCGGCGATAACGGGATCGAAAGCAAACGTTGAGCGATGCAGGAGGTAGTATTGCGTAACGGCATCCAGTTCCAGGTCAGCCTGCTCGCCGTAGTCCTGAGTATCGTCGAAGCCCTTGAGAGCGCCCAAAGCAAAATGGAGGACCAGGCTTCTTACCTCGTCCAGAAAACCGCGCACATCCATCACGCCACCCTCGGTCTTCTTGACGTACGGGTGCGTACTGTAGGCCGTCAAGGCGGGCCCCAGGGCTGCCCACAGGAAGTCAGCGCCGCGGACGCCCATGTCGAAGTAGTAACGAAGGATGTTCTTGTCTCCCAGTTCCTCCCGCGGATCCAGCAGCGCCGTGCGCATTCGCTGAAGCACATCATCTTCCCATCCGGGTACGGCATTGGCAGGACGTTTGCGGCACACAATCCACACCGATGTCGAAAGGTTGGCGCGCTTCTGCGTGACCTTGTTGACCATTTCCGTCTGGATCGGCCAGCTTGCCGTGACAAGCGCACCCGCCCGAATAATAGCGCCGATCAGACTCTGCCACGCGTCGACCTCCTTATTTGCGAAGACAACGACCATCCGTCCATCGTCTTTGAGCGTCTGAAGGCTCCGCTCAAAGGCTCTTGCCATGCCGTCTTCATACGCTTTCCGGGACTTCTCTGTATCCTTGCCGTGCCGGGCATCGTCATCAATCAGTTCGCCATCCTCCGCCTCGGCGTCCCATGTGGGAGATGGGCGGTCGTAGATTTCCTGAAACTCGTCATTGAAATCGCCCAAAATGCGCTTCTGCCAGATGCGAAAGAAGTTCATCAGGTCGGCATACGGAATCGCATCGTAGTATGGTGGGTCGGTGAAGCAGATATCCTGGGGAGGAAGCTGCATCTTCAGACTGCTGACGCAGCGAACATCAGGTGGTTCGCCTGAAGGAGCAACCGACCGACAGAATGTCCCAACAGCATCAGACACGGCTCGGATACCGCCTGCGTAGAACCGATCAATCGCCGAAAGGGGGTTTGCCTCACAGAAATCCATGTAGACGGGCAACTTGTAACCCGCAATCGCATGATTAACTTCCTGATGGTCGGCGCGCCAGCAACAGAGTTCACACGAGTAGTCAATGAACTTCCCGAATATGAGTGCGAGGTATGTGGCCAAGGCTTCCGCCTCGGCAGGACGCTCTCGTTGAATCGTACGAATCGCCGCACGTGTGTGTCGGACGAAGACGCCAGCGGCAAGCAATTGACGTGGCAGAAAAAGCTCTCGCCATTTGTTGATGCCATAGTTCTGCAGAGAGAACGCCCTCGATGCTTTCCGGCCACCGCCACGTGGTGTCTCTTCGGTCGGGATTCCAAAGGGAATACCCTCGTATGCTTCTTCGATCTCCTCGATTTCGGGCATCGCCAGTGTCAGCTCTTCATCGGTTGGCAGCCTGTAACTGGTCTGTGTTCTGCTCGATCCGTCATCAGCATGTTTCTGTACGGCCACAGCGATCATCTGAACACCCATGAGGCCGCGCCGTCCCTGATCCCTGACTTCTTTCGATGTGGCTGCAACTAGTTCAGGTCTTCCTTTCGCAAATGGGCTCCAAACGCCACTTGCGTTCTTCGTTCCTCTCTTGAGGAAATCCAGCAGGTTGCCTTCTGACACGCCCCAGCGTTCCAAATGAGGGTTGTCGGCCACTATCTTCCGGCGCTTAGCAGCCGTGGCTAGATCCTTCTCGGTGACCAAGCAAAATTGCAGGTGCTTCGCTTTGCCGTTAGGGACAGGAAGTACGGCGCATCTCTTGCCGCGGGACCTGGAAAGAAAGAAGCTCTTCAAAACGGGTATATGTCCCTCGGTCTGAATATCCCGCACGGTGCGCGCCCAAAGGTAGGCAACGGTGGGCTCTCCATTCACAACGGGGTAGTAGCGCGAGAGGTCGGCTGTTGCGCGTTCCAGCACCCAGCGGCCCCACGCACGGATATGCCAGGGCAACTCCGCATCCAACGTGAATGCCTTGTCTTCGTCGCTGCCCTTGACTTCGTGCAAATGCATCTGCCTGGGATCGGAGAAGTGCGCCTTTTCGGCCTTCTTGCGCTTCTTCTTGCCGTACATCGACTCGATGAAGTCCGGCCATTCGTTGACGAATGCGGGCAGCGGCCATTTCTTTCCTGCGTATTGCTGAGGGTATTCCAGCGTGCCTTTGAGCAGCAGCCAGGCAACCGGATTGAGGTCGGACGCGGATACATCGCATCCGAGCCACATGGCCTCCAAGGGAATCGCCCCGCCACCCGCGAAGGGATCGAATACGCGCGGCGAGTTGCCGCCGGCCGCCGCACGAATCTCGCGACGCAAGGCCTGCATGTCCTCGTTATCGTCGACGTTCCACTTGAGGAGTCCGTTCTCGACGGAAGTGATCTCGTCGACGACGATATTGCCGTCGGAGTCCTTCTTCTCCTTCTGAGTCTTGGTGACTTCGCCGCCTATCATCTTCAGCAACTTCGCGCGCTTCGCCGCGTCGCCCGGATCGGGCAGCAACGTGGCGAGCAAGGCGGCCCGGCAAGCCGCCAAGGGCCGCCGTGCCGGCCAGACGTGGAATGTAGAAATGTAGCCACCGGAACGGACGTTCTTCTCCTTCGGCGAAAGGATGGACGCCTGTTCCATTGGCATCAGGACTTCAATAAGACGGGGGAGGGAGTCGTCAGACACGAGACACCCCCTTCCGATTGGCAGGAACGCACCGCCGAGAAAAAGAAGAATGCAGGAGCCGCCGGGAATGGCGGCTCCGCGCCCTTTCGCCGAAGCTACCGGGGGGGGCAATGAGGGATTTGCCAGCAGATTGCCGCAGATGCGTCAAACCCAAGTTCCGTCGCGAAACGCAAAGCACTTTAGGAATCACTTGTACTGGGAGGGAGTCAGTAGGGTACTTTTCTTGCGGGTTCGGCCAAGGGGCCGCTTCGGCGGGGTCAACCGCATTGCCCGATGTTTTCAGAAATATGTGTTTTTCCCGTTGCACGAACCCGCGCAATGGTGCACTATATTGGCAGTCGGGTGCTGCATGCAGCTTGATATGGTTCGCCCAGCCTGACTCCATTTTCCTAAGGCCCTCCGATAGGTCCATTCTGTTCTCTCCGATATGTTTCCCACTCTTGCTGCGCATAAGCTATCAGCTCAGAATCGTCAGGCCAGATCTTCAGCCCATCCAGCCGCTCCTCCCTGGTCCGCTGGGAGATGTAGAACCGTGGCAACATGGCCCGGAAGAATGGGTAGGCGTAGTCCTGATTGCGCATGGCCCGGTATACATTGTAGCCGCAGAGATCGGCCAACTGGATGCCGTTTGACAATTTGCTGTCCGAGAAAAAGGGATACTCGACAATATGTCGAAACCGGATGTTTTGGTTGCCCTCTCTCTGAAAGAAGGCGTGCTTCATTGCAAGCCCACGGTTGATTGTCTTGTCCGTATCGTCCATCACGACCAATCCATTGTGCTTCCGGTGGAATTCGAAAAGGTATTGCTCAATCCTCTCCAGAAGTAGTTCATAGGCCTTACGATGAAGAATGTGATGGTCGACGTGGTCGTGCAGTTTCCGTTTGTCGATGACGACGGAGAATACGCGCATGTGATTGGCATCCAATTGGCGATAGAAGCACTCCGACAAACGTGTGCGGTCGGCGTCCGTCAGGGCGGCAAGAAAGGGACTCTCTGCTTCTCTCTGCCTTGGAATCCTCAACCAAACGGATTTGACCTCACAATCGGCAAGATCGAATCGCTTACCTTGGGCTCTGAACAGATGATCGGAAAGCTCCAGCTTCAGATTGGCGATGTCGCGATCGAACCGTATCCACTTGTGCTCGAAAAGTGAGACTGCGGTCAGAACGTACAAGTGCTCCTTCGTGAACGTTGTTCCGTCAGGTCGCGTTCCCGCGACCCCCGGATCTCGCGTGCCCGATTCATCAATGTAGAAGAAATACATGCGTGCTCCTTAGCCCGGCTCGGCCTCCCGAACGATGTCCCCGAAGCCGATGGTGAAGCTTTGGCGGGTCTTGACCGCCAGCTTGTACGCCGGATCCTGTACCCGATAGAGCGTTGGCGTCGCGGCGCAATCCACGACAACGTAGAGCCAGTAGCGGTCCCGAACGTTGATGGCCGTAGGCCATTCGTTCTCGGTCAATTGCACCGCCCCGCGGCCGGCACGCCCTTTGACTTCGATGGCCACGATTTCCCCATTGGCGCGGTGGCTCTCAAGATCGTATCCCTTGGCGAGGTGCGGGGCCGAAACGTCCAGGACTCGTGCGTTGTAACGGTCCACTTCGTAGTTTCGGGCAACCCGAACGGCAATAGCTTCGATGTTTTCATCGTAAGCGTCCTGGGCCTCGGGGCTCTCGTCCGGGATCACAAGACCAACGGCAACACGTTCGAAGCGGATAACATCCAGCAATTCAATGCGTCGATGCTCAGCGAGCATAGCGGATGCCCGTTCCTCTTCGAGCCGGGACTGTTCCTCTTTGACGCGGGCGAGCCGCGTTGCGGCCGCAGCATCACCTTCGCGAGCCTTCTTCGCGTACCGTGATCGCTCTTCGGCGAGTTCGGCAGACCGGAAGTCGAAACCGCGGGCAAGATCTTCGGCTCTGGTATCGCTCTCCGCCCGCAGAATGGAGCGCATCTGTTGCAGGAGCGTGGATTCAGCCAGGGATCGGGCATACTGGTCGCACCGGTCAACCTGATCTTCGGGCCGGCGCAGAAGTCGGTTGGCCCGCCAGAGGGCGGATTTTGGAGCGGCCTTCAAGGCGAGTAGATGATTCGGGGCGCAGCTTCCGAACTCGCCGTCCTCATCCCATTTCACGGCAACAAGACGGCGGTCGAGAAGGTTCTTGGGACCGCGCCGCTTGCGCGCGTCCACGGGGTCCGGCAATTCGCCGATCTGACAGACGTAGAAGGCGACACCGTAGGGTTTCTCGGCCGTCGGGTCACAGAAGACCGCCCCTCGGCGCGTGTCCTCCTCGCTTCGCAGAACCATTTCACGGCAAAGCCCCTCGAAGAATGGGTCGCCGGGACGAAGAAAGTGTATCCGGGAACCGGTGAGTTCCTCCGGCGGCGGGTCGCGCCGCACAGAGAGGTACTCAGGCATGCCGTCCGGGAGATGCAAAGCCAGACGAGCCAGCCAGGGAGCGTCAGCGGATTGGATCTGCAGGCGGGCCGCGGTGCTAAGGTCTCCGCTCAGATCGTATCCAAGCGGTTCTGCGCATTTCTCTACGAAATTCTGGACGTAGGCAGGGAGCAAATGCGTGAAGTCCTCGACATCCATCTCTGACTGAAGCTGGCCGAGCCGTCGGCCTACGTCGCCATAGCGCGACGCTTGCTTGCGCAGCTTTTCGATGGCGGTACGCAGCTTCTGTGTGGCCAGCATCGCATCCATCTGCTTCTTCCATGCATCCGACTTGGGTTCCATCATGCGACTGAGAAGCAGGTCGCGTATGGAACTCTCGGGGAGTTGCTGACCGACCACATCGAACACCTTGTCCGTGCTGAGGGCGAGACGGGCTTCTTCGAGCTTGTGAAGGAGGACGGCGAGAACATCACCCTCGCGAGTATCCTCCTTGGCGACCAGGTTGAAAATCCGAACTTCCGAGTGCCGTTGACCGAAGCGGTGAAGACGCCCCATCCGCTGTTCCAAGCGAGCCGGGTTCCACGGGATATCGTAATTCACCATCAGCCAGGCAAATTGAAGGTTGATCCCCTCGCCGGCCGCATCGGTTGCAATCATCAAGCCGGCGCTGTTCGAGGGCGGATCAAGACGAGCCAGATCCTCGGACCTGATCAACTGACTGCGCAACTCCGTCGGCATGAAGAACGCGCGCTGGCGTTCCCGTTCCGTGGCATCCATGCCGCCATGAATGACGGCCACGCGCCCTGTTTGGCCCATGGCCTCAAACTGCGACTTCAGATACATGAGCGTGTCGCGGTGCTCGGTGAAAACGAGTACCTTCTCGCGGTGATATTCGGGAGACTCGATGAGCTCGCGGAGCTTGGCAAACTTGGCGTCTTCCTGGACTTTGCGCCCCAGTTCCAGAACGTGGTCGATTCGCATAAGGTCTTCCTGAAGCAAGGCGGCCGTCTTCGGCCTGACGGCGGCCATGAGGTCGTCTTCGAGAAGCTCCGCGCTCTCCACCCCTTCGTCGGTTGGTTCGCTATCGTCAGCCGTCGACGCTTCGATTTCTGCAACAAGTCTGTCCAGTTCGGCCTGTGCAGCGGCAGCTTCTGAAGCCTTCGCCAGTTCCTCACGCTTCGTACGCATGCGTTGGAGGGATTCGAGCATGGCAAAGGTGGAACTGGCCAGCCGTCGCTGGAGAACGGCAACGACCATTGCAGCGGCGTTCTTATTCAGGGCACGATTGTTCTCGTAGCTCCACTGGATGTAGTTGGTTGCGCTTTCGTAGAACTCCAACTCTTCCGGCGTAAGTTTGACAGGGACAGTCTGCGTAAGCCGGGGTTTGTAGATTGGCTGCCCGTCGTAGGTGACCATCTCCTCTTTCAAGCGTCGGATGAAATGTCGGTCGCGCTTCTCCGGGGGAAGCGAGCGAAGTACCTCGGGAGTGGAAAATACGGCGGGATCAAGAAGACGCCAGAGCGCAAAATACGGGAACTCCTTCCCCATGTGTGGAGTGGCGGTCAGAAGCAGAATATTGGTCGTGCGCTGCGCGAGTGCTTCACCCAAGCGATACCGCATCGTCTTGGAGTCTGCACGGTTGGGGTCACTCCATGATAGTTTGTGGGCCTCATCGAAGACAACAAGGTCGAAGCCTTGCCCGGCTTTGTCGGTCAATTTCTCACGGACTGGTACCGTCGCTGCCGTGTCTACACTCATGATGAAGAACGGCGGATCTGTGGCCGTGAGGGGATCGTTCTCTTTGAAATCCGAGCCCTTGAGGATCGTGAAGTTCATTTCAAAGAAGAAGCGCAATTCCCTCTGCCAGTTGAACACGAGCCCCTTGGGGCAGCAGATCAACACGCGACGAATGCGGCCACGGTTCAGCATCTCGAGGATGTAGAGTCCCGTCATGATCGTCTTGCCGGCACCGGCATCATCAGCCAGGAGGAACCGAAGCGGTGCGTGAGGGAGGAGATTCTCGTACACTGCGATGCGCTGATGGGGCAGCGGAACGACGCGTGACAGCTCCAGGCCGTAGGCTCGGTTGAAGAGATGGCCGTTCTGCAAGCGGTGCGCGTCGACGACAAGCTTGACGGCTTCCGGGTCGCCCTCGAAGTCGAGCTGAGGTGGGGTGGCCGTTGAGGCACTGGCGGCGCTGATATCGCGCTCGGCATTCGTCAGATACTCGGCCCGCATTTCGCGGATGCGCAAGAGCCGGTCAGGCTGGGGCTTGTTGTGCCCTCGCTCCCACCGGTTTACGGCGGCAAAGGAAACGCCAAGCTTCTCCGCAAACTCCTTCTGCGTGTAGCCCATCTCCTTGCGCAGCTTCTTGATTTCTCTGGATTCCATGGCCCGCAGTAGAGCACAGAAAGAAAGCGCTTGCAAGAAGAAAGTAACATCTGCTATATAACTTTCTCGCGATAGATAACCGAAGAGTGGCTCGATGGAGATAAAGGCGCTGGATGCATATAGCTTGAAGGCAAGGTACTACCCGACTGTGATCGTAATGGCATCGCTATGCATAGTTGTTCTGGCCGCCGGAAGCGGTCTGTGGGGTCCGGTCAAGGGAATCATCGGGGCCGCTGTATCAGCACTTGGGTTGGCGTTTGTCATGGATCAGATCGGCCGTGACCAAGGCAAGAAGAAGGAGCCTGTCCTGTACGAAGCCTAGGAGCCGGCGGGGCCAGGCGTAACCTTTAAGCCTGCCCCGGAAAGCCCCGGAAAGCCCTATGAATATGTCTGAACCAATTACAGAAGTTCTTCGTCGCTACGGGTTCGATGTTGAGAAATCGGCAAAAGGCCGTACCACTACGATATCCAGAGACGGAACCCCGTACGGATACCAGACCTCAGTAAATGGCGATTGGGCTCGCAAGTTGAATGCTCCAACCACTCGCTCCATCGGGGGTGATTGAAGAAATGTGAACCTCCGGTTAAGGTCTTCGAAAATGAAAGAAGCCGAAGGCCG
>Ga0272442_10005810_pt1 | contig 16387 bp, 11 predicted proteins | sample SSMForm2O_FD_200262 | JGI IMG/M metagenome (GOLD analysis project Ga0272442, IMG submission 200262) | Marine sediment archaeal communities from Little Sippewissett salt marsh, Falmouth, MA, United States - SSM-Form-2O | ecosystem: Environmental > Aquatic > Marine > Wetlands > Sediment ...
ATTACAATCATGATTATCCACATCAGGCATTAAATTATCATACCCCTTGCGAATATTATGAGAAATATGTTAAAAATAAAGAGAAAATACTAACTTAAAATACATGCTCTTAATGGGGAGCATTACATCAACTTCCACCATTTCATCCCAAAAAATCATTTTCTTGATTTGAGTTTATTATAATTTAAAAATTTATTATTTATTAAAAAATAATAATGAGGACTTCAATTTATGTTGCCAGTTCTGAGATAAAAAGCTATAATTCTTAAAAAATATTCAGAGAATACTATTGCGTTTTAACAAAAATATTTTTTAATGGTTCATCGAATATGACCTATAATTTCTGTGATAATTATTTATTAATTTTCTTTACTCTTTAAAAAGGCTTTAGAATATTCTTTTAATATTATTGGAATTACATTATAATCCAAATATTCCTTTACTGATTCTACACATTTATTAGGTTCTGGATTTATTTTTGTAACATGATTAATTGCTTTTATTAATTCTGATTCGGAAATATTATTTATTAAATAACCATTAGATCCATTGAAAATTAATCTAGGTAGATCCCCTACCTTTGATGCAATAATAGGAACCCCACAAGAAAGTGCTTCCAGAACTGAAATTGGGGTTCCTTCAAAAGAGGAAATTAAAATACATATGTTAGCACAATTAATTATTTCAGGTATTAAATTATGAGATATTTCATTCATTAAAAGTATATTTTCTATTTTTTCCTGATTTATTATTTCTTTAATTTCTTTTTCAAAGGCACCAGTTCCAATTATTAATAATTTGATTTTTTTACCATTTTTCTTTTTATTTATTTTTTTAAAACCCTTAACAATTAAGTCTATATTTTTTTCTTTTACAATTCGACCAATATATAGTAATACTATATCATCGATTAGCAATCCATATTTTTCTTTAAGAGATTGTTTTTCTTTTCTGTAAAAGAATTGTCTATTGTCAATAAATGGAGGGATATAAATAAATTTATTATGTTTATTAGGATACTTTGAGATATAATAATTATATCTTTCTTGGCTTACAACTATTACTTTATCTACTTTATTAATTACAAATCTTTCAATATGATTATAAGCAAATATTTTTATTCGACCATAAAAAGTAATATTTTCTTTCCTTTTTAAAAATGCATTAGCACCATGAAAACCATGTATAGTAATCACCATGGGATTAATTTTAATTGGGTATAAAAAGGGCAAAGCCCATTCAATTTGATTGATGGAGATAACCCTTTCTTTAAAAAGTTTTTTATTTTTTTTTATAAATTTATATAAAAAAAATAAATACATCAAAGTAACCGGTAAAAATGATTTCTTTTTTATAGGATTCCCCCACGTAAAAAAATTATCTTTTATTAAGGAATTGCTCTTTTTATTATTTTTTGAAATTCCAATACAAATAATATCATGTTTTTTTGCATACGAAGATTTGATAATTCCCCTTATATAATTTGTTATCGAATCATTATTTTTTTCGATATCTGTTGGATGAACAAAACATATTTTCATTTTCACCTGAATAGAATTTAAATTTTCATAAATATTTATTTATTTCATGGGAAAAGTGTACTAATTAAACAAATATTTTTATACATTCTCAATATGTCAAAATCTAATTTAATTATTAGCTTTGTAAAAACTAAATTTGTAGATTTAATAAATTGTGAGCATAAATAATTAACTATAGAATTATAAGATTGATGTTCTTCTTTAAAGTCTTTGCCTTAAAATCAATTTTATCAAGGTTTTTAGCAAAACAACAGCCAGGATTCCACAAATCACTCAAATAATTCTAATTTTTTTCTGCAAAACAAAGAATTAAAATCTGAAAATATTCCCAGAGTTCTAATTTTAAACTTACTAATACTATTACTTGTCCCAACTCTTGGCAAACTATAAATTTCATTAACGTCATGCTTGTTAATTAAACTTTGATTAGTAGAAACCGCACAATCAAATCTATTATTTTCACTAATTCAATGATTTCATTATTAAATGAACCGTTGGGATAAGAAAACAAACTTATTTTATTTTTTAGGCGATCTTCTATTATTTTTTTGAATCAACAATTTCTTTTTCAGCTTCCCTTAAATTCTCATTCGGTAATATAACGTGGTTTAGTATGTGCTCCAAAACATATTCCATTATTATTCATTTCGCGTATTTCAACCCATGATAAAAACATTTTTTTCCTAATCCAGAGGGAATTGCAACATTGCATATATTTTGCAAAACAAATATATCTTTTTTTTAATTTATTTAGAATTTTTTTAAATTTCTCCAGTAATATAAATATACAATTGCTTTTTTTCTTTATTATTATTTAATATATATTCTCCAATATTTGGCACATTTATATTATCCTTTTTGGTATTGAAATAATATACCCTACTTTATCCCACCAAAACAATTTATCTTTAACTATGTAATAAGTGCTTAATAATATAGTGGCATTAATTTTATTACTTTTTTAATAGGATAAGCATAAATATAATTATTTTTATAACCATCATCAATGACATCATTCGCTATATTTTTATATTCTTCATTATATATTTTACTATTTTTTAAAAAATTAACTAATTCCTCTAATGAAAATATTTTAAAATATCTTTGTAAATATTTAATTTGATTTTCAAATTCCTCAGGAGTTACATATGGTAGGAATAAATTATCTTTCTTTGAATAAACACTATGGTAAACTAAAAATTATAATATGACTATTTGTTATTCTTTGGCGGACATACATATAAATATCAGGAAATTTTAGAAAATCAATCAATTTACTAATAATTATATTCACCCTACTATCCTTAAAATAAACAAAATAACTTCATGATATCTTTCCATATTTTCAATATTTAAATATTCCATTCATTGATATGCTCTAGAAATAGTATATCTATATTTTTAGATTTGATTGGCAAAATAGAATCAACTAAAATAATTTTATTTCTGAACCATTTCCCGTAACCAATTTTAACTTGTCTGGAACCTCGTTAAAAGCTTACTTCTTTTTGACAAAATACAGAAAAAACCAAATTAATGTCATTTTAAAATAATATCTACTACAGGTTTTAATTTTTTTTCCCAAGATAAATATTTTTCTGCGTAATTCCTCATATCATTTATAAAATTAGGAAATTTAACCTTTATACTATTATAGTAATTGATTATTTCCTCAATATTTACCTCGCTATCATCAGCAGAAATTCTCTTGGCATAGGGAAAACTATGTGGAAAATCTAAATCATCAACTGATATGATGAAAGGAATTCCCCTTGCACAGTATTCCCTATGTTTAAGAGGAGTAGCAATAGACATACCTTGCCTATGAGCCCCTAAAGTTCCAATTCCTATTTGGCATAAAATAAAAAAATCATCTAATTCTTTACCTGCTTTAGCTCCGTGAAATAATACATATTTCTCCAATCCATTTTTTTTCGCTAATTCTTTAAGCTCAAAAATATTACTTCCTTTACCAACAATATGAAAATAAGCCTTATCCTTATAGCATGTACAATTATGAATTGCAATCCCTTTAATGATTCTATCGTACCCTTGCCAATATTGGACATTAGCTAATCCAATCATATGAAACTCATTATTTTTTAGATGATTTTGGTTTTTTTTTCTTATGCCTTTTAAATTTACACCATTTGATATTGTAATAAATTTGCTTGGGAGATTCATTTTTTTTCCCAATATTACCGCTACGTAATCCACTGTTGATATTAATTTTTTATAATAAATTATATTCAAAATATAACTAAAATAATTATTTTCTCTTATTTTTGATGTTTCCTGAGGATAAGTTGGATATTCAATTATTATTTTTTTACCATTTCTTTTTATTTTTTTAAGGCAATCTATCAAAATATTTGTAATGGGATCAATTCTTCGGATATAAACAACTTCTATGCTCCTTAATAACTCCATTTCATATAAATTTTTAAAAAATTCTCTAATCCTAGTATAAGTATGATATTTTTTTTGTAATATTTTAAATATATTTTTATTTCTAATAGAAGATACATTAAAAGGATATGAATACTTTTTATTAGATATTTCAATCATCCTTCCTTTGTTAACTTCATAGCACACACACCTATCTATTCTGTTAATATAAAGATACACTTGGAACCCTAAATTATTAAATGCAATACATTGGGAGTATATTTTTTTTATTACACCCGAAGATAGTTCTTCTAATATGTCGGCTACATATATAATTTTCTTTTTTTTACTGAAATTCTTTGGATTGTTTTCTAACTGCATATGCTCCTTAAATCCTTTCCATGAATATAACCAAATAATCTTTATTTATAAGTAACTTGCTATGTTTTTACAATAAACTCCAATAAATAAAATAATTGAATTAGTAAGTTTTATTAAAGATAAATATGAATAAATATAATTTTTCCGTATGAATAGTATCAAATTTTTGAATTAATACTATTTTTGCAGTAGATTTTAAGAAATCATACGGGACCTAATTAATGAATTTACTATGGTTAGCCACAGAGAATTCTCAATTTAAATTAATATTACAAGCATTTATATCCTATTTCTTTTGATCCAAGATAAACAATTATTTCCTAATTCACCTTTTTTGGGTTATAAATCTTAAAATATTCCTTTTTCAGTTTCAATAAATACATAAATCTCAATAATCATCCCTAAAGGTTATAGTAGTTTTTTAATTAATAATTTCAGTCATCATATTTTTAACAATGTCTTCGATAATTCAAGCTAATTTTTTAAATCTACAGTATCAACTTCTTTTCCTATAGTTCCAACAATTACAAATAATGCTCTCCTGTTTTCAATTGTTATAAAATCTATTTTCTTATAATTTCTTTTATTCCTGATTGATGAGACGATTGCCTGATGTGTAAAATATTCATCTTTTTTTACCATTGTCCGAACAAATTATACTGCTCTCAAAATCTACTAGACATGCCGCAGTCACTAATCCTACCTATTCAATAGCGATTATTGCAATTTTCATAAGAAGCTTCCAATTCTCAATATTTCTTCGTAAACATTCTTATATTTTTTCATAATCTCATTATTGAGATTTGAATTATGCCACAAGAGAACAAACTTTCCATTATACTTTTTTACATTGGTTATTAATTTGATAATCTTTTTTTCCATTATTTCCGGTAGTAATTTTTGATATTCAACCATGGTCGTTTCCATAACTTCCAATGGCATTTCTTTTAAATTTAACTTTTTTCTAGTTAAAATATTAAATACACGATATTCATAGCAAGTTCCACATCTAAATCCCTCTTTCTCGGGATAAGTTAAAGTAGAATCCCATTTCATATTATTATCTTCCCAAATCTGCCAAGTTGTTGGAATTTCAAACCTTAAGAAATGCTGTCTTCCTATTTTTACTTTTTGTAAAATCTCTGTCGATAAATTAGAATATTCCTTTTCCCATTGCTTTTGATCATTGTAAGCATTATAGCTTGGATGAAATCCTAATAAATGTCCTCTATTTCTAATTTTATTTCTTATTTTTCTTACAAAAGTTTGGTTTATAAAATAATTATTGTCAAATTTACTCGTTCCTCCGCTCATAAAGAAAAAATGAGATTTTATGCCTCTTTTTTCGGATAAATCCATTAGAAAATCAAACATATCATAAGGACTTTTTCCGAAATATTTCTTGATATTATCTAAAGCCAAAGGTATATTTTTTCTTTTAATAACATCCCCAACAATATTTCTTGCGAATAATTTAAAATTATTCCATTTAAAAATACAATCGACATCGTGTGTCAACACTAACTCATATTTCAATTCTTTTCTCTTTTGATTGCACCCCAAATATTTTAGCATATTCCAAAACATCTCAATATATTCATTAACAATTGGCCTTTTTAAGAAATCGTATTTATAGGCCAAGCTTGCAGTCGCTGGGAATCTATTATGTAAATCTCTTGTTTTAATTACATATTCCTCCCAGCGAGTGAGCATAAAAAAAGAAGAAGCAAAGATATCTATACCGCAAATTACTTTATTTTGACTAAACTGTAATTCATCATCTCCATAAATTATTGGAATATTAGTTTCAACAATAAATTTGTTTTTTATAAATATAATTTTTTCCGGAATATTTTTTATATCAAAATAATTTAAACCATTTTCAATACTATAAAAAAAAGATTCTTTAATAATTATTTTTTTTCCATTTTCCAATATTATTTCATAATCTTTGATTTTATTCTTAATATATATCATGTACTTAAGACTTAAAAATTCGCCGAGCAATATATCTATAATATACTTTTTTTCAAGTAAAAATTTATCGGAAATATTTATTTTTAACATGTATTGCTCCTCAAAACTATTACAATTTATTTACTTTTCCTAAAAATATTTTATATCAATCTTTTTTGGAACTTGATATGCGTATCTTTTTTCATATTACGATATGCTTTTTGTAGAATTGGATAATGATTATATATATCTCTTACAATTATTTTAAAAATATTCTCTTTTTTATAAAACTTACTTATTTTAAAATAAGGTTTTTGAATAGCACCAAATTTTCTAAAAGAATTTTCTACTTCCTCAATCATGGAACCTTCAAAATCAAATTTTTTAGTTCTTTCTGAGACAAATATAATTGCTGCTTCAATAAGAAGACTTGAGGCGCCACTATTTCTAAAATACGGATCAATTGTACTAATAAGAACATATGCTTGAAGGTCATCCCAGATAATTAGTAAAGCAGCGTGTATATTACCTTTCCCATCAATTGCATAAAATATTTTTCCCATGTTACGTGAAAACACTGCGTTACAAATGTTTTCAAAAATTTCAAAGGAATATGATATTTCTTTATTTTGTTTTTTCAAAGTTAACATATGGTTTTCATAAAATTCCTTGATAGGTAAATCATTTTTCACTTCTACTATTTTTTTAGCTTTTCTTATATTTTTTATTTTTGAATAACTAAAGTTACTAAAGACTTCCTCTAAATTTTCTAAATTTTCTATCACATATGTATATCTTGTAGTTTGGGTAAAACCTTTCCAATAGAATGGTAACCAATTTGTAATTGAGTAATAATAGTTTTGACTATAGTGGTTCAAGTCAAGTTCACTTATCTGATTTATTATTTCTGTCATAATCTTCTTTTCGTAAGATAATTTCTTGTAATATTTTTGGCCAGGCGGATATTTAATCCATATTCCATTTGTTTGAGTCAGCTGAGGTTGTATAATGTATTTTCTTTTGCCTCGTTTTACAAGATAATAAGGCAAGGAAGATAAGATTTGTTTGTCTTTTTCTATCAATAAAACATCCCAATTATTTTTTCCGCAAACCGCATCCATCCACCAATCTTTTGAAAAAATTGGAATACTTTTTTCCATACGACATAATAGCCTATATCTGTCTTTAATATTCATAAAGCATATTTCTCATGCTACTCCTATTACCTTTAAGGCGTACCTTAAATTTTTACCATGATTCTCCTTGTAAAAATCATTATGCAAATTCATTATTTCTCTTTTTGTTTTTGGATGCCAGCTTAGTATTTCATTAACAAATTCTACTTCTGTATTTACAAATCTTGTTATGTTGCGATTTGTTAATATATCTAAATAATGCTTTTTTGCGAATCCCTCAATATTTATAAGTATATTTGGAACTCCCATCGCTGGTGCCTCCAATGCACAAGTTGACCATAAAGTAGAATGGAAATCTACTTCTCTAATTATTTTATACACATCTAAATGTTTTAATATAATAATATTCTTTGGAAAATTCGCATTTGAATAATTTTTTTTCAAATCTCTTGGTACAAAAATATATAAAATATCTTTACTTAATAATGCTGATTTTTTAAGAAACATTATTAACTTATTTTCTATGGGTGCTTGAGAAGAAATAGCTACTATTTTCTTGTATTTTTTTCTAAAATTGATAAATATTTGAACCGTCTCTTTTAATGGTTGATAGTTATTATTTATATAATCAATATACATGCTGCCAATAGATAAAACATTTTCTCTTTTTATAAAATAATTTTCTTCATTAAATATATTTTTAGTATAATCTCCAAAAGCAAGTAGATAATCTGGAAAAAAAGCTTTATCTAAATTGGTAAATATATTATAAGCAGGATGCCTACTACTTATAATTCCATGTTGCAGTTCAACCGTTTTTATCCCCATATTTTCAGCTGCATATATAGCAGCTTGATGCAATAGAGAATAATAACAATTTATAAATATCAATTTTGGCTTATATATTTTGTAGAAAAATTTAAACCAATTTTTATAGAAGATAAATTCTGCTATTACTCCCTGATAATTGATATTTATTCCGTATTTATTATTAATTTTCTCCAAGATTTCTTCATTAATTATACGCACTTTTTTTTTAAAAAAATATTTATTACAAAAAACACAAAATAGATCTAAGGAAATTATATTTTTAATTGATATTTTTGATCGATTAAAATGCAAACCATTTATTGGATTTTCTATTAAAAGCACTCTTTCCTGGCCTAATACGTTTATGAGGGATTCAGCAATTTTATCAATGTACTTACCATTTACTAACCTTTTCTCAAATGTATCAGAGAATAACATGTAGTCATATTTTTTAAATAAATTCCAGAATCCGTAAAAAATATTTCTTAATCTTTTTAATTTCAAAAAACTGGCATTAATTTTATCATTATTCTTGTTTGATGTGTTAAATATATACCTTCTTCCATATTGAGAATAATATGCTTCTCTTAAAAATGGCCATACCTGCATATTGCTTACATTTATAGAAGAAACACTATATTTATTTTCAATTTCTTTCATAAATTCGATCATCATTTCAATTTTCCTTATTTTGTCGCTATATTTACCTTTTTAATGACACAATGGCTTGTAAATAGTACTAAATATATATTTTACCCTGTAAGCCCCTAAGCTTATTTGCACCAAATAGATTCATAGCTTGTCCCGAAAATATTAAAGCAATCCAATAGGCAAGCAAAAATATTTGACTAAGAAATACTTTTGATTTGTAATTCTCTCAAAAATTAAATGAAATTTTTTCCCTTATATTTTTCTTTTAAATAATTATTTTGCCTTATTAAAAATCAATTACTCTATCAATTGATTTCATGTTATGATTTTTTACCATGCCTAGTATTTACTTTTTATAAAAAACATCCAAGTAATAAAAGCAACAAATAAAATTTTCACAATTAAAGAAATGATAAAGCTATTAATGTAACCACTTGTAAAAATAAAAACCAACATTGCTAACAATATCCATCCAAAATTCGATAGAACTTTACCTATTGGAATAATGTCTTTTTCTTTTAAAACATATTTAACGTTTAAAAAATGAATTAAGAAAAGTAAAAAGTACGAAACAAGCGTAGTATATGCTGCTACAAAATACCCAAATATAGGAATTAACCAATAATTTAAACTGATATTGATTCCTCCAGCCAAAAATGTTGCCAAAGAAATCAGTCCAGTTTTTTTCCGGTAAAAACTATAGCTGCTATACAAAGTGTACAAAAATACCCCAACATATCCTATTACAATAATAGGTACTATAGGCAAAGCTGCATGATATTTTTCAGCTGCCATTAAAGATACTACTTCTTTAGAAAATAATATCAAGCCAATGGCTATAAAATAAATATATTTTGAATAACTATAAGCTAGATTACTGATTTTCTTAAAATCTTTATTTGACAAATTTTCATAAAAAATTGGTATCCAAGATTTATTCATAGCCAGTACTACAATATGCATAATTACTCCAATATTATACGCAAATGAATACAATCCAGTATTTAATGATCCAGTCAATTGATTAATGATGATTCTATCAAAGAATGCTAAAATAAATCCCGAAAAAGCATGAGGAATCAAAGGCACACCAAATTTAATCGAATATTTTATATGTTCGAGCTTATATTTTTTTTTAGATAATTTAATAATATTATAAATCATGTAAAAAGCAAATACTGTTGTTATCAATAAAGATGAATAGATTATACCGTAATACCTGTCTTCCTTTAATAAATAGACCCACAGGATAGAAACAACTAATGATAAAATGCCTTTATTAATCGATATTAAGGAATATTTTTTACTTTGTTTGCTTGCCTGCAAATAGGATAAATACATATTACATGGGATTGTTAATGTTGACACAAAAATTGCAATAATAAATAAATACGGCATTATTACAAAAAATTTAGCTATGTGTTCTTTAAATAAATTTATTAATAGAATTGCAAAAAAATTGTAAAATAAAATAAATAATAAGTTACTTCCTAAAAATTCTGGAAAATCATAGATTTTTTCATAATAATATCGAGATATTGCTCCACGTATATTAAATCCTAATAATATTACAAATATTGAAGTGATAGATGAAAAAATTGACAATATGCCGTATTCATTAGGCAATAATAAACGAGTGAATATAGGAACGGAAATAAAAGATAAAGATCTGGTAAAAATTTCTGCCGACAAATAATTCTTTGAGTGGGAAATAAGTTCTATATTTTCTTTTCCAATTATATATTTTATTTTTTCTGTAAATTTTAAGTTAAAGCTATAAGTTAAATCATGAATTCCAGGAAATTTTTGCATTTTTCATTCCTATTATTTTAATTGATCTATTGCTATAATGTATTTGTTCATCAGATGACAATCAGATAAAATATCTTTATAAAAATAAGGCTATTATAAGGTCATTAGTAATCCTATTTTATTTGATATTTTCAAGATTCAAACTATCTAGTTTCATTATGTAAATCTGTAGAGCTAATATAAAACTAAAATAATGTGCTTTTATTGCGGATATATATCCGGTAGATTGAATCAAGTCAGTGCCCGTTAAAGACCAGAAAAGAAATGCTGTCATACTAAAAACTAAAAACAAGCTAAAGCGTCTTAATTTGTAATTTTTTGTTTTTTTTCTAAATTTATAAACTGTTTTATAAAAATAGGCAATAATTCCCAACAATGTTATGAAAACAATTATACCTCTTTCAACTAACACATTTAAAAACATATTATGTGCTGTAGTATATCCGAACTGAGAAATTATATAATGATTACTTAACCCAATACCGAATATAATATGATCTTTAAAATATTCCCACGCATTTATCCAAATATCCCATCTTTGATCGGTTAGAAGTATTTTATAGGCAGATTTGAAAGTAAAATAATCTGTTTGTGTAAACCTGTACACAATCATTTTAGTAGTGTCTTCAAAAAAGATAAATCCGTAAAATGAAATTATTACCAAAAATAGAATCCAATAAATTTTTAAGTTATTACGATCAAATAATATTACAAGTGACACAATTACTATAAAGGTTGCATACCCCCAACGAGACATTGCGAAAAATATCCAAATTATACTCAATACTCTAAAAAAAAATAACATAAATCCAAATATTTTAGAAATATTATCTTTAAATAAATTTAAGTAATATCTATCATTTAAAAACATTAAAGGCATTATAAAACTAATTGTTCCAATTAAAGAATTTGATCCATATATATTTTTACCTGTTAATCTATAAAATTCTCCTATTTCCGCAGACTGTTTAAAACCTATATATGAAGCTATTAACATAAATACAACTCCTGACGTAAATAATGAAAATATTAAGAAATAAAAGATTTTATAGTTCACTTTTGTTTTGTTTGCAATTAAATAAAAGACAAATGTTGGACCTAAAATCCCAATTAAAAACATCTTAATACTTCTATAAACATCAATTGAAAAAAATAAAGATACTAAATTTAAAAGTATCCATATAAATATTAAATAATTAAATTTTTTAAAATTATTTCTATAATAAGTTTCAATATTTATTTTTTTTTTTGATAAGTATAAAACAATCAAAGCAGTTAAAAATAGCATTTCCAGGATTAATATCTCTATGCTAATATCAGCCCATTTTTTACTCGGTAAAAAATCTTGATATAAAGGCATAATAGTTATTCCTATTATGTAGTAGGCAACAAATCTGTCTCTATCGATAAAAAATATTAAGCTCAAAAAAACTACTACAATAAAAATTAACAAAAACAATAAAATACCCATTAAAGTGTGCCCACTTGAGGTAGTCATAAATGTTACACCAAGAATAACGGATATCAAAATGGCATAAATGATAATATTAAAAATATTAATCTTTTCTGATTTTAGAGAAAACTGTTTGATCATTTTAGTTCACCATAGTGAAATCTTAGAATTTATCTTTCTGAAACAATATTATCTTAGTAATTGGTCAAAAATTTCCTATAACAAAATAAAAAAGATGAAAGTTGGTGTTTTTATAAATATTTTAAAAACATTTTTAATCTGTTATTTTCTTATTGAACTTCTTTGTAGGTTTTTTCTTTTATTTTAATTATTTCTTCCAAATTATCCTTATATTGCTTATCTATGACCTCTTTTATTTTCTCGCTTAAATCCAGCTGAATACAATTTTTATTTATTTTAGCAATATTAGGATCTGAATCTAAATAATTAATTACATTATAAAGATTGAGCACTCTTTCAAATGGTACTTTAGAATAAATAGAATTAATCAACTCATAATCTTCCTCATAATCCAAGGTCAATCTCAACTCAGGTCTATTAAGTTTGTTTGTAATTTTAACAGTCTTAATGCTAAAAATTTCTGGCCTGTCTATTAAATATCCCCAAATTTCTGTGTCTACAATAGATTTTATTTTACAGATTACCTCTAAAGCCTTTACTTTCATTCCATATGTTGCAACTCCTAAAGGAAGCCCTTCAGTCTTTATAAAATCATATTTATTACTTTTAATTTCATCAACAATTAAATTAGAAAAATACACTGTTATAAGAGGATTATCTGCGGTAATACCTAAAAAATAATCTAGTTCATAAAACTTTGCAGCATCAAAAAGTCTTTTTAGTACATCTTCTTCATCTCCATTAAAATAATAAATATTGTTTTTCTGGGCAATATCGATTAAGGGTTTATCTTGAGAATTAGTAGATGTGCAAAGAATTATATCGCTAATGCCTTTTATCTCTTTTATCCTATCTATTAATCTCTCAATCACTGTTTTTCCATTTAAATCTTTTATTATCTTTAAAGGCAATCTTTCTGATTTTAATCTTGCTGTAATTAAAAATCCTATTTTCATTATTTTTGTCTCCCACTTTTTTTCAAATGAGTAAAGCTTTCTAAAGTATTTTTTAAAAATTTATATTCAATCTTGTTAAAATCTATTATTTCATCTTTTTCTATATTGCTAATTGCTTTTAATCCAATTAATTGTAAAAATTGGTTTTGTTTTATTGGGCATTCTTCTACTGTTCTTTTGTAGCATAAATTATTTAAAGAAAGCTTTTCACCCTTTTTAATATTTTCTTTAGCCACAATGGCTTTTTTCATAGGTCCTGTATTGCCATATTTTAATTCTGCTGGCGACATTTTTAAATTTCCGTTACCATAAACCTCTAGCGCTAACATCATCATTTTTTTTATTTCAAGCATTTGTTTCTTACCAACAGCTGCATGATAATCTATCCGCTCTACTCCATAATCAGGAGTATAGTGTTTTTCTAGAACATTAATACCCATTGATGCTGCCATAATGCTAATAATTTCATTATTGGGATCATTAAATGCGGTATGGTTTGCATAACCGATTGGCAATTCAAATAAATCTCTTATTTTTAGCATCTTAGACAAGTTAATATCTGTATATTTAGTAGGATAGCTTTGGAAACCGTACATCAAAAGAATATTATTTTTTCTTTTTCTCTTTAAAAAATCAACAGCAAAATCGATTTCATCAATTACAGAACCCCCGATTCCAAGTATAATTTGTTTATTGTATTCTGATACAGCATCAAGTAGAAAATAATCATTTAATCCTGTTGAATGGATTTCAATTGCAGCTAAATCAATATTATTTTCTAAAATATATTCAACACTTTCAATATCATCACATAAAATGATTACTTCCAAATTCTTTTTATTTGAATAACCTATAATTTTACTCCATTGATTCTTCGAAAAGGTCCATTTTTTACTTTCTTTTATTAAAGGATGTTTTTTTTGCATGTAGCTTTCAGGATTTAATAACATATGAAATTTAATAGCATTTAATTTTATTTCTGCAATATCATCTATCATTTTATAAAGATAATTAATATCGCCTTCATGGTTGTATGCAGTTTCACCAATAATGTATGGTCTCAAAATAATATTTTTCATTGCTTCCCTCTTTTCATAATCATTATTTTTTTGCAAAAATCAGGAGGATCCTTAAATATTTGACATTGTTCACTTTAATTAACTTGTTTTATAATTTTTATAATGTTTGACTTAGGTAAGAATTTCCTTTTTATTCGAACATATGCAGGGAACATAATGCCTTCTTGGATAGATACCGTTCTCCCTGTATAATTTGTATTAATAGAAATTTCGCCTTCAAGTGTTTTGCCGAGCGTGTTTTTATATACTGTATCGCTTTACCAACAGCAATTCCGGCTGGAAAATAAATATCATGCGAACATATTCCTCTTGTGAATTGTATCTTGTTCCCTTTACAAATATTTTTCTTTAATATCTTGAGGGAGAAAATTTTAATTTTTTATGTTTTTTTAATAAAGTTACTATCTACGCTACCTAAATTTTCAATGGCTTTTTTATATGTCCCCCATTCTCCAATATCAAACCAGGAGCAATTCACAGCATAAACTTCTATTTTAAATTTCTTTTCTTTTGCTAACATTAGTAAATCAGGCATATCTACTGACTGATTTCTTGAGATTAAATTAGTGACTTCTGGTTCTAAAACATAAACCCCGGAGTTGATAATAAAATGATAATCTGGTTTTTCAATAATTTTTTCAAAATCCGCGCACTTATTTTTCATTTTTAAAATACCATAAGGAATACTTACATTTCGGCCTACTCCCAATACTGTTATTTGATTATTATTTTCTTTATGATAATTTAGGAGGTGTTCATAATTAGCATCAATTACCACATCACAATTAGAAACAATAAATGTGCAATCTAATTGATCTTTAATTAAAGATAGTGCTCCTATCGTTCCCAAAAAATTGTTTTCCTGAATATATTCAATTTGATAATTGTTGGGATTTTCCGCAAAATACATTTTAATCATTTCTGCTTTATAATTTAGAGCAATTATAAATTTATTAAATCCATATTTTTTAAAATTATCCATAATTACTTCTATTACCGGTTTATCACCAATAGGGATTAAAGGCTTAGGCAATATTTTTGTAAAAGGGTCAAGCCTTTTGCCTTTACCGCCAGCCATGATAATTATCGGAATATTTTTTATATTACACACTACCTCGCCATTTTTTAAAAAATCCTTCCACAGAAAAATATTTGTTATTTTGTTATTTTCATCAATTACCGGTACATGCCTTATTTCATGTTTACTCATCAATCGTAAAACATCCTCCTTATTACCATTACAAGATATTACAATAGGATTCTTATTCATAATATTCCTTATAGGAGTTTCAATGTCAAGGTCATTTATAATAGCTCTTCTCATATCTCCATCAGTCACAATACCTAAAATCCTATCTCTTTCATCTACTACGATTAATACCTGCAAGGCACTAATATCCATTATTTTTAATGCTGCCTTTAAAGAGAGGTCGGGTTTTACTAATATTTTTTTGCATTTTTTGGAAACCATTTAAAATTCTCCCATTTAAAAGATTCATCTTGCCTAATATTATTTATAAGTTTCATTCCTATAATTACTTCTTTAAATTTTGGTAATATCCCGGTCCCTGGTCTTTTTATTGTTACATCTGTTTTTTTTATTATTTCTCCTACTCCAATGTCTCTGGTAGCGATAAGACTTTTTCTTACTACTTTCATTATTTTAATCTCGCTTTTATTAGGCGTTTTTATTCCATCACCTATTGACATTTTAATATTTCTTATCATCTTTACCATTTCTTTTAGTTCGTCCGGATTCAATGAAGCCTTATGATCGGGACCTTGTAATTTTTTATTTATTGTAAAATGTTTTTCGATTATTCTTGCTCCCATAGCTACTGCCGCAATAGGAACTTCTATTCCTAAAGTATGGTCTGAATAACCTATCGGCAATTTAAATACACTTGATAAAGTTTGCATTGCTTTTAAATTTACTTCTTCAAAAGGAGTAGGATAATTAGTGGTACAATGTAACAGTGAAATTTTTGCGTTTGGATTGACATCTTCAATTGTATAGATTGCCTCTTCCACTTCACCTAAATTTGCCATTCCGGTGGACATTATAATTGGTTTATTTTTAGCA
>Ga0272442_10005811_pt1 | contig 16386 bp, 13 predicted proteins | sample SSMForm2O_FD_200262 | JGI IMG/M metagenome (GOLD analysis project Ga0272442, IMG submission 200262) | Marine sediment archaeal communities from Little Sippewissett salt marsh, Falmouth, MA, United States - SSM-Form-2O | ecosystem: Environmental > Aquatic > Marine > Wetlands > Sediment ...
GTATGGACACAAGGTTCTCGTTTTGCCTTTCACCGTGGATGCACTCTTTATGACACTCCGAAAGCATACCATAGGTGGTGTGACGCAATTAATGAAATAAAGTATTGTGTCTCGATTCACAGTGGAACAAGTGCAGAACCAGCTATGAATGAAAAAGAACGAATCGCTGGTTTAGTTGAATTTTCAATCCTTAAACCTTCCGCTAAAACTATGACCTTGAAAGAAATTGGGATATTTACTTTAACACAAGATAAATTTATAAGTTTTTTAATAAACGGAAATCCAAAAATTATTTCAAAATGAAGAATAGGAGAGAATTGATTATTACCCACGATGAAAAATACATGCAGCAGGCATTGAAACTGGCTCGGCGGGGCATCGGTTCGGTAGAGCCGAATCCCGCTGTCGGTGCTGTTATCGTAAAGCAAAACCAGGTCATCGGCAAGGGATACCACAAAAAATTCGGCCTGCCCCACGCTGAGATCAATGCGATTGAAGACTGCAAAAACCTCGGTGCCAACCCGGCCGGGGCCACTATGTATGTCACCTTAGAGCCGTGCTGCCACAAAGGCAAGACTCCACCCTGTACTGACGCTGTCATCAAAGCTGGCTTGAAAAAAGTTGTCATTGCAACCATTGACCCATCAGAACATTCGTATGGAAAAGGTATTGAACAACTGCGCCAGGCGGGTATCGAAGTACAAACCGGAGTCTGCGAAAAAGAGGCCAGGCTCTTAAACGCACCGTTTTTCAAGTTCGCTTCAACCTCAAAACCATGGGTTATATTAAAGTGGGCACAAACCATCGACGGCAAAATGGCCTGGGCCGATAGTGGTGACGAACAAAAATGGATATCCAATGAACTAAGCAGAGAAGACGTTCACAAACTTCGCCGCCGTGTCCAGGCGATTCTTGTCGGCATCAAAACTGTTATATCAGATGACCCGCTATTGACCCCGCGGCCGGCAAAAGGCAAAAAACCTCTTAGAATCGTCCTCGACAGCTCACTTAGAATTCCTTTAAATTGTAAATTATTATCTACCGCCCCAGAAGTCCCCCTGTTGATATTGACTAATGAAAATGCACTCCGGACAAATCCTCAAACAGCGGAAAAAATTACGAAACAAGGTGCCGAAATTCTTGCCTATCCACAAACCTATGGTCGCTCAAATCTTTACTTTCTGCTCGACGAACTGGGCAAACGCGGCCTGGCCCAATTGCTCATCGAAGGTGGCCCAACCATTCTAACCTCTTTCTTAAAAGAAAATCTTGCCGACGAGATTTACGTTTATATAGCTGCCAAAATCCTCGGCTCAAAAGGCTCTTCCAATATAACCGACCCAACAGCACAATTAACACAAACCCTTGATTTCCAACACGTTGATTTTAGGGCCTTCGGCGACGATATTCGCGTGACAGCCCTATCGAGACGGGCCGTTGACGAAGTCTTAAAGTAATTCTAATTAATAAAAACCAATTAATCATTAATGTCGTTTCCGCAAATTGGGTTCGTTTTTTGTTAGTGCAAAAGCATCATTTTTCATGTAATCCTTTCCTGGAACAGTATTTACGTTTATTTTGGTGTTTTTTCAAATTGGGTTCGTTTGTAAATTGTTCATTGATCATAGTTCGTTGTTCGTTGATAAAATGGGTAATTTGTTTGATCCATTCGACTTCGCTCAGGACAAGATTGGGTTCGTTTGACATTTTTTGTTTAAAGCCACCGAGGGCACAGAGGACACCGAGATATTTACCACCTAAGGCACAAGCTATGGCATAAATGGACAGGATGGCGGGCAAAATTGGGTTCGTTTTCCGCAAATTGGGTTCGTTTGTAAATTGTTCATTGACCATAGTTCGTTGTTCATTGATAAAATGGGTAATCTGTTTGATCCATTCGACTTCGCTCAGGACAAGATTGGGTTCGTTTTGCATATTTTTGTCCGCAGATATCGCAGATTGACGCAGATTTACACTGAAAAACACAAGATTTAGCCATATAAAAGATTTAACCGCGGATGGACGCGAATACACACTAATATCAGGTACATATTTATTGTTCATTGTTAAATAGTTCATGGTTCGTTGTTCGTTGATACTTATAGGCATTGCTGCCCCCAATTTTGTGTATTATACCAGATTAGGGCCGTTTTTCAAGGAAAATTTGCCACAAAGTTATTTTTGAAAATTTCACTTGCAGATACACCTTTCTTATAGTATAATCTTACTGGTAAGATTATTATTTTTTCAAAAGGTCTATTATGATAGCAAATTTGGCAACAACAAAGATGTCCTCAAAAGGACAGGTCGTAATTCCTGAGATTATCCGAAAGGCGCTAGGCTTAGAGAGCGGCTGTCAATTCCTTGTGCTGGGAGAAAAAGACGCGGTCATATTAAAATCGATTTCCGCTCCCTCTAAGAAAGAGTTTAACAGCCTGATTGCTAAAGCACGTAAAGAAGCTAAGAAAGCCGGCTTAGAGCCTAAAGATATTTCTAAAGCAATTACGAAGGTTAGAGGACATAAGTGAAAGCAACAAAAGTTGTTATCGACACTAATGTTTTTGTTTACGGTATTTTCTTCAGCGGTCCTCCATATAGAATCATCAAGGCATGGCAGGATAATCGAATTCAAATTGCTGTAACCGAAGAGATAATCGAGGAATACATAAGAGTTATAGATACTCTTTCGATTAAGCTTGAAAGTGTTGAACTTGAGTATATTTTAGAGTTGCTCCTAATTGATGCTGAATTAGTTCCTTCATATTCATTCAAGGAGCCTGTTTGTCGAGACCCAGATGATGATAAATTCATAGCATGTGCTGTTGCTTCAAAAAGCAAATACATTATAAGCGGTGACAAACATTTGCTTAGTGTTGGTGAATTTCTAAATACTCATATCGTGACACCTCGGTATTTTCTTGATAACATATTATGAATTCAGGCAGGGCATATTTATGTTTGCAGTTCGACCCGATAAATCGGGACTCATCGCGGCTGCAAACGCCTAAGAACCTGCCTGAAAAAATCGCCTATAAGTGTTTTTTGAGTGACACTTTTTTATTCAGTTGTCAAAGAGCTAAAAAATATATGCAAGTAGAAAAATTCTACTTAAGTGATTTTAAGAATTTTATTTGCGGATAGAGTTTTTGACAGGATAACAGGATATTTAGCCAGTCATACGTTCAAAGACATAGGTTTTTCTCGAAGCAAGCTTCTGTGAAAACTTTTGGCTTCGCCCACGGCCATTTTTTATGGCCTATCAATAGTGTAACAAACAACACGATTACAATTTGACCTTGGGTTCTAAATTAAGGCTTGTGGCTCAATATCATTTTTAAGTTCTTATTGTCAAATTCAAAGATGTAAGAATTATCCCCGCCGGGTGCGGCAGCAATGCCCTTCTCACGGCCTTCTATTATTAATGGATTACTGTTAGCGACCCCGTTATGTCCGTTGCCGCTGAAATCAGAAAAGTCTCCTTCAAATTCATAGTTGGCAACCAATCCGGTCATGATGTTCGCTCTGTCTACACCGTCCAAAAAAACGAATAAGAACTCGACGAAAAGACAACTTCCCGTGATTACTTTCTTCATTCCACATTTCCGGAATGATGATAACGTCACATTGGGGTGATAGCGACTTGAACGGAATATCCGGACTCAAATAAAGCTGTATTGGTCATGGTCACCACATAATAATAATCGGTTCCCACGTTAACATTTTTGTCTTCGAATTCGGAAACCGTTAGGAAAGAATCATTGAGCTTTTCGTATCCGGAACCAGATGTTGTGGAACGGTACACATTATAGCCGACCAGATTTCCTTGGGGTGGACTGTCGTCCCAGTCCAGTTCGACATACCCTGTGTTCTGGTTGAAAGCGGCGGTAAGATTAATCGGAGCGTCCGGTACAACTTTAGTCATCCAATCGCCGGCCAGACCGTCGTAATCCGTTAGATCAACTGACTTATCGTGATAAATATCGCCTGCTAAAAAACCACTCTCCAGCCAATCCTGGGACTGCAAGGCTAAATCTTCAAAAGAGACTACGCAGTCGTGGTTGACATCGCCGTCCAGCTTAATTGTATCCGCTATTTCCGCACCGCCGCATGGCCGGCTGAACGAACCATCTCCCCGGGCGGCTAACTGCCAAATCTTCTCTGCGCTCAAAGCTCGATCAAAAATTACTACCTGATCAATCAATCCATCAAAATAATTATTGTTGTAGCTGCCTGACCAGCGTCCGATCGTCATCGGGTGCGAATCAAGTGCCGCGGTTTCCACCGATGCCGTACCCGAACCCACTTCTACAGCGTCAATATATAATTTTATATTCAGTGCGTCGTCAACCATTACACCAACGTGTTGCCACTTTTCGGTTGTCAGTACACCGCTGTTGAGTACATAATCGTTATCACCAACTTCATAATCAAATTGCAGCATGCCGCTATTTGATACTGATAGTGCATATTGTTTATCATTCGTACCAGCAAGCTTGGTAACAATACCCTGAAGGGCTGATATGTTGTCAGGGTGAATCCAGGCACAGATGGTGAAATTCCTGGTTAGATTTAGTCGGGTGCCGCTGTTTAGGCTCAGATAATCATCGTCTCCATCCAGTTCCAGGGCATTACCTTGATGTCCCTCCACCCAGTCGCTGTCATTCATGTTGTACAGCGTGAGGGTGTTGCCGTTGCCGGTATCGTCAAAAGCGGTTGAGCCGCCGGTGGCGTTTAATTTCCATTGTGCCGCCATCCGGTCCCGTACAAAGGGCGGCTGTGCCATCAATCCGTCGATTACCTGGGCCATCTGGGACGGGGACCTTAATTCAATTAGATATTCCTGGTCCAGATCCGGCGTTGAATACCACTGGTTACTGCCGTTGGTAAACACCTTGTTATATCCTGTGTCCTCGGAGTTCCAGTAATCAGCCAAACCCCTCACCGAGTATAGAATCGCTGTCTGGTCCCAACTATTGTGCGGTTCAAATGTTCCTCCGGTTCGAATTCGGTAGATCTCCCTCACCGGGTTTTCCGTCGGTGTAAACTCCAGAAGGCTTCCGGTCTTGATTGGACTGCCGATTTCGAATCCGCTGAATACCATCGGCGTTGGCCAATTCTCCACCACATATTTGGTTGCATCGGCCATCACGCTGAAGTTATATTCAAGACCTGAGGGGTACTGCCCGCCCATGATAACTGCAAGTTTGATTTTCTGGGCGACCATATCCGTGCCGTTGAGACTACTGATATCATCCGGCACCGATACCAGCAAGTCTCGCATATTGACCAGAAAGCCCACGCTGACAATAGTAACACTATTATCCGGTTGGGCGGTTAATAGACGCCGATAAAGTTGCACTGCATCCGGAGCGTTGCTCTTCTCCACCATATCATTCGGGAAATTCAGTGCGATCTCCCGCGGATAGCCGCTTGACCCGGGCATCGAACCGCCTTTATAAGAGCCGATAGGAATATCGCCCCTGCCATAATACGTATTGACGGCGTCGATCGTACCTACTGAATACTGATGTCCTGTATTGTGCATCACGGCCAGTATGGAGACCTCGCCCAGGTCGGCCAGAGCGTGCAGAGTGGCCAACGCACCGGCATCGTCGTAATCGCTATGCATATCCGTTTCAAAAATTATCGCAGGCGCTGCCTCTTGCGAAATTTCCACCCAGGCAGTCATCCGTGCCTGGGTTTCTTTTCCATCATCCTCGCCGGGGCCTATCGGTCCGTCCCACACCCGCAGTTTCAACTGATAAACTCCAGCTTCCGGAAACAACACGCAGGGGTCTTCCACATCGGCCGTGGGGAGAAATGTTACAATATCCGGACCGGATACCTGGCTCCACTGGTATGAAAGTCCGTAAGGCGTCCCTGAATCCGGATCTTCCGGATCGCAGCCTTCTACGTAAGGCTTACCGTCGTCCGTCACGTTAGCCAGCAACTGAACAGGTTCTCCGATCTGCGTATCTGCCGGCGGTACAATGGCGACCTCCGGCGGGATATTAGTGCACGGGTTGAGGAGAACGAAGTTGGCTGGAACCAGTTTCGTATCCGAGATAGCCACTCCGAAGATAATACCATCCCACTGCTCGGTAGAGGTCCAACCCCAATTGGTGTTGGCGATGCGGAAATTACAGGTGGCGCCGCCAAAATTGGTGCCCGTCCTGGTAGATGTGCCGACGGAGGCACCATCGACGAATATTTCCACCACATGGGTGGCGCTATCATAGACGGCGGCAATGTGATACACTGAAGGATCGCTCTGATCGCCCGGCAAAGAATAGGGGTGCGAACCGATGGTGCCGCCTCCACCGTCGGGAATGAGAAGCTCATTGCCAGACAGGCTCTCGTCCAATCCAAAGAAGAATGCCTCGCCCTCGTCCCAGTTTATTTGATTACATGCGACAACAGGCGTCCAGCCAGAGGGTCCATCCGCATTGGCCTGGTACTCGATTGTCCAGTCGCCGGGCACCTCATTGAGACCCAGAGGCGTGCTCACGTAACTGCGGACGGAATCGTCCAACGTGCTCAGGCCGCCGCCGGTGACCCAGCCTTCGCTGACGCCGAATTGACCGGCGCCGGCACTGGTGTCGGCGAAGTTGCCCAGCGTGCCGTGATTGCCCTGACCGCTCAGGTCGGTCACAGTCACGCCGCTGCCGTCACTGAAATCATAGTGCAGCAGCACCGTCGCCTGGGTCACTCCAGCCATTAACGTAACTGCCAATACAATAGTTAATAGTTTTTTTACCTTCATATCCCTTACTTTTCTATCCTGAAAAGTGCGAAAGTTTATTGAGGGTTTTTCTCAAATAATGTTTAATATCAATTAAAGTTAATAATAGCAGATTGAACACTATTGTCATTCCCGCGAAAGCGGGAATCCAGTGTTTATGTTAGCTAATCCTTCAATAGAAATATCGGCTCTTTCTTGCTGAAATTATTATAAATTCGGACAAACATTTACGAACTTACGACTTTTTTTTATTTCGTCATTTGTCAGTTAAAAGAATCGGTCCAGTATCATAATAACACTGGACCGATTTCATCATCTCAAAAATGCAGCTTGGCAGGGTGAGACCTTGCTCTACGCGTCCTACCTTGCTGTTTCAAGTGCCGTCTTATTTGCGACGACGGATCAGACCCAGACCACCCATGCCCAGCAAAAACAGGGTCATCGGTTCAGGGACGACAAAGCTGCCCGGAGCTAGTTTTGTGTCCGAGATGGCAACGCCATACAGAATACCGTCCCACTCCTCGGTAGCGGCAGAACCCCAACCCCAATTGCTGCTGCAGATGCGGAATAGAGAGTTGCCGGCACCGCCAAAATTGATACCCGTTTGCGTAGTTGAGGCGGCAGAGACGCCATCGACGAACACTTCCACCACATTGGTGGTGCTATCATAGACTGCAGCAATGTGATGCACTGAAGGATCGCTCTGATCGCCCGGCACAGAATAGGGGTGCGAACCGACTTGGCCGCCGCCCCAGCCGGGAGTTTGAACCTGATTGCTACTCGATGGATTGTGCAATCCAAGGAAGAAGGCCTTGGCCCCGTCCCAGGCAGTTTGATTAGTCGCGATAGCAGGTGTATAATCACCAGCGGGTCCATCCGCACTGGCCAGGTACTCGATTGTCCAGTCGTTAGGCACCGCAGTGAGAAGCAGAGGCGTGCTCACGTAATTGCGGGCACCATCGGCCAACGTGCTCAAACCGCCGCCGGTTACCCAGCCTTCGCTGACGCCGAATTGACCGGCGCCGGCACTGGTGTCGCCGAAGTTGCCCAGCGTGCCGTGATTGCCCTGACCGCTCAGGTCGGTCGCGGTTGTGCCGCTGCCGTCACTAAAATCATAGTGCAACAGCGTCGCCGCCTGGGTCACTCCAGTCGTTAGCATAATTGCCAACACAATAATTAACAACTTTTTCATAATACTCCTCCTTTTTTCTAAAAAGTATAGCTTCTTTGCTTCGGCTACACACCGAAACATTTCTTTGTTCCCGATAAGCAACGATAACCTTTTTTTTAATGTCCGATGACACATCGAACTGACCTTCACTAATTATATATGCTTACCGCAAACAACTATTACAGATAGCACAGTTACCACAGGTAAATCTGCATCTACCTGAAAAAACGCTTTTTTGTTTATTTTACCCTCTTCCAAAAAGGCAAAAAGGGATGATAGATATAGGCTTTTCTTTGCTTTAGCTTCCTCATCTTAATATATATCATCCTACACTATCTTATACTGTAAAGTATCATAAAAGAGCACAAATGTCAAGGGAAATCTTATCGGACCTGAAAAAATTTGAAAAAATTATCACAAGTTAAGACAGCGGTCTCTTTAAGATTAATATTGTGCACGTGGCGAGCACGATATTTTTAAGAGTTGTTGTATCTATCTGTATTTACAATAGGTTACAACGGTTTTTAAAAAGTCCAACTTTTTGGTTCCGGCTACGCCGAGTTAGGATTAAAAAGCGGGATTATTTCGGTCAAAATCACATCGAAATTTCACAAGTTCTTTATTTACAAAGCCTTATGAAATGAAGATGCAATTTTGGATTTCAGCGGTAGCGGTATTGGATGAAAAACAGGTGTTCGGCAAGTTTTTTGATGATATTGTAACACTATTCGTAAATTTCTTGTTTTTTATGCGTGATTTTTTCTCTACGGTCTCTCCGCCGTAAGGTGTCCTGTGGAGTCCTGAAGGACTGCGGTTAATGAGAAACGCGGATTAGTTTGGTTTTTTTAAGGGGGTTGTGGTTTTATTTTTTTACGAATGGTGAGAGTTCACGGAGTCTGTTGATGATTTGGGGCATTTTTTCGATGGTGTAGTCAACTTCTTTTTCTGTATTGTATCTGCTGAGGCTGAATCGAATTGAGCCGTGCGCGGCGGTGAAGGGGACACCCATAGCGCGGAGGACGTGGCTTGGTTCGAGTGAGCCGGAAGTGCAGGCCGAGCCGCTGCTGGCGCAGATGCCGAATTTGTCCAGCATAAGCAAAATTGCTTCACCTTCGACGAATTCGAAGCTTATATTGGAAGTGTTGGGGAGGCGATTTTCCCTGTCGCCGTTGACGGAACAGTCGGGGCAGGTTTTTAATATTCCGTTTTCAAGTCTGTCCCTTAAATCTCTGACTTTGTTATTCTCCTGTTCGATATTCGTTGATGCTAATTGGCAGGCCTTTCCCAGGCCGACGATGCCTGCGGTATTTTCGGTGCCTGCCCTTCTGCCAGCTTCCTGGTGTCCTCCGAGCATAAAGGGCTGCAGGCGTGTTCCTTTTCTCACGTAAAGAACGCCTACGCCTTTCGGTGCGTGGAGTTTATGGCCGGAGATGCTTAAAAGGTCAATATTACTTTTAGCCAGGTTCAAAGGAATTTTACCTATCGCCTGGACAGCGTCGGTGTGGAAGACGATGGCTTTATCAGTTACCATTTCGGCGATTTTTTCGATTGGGAAAATTACGCCGGTTTCATTGTTGGCGTACATTATAGTGACCATAGCGGTGTCATCGTCGAGTTCTTCTTCAAGCTGCTGCAAATCGATTTGCCCTTTTTTGTCAACGGGCAGTTCAACGACGGTATAGCCGTGATTTTCCTGCTGTCTGCAGACCTCCAGCACGGCTGGGTGTTCCACTCTTGTAGTAATGATTTTTCGTTTGTTGGGAAAAGCTGCTAAGCAGCCCTTGATGGCAGTGTTGTCACTTTCTGTGCCGCCGCTTGTGAATATGATTTCGGTAGGGTCACAGCCGAGCAGGGCGGCGACCTGCCGGCGTGCCTGGTTTATTTTTCTTCCTATTTGTCCGCCGAAAGTATGCATACTGGAAGGATTTCCGTAAAGCTCGCAGAAAAAAGGCTGCATCTGCTCGGCTACTTCTTTTGCAACCATTGTTGTTGCGTTATTGTCAAAATATATTGTTTTCATTATCTATTCTCTGTGTTCGTGTTCCTGTTGTATCAAGTCGGTGTCTTCGGCGACAAACAGGTCGTTGCTGACGAATTCTCTTAGTTTTGCTTCTACAATTTCTTTCATAGTAAACTCAGCCATTTTGCACTGTGCACACATGCCCCTGAATGCAACGATAACTTTATTTTGCTCAACATCTACAAGTTCGATGTTACCGCCGTGTGCTCGCAGGGCCGGTTTTATCTGCTCATTTATAGTCTGTTGTATTAACTGAATTTTCTGGATGTTGGTCAGTCTGCCTCGTTTTGCAGGTTTCGGAGCTGTGATTACTTTTGCTTTTTCACCTTGAACTTTTTCTATTATTTTTTCGATTTCACCGTGACATCCTCCGCAGCCGCCGCCGGCCTTGCAGTAGTTTGTCACTTCTTCGACTGTTGTCAGGTCATTTTCGCGAATCACTCTTTCGATTTCGTTTTCAGTTACACCAAAGCAGGTGCAGACTATCTTGCCGGCGAGTTCGTGTTTTTTCCTGCCGCCTGAGTTGTAATTTTCGATAGCCGCTTCGAGTGCTTCTCTTCCCATAACCGAGCAGTGCATTTTCTGTTCCGGCAGACCGCCAAGATATTCGGCGATATCTTTATTGGTTATTTTAGCAGCTTCGGTGAGTGTTTTGCCTTTTATCATCTCGGTCAGTACCGATGACGTAGCTATAGCACTTGCACAGCCAAAGGTTTTGAATTTGGCGTCCTGGATTTTGCCGTTTTCATCGAGTTTGAAGGTAAGTTTCAGAGCGTCTCCGCAGGCCAGTGAGCCGACCTCGCCGGTGCCGTCCGGGTTTTCAACTTCCCCGACGTTTCGCGGATTAAAAAAATGGTCTTTTAGTTTTTCAGTATATTCCCACATTTCTTTGTCAATCAGCTTTTTACAAAGTTTAATTGCCTGCATTTATATAATGAATAATACCAGCAATTGCTGTAAATTCCAACATTTTTTATTTGTCAAAAATGCAGGTATTTAACCAAACGCTTTACAGAGAAGCATTTTCGATTATAATTGTATTCTATCATGGCACAGAGAGGTGAAAATTCATTTGGAATAGTTAGAGCTAAAACAATCCGGGTGGTTGAACAAACCGAGCAATTGGGGTTGGACTGGGGAAATAGTCTGGGGCCTATTGAATATCCTGATTTTGTCAAAGCCGCCATGCCGATTGCCACGACCACGCATCCTGGTGCACATTCGATAGCTTTTGAGACGTTTAGGCAAAATGCAATATTAGCGAAGCCGAATTTTGCCCACTGGCGATGCAGAACGCAGGTATTTTTCAAGAGTAATGCTCCGGTAACCAAGCAACTGTCGTTTAACCGTAATGATACGCCTAATGTACATTGTCTTTCTCTGAAAGATTTCGGCCGATTTTGTAAAAGACTTGGTGTTAAAATAGAAAAAAAGATTCCGTTAATTAATAAACATTTAAGCCCTGTAAGATTAGCATCAAAATCTGTTTGCTGAGCAGAAAATATACGTAATAAGCAAAAACTAATTTTTACTTGCCATACTGTAAAAAGGATTTATTTCGAATGAAGCTTAAAAAATTTATCGGATTTAAAGTGCTTTTGATACTCGTAGTTATCGCAGCGATATGGTTGTTTTTTCATTCAAAGCCTGGCGTGGGGTTAAAGCCTGTAAAGCGTATAATTCTTATCAGTATAGACACCCTGCGAGCTGACCACCTTGGCTGTTATGGTTATCCACATAAAACGTCTCCCAATCTTGATGCTTTTGCCAATGAAAGTATCCTGTTTGAAACTGTGGTTTCGGCTGTTCCTCTTACCCTTCCTTCCCATAGTACCATGTTGACCGGTACCATACCTCCTTACCATGGGGTTCGTGACAATCTCGACCACCAATTAGACAAATCAAATTTAACCCTTGCCGAGATATTAAAAGATAAGGGCTTTGCTACATGCGGAATTGTCAGTGCGTATGTTTTAGATGCGGTGACCGATATAAATCAGGGTTTTGAAACCTATCTTGACGATTATGAAGAGGTAATCAAAGATGCCCATGATATCGGCAGAAGAGCTCACGAAGCTACTAAGTTAGCCTCAGACTGGCTTGAGAAACACTGTAAGGATGAAAAATTTTTTCTCTTCCTGCATTACTATGACCCTCATACGCCGTATGACCCTCCCGAACCCTTTGCGTCAACTTTTGCCGAAAACCTTTATGATGGAGAAATAGCGTACACAGATAATTGTATCGGCGTGGTTATAAAAAAATTAAAAGAGTTGGGGATTTATGACTCGGCCATGATTATTGTTACTTCCGACCACGGCGAGATGCTGGGCGAACACGGCGAGTCCGAGCACGGGTTTTTTATCTATGAAAGTGCAATAAAAGTCCCTTTAATTATAAAGATGCCTTCGAAAACCAAGCCCAAAAGAATTAGCGAACTTGTAGGTTTGGTGGATATTGTCCCTGCCGTTTGCAGCGTTACCAAAATACCTGTTCCCAACCATGTTCAGGGAAAGGACCTTTCGGTTTATTTCAAGAGAAAAGCCAGGGCTGAAAAAGAAAGGTATATATATTGTGAATCCTTATTTCCAACGAAACACGAGGCAAATTCCTTGTTGGGGGTGATGACCAAAAGATGGAAATACATCCAGACCAAAAGACCGGAATTGTATGATATTTCCAATGACCCTGCTGAGGAAAACAATTTGTTAACCAGCCAAAGCCAAAGAGCCCATTTACTTCGAGAGAACTTAAAATTGATAATGGAAAAACAATCTTACAAGGGTCAAAGAAGTAACTTTTTGACGAATGAAGAAAGCAGAGCAAAACTGGAATCTCTGGGGTATATTGGAGGAAGGGTTGTATCGGGAGGCAATGATTTCGATTTTGACCCTACGAAATACGACCCAAAAGACTTGATCTATTCATATGAACAAGAAAAAAAGGTAAAGGTTTTACTTAAGGTTAAGCGGTACGAAGAAGCTAAATTAATTTGTACTAAAATAGTGGCAGAAAACAATGTAAATGATTTATATTTTATTTTCGCATTGGGTGAAATTGCTGTTAACCGGGGAAATTGGGATGAAGCGATTTCTCATTTATCTGAGGTTATATATAAAATAAAAAATAAAACGCAATTTATTATTGGTGAAAAATCAAAGGAGTTGTCTCGTATATACCAGTTGCTCGCTCAGGCTTATTTCGAACAGGAGAAATTTGATAAAGCCTTGGAAAGTCTTAATGAGGCTTTACAAATAACACCCAACCAGGTGGAAGTGTTGAATAACATAGCAACAATAAAGTTAAAATCAGAAGAGCCGGAAAAAGCGATCGAATACTGGAAAAACTCTTTGCAAATTGACCCTAATCAGTTGGAATTGTATAACCACCTGGCACAATGTTATTACAAACAGGGACAGCCCGACCAGGCAAAAAAATACCTCAGGGATGCTTTAAAAATAGAGCCGAACTCACCAGGGGCGCATTCCAATCTTGCCAATGTTCTGCTTAAACAGGGTGAATTTGAAGAGGCGATAAGCCTTTTTGAAAAGGCAATTGAACTGGATCCTGATATACCTCAAGCTCGGGAAAATCTCCAGGAGGCGCGAAAACAAAAGAAAATTTCCGAAACCATCTCTTCCTTGCAGGAATCGCTGAGAAATGATCCTAATCAACCTGAATTGCACAATAAACTTGGCATGCTTTTCTATAGCCGGGGGGATTTACAGAAAACTATTTATCATTGGGACATGGCACTACAGCTTAAGGGCGACCAGGTTGATTTACTTAATAATCTTGCATACATAATAGCTACGCAGACTGATGAGTTTCTTAAAAATCCACAAAAGGCAATCCAGATGGCGCGTCGAGCTTGTGAACTTACTGAATTCAAAAAACCGGAGATACTTGACACACTCGCAGTTGCATATGCTGCGGATGGAAGGTTCACAGAGGCGATTGAAACAATTCAAAAAGCAATTGACCTTGCTGTCCCATCAGATAACCAGGCGTTCAAAAACGAGCTTAAAAAACGCCTGGATCTTTACGAATGTAAAAAGGCCAATCATAATTGAGTCTTGACTATTCCGATGAAAACCTGCTATTTTATATAACCACGGCAAAGTGATGACATTATATTTCTTTGGTTATTACTATATTATTATTCCACCACAATACTATGAGTGTAAATGTATGGATAATGTTATCCGAAAATATGCGAAGATTCCCCCTGAAAATGCTACAGGTTCAGCTGTGGAGATTTACTTTTAGTTTGCAGTTAACGCCTGCTCGAAATCATCTATTATATCATCAATGTGTTCAGTTCCAACAGAAACCCGAATATAATCTTCGGTTACGCCTGCTGCAAGCTGCTCGGCTTCGGTCAATTGCTGATGCGTCGTGCTGGCAGGGTGAATCACTAATGTTTTGCTGTCGCCGATATTGGCGAGATGACTGGCTAATTTGACATTGTTAATGAACTTAATACCCGCTTCTTTGCCGCTTTTAATGCCGAAACCGAGGATTGCACCCTGGCCTTTCGGAAGGTATTTTTGCGCCAGCTTATAGTCGGGGTGTGATTTTAGGCCCGGGTAATTTACCCACGTAACCGCATCATGTTTTTCAAGCCATTGGGCAAGTTTTAATGCATTTTCACTGTGTCTTGGCATACGCAGATGCAGTGTCTCAAGACCTTGAAGAAACAAAAATGCATTAAACGGCGACATACAGCCTCCCATATCGCGCAAAAACTGTGTTCGTGCCTTTATGATGTAAGCTAATTCACCGACGGCCTCGACATATTTGACCCCATGGTAGCTTGGGTCCGGTTCGGTCAGTTCAGGGTATCGCCCGTTGGTCCAGTCAAATTTGCCGGAATCAACAATGGCACCGCCGATGCTCGTGCCATGTCCCCCAATAAACTTCGTACAACTGTGAACAACGATATCGATACCATAATCAATAGGCCTAAACAGAATCGGAGTCGCAACGGTATTATCACAAATTAACGGCATATTGTGCTTGTGAGCAATATCTGCTATCTTTTCATACTGCAAAATATCATTCTTCGGATTGCCTATTGTCTCTATGTAAATCAAACGGGTATTATCTTTAATTGCCTCAGCAAAATTCTCCGGTTTTTTAGGGTCAACGAACGTAACCTCAATACCCAGTTTTGGGAAGGTCTGACTGAAAAGTGTGACTGTCCCGCCGTAAAGCGAGTTTGAAGATACGATGTGCTGACCTGCTTTGCAGATGTTTAAAACGCTCGCCGTTATGGCAGCCATTCCGGAGCTAAAAGCCAATCCCCCAACCCCTCCTTCCAGAGCGGCAAGTCTTTTTTCCAATACGTCTGTTGTGGGATTCATCAGACGTGTGTAGATATTGCCGAATTCTTTCAGTGCAAATAAATTTGCTGCGTGCTCGCTGTCCCTGAATACATAACTCGTAGTCTGATAAACAGGTACCGCACGGCTGAGCGTGTCCGAATCGGCCTGCTGACCTGCATGTAATGCCAGTGTCTCCAAATGATACTTGATATTCTTGTCCATAGTTTACCCCTTGCTTGTTACATAAATTGCCTGCTCGGCAAACAGATTAGGTGCCAATCTTACCTCCCTTAAACGTCTCTTGATTAACGGAATCTTTTTTTCTATTTTAACACCAAGTCTTTCACAGAATCGGTCGAAGTCTTTGAGCGAAAGACAATGTACATTAGGTGTATCATGCCAGTCGAACGGCAATTGCCTGGTTACCGGGGCGTTACCGCCGAAAAACAATTGCAGCCTGCAACGCCAGTGCGCAAAATTCGGGAAGCTGACAATCACTTTTTTTCCCACACGCAGTAATTCGGTAAATACTTTTTCAGGATTTTTTACTGTCTGCACAGTTTGCGACAAAATCACATAGTCGAAGCTGTTGTCACCGTAAAAGCTGAATCCCTCTTCAATATCCTGCTGTATAATCGGCAGTCTTCGGCAGAGACAATCAAGCACAAGCTCCTGGTCAAGTTCGATACCCTCGCCTTTTATGTTTTTATCACGAACAAGGTTTGCCAGCAACTGTCCGTCGCCGCAGCCGACGTCAAGCACTTTGCTGTTCGGCTCGATGAGAGATTCTATCAGCTCGTAATCCACACGCGCCCTGTGCGCCTGCTCAAACATGTCAGGCTGCTGCATGCTCCGTGCATAACACGAACATGGTTGCTGTATCTGGTCAGACCTGTAGGTGGCCTGCAAAAAACAGCAAAGAAATCTGCCTAAAACTTGAGGCTCCAACAAAAACGCATCATGGCCATACGGAGATATGATATCACAATAGTTGACATCCTTGTTTGTAGCGGCAAGTGCATCCACTATCGCCTTGGATTGGGCCGGCGTAAAGAGCCAGTCGCTTGCGAAACTAATCACTAAAAATCTGCACTTTGTATTTGCAAAGGCCGCCTCGAGAGAGCCG
>Ga0272442_10005813_pt1 | contig 16384 bp, 12 predicted proteins | sample SSMForm2O_FD_200262 | JGI IMG/M metagenome (GOLD analysis project Ga0272442, IMG submission 200262) | Marine sediment archaeal communities from Little Sippewissett salt marsh, Falmouth, MA, United States - SSM-Form-2O | ecosystem: Environmental > Aquatic > Marine > Wetlands > Sediment ...
AGGACGGAGCTAGTATTAACTACCCGGTTACTCTCCCTTAATACCTCCTTTTAACCCTTTTCGGGTTAATTTTCTCTCTTTTTCTTCCTGAGCCCCACCATCCCCAGGAGAAGAGAGCTCATCATTAATACGCTCATGACGGATTTCACTCCGGATCCCGAAACGATCCTTGCCCCTGTTCTCAGTACGGGGGTGCTCTGCATGTTCAGGGAATAGCTCGGGTCAATACCCAGGATGAAGAGTTCCGTCAGACTGTAGACGCCGGTACCATGTACTGTATAATTAATATATGTCTGGTTTCCTGGTGTGCCTTCAGGTTCCAGAGGTCCGACATTCCACCAGTAAGCATCTCCCTGGATTGGAGACATGACGCTCATATGCCCATCAGGTTCCGTTTCATTGTACACCATTTCAAACCCATTCGGGATGATGTCATACACGTATACGTTCGGAGGCGTTTTAAGATTACCCAGGTTGTGAACCCAGAGGGTTATATCATACTGGTCATCATAGGTCGTGTTCTTGGATATGGACTTCTTTGCTTCGACAAGGTATCCGTTGATGATGTATATTTTCTCAATAAGTTCGTATGTACCGTTGGTAGTCGAGTAGCTTTTGGAAAGCTGTCCCCCGCTCTCTGAAAAGTCCAGGGAAAGGTCCACGTCAATCCAGCCCACAGGTACGGGATCGGGGAAGTCGTATACTGGCCATATTGCGCCGTTCCACGTCTTTCCGTTTGAATATGTTCCCATTCCGCTCACGTCGTAATGGATGGAATCGATAGCTGAACCTTTTTCCAGCACGAAGGTGTTGGTGACGTAGACATCCACGGTAGATATTATGAATCCAATTGATTCTGAATCGTTGTTTGTGACCGATGGGGTAAATTCCCAGTCATCTCCTCCGCTTCCTCCTTCACCTTCACCTAACTGTTTTTTCTTAAGGGAAATTTCAAAGTTCGAAGTTGTTGCGGTCGGGTCTTCGTTCAGTTCGACACCGCTTCCGGATACTGTCCCGTCGTTGATTGAGAACTGAAGGGTGGCGTTTCCGAGGTAGTACTTCATTGAACTCTGGATGCCGCTTATGTTATGGGCGTCTTGGTCGTGGTCCGAGGCAGTGAAGTTGAGCGTTGCTTCAGATACGCTGCTGTTCAGTTCAGGGATTGTCCATGTGATCGTGCTGCCGTTATTTGTTATTTCTCCACAGTCGACTTCTTCCGAGCTGAACTGGAAATCTGCCGTGGAGTCACTGTCACTGTCAGCGGCGGTCTTTACAAGCTGGATATTTGTTATGCTTGAGCCTGTATTATTGTTTACCAGGGTCAGGGAAACGTTGGTAGACCCTCCCACGCTCATTTTTTCGGATTCATAGCTTTCCTGGAAGGAAACCGGTCTCGATCCCGTGCATACATAGTTTATTACCGCAGATTCCCCATATCCGAGGACGTTTATGTGGACTATGACATACCCGTCTCCTTTCGTGTCAAGGTTTACTCCGGCTGCGGAAGTATTCCATGAAGAAGAATTCCCTTCGCTAAAGTTCAGGGAAATGTCATAGAGGTCTGTCGATTCCAGCATGTTTGTTATGTTGATTTCCCCTTCCCCTGTCGGCGTACCCTGCGTAAGTGTTATCCCGTCGTATTCGTCCGTCAGGTTTATTGATTCCGCGACCCGGATATCCAGGACTGCGGCTGCAGAGGCCGGAAAAGAAAGGAGAACTAGCGTTATCACTATTGTGAAAGCAAAGAGCAAACTGTACTTTACAGTATATCTATTTTCCATATTTCTCCCCCACTACTATCCATGGTTAACTATCAGCCATGGCTAACTATCCATGGCTGAATGCCCCCAACCATAAGATTTCAGGATTTAGTGATGGTTTTGCATGCAGACATGGCTACATATTCCGATCCGATCCGATTTTAATCTCTGATTTAAGTTTTAAATCCTCTACTTCGGCGATCAGTAAGAAGAGTTGAGCATTTTATCTATATAAACTTATTTGTTAAGTATCCCCTTTAATTTATTTATTCTGTGGTTTAAAAAAATCATCTTTTTTCCTTTAAAGGTTACTAATTGCGTTTTTACTTTTGTTTTATCCCAAGTATTCGGGAACTTAGTTATGGCGTTTTTTTGGAAGTATTTTCTCTTCTCCGAAAGTCTTCATTTCCCTTTTGGCTTGTAGAAAAAATTATATAGATGTTATGTAAAATTTTTTACAAAGATTCAGTTCCCTTACTTAAATAAATACAAAAATAATTGGGTGTGTTGCAAATAAAAACAAGGGTAAAAATATCCATCAGTATGCTCCTCCTGAGTATACTTTTGGGCTGCCAGCTAGCCGCAGTTGCGAGCGCCTGGGACGCTGTAGAGGTATGGGACCATTATAACGTGACCATCAGGGTAGATTCCGCAACAGCCCGCGTAACAGAAGAACTCACGATCAAGAACGTAATAGACAAACCGGTTGTTCCGGGTTACGGATATATATCCCTGAGCAAGGAGCAAAGTTCTACGGTCTTTGGCCTGCCCCTTCCTGTTGAAGGAGGGCTCAGGGGCCTGGAGATCCGGGATGTTTCCGCAAGACTGGATGACGGGACTCTGGTTACGGACGTCCTGGTAACGGAGGAAGAAGAAGCAACCATCGTCAGGTATGGCTTCTGGACCCCTGTAATGCCAGGGGAGTGCAGGACAATAATAATAGAATACAGTACGGATGAAATCGTCGAAAAGGGATTGCTTTTTGACCATATTACTTATACTGTGCAGCCTTCGAGCATCCCAATAAAAAATGCCCTGATAAGGGTCGACATCGGAGGAAACAGGCATGTTTCATATTCCAGCAACCCACCAGTTTCCCCGGGAAATCCCGTTATCTGGATGCAAAGCGGCCTTGAAGACGGAACCTGGAAGCTGGACTTTGAGTATAGCAGCCTTCCGCTTCCGCGGTCCCCCGTGAAATGGGCAAATATAAGCCTGGGGCTTGTTTTCGGAATTATCTGTCTCTGGTCATGCAGGCAGTGGAAGGCAAAGTGATAATGGAGGAAATTAACTGAATTGTAAACTATTGATCTTGATTATTGATCTTGTAAAGTAATTCCATAAGATCACCGGGGGGTTATAGTTCATGGTTTTCAGGTCTTTCAGGCAGGTGAAGCCTGTATCATTTACTCATTTATCGCTGATCCATGTATCATTGATATTCGCGTTACTGGCGGTACTCATGTTTCAGTGTTCAGTGCTCCAGTGCGCCGCCTCCGGTTCCGGGAGCCAGCAGGCTGTAAGTGTGGACAGGACGGCTTATTCCCCCGGAGAAACTGTGTTTGTGTCAGTCAACGGGACGTTTTTCAACAGTTCAAACCTTACGGCTTATATAATCTCCCCTACCCTGGTAGCTACGGGCCTGGATCTCATCCCTTCGGAAGCCGTGTACACGGCAGAATATTCCCCTCAGCAGGGCGTTATTCTTGGGACATATACGGTTTTTGTCTCCGGGGAATATGTCAGCGAAAACGCGGAATTTGACATAAGGATGCTTTCAATAGACGCTAATCTTGAGCAGTCATACCCCCTCGGAAACATTTCCATTTCCGGAAATGTCACGGATACGGCTATAGGAAACCCCGTTAACGCCTCGGTAAATATCACAATCGACGGTCTGACACTCAGCACCTCGGCAATTGAGGGTTTTTTCTCAACAGATTACCAGGCAGTTTCTACGGGCCAGAAGACCGTATGCATAACTGCAACTGATGATGAAAACATAACCGGAACAGCCACAACCAGCTTCACGGTCGTGGACGGAATCCCGGGGATTTCTTCGGTTTCCGACTCTCCGGACCCTGTGGAACAGGGGGAAAACATAACAATTTCCGTGGATGTAGTCGATGGTTTTGAGGTCAATGATATCTGGGTCAATATAGAGGGAATAAATTATACCGTTGCTGAAGGGGTAAACACAGAATGCGAGATTTTTTTCGACGGGTTTGAATCCGGCAGCCTGGAAACAAATAACTGGACATGTCCCGACCACGGTGTCCTTTGGTCAATAAAATCAGATAATGCTCATGCCGGGGATTACAGCCTCCAGGTCACACATACTAACGTAGTAAGTTTCCTGGAGACATATTTAGATGGGGGTTATAGTGAAATCAATCTCACGTTCTATTACAAACATGGAAACCTTAATGAGAAAAAACATGAATACTTTTCAGTTGACTGGTATGACGGGGAACAGTGGAGTTGCCTATTAAATATAAGCGGCAAGAAGACAGATTATCTATTATTTAATTCCATCCCGCCTGTTGCTGCTGGAAGCAATCCTTATTTCAAACTGAGGTTTAATTCCTATTCCATGTCCAATGCTCCTGTTTATGTCGATAATGTGGAAGTGAAGGGAAAGAGAACAGTTTCCGGGCCTTTTGACTACTCATATAACAGCTCTGCCCTGTCCCCCGGAATATACGCTTACACGGTCTATGCAAACGATACCTTCGGAAGGGAAGCTTCTCCGGTGACAGGGAGCTTTACGGTCCAGGAACCCACATCAGGAGGAGGGACAAGCCCTGGTGATGAAGGGCCGATAGGTGGGGGGGGTTTTGAAACTCCGGATACCGTAATCCCTGTTATTAACCTGATTTCTGATTCCCCTGACCCTGCCGGACAGGGGGAAAATATCAGCTTCACTGCAAACGTCACGGACAACGATGGTGTAGGGACTGTCCTGCTGGAAATTGAAGGGATAAATTACACAATGTCCGGGATGAGGGCTGAAGCATGTTTATTCTCAGATGATTTCGAATCCGGAAGTCTGGATACACAGAACTGGACAAGCATCGACACTCCCTGGACTGTCGGGGAGGACGGGCTGACAAACAAAACAGTTGCTACGAATACGGGCGGGATAAGTGCCATAGAAAAAAGCGTGGACACAGCAGGCTATGAGAATATCACTTTTTCGTTCGAGGCAAGGACCGAAGCGCTGGATGCCGGGGAGTACCTTGAAGTTGACTGGTATAACGGGACGCAGTGGACCAATCTGCTTCAAACGGCTGTTACCGAATCCACCGCTTTCAGTTATGAACTGCCTGCAGGAGCCGGCAACAATTCGGATTTCAAAATAAGGTTCTGCTGTAATATCAGTGAAGATGAATACTGTTATGTGGATAACGTGCTTGTGAAAGGGACAGAACCCATTCCTGATATGTACGAATACTTCCTTGACAGTTCGACTTTAGTCCTCGGGACTCATAATTATACGGTTTTTGCCAATGACAGTTCCGGAAATGCTGCAAGCCCCCTGTCCGGGAACTTCACTCTGGTCAACTCCCCTCCCATACTCTCTCCTATCGGACCGGTAACCGTAAACGAGTCCGAGCTGCTTTCGATAAAACTGTCAGCAACGGACCCTAACGGGGACCCTATAACTTACGGCAGCAATGCAAGCTTCGGGAATTTGACGGGTGACACTTTTACCTGGACACCCGGGTTAACGGACAGCGGGGTTTATCATGTGGAGTTCACGGCATCGGACGGGGAATTGAACGATTCCGAAAATGTGACTATCACTGTCAATGAATCCTATGTTAATTTCATTGTCAGCAAGAAAATTGAAAAGGTTGCTTCACCTGACAGTTATTCGGTAGTCCTGACCCTGAAAAGCAATGTGGACTTCAACGTAAGCGGCCTGATGGTCTATGACCTCCTTCCGGAGAACTTTACACTTAGCGCCCCTGTCCCTGCCTGCAGTGGTTCTCAGGATAACATATACTACTGGAGCCTGGATATTGCCGCCGGAGAGAGCGAGATTGTTACTTACACTCTTAATGGAATGGGAAGTTATTCCCTCGGGGACGCCTTCGTGGTGGGGGTGGCCCCTCAATGAGAACCGGGCAAATATCCAGATCGGTGCGTATCAGGTGCTTTTTTTCTATCCTGTGCCTTTTTTCCGCGCTCCTGCTCCTCAGCTCTCATGCCGCTGCCGTATCCCTGGAACTTGAAGCCAGCGAGTACATCAACGAGCTGGTCTTCTATCCGGACGGCACATACGATTCCGGAAACGTGACAGGTTCGCTTTCCGTCACAAACCCTTCTCCGGCACATGCGGTTTCGGACATCAACATCAGTTTCGGGGACGGAATTACGCCTTCATGTGTGCATATTAACGAACTTGGCCCGATGTCCGCAACAACTGTGCCATACGAATCTTCCGTATCTGTTTCGATTCCGCTCCCTTCCGTGAAAGAGACGGTTGAACCTTTGGCCCTTTACCGGGGTACGGAGCAGGAAGTCGTGTTCGGGGTGGAGATCAGCAACCCGGGAAGCAAGAATATTTCCGTCCTTTCTTTTGACAGGGGGTTTCCGGAAGAACTGGTATTTTCCAGCCTTACCTTTTCGGCAGGGAGCCTGAACAGGACAGGAAACAGCTTTCACTGGGAGAACTTCACCGTTTCCCCGGGTTCTGCAGAAAGCCTTACGGTCGTTTTCAACACAACCCCTTTCTCAGATATCGTACTTCAGCCTTCGAGTTTCTCGTTTACCTCTCCGTACCTTGCGGTTTCAAAAAACCTTTCCCTTTCTGCCGTCACAAGTACCCGCTTTGCGGTTGAAAAACAAAAAATAGGAAAAGACCTGTGGAATGTCGGAGTCGTTGTAGAGGATGCAAGTGATTTTGACTGTTTGCTCTGCGGCGTGGAAGTCTACGTATCCGACCTTATGCTCACCGAACCTCAACTGATCCGGGAATACGCTCCCGACCTGCGGCTCGGGCCCGGGGAAAGCTGGCGTGATTCCTTCAACTACGAATACGAGGGGACCCCTGTCTTCTTTGTAAAGGTTTTCTACACGATCCCCTGCACGATATCCGGGAGTTCCATGCCCCTCACAGCTTCGGAAAGCGGGGGTTTTGTGATCAGTTCCATTGTTTGCGGAACTTCCGATACACCTGCCGGAATCTTCGAGCCCGAAGATGGAGGGAACTTTGTCGTTGACCCGGTTGTTCCGGATGATGGGGGGCACAGGCACCACAGTGATGATGGCGAGAGACTAAGGATAATCAGGCCTATCTATCCCGTCCTTGAGAATGAGCCTGAACCTGACAGTACCCCCCTGAAGAACGAAGATGATGCCCCCGAAAGGGTTGAAACTGAAAAGAGCCATTTTAGTTTGCTCCTCCTCTTGCTGCTCCTGCCCCTGATTCTCATCCCGTTTTTTGCCCAAAGGCGGCTGGTTGTCGGAAGCAGCTCCTTAAAAGAGATATACGATGCAAACGGGCTGGACTTTCTGTTTTCCGGCAGGAGGAGGGTACTTATGAGCAGGAATGAGTTTGGCAAAATAACCGGTGTGGAGGATTCGGAGATGCTTGAAGCTCTTAAAAAGCCGCTGGAAAACGGGCAGATAAAAGTTGTCGAAACCGATGCCGGCTCTGTGAATGAAATCCTGGACACGTACGGTATTTCAGCCGAAGATGCCGACATCCTGGCAACTGCCGTATCCGGGGGCGTAAAAGATGTCCTGCTCAAAGCTCCCGAAAGTGAGAAAGCAGCCCGGGAAATGGGACTCAGGCCGGTGGGGCTTTCTGAGATCCTCAATCCCGGAAAGGCGAAAAGTTCGTGAAAATGCCTGAGGTTTTTCCGGGAACTTCATTTTTCTTATTCTCCAACCCTATACACCCCGTAAACTCCACAATATCCGCAAATACTTTCACCCCACACACCCGCAATTTAAATAGAATAAACCCGAAAAATCCCAGCATTATGGATTTTGCAGAGGATTTTGAAAGTACGGAGTATACGGATTACGACGTGTTGAGGGAGAGCAAAGTCGAACTTGAATCAAAGGTTCTCAGGACGGCTAATATGTATTCCACCCTCCGCCAGTATTTCGGCTACACTTCTTTTCGTCCCCTGCAGGAAGAAATTGTCAATGATGTCCTGGACGGAAAAGACGTTTTCGTGCTCATGCCAACCGGAGGGGGCAAGTCCCTTTGCTACCAGCTGCCTGCCCTTTTGCAGGACGGGGTAACGGTAGTGGTCTCGCCCCTGATTTCCCTGATGAAGGACCAGGTGGACGGGCTGGAAGCCAACGGGATTGCCGCGGCCTGCATGAACAGTACCCAGAGTGCCCGGGAAATCCGGGACGTTAAAAACGCTTTTCTTGAAAACAGGCTGAAGGTCCTCTATGTTGCGCCCGAGAGGCTCATGATGCCGGGGACCCTTACCTTTTTGAAAAAAGGGAAGGTCAGCCTTTTTGCGATTGATGAGGCGCACTGCATTTCCGAGTGGGGGCATGATTTCCGGCCCGAGTACAGGAAACTGAAACTTCTGAGGAGTAAAGAAAAGGGCTTTTCGGATGTTCCGGTCATCGCACTTACGGCAACAGCCACAGAAAGGGTCAGGAAAGACATAATTTCCCAGCTGCGTCTGGGGATTGACCCTGAAAACGGGACTTATGTGGCAAGTTTTGACCGGAGGAACCTCTACTATGAGGTCAGGCCCAAGAAAGAGACCTTCTCGGAAATCACCGACTACCTGCGCAGGCGCAGGGGGGAAGCCGGGATTATCTACTGCCAGAGCCGGAACAACGTGGAAAACCTGGCAAATAAACTGAGCCGGGCAGGGTTTAGGGCTCTCCCTTACCACGCAGGGCTTTCCGATGGTGAACGTGCAAGGAACCAGGAACTCTTCATAAAAGACGACGCGGACATAATCGTTGCAACCATCGCTTTCGGAATGGGGATTGACAAGTCCAACGTCCGTTTCGTTATCCACTACGACCTCCCCCGCAACCTCGAGAGCTACTACCAGGAAACCGGGCGTGGGGGCAGGGACGGCAGCCCCTGCGATTGCCTCCTCTTTTTCAGCAGGGGAGACCGCTTCAAAATCGAGTATTTCATAAACCAGAAGACAAACGAAAAGGAAAAAGACATCGCTCTCGTGCAGCTCAGGCAGATGGTGGCTTACTGCGAAAGCAATAAGTGCAGGCGGCAGACCCTCCTTGAATATTTCGGGGAGATTCTTCCCGAGGCCTGCGGAAACTGCGACGCCTGTCTTCAGCCAAAATCCACTTTTGACGGGACTGAAGCTGCAAAGAAACTGATTGCTTGCGTCCTGGAACTGAACCAGCGCTTCGGCACGAATTATGCAATCGACGTCCTCATGGGCTCCAGGAATAAGAAGATCAAGCAGAACCACCATGAACGCCTGAAGGTCCACGGGAGCGGCAGGGAATTTACAAAAGACCAGTGGAAAGATCTTGCCTCCGAAATGATTAACACCGGGCTTCTGGACGTCAGCGGCGCCCGTTACCCTGTTCTGAGGTTGAACGCCATGAGCAGGAAAATCCTGCGGGGTTCCGAGAACGTGGAACTTGTCTGCCCCTCGGGCTTCGTGGCTGAAAATGAAGAGGATGTCCTTTCCCCTCCTGCTCCTGAAATGCCCGCTTCCGGAAAGGATGTTCCCGGAATTTCTGTTCCTGATATTCCTTTTCCTGATATTCCTGTTACCGAAAAGGCTGAAAAACCCGGAAAAGGGGATGGTTACGAGCCCGGGGCGGCGCAAGCAAGCTATTCTGCAGCCGCTGAAATCCTGGAAACGGCTAAAGCCGGGATCCCGGCAAAATCAGGGGAGGACATCGACCATATCCTGTTTGAACGCTTAAAAGCCCTCCGGAAGCAGATCGCAGTAAAGAAAAACCTTCCCCCCTACATCATTTTTTCCGATACGAGCCTGAAGGAAATGGCTGCAAAATTCCCGAAAAGCGATGAAGAGTTCCATGCCATTACTGGGGTGGGAGACCACAAGCTCCGGAAATACGGGGACATCTTCCTTCGGGAAATTGAAAACTACTGCCTGGACTACGGACTTGGAGCCTCCGAAAAGGAGAAAGCTTCCGCAACTCCGGAACCTTTGTCGAAATCTGAAGAACCGGAGCTTAAGGAAATGCAGGAGAAAGTTCCTGTTTCCCCTGCAAAAAAGGGCAGGCTTCTTTCCACGAGTATCCAGGACTGGACTGAGAAAGCTCCCTCCCTTTCCGGGGATCCTGCCTCTCCCGGGGCTTCTGCACTTTCCGGGTCTTCTGCTCCTCCCGGAGCTTCTGCACTTCCCGGGAATCCCGGTCCCGAAGCTTCCGCAAGGCTTCAGCACTCCCTTGAAGATACCTTTGCTCTTTACAGTCAGGGCCTGGGGATATGTGAGATTGCCGAAATCCGGGGACTTGAGACCGGGGCCGTTTGCAAGCAGCTAGAACAGCTGATCCTTGCAGGAAAAATCAGGGATATTGAAGCTTTACTTCCTCCGGAAAGGCAAAAAGATGTTATAAAAGTAGTTGAAGAGCTTGAAGCCGAATTTTCTTCCCTTTTAAAGACCAGATTCAGGGAAAATCTTTCTGAAGGAGAATTGAAGCTGGTAAAGGCTTTTCTTTTTTCCAGGCTACTTGAATGACTCTGTTTCCCTTACATTATTTCTTTATACGTTATCTTTGCGTTTTCTTAACATTTTCTTTATTTTTTTCTTTACCTTCCTTTATATTTCTACTTTAGAACTTCAGTCGAAGCTGATCTCTTTCCTGTAGATGTCTCTCCTTTTCTCCTCATCCCTTATCCTGAACAGGGCGCTTTCCCCTTTTTTCAGTTCTACCCCTTCGGGCAGGGTAAGCTCTATTGAGTGTCCAACTTCAAGCTGGCTCATTTCGGGAGGGATGGATATTTCGTAATCAACTCCTTCGCGGGAAAGAAGGATTTTGGTATTCTCTCCGAAGTCAATGGAGCTTCCTCCCTGATGTTCGAGTTTCAGGGTATTTGAATCGAGAGCTTTGACTTCTATTTTTATTAGTCTGTCAGAACTAACCGCTTTTTCTGTACTGTGCCCGAACATAACAGCTGTTGCAAGTACAACAAGGATGGCTATCCCGATTATTGCCGCGGCAACAACCATGCCCGGATTTACTGCTCTTTCGTCGTTTAGGAAGTCTTCCCCCTTCATTTTCTCACCATGTGCCCGGAAATTTGTTTGAAAATCTCCAAAATTAATATTATGAAGTATTTGTTTTCAAATATAAAAACGTTGCAATACTCATATAAAAAATTAAGACACTCCCCCTTTGTTTTCCCCCTCTATTCTACCCATTCTTCCCTTTTATCTGCGTACAATGCTCTCTTTTTCCGGACTTCAGGCTTCGTACAAAAATTCAGAAGAAAAGCTTCCAGTATTCGATAAATTTAATCATGAAGTAAAAGACCAGGTCTCCGAGTACAACGGCTGTTAGAAAGCCCGCGGTTATTGAGACCATGAAAGGAAGGCCCGGGGTCACCCAGATGAAGCTTTCCATGAGCCCGTTTCCGGCATGGGCTTCGAGTCTGGAGAGTGCATTAGGGTTTAATACGATCCCGTTGCCGGTAAAGTGGGATATGAGTTTTCCGTTCTCGAACTCAAAACGTTCGATAAGCCGGACTCGTCTGCCTCTTTCCAGAAGCATCCGCAGGTCTCCTATGTTTATCCTGTAGGCTATGAGCATGTAAAAGGGTTTTTTGAGCATGGCGGGGGAAAAATGGAGCAGGTTATAGCAGAAAATCCCTAATGGGACAATAGCCGTCAAAAGCAGGGCGTTTTCAAAAACGCTCAGGGAAAAGAGTCCGTGGGGGGGCACTCCGAGCAGGGGAAAGTTTTGTTCTCCCATTTCCAGGGCAGGGTATGCAGGAACCAGTATCGAGAGCACTATCAGGGCTTTTGCATCCGCCCCTCCGAAGGCTTTTAGCCTGAACAGGAGATAGGTCAGGGCAAAAATGAAGAAAAACGAAAAAAGAAGCCGATAGACGTAAGACGCTCCTCCCAGTACTGCTTCATAAAGCACAAAAACTGAGAGGGAAAGAAGCATGAGCTTCCATACCCTGTTCGAAACCCTGCGGGTCTTCAGGTCCGAGTAGGAAGAATAGAGTAAGAAGGGCAGGCAGGCTGCCAGTTTCAACGCTTCTATCATGCCTGGATTTTTCGATTCTTATGGTTTTCGAGGGCTTTCGACGGCTTTCAATTTTTTCAGTTTTTTTACTTATAATTGCCTTCATTTATTCAATGTCCCTAAGGACTTTGTTCTTTCCAGGCTTTATTTTTTTCTCTGGATTCCAGATTCCGTTTTTCAGTTTTTAACTTCTTCCCTTCTCCTTTTTTCCCTATTCTTTCTCTCTATTCTTTTTTTTGTTTTTCACTTTTTGTTTTTCACTTTTTGTTTTTCACTTTTTGTTTTTTTCTTTAGTTTCTTTTCTTTTCTTCTCTTCCTTCTCCCTCACTTTCTCAGAGTTTCTCCCATTTCTTGAGCTCGAGGATTTCCGAAAGGGTCCCGCCTCTCCGGATTTCATCGAAGATCCGCTTTTCGGTCTTGTAAACTTCTTTTGCCCTTCTGGCAATTTCGTAAGCTCTTTCTTTGGGGACAACCACGACTCCGCTTTCGTCGCCCACTATATAGTCCCCGGGCTTTACGGTCTGGCCTCCGCAGGTGATTTCTGCGTTCATTTCCCCGAAGCCTTTGGGGTCTCCGGCGTTAGGGACGGTGTTGCTCGTATAGATGGGGAGGCCCAGTTTTTCGACCTCGTCAATGTCCCGGACCGCGCCTTCGATTACCACTCCGGCAATGCCCTTGTTCAGGGAACTTAAGGTTGCAAGCCCGCCCCAGCAGGCGATGTCCTTGCTCTCGTTGTAGATGACTATTACGTCCCCTTCTTTTGCTTCGTCTATTGCTTCCACGGTTTTTGCCCAGTCCCCGGCAAAGGACTGCACTGTGACCGCTTTCCCGACAATCTTTCCCCTTACCAGCTGGTGGATGCCTTTCATTGCCCCTTTCCTGTGCAGGGCGTCCGAGATGTTGGAGGTGGAAACTTCCATGAGGATCTCCCTGATCTCCTGGTCAAGGCTGCCCCTGTCCCTGATCTCCACGGATTCGGGGGCGTCCACGCTCTGCCGGATTTTTTGGGCAGCTTCGGTGACGTTGACCGAGCGGGTGATGTTCCCTCCAACGATTACTATTTCGGCTCCGGCTTTTACTGCCTGGGCTGCGCTTTCCGAATCAAGCCCTCCTGCCACTGCAAGCTGGACATTTACCTTCTCTGCAATCTCCATGAGGATGCTGACAGGGTCCATCCCCATCATCTGCTGGTCTATCCCTACATGGACGTTCAGGTAGTCCACGCCCAGAGCCTCAAGCTCCACTGCCCGGGATACCGGTCCCGGGGCTGAGATCAGGTCTGCCATCAGCCTGATCCCGTACTTGTGGGCCGACCGGAGGGCATCAAGAATTGTGGAGTCGTCAGCGCTTCCGAGTACAATGGCAACGTCAGCCCCGGCTTTTGCAGCCATTTCCACTTCCATGGCCCCCGTGTCTACGGTTTTCATGTCGGCCAGGATCGTCCTGTCCGGAAAGGCTTTTCGCATTGTGCGGACTGCGTCCATGCCTTCGCTTTTTATCAGGGGAGTCCCGATTTCGATCCAGTCAGCCCCTCCGGCGATTGCTTCTCTTGCAATTTCAACCGAGCGGTCCAGTTCAAGGAGATCAAGTGCGACCTGAATTAGAACGATATTATCACCTCAAATGGGAAGCCGGAACCACTATAAGTTCTTTAAATGCCTCTTTTCCGAAGCGGCTCCCCTCTGAAAATTTTATTGTCAGGATTTTTTTAATATCCTGATTTTTAGTATGTGGGTTATTTGTTATTTAGATTGCTTTTTGCCTTCTGTTTTGCTTTTGCTTTTTGTTTTTCCGGAAAGCAATCTGTTTTACTTTTTAGGGTTCGTTTTATTCCGGATCCTTTGTTCCAAAACATGATTAATTTTTTGATTAGTTTATGGTCAGTTTGGATTCGTTTCGGATTATTTCCGGGTTGTTTTTCGATCGGTTTTGAATTTTTTCTGTATTATTTTTGGATTATTTTTCGGTTAGCTTTGAATTGTTTCCGTATTATTTTTCGGTTAGCTTTGAATTGTTTCCGTATTAGTTTTCGGATTGTTTTTTGTTTTCGTTTTTTGTTTTCATTTTTTCCACTGGAAATAGAGGTATGTATTTGAGTAAAATGGAATTGTACGATACTGTTTTGAGCCAGGAAGACAATCTTACCGTGGGGATTTTACTATGGAGACGGACGTAGGGGAAGATAAGGCTGTTTACATAAGTGAAAAGGAACGCAAGGAGCTGCTTGAAGCCCTTCATTGCCGCCTTTTCTGGGTAGGGCAGTATATTCCCCACATGATTGAGCTTGAGGGGAAGGAGTATCCGCTGCACGAATACGTCTGGGAACTGATTCATAAAGAGGAAATTACGGAAGAAGAGGAGGAGCGGATAGAAAAGTGCATTCAACTTATTTCAGAAAAGGAAGGGGAAGATGAAAAAGAACTGGAAGAAAAACCCCTGACGAGGGAAGAAGCCTGGGATCTTTATCATGAAACCGCAGGTCTGCTGAGGGCAATAATGGACCTCAGGGAAATCGAAGACGGAACCATGAAAGAGAGTCAGGTGAATTTTCAACAAAAATTCGGGGAACAGAGGGTGAGGGATGCCAAACTCTGGCTCGAATTCCTCAAAAAAGTGAAAAAATAGGTGAATAGAGAATGTATAGTTCTCCTTAAAAATTTTTGGAGCAAAAGTTATATCTCTGGGAATCCTTTATGAGACACAGGTAGTCCTTTATGAAACACAGGATGTCATTTAAAAACCGACACGTTATTTCAATGAAAGAATTTTCGCGAGAAGAAATAGACCATGTACTGGATACTGCTGAAAAACTTGAACCGGTTGCCATGGGGGTGGAAAAGTCCCGGCTTCTTGACGGGAAGATCGTTGCACTTCTTTTTTTCGAACCGAGCACAAGGACCCGGCTTTCTTTTGAAACCGCAATCCAGAGGCTTGGCGGCCAGGTTATCAACCTGGGCTCGGTGGAAGCAAGTTCGGTCATGAAGGGGGAAAACCTTGCCGATACCATCCGCGTGATCAGCAAGTATGCGGACCTGATCGTAATGCGCCATCCCCAGGACGGCTCTGCGCGCATGGCTTCGGAATTTTCAAGCGTGCCAATAATCAACGGTGGGGACGGGTCTGTCCACCACCCTACCCAGACCTTCCTTGACCTTTACACTATCCGCAGGGAAAGCCACCTCGAGGGCCTGAAAATCGCCATGGCGGGAGACCTGAAGTACGGGCGGACCGTGCATTCCCTCTGCCATGCGCTTTCCCTTTACGGGGCTGAAATGACTTTTGTCTCCCCTCCCGAGCTCCGGATGCCCGCAGAAATTGTCCGGGACCTGGAGCGGCATAACATCAAAGTAAGGGAAACCGACTCTTTTGAGGATGTAATGGGAGATGTCGAGGTCCTTTACATGACCAGGGTCCAGCAGGAACGTTTCCCGGACCCCGAGGAATACGAAAAGGTCAAAAACAGGTTGAAAATTACAGGCGAGCTTCTGGAAGGGGCTTCCCCTGACCTGAAGATCCTGCACCCGCTTCCCAGGGTCAATGAGATTGCTCCCGATGTGGACGATACCCCGCATGCGTGCTATTTTGAGCAGGCCTTCTACGGCGTTCCGACCCGGATGGCCCTGCTCGCCCTGGCTATGGGGGTGATTGAATGACAGAAAAAAGGAACCTGAAAGTCCAGGCGATTGAAAACGGGACCGTCATTGACCATATCAAAGCCGGTCAGGCCTTAAACGTCCTGCGTATCCTGGGAATTTTTGCGGATTGCAGGGGCACTGTCAGTTTCGTTATGAACGCTCCCGGGGCAAAGGGCAGGAAGGACGTGGTGAAAATCGAAGGTCGTGAACTCAATGTCGAGGAACTCAACAGGATTTCCCTGATCGCCCCGAACGCTACTGTCAATATCATCCGGGACTTTGAAGTGCTCCAGAAAAAGAAAGTCGTCCTGCCTACTTACGTGGAAGGCGTGGTCCGTTGCATCAATCCGAACTGCATTTCCAACAGCACCGAACCCATAAAATCCAGGTTTTCCGTGGTCCATTCCGAGGAAGGCGGTGTAGTCCTGCGCTGCCTCTACTGCGAACACGTTATCTCGGAGAATATTGCCGAACACCTGGTGTGATTTCCGGCGGAATCTCATAAAAAATCGAGGAAATGTCAGGATAAAATCAGGAAAAAAGATATTCCAGAATACCTCATTGGGCCGGATAACTCTGGTACTATATAAAAATAAGGAGTACCCCGGCGTTTTTTCACGCTGAGGTCCTTTGAATTATTTTTTATGTTCTTTGCAGGAAGGATAATATTTTCCGGTTTTCAATTCCGGTTAATAATAGATGTTCCTCATCCTGTTAGAACTTTTCTTCATCTGAATTCATTAGGAGTTTTTCTCATTTGAATTCATTAGGAGTTTTCTTTATTTGAATTTGTTAGAA
>Ga0272442_10005814_pt1 | contig 16382 bp, 8 predicted proteins | sample SSMForm2O_FD_200262 | JGI IMG/M metagenome (GOLD analysis project Ga0272442, IMG submission 200262) | Marine sediment archaeal communities from Little Sippewissett salt marsh, Falmouth, MA, United States - SSM-Form-2O | ecosystem: Environmental > Aquatic > Marine > Wetlands > Sediment ...
GTTGTGCGCACCGTCCTGCCGGTCGGCGTAAGGAGTGTGGTGATCGCAGGCGTCATCTCGATTGTGATGTCCTCGGCCGATTCGTTTCTCAACGGCGCCGCCACGTGTTGTATCAATGACGTCGTCAAACCCCTGCGAAGAGTTCCATTGTCGCAGCGGCAGGAGCTTCTTTCCGCCAAACTTATTAACGGTCTTGTGGGAATCCTCGCCATCATCTTTGCGATCAAGATTCCCAGCATTCTGGATATCCTCATCTATGCCTACAACTTCTGGGCGCCGATCATCGTGGTCCCGTTGGCGGCGGTCCTGCTGGGCGTTCGAGTCACGAGAGCCGGATTTCTGGCGGGCACAGCGGCCGGGGCAGCCGGGGCATTGATCTGGAATCTCCTGTTGAAAGCACCGGCAGGCGTGGAAGGCCTGGCCATCGGCGTGTTCAGCAACCTCTTCGCCTTCATCCTGGCTAACAAGCTCAGCGCCAAGAGCACCAAACATAAAGGGTAAATCGCAGCGTAGAGGACTTCATTTCTTTCCGGTTTCTTTCGATTTTTTGCAACGCTTTGCCCCACCTGTCCGTTTATAATTGCGATGACAGTCGAAGCTAATAACAAATGGATACAAAGGCAAAGGCCCTTGAGTGTGAACGAAGGCGACAATACGGATCTGATCCAAAAGGCATGCCACGATCCGGATGCGTTCGCACAGCTCTATCTGGCGTATTATGACAATGTGTTTCGCTATTGCGTCCGCCGGCTGTTCGACGGCCACGCCGCCGAAGATGTGACTTCGACTGTTTTCTTCAAGGTGACGCGTCACCTGGGCGCCTTCGACGGCGGAGCGACGGATTTTCGCAGTTGGCTGCTTCGCATCGCGACTAATGCCGTCAATGACTATCTGCGCGATGCCAAAAGAAGAACCGAGCTCATGCAAAAAGCTGTGATCAACACGCGAGCCGAATCTGTCTTTGTAGTCGATTGCAACGACGAACTGCTCGAAAAAAAGGCCCTCTTGAAAGAGGCGCTTTTAAGCCTGAGGCCAAAGTACCAGACTGTCATCACGTTGCGTTTTTTCGAGAATATGAAGTTAACCGAAATCGCCGCTTGTCTGGGAAAGAAACCTTCTACCGTACGCAGTTTGCTTTCGCGGGGAACTGCAAAATTGCGAAAAAAACTCGATGCTACAATGGATAGCAGAGGGTCGAAATAATGAACGACAACGAAAAATACATTCAAAACTTTGTCAAAGATATTCCTCTTGACGCTCCAAATCCGAAGCATCGTGATGAGCTGAAAAAGCAGCTCCTGAACACCTTCCCCAGGCATCGGCTCCAACCGACACCTCACACTGTCGGAATATGGAGAACCATTATGAAAAGTAGAAAAACAAAACTCGCCGCCGCGGCGGTCATTGTACTCGCAGCGTTTCTGGCGATGAATCTCTTCGACAAAACGTCCGGCATCGTCTGGGCCGACGTGTTCAAACGCCTCGAAGAGATCAAGTCCGGCATCTACACAATCACAACGGATATCACAGGCATGCCGGGAACACCGGAAGACTATGTCACCCATATCATCCAGGACGTTACACTCTCTTACGAGCAAAACGCCGTCCGCATCGATGCGTCGGTACAGGTTCCCAATGGGACGAAAAAATCACGAATATACCTTCTCTTCGAGGATCGTGCCCTCACCACACTCATGCTGGATCAGAAGAAGTACATCGAGCTAACGATCGGCGAAGAACAGATGCAAAAGATGAGCGAGGAAAACGGCGATCCGGCCACAATTCTCAAGGCCATGCTCGAACGCGACTACACCGAAATCGGACGTCGAATCATCGACGGCGTCCCGGCCTGGGGCATCGAGGTCTCCGATCCCAAACTGGGCACGAAAATGGGCTCTTTTCTCAGCGGCGGGATGTTCGACGAGTTGACCGTTCAGCTTTGGGTTGATGAAAAAAATGAGTTTCCTATACGACTGATCTCCACCGGATCGTCCAAAGACGGTAAGACCTCGATGAAAACGATCTATGACAATTTCCAGTGGAATATCGAAATCGATCCGGCCCGGCTCAAACCCGAGATTCCGGAGGACTTCGAACTGTTGGTCCAGGGCCAGTGGGAAACGGGCCAGGAGGCTGAGGAGATCATCGACGTTCTGAGGCTGTTTGTCGAGCTCGGCGATGGGACTTACCCGGCCAGCCTGAAAACAATGACCGTGGCTCAGGCCATTGTCCCGTTGCTGAAAAAGAAATACCCGCCCGGCTCTCCGAAGCCGGACAAGAAGATTCTCAACAGGTACATGAAGGTCGATAGAATCGGTTTGACGTACACCACTCTGGAAAAAGACGGTAAAGAACCGGCCTATTACGGCGACAGAGTCTCCGCCCAAACACCCGAAGCCGTGCTGTTCCGCTGGAAGATCGACGACAATACCTATCGCGTCGTTTTCGGCGACCTGAGCACAAAGGACGTCACGCCCGCCGAACTGGCTGAGCTGGAAGCCGCCCTGCCCGATCCGCAACAAGTAGAGTAGTACTTCTTAACATATGACTTTGCAGTTTCCGATACGTGCGACTGGGTGGCAGCCTCAAAGCCGAAGGCTTTGGGAATGGTGCGGGAAAGCCATCCCCAAGCGCCAAAGGCGTCCCCAAGGAACTGCCGCTTGAGGCTGCCACCCTTCTCGAATGATTCACAAATTTACCTGTTATGGGGGAGGAGCCGAGGTATCAACTAAACGTCAGCCAGAAGTTGGGAGGTGCTTCCAATGGAAGACATATTGTCTTATCCAGTGACGCCGCCAGCCATCGCATCTTCCATCCCGTCGATTTCGAGCATCTCAGCATCCGCCTCAACACCGCAGTTCTGCCAGCATGCTCTGCAAGGATGATTCATATCATCTCCTTTTCTCTACTTCATCCAAAGTTCAAATCTATGCCCCGGGAACCGACACGTCAAGATAAAAAACACGCTACAGATAGGCCAGGGAAGTCTTTTAAAGCCCTAAAAAAAGGTTATGGTTACAACAAGAATAACAAATGAATCGTCGCCCCCTGAAAAAAAACGCTTATGAGAGATTCTTCTTGACTTGGGACTACGTAATGTTATATAAATTATCATATACGAGTATATGGTTTTTCCGGGCTTCAGAAAGAGGGATTCCTGTAGCTCTTTGAGGATTCTACCTGATCCACTCAGGGGCTCATACGGCGGCCTTTGGAGAAAGGAGGTTACGTCAAACCTTATTAAGCGCTATTCCGGGGGGAAGAAGGCAAAATGCAATAAGCGTCGTTATGATTGATTATTTTATCAACCTTTTTTCATGTAAAGGAGGATTACCATGTGTAACAAACTGTCTTATTTCTTTTCTTTTGTCTTGGTGCTGGGCCTGGTCGCAGGTGTTGCGAGCGGCTTAGACATCAAGGTCAACTTCATGCAACAGGGTGGGGATATCCCTCCGGGATACTTACCCGACTATGGTCTGCCTTTTGGCCCCCAGGGTGACTGTCCTTTCCAGTATGGTTGGGACCGAGACATCACGGCGGATGCCCGCAACCGTGGAAGCGGCAACGCGCCGGATGAGCGCTATGACACACTTGTTCATCTCCAGAAGGGCGCCGCCACGATATGGGAAATCGAGTTACCAAACGGTAATTACCAACTGTTTTTGGTAGCGGGTGATCCGGGATACACCGACCAGACTGACAGCTTCGATGTGGAAGGTGTGATCGCAACAGATCCAGACGGACAGGCCGGAGCCGGCTTCGATTTCGACGAATGGGAACTGCTTGTCACCGTAGCGGACGGCCGACTGACGATTAAACCGGCCCCAGATGCAAGCAATGCCAAGATCATGTTCGTGGATATCATGGGCGTACAGCTTCTAAAGGCCTATGGCCCCACACCGGTGGACGGCGCCTTGATCGAAGAGACCTGGGTGCTCATGAGCTGGAACGCGGGAGAAACCGCCGTTTCGCATGATGTGTATATGGGAGATGATCTCATTGCAGTGAGTGAAGCCGACAATACGAGCGAAGTGTTCCAGGGCAATCAAGCCTCAAAGGAATTTATGGCCGGCTTCCCCGGATTTGCCTATCCGGAAGGTCTGGTACCCGGCACGACGTATTACTGGCGCATTGATGAAGTCGAAGCCGACGGAACGACGATTCACAAGGGCGATGTCTGGAGCTTCTCAATTCCGCCCAAGACGGCGTACAATCCCGATCCGTCCGATGGCGCCGAATTTGTTGATGAAACCAATGTGACCCTGAGTTGGACGCCCGGCTACGGGGCCAAGCTGCATACGGTTTACTTCGGCGACGATTACGATACCGTCAATAACGCCGCCGGAGGCATGATGCAGGGCAATGCCAACTATAAACCCGGCCCGCTCGAACAGGAAAAGGTTTACTACTGGCGCGTCGATGAGTTCGATGCCGTCCAGACGTACAAAGGTGATGTCTGGTGCTTTACGACGCCGGGCGCCGTCGGCACGGCGAAGCCCGCTCACGGCGCAACGGGCGTGGCAATGACGGGAACCATTCTCAGTTGGAGCCCGTCGCTCAGCGCCGCCTCGCACGAGATCTACTTTGGTCTGGATAAAGAAGCCGTTCGCACGGCCGACAGCAGTTCGCCGGAATACAAGGGCAGCAGCGCTCTGGGGGCCGAGAGCTACGATCCGGGCAAACTCACCTGGCAGACCCCCTACCATTGGCGAGTGGATGAAGTCGATGGTCAAGGCAATACGACCAAAGGCCCGATCTGGACCTTCGTCACGGCTGATTTCATTGCCGTCGATGACTTCGAGAGCTATACCGACAACGATGTGGAAGGCGAAGCCATTTGGCAAAGCTGGATCGACGGCTTCGGCGTCGCGAGCAACGGTTCGCAAGCCGGTTATCTGACCCCCCCATACGCGGAGCAAACAACCGTCCACCGCGGAAACCAGTCGATGCCGTTGCTCTACGACAATGCAACGAATGCGGCCGCGTATTCAGAGGCCCAACTGACGTTGAGCTATCCGCGCGACTGGACGGAAGAAGGGGTCGGAGAATTGTCACTGTGGTTCTTTGGCAATCCAACGAACGCTGCGGAGCCGTTATATCTGACGGCCTCTAACAACGCCGGCACGCCCGTTATAGTAGTCCACGAGGACCCGGAGGCGGCGACCAAAGGCGGCTGGACGCATTGGGTGATCCCGCTACCGAACCTTGCCGATCAGGGCCTCGATTTGACGGATGTGAACGCGATCGCGGTCGGTCTCGGCACCAAAGGCGTCATGACGACAGAAGGCGGTACAGGAACAGTATTCTTTGATGATATTGCACTGTATCGGCCTTAAGCAATAATCTCTGTCTCGTCAGTGATTAGACATGATGGATATCTATCTGGGGTCTATACCGACCAAGAAGTTCGGTATAGGCCCCGTTTATTATCATGAAGCTCCATGAAGCCATCAACGCCAGTAAACCCCACGGGCTGGCGGATTCATCAAGATTTCCCTTGACGTGGCGCTATGCTATTTGATATATTTTATTAATGGGCTTGTTCCGCTTTGGGGGTGGAACAAACAAAACTGCTGTTGTTGGTTGCAGGCACTTGTTGTCCAAAATTGTGGTCTGCAGCGTATTTTTGGAGAAAGGAGGTAGGTGACTTCCGAATCATAGGAAACCATCCTGATCCTGGGCAAAAAGCGATGGAAAACATCGAAAAAGAAATTGTTATCGGTCGTTTTACTGCATTATTCTTTTATTGGAGAATTGTTATGTACAGGAAATTGATGTTCTTAGCTTTCGCATTGACTCTTTGTTTGATGACGACGGCCCATGCGGCCACGATCATCTGGGTCTCGGGCGCCTATGACGACAATGGCGACAGCGAGCCGGATGACCAGCCATGGATCGATTGGCTTGAAGCCAACGGATACACCGTGGATACGAGCTTTCGAAACCAGGAAAGCAATACCCTCGATGATGACAAAATAGCGGCTCTCAATGCCGCTGACTTGATCATTATCAGTCGTAATAGCAACAGTGGGGACTTTGCCAATGACGCTACTGAAATTACCCAATGGAATTCGATCACGACGCCGATAATTCTGCAGGCTATGCATATCGCCAGGAACAGTCGTTTGCTCTGGGTGGATACCACATCCCTGCCGAATATCGCCGGTCCTCCAATCGACATTATCGAGGCCGGCCATCCCATATTTGCCGGCGTATCCGATGGAGCTTTGTTACTGGATCCAGATGTGGGGCCGACCACATTCGTCGGCATCACCGACATGGGTAACGGAACCGTTCTTGCTCAAGTTGAGGGTCAGGATGCAACCTGGATCACCGAGTGGGAGCCGGGAGTCGAGTTCTACCCCGGAGCCGGCCAGTTTGCCGGCGGCCCGCGGTTGATGTTCTGCGCCGGTACCCAGGAAGGTGGCGATGTGGGTCGCGGCGAGTATAATCTTACGCCCGACGGCGAAATAGCGTTCCTCAATGCGGTGCGCTATATGCTCGGCGGCGCCCGGGAAAAGGCCTCGGGTCCTGATCCCAAGGATGGGGACATCATCACAGACATTTGGGTGACCCTAAGCTGGACGCCGGGTGATTTTGCGATTTCTCATGATGTGTATCTGGGCGATAAACTGGACGACGTCAGCGACGCCAACCAGAGTTCCGAGGTCTTCCGCGGCAACCAGGTAGAAACATTCTTTACCGCCGGATTCCCCGGATTTACCTATCCGGAGGGTCTGGTGCCGGGCACAACCTATTACTGGCGAATCGACGAAGTGAATGCGCCGCCGGATGAAACCGTCTTTAAGGGTGACGTCTGGAGTTTCTCCGTTCCGCCCAAGACGGCCTACAATCCGGATCCGGCGGATAATGCCGAAGCCATTGGCCCGGATAACGTGACGTTAAGCTGGACGGCCGGGCACGGAGCCAAACTGCATACCGTATATGTTGGCACCGATTATGACCAAATCAGCAACGCCACCGGTGGAATGATGGTGGGATCGACCACCTACAACGCCGGTTCGCTCGACGCCGAGAAGGTATACTACTGGCGCGTCGATGAGTTCGACGGCGTCGGCACGTACAAGGGCGAGGTCTGGACCTTCACGACACCGGGCGCTGTCAGTGCTCCACAACCGGCCGATGGTGCAGTCGGAGCGTCGATGACCACCAGCCTAAGCTGGACGGCGGCGACCAACGCCACGTCGCACCAGGTCTATCTCGGACTCGACAAAGATGTTGTCCGTAATGCCGATACTGGCGCGCCGGAGTATCAAGGCAGCGCCGCCCTTGGCTCGGAAAGCATCGATCCCGGCAAACTCGCTTGGGAAACCTTGTATTACTGGCGTGTCGATGCTGTGTCGAACGCAGGTACGGTCAAAGGCCCGATCTGGAGCTTCACCACCGCCAACTTCATTATGGTGGAGGACTTTGAGAGTTATACCGACGACGATATCGCCGGAGAGGCGATCTGGCAAAGCTGGATCGACGGTTTCGGCGTGGCGGATAACGGCGCCCAGGTTGGCTATCTGCTTCCGCCTTATGCCGAGCAGACGGCCGTCCATACCGGCGTCCAATCCATGCCGCTCATCTATGACAATACGGCTCCGGTAACAAATTCGGAAGCCGTGTTGACCTTGACGGACACACGCGACTGGACCGAGGAAGGGGTCGGGGAACTATCGCTCTGGTACCGCGGCAACGCGGCCAATGCAGCCGATCCGCTTTATGTGGCGGTCTCTAAAGCCGCCGGAGCCCCTGCGATTGTGGCCAATGAGGATGTCGCCGCCTCACAGGCACGCACCTGGAAGCAGTGGATGATCCCGTTACAGGCCTTCACCGATCAGGGAATCAACCTGGTCAACGTGGATAAGATCGCGATTGGTCTGGGCAGTAAGGCAGGTGCAGCCGTCGGGGGTACAGGGACGGTATTTATTGATGATATCGCGCTGTATCGGCCTTAAGCCATACTCCTCATCGTAATAAGCAATTGGGATTGATCCCAGTTTGGGGTCTATATCGGTAGATTCGGTATAGGCCCCATTTCTTTTCCTGACCCTCAATATCGGCTTAGTTAAACCCATAATCATCTTTAAAGGCCTCCTTTGCCGACGGTGCGACCAAGTTTTTCCTTGACGTCAGGCCGATCAATCTGATATAAAATATTGATGGAGTTTGTTTTGCTCTAAGAATTGAACAAGCCAAACTTTAATAATTGGTTGGAATTGTCTTCTATCCAAACAAGGGTTCGCATCGGACATCGGGAGAAAGGAGGCAGGCGGCGCCAAATCCTAAAGAACCTTCCCGATCCCGAGCCAAAAGGATGGAACAAAACAAAATCGTAACTTTATTTCTATACTTTTTCTAAAAGGAGGATTGTTATGTACAAGAAAATGACATTTTTCGCTTTAGCATGGGTTCTGTGTTTGATGACGACGGCCAATGCCATCAATATCGTCTGGATATCGGAAACGAATGCAGATGCCGACTCTGTCTATTTTGACCAGGGCTGGATAGACCTTCTTAAGGCTGAAGGATACACCGTCGATTTCCAGCCAAGCGAATGGATGGACCTCGACGACGACAAACTGGCGACTCTTGAATCGGCGGACCTCATTATAGCAAGCCGCAACAGTAACAGTGGAAACTACGCTTCAGATCCGGCGGAAGTCACACAGTGGAACGCTGTTCCGACTCCGTTTATCATGATGACGGCTTACTGGTGCCGGAATAACCGCTGGCTGTGGATCAACGACACCAATATCAATGAATACGCGCCCGAAGCAATGATGCAGGTCGTCGATAGCGCCCACCCGGTGTTTGAAGGCATCAAACCCGTCGATGGTCTCGTAGATGTCATTGATGAGACTGTCAACGAAGGTCAGAATTCCTTTATTCTTACCAACGATGTCGGAAATGGAAAGCTGATCGCTCAAAGAGAAGACAATCAAGCGGTATGGATTGCTGAGTGGGATGCGGGTGTAGAATTCTATAACGGATCGGGCCAGATAGCCGCAGAGAAGAGGATGCTGTTTCTCGCCGGTGGCGGGGGAGCCCAGGAAGCCGGTTCATTCAACCTCAACGATGATGGGATCAAAATATTCTTAAATGCGGTCAAGTATATGACAGGGGCCGCGTCCCGAGTAAAGGCCTCCGGTCCGAATCCGGAAGACGGGGCTATCATTGAGGGAACGTGGGTGACCTTAAGCTGGACACCGGGCGATTTTGCGGCTTCTCACGATGTGTATCTGGGCGATAACTTAGACGACGTCAGCGATGCCAACCAGAGTGCCGAGGTCTTCCGCGGCAACCAGGTAGAAACGTTCTTCACCGCCGGCTTCCCCGGATTTCTCTATCCGGAGGGTCTCGTGCCGGGCACCACCTATTACTGGCGAATCGACGAGGTGAATGCGCCGCCGGATGAAACCGTCTTTAAAGGGGACGTCTGGAGCTTCTCCGTTCCACCCAAGACGGCCTACAATCCGGATCCGGCGAATAACGCCGAAGCCATTGGCCCGGAGAACGTGACATTAAGCTGGACGGCCGGGTACGGGGCCAAACTGCATACCGTGTATGTTGACACCGATTATGACCAAATCAGCAACGCCACCGGTGGAATGATGGTGGGATCGACGACCTATAACGCCGGTTCGCTCGAAGCCGAGAAGGTGTACTACTGGCGCGTCGATGAGTTTGACGGCGTCGAAACGTACAAAGGCGATACCTGGACCTTTACGACGCCGGGCGCTGTCAGTGCTCCCCAGCCACCCGATGGCGCCGCCGGGGTGTCGATGACTACGAGCCTGAGATGGACGGCGGCGACCAATGCCACGTCGCACCAGGTCTATCTCGGACGTGATAAAGATGTTGTCCGCAATGCCGACGCCGCTGCACCGGAGTATCAAGGCAGCGCCGCCCTTGGCTCGGAGAGCATCGATCCCGGCAAGCTCGCCTGGGACACCCTGTACTTCTGGCGTGTGGACGCCGTGACCAGCGCCGGTCCAGTCAAAGGCCCGGTCTGGAGCTTCACAACCGCCGATTTCATTTCCGTCGATGATTTCGAGAGTTACACCGACGATGACATCGCCGGAGAGGCCATCTGGCAAAGCTGGATCGACGGCTTCGGCGTCGCCGATAACGGCGCGCAGGCCGGCTATTTGGTGCCCCCGTATTGTGAGCAGTCAATCATCCATGGCGGCGCCCAGTCCATGCCGCTCATTTACGACAATACGGCACCGGTCACCAATTCAGAAGCTGTGCTAACACTGACGGATACGCGCGACTGGACCGAGGAAGGAGTCGGGGAACTGTCGATCTGGTACCGCGGCAACGCGGCGAATGCGGCCGATCCGCTGTATGTGGCGATTTCAAACGCCACCGGCGTACCGGCCATTGTGGCTAACGAGGATGCCGCCGCCGCCCAGGCACGCACCTGGATGCAGTGGGTGATCCCGTTACAGGCCCTCGCCGACCAGGGAATCAACCTGGTCAACGTGGATAAGATCACGCTGGGTCTGGGCAGCAAGTCCGGCTTGGCGGCGACCGGCGGTACGGGGACGATCTTCTTTGACGATATCGCTCTGCATCGGCCTTAAGCCGTAACCGCTGTCTCGTCAGCGATGAGACATAATGGATATCCATCTGGGGCCTATACCGATCAAGAGGTTCGGTATAGGCCCCGTTTATTATCATGAAGCTCCATGAAAGCTCGCTGGAAGTCCTTAACGCCATTAAACCCTGCTGGCGGGCGGACTCATCAAGATTTCCCTTGACGAGGCGCTATGCTATTTGATATATTTTATCTATGAGCTTGTTCCGCTATGGGGGTGGAACAAACAAAATTGTTGTAGGTTGCAGGCATTTATTGTCCAAAATTGTGGTCTATAGCGTTTTTTTGGAGAAAGGAGGTAGGTGACTGCCGAACCACAGGAAACCATCCTGATCCTGGGCAAAAAGGGATGGCACAAATCGAAAATGCAATTGTTACCAGTCGTTTTACTACATTATTCTTTTATTTGGAGCATTGTTATGTACAAGAAATTGATGTTTTTAGCAATGATATTGGCCCTTTGTTTGATGACGACGGTCAATGCGGCCACGATCATCTGGGTCTCGGACGCCTATGACGACAACGCCGACGGCGAGCCGGATGATCAGCCATGGATGGATGTGCTGGAGGCCAACGGATACACCGTTGATACGAGCTTTAGAAGCCAGGAAGGGCGCACCCTCGATGACGCCAAAATTGAAGCTCTCAACGCCGCCGACTTGATCATTGTCAGTCGAAACAGCAATAGCGGAGACTATGCCAGTGATGCGACCGAAGTGACCCGATGGAATTCCATCACGACGCCGATCATGCTTCAGGCCATGCATATCGTCAGGAACAGCCGGTGGCTCTGGGCGGATACAACGACCCTCCCGAATGTCGCCGGTGCCTCGATCAATATTATTGAGGCCGGTCATCCGATATTTGCCGGTGTCGCTGACGGGGCGCAACTGCTGAATCCAGATATGGGCCCGACCACATTCGTCGGCATCACCGACATGGGCAATGGCACCGTTCTCGCTCAAGTAGAAGGTCAGGATGCGACCTGGGTCGCTGAGTGGGAACCGGGAGTAGAATTTTACCCTGGAGCCGGCCAGTTCGCCGGCGGACCGCGAATGGTTTTCTGCGCCGGCACACAAGAGGCAGCACCTGAAGTCGGCCGAGGTGAGTATAATCTGACGCCCGACGGCGAAATTATGTTCCTCAATGCCGTACACTATTTGCTCGGCGGCGCCCGAGAAACAGCATCGGGTCCCGATCCGAAGGATGGGGCCATCATTGAGGACACTTGGGTCACGCTAAGCTGGTCGCCGGGTGATTTTGCGGCCTCCCACGATGTCTATCTGGGCGATAACTTAGATGACGTCAGCAACGCCACAGTGGATTCTGATCTTTTCCGCGGCAACCAGACAACGACATTCTTCACGGCCGGATTCCCCGGATTTGCCTATCCTGAGGGTTTAGTACCGGGTACGACGTACTACTGGCGAATCGACGAGGTGAATGCTCCGCCGGATGAAACTGTATTTAAGGGTGACGTCTGGAGCTTCTCCGTTCCGCCCAAGACGGCGTACAATCCGTCTCCGGCTGATAATGCCGAAGCCATTGGCCCGGATAACGTGACGTTAAGCTGGACGGCCGGGCACGGAGCCAAACTGCATACCGTATATGTTGGCACCGATTATGACCAAATCAGCAACGCCACCGGTGGAATGATGGTGGGATCGACCACCTACAACGCCGGTTCGCTCGACGCCGAGAAGGTGTACTACTGGCGCGTCGATGAGTTCGACGGCGTCGGCACGTACAAGGGCGAGGTCTGGACTTTCACGACACCGGGCGCTGTCAGTGCTCCGCAGCCAACCAACGGCGCTACAGGTGTGTCAATGACCACGAGCCTGAGCTGGACGGCGGCGACCAACGCCACGTCGCACCAGGTCTATCTCGGACTCGACAAAGATGTTGTCCGCAATGCCGATGCCGGCGCGCCGGAGTATCAAGGCAGCGCCGCCCTTGGCTCGGAGAGTATCGATCCCGGCAAGCTCGCTTGGGACACCCTGTACTACTGGCGCGTGGACGCCGTGACCAGCGCCGGTCCGGTCAAAGGCCCGATCTGGAGCTTCACAACCGCCGACTTTGTTATCGTGGAAGACTTCGAGAGTTATACCGACGACGATATAGCCGGAGAGGCCATCTGGCAAAGCTGGATCGACGGCTTCGGTGTCGCCGATAACGGCGCGCAGGTCGGCTATCTGCTTCCGCCGTATGCCGAGCAGACAATTGTCCATGGCGGCGCTCAGTCCATGCCGTTGCTTTACACCAACGAAGCCGGCGTGACGAATTCGGAGGCGGCCTTGACGTTAGCACAGACGCGCGACTGGACCGAGGAAGGGGTCGGGGAACTCTCGATCTGGTACCGCGGCAACGCCGCAAATGCCGCCGACCCGTTGTATATGGCAATTTCCAACGCCGCCGGAGCCCCTGCGATTGTGGCCAATGAGGATACCGCCGCTGCACAGGCACGCACCTGGAAGCAGTGGGTGATCCCGTTACAGGCTTTCGTCGATCAGGGAATCAACCTGGTCAACGTGGATAAGATCGCCATCGGCTTGGGCAGCAAATCCGGCATGGCGGCGACCGGCGGTACGGGCACGATCTTCTTTGACGATATCGCCCTGTATCGATCGCAGCCTTAGGCGCGGATAACAGTAACAACCGGGATGAATTCCCATTCGGGGCCTATACTCATCGAGTTTAGGCCCCGTTGTTTTTGAAGATCCCGAAAGCCTTCCCTCGATCCGAGGGAACGAGAGTCATAGGTGGAATCTCTTCCTGGACGGCTTTTTAGTGGACCGATAAGGCCCCTCGAAGGCTGACCTGATCGACCGTCGGGAAATCATCGGGGACGCCCACCTGGGTGACACGCCCGGTCGCCGCCCATTCCGTCCCTCGCTGGAAGGTCACGATGAACCCGACACATCGTAATTGTTCGCTGCCATGACCGAGGACTGTATGGAAGATCCTTCCTTTGCCATAACGCACGGTGAATAGAACCGGCTCGTGCTCGCCTGTGCCTTTCATCGCCGGATCAGCATAGGCGGTGGCCAGAATTGTCATGTTTTTCGCTGGACCACGCAGTTCGCTGTAGAGCTCGTCTTTGACATGCATCCATTTTTCCGGAAGCCCCGCCATAATGGCATGGTGACGATTCCGGGTGATGATCTGGAATGCGTGCTGTGGGCCGTGGCTCCCGCCCCGGCCGGGAGAGTGGTCGAGAACAACTTTGCCGTCACGATAACGGACCTTCGGTCCAGACTTCTCGTTTCGGCCGCCCCAGCCACCGATAGCAATCATTTCGTTCCACTCCTTCCACTTGGGGAACGCATTGTCGGCGGCATGAAAGATGACCATTCCACCCCCGTTTTCCATGTACTCGACCAGAGCATCCCGGGTCTCTTTCGGCCACTCAGTCCCGGTATAGTTCGAGACGATGACATCGTACTTGGCAAAATCCGGCTTAAATGAGTCCATCGGCTGTTTTTTGACGGGTGACGTCGCCACGTCCACTGTGAACAGACCGGTTTCTTCCAGCAGACTTTTGAGAACGGGTGTGGTGCCTTTCCAGTCGTGGTTGTTTTGCCCATCAACGATCAGGGCCTTCAAGATCTTTTTGCTTTTGCGGCTGAGGTCTTGGATGCGAATATTACGCCATTTGATACTCTTGCCAGCCTGCTTGGAACCGTGGACTTGCAAGGCAATAAAACCGGTGGAAGTCATGTCATCTTTCAAATCCGCCGCCGGGATGCCATTGACCCACGTTCGTATCTGATCGCCGATGGCCTCGATACGGTAATGATTCCACTGGTTCTGCTTGAAGGCCTTCTGTGCCTCGGGCTTGTCTTTGAGCGGAAAGAGCCAACCCCGGCGGGCCTCATCGTAAATGCCGCCGCTCCACGCCCGGGACGATGTGTCGATCTCGATCTGATAACCGTGAACGCGGTAATCCCGATAGTGCTTAAAGCTATGGCTGCGAATCTGGATTCCGGAATTCATGCCCGGTTCGACGAGAAATTCCAGTTCAAGGATGAAGTCTGTATACATCTTTTCGGTGCAAAGGAAGCTATTCGGTGTGTTGAGCACCGTGGTTCCGACGATCATGCCGTCTTCAACGGTGTACTTTGCCTGACCGTTGCGCTGAATCCAGCCGTTAAGCGTCTTGCTGTCAAAAAGATCCTCCCACTGCTCATCTGCGGCAAAAGAGCATTCCGAGAGCAAAACATAAACGAAAGTTATCGTCAGTAAAGTCACAATACAACGTTTCATTATGATACTCCTCATCAAAACAACAAAAATGTTAAATGATAAGATCTTATCTTAGCAAAATGCGAGCGTTTTGCAAGTCACTTGTTGATCGGTGAGTCCCGATACACGATAGTAAAAGGCAATCAAGTAGGTTCTTGATGCGCTCGCGTGATTTAGGTATGTTTATAGAATCAAAATCTGCCAGAATGAACAGACAAGGAGAACAAACATGAACGGATTGCTGGGAACTTGCAACATGGAGGGCCGGTTCTTTCCCCTTTTAGCCCTTTGCGTTTTGGCTTCGACACTTCTCAACGGTTGCGGATCCAAAGCTCTGGCCCAACCTGCCGGATTCATTGAGCCGACCAATTTCGATCCGGCGATACCAACGTCGGAATCCGCAATCGGTCACGCCGTCGGGGCCAAGGCGGTTCGATACCAGGCTCTTGAGCAATATTTGCAGTCATTGGAGAAGGTCTCAGATCGCGTCATTATGACGGTTTATGGCCAGTCGCATGAAGGCCGATTCCTCTTCTATCTGACCATTACCAGCCCGGCCAACCACGAGCGGCTTGATCGGATCAAGGCCGACAACGCAAAGCTCTCCGATCCACGGAAGCTTCAGAACTCCGCAGAGGCAGAGCGGCTCATGAAGGACATGCCGGCGGTAGCCTGGCTAAACTACAGCATTCACGGCGACGAGCTTTCGAGCACAGATGCGGCGATGTACGTGGCCTACCATTTAGCCGCATCCAGAGACCCGACGACCCGGCAACTGCTGGACCAAGTCGTTATTCATCTCAATCCTCTGGTCAATCCGGACGGCAGAGAACGGTATCTAAGTCATCTCGAACAGCTCACGGGCGTCGTTTCGAGTCCCGATCTTCAGTCGATGCAACACCAGGCGCTTTGGTCGAGGGGACGGGGAAACCACTATTTGTTCGATCTCAATCGCGACTGGCTCGTGCATCTTCAGCCGGAGGTGCGCGATCTGGCGAAGGTGATTTTATCCTGGAATCCACATCTGCTCATCGATTCGCACGAGCAAGGCGCCTACGAGACCTACCTGTTCGATCCGCCGCGGGAGCCGATCAACCTTCACCTTTCGCCGAAGGTCCTGGATTGGCGGCGGCGTTTCAGCTCCGATCAGGCCGAGGCCTTCAACCGGTACGGTTGGAGCTACTACACCAAGGACTGGTACTCGGAATGGAGCCCGATTTATACGAACGCCTGGGCCAGCATCCAGGGCGCCATCGGGCTGCTTTACGAACAGGCCCGGGTCGATGCGGCGTCCGTTAAACATCCTACGGGAAAGGAAATCAGCTATCGCCAGACCGTGCATCATCAAATCGTCAGTTCGCTGGCCAACCTTGAAACGCTCCGTGCAAATCGCCGGCAAATCCTGAGCGACTTCCTGCAGGACCGCCGATGGGCCGTCAACGATGCAGAACCGAACACAAGCGTTTTTCTGCTCCCTCCATGCGAAGATACTGCGCGGTGGAAACGCATAGTCGAGTTGATCGCCCATCAG